>ERZ1370068.5319-contig-4344_pt1 | contig 86924 bp, 102 predicted proteins | sample MGYA00561227_ERZ1370068 | MGnify/ENA primary metagenome ERZ1370068 (study PRJEB38410, sample SAMEA6850437) | metagenome | study: Metagenomic assessment of the ecological functions of the soil: analysis of the soil microbiota associated with the...
GGTGGCCGCTGGATTTCGGTTACGTATTGCTCGTTTTGATGGGCGACGATGAAGGTCAGGGGGCGGCCAGTGACCCGGCAGAGTCGAGACCTGCGAGCCCGGCGACGATCTGGCCTTGGCTGCGATGGTGATGTGGAGAGGATTGCGGGGTGGTTCCCGTGGTCGACGGGTCGCAGGAGGATCGGGGGCGTGATCACCGATCGCGACATGTGCATCGCCGCGGCGACCCGGCATCGCCGCCCGGGCAGAGATCCACGTGCACGAGAGGCGATGACGCGGAGTGCCCTGCACGGTGGTAAGCCCGACGACGGCGTCAAGGTCGCGCTCGACGCCATGGGTTCCCATCAGATCCGCCGGGTGCCGGTCGTCCGGCGGGAACAACAAGCTGCAGGGCGTGGTGTCGATCAGCGAGCACGTGATCCTGCGCGCCCCGATCTCAAGGGCGGCTCGGACGCGGGAATCACCGCAGAACGACATTATGCTCACACGCTGCAAGCGATCTGCGCGCACCCAGCGAGCGGCGGGCAGATCGAGGCACGGTGTGCGCACGTCAGCGCCGCGGGGCGGCGCGATTCGTGGCGCACCGCTCGACCCACGCCGAGACCGGGAGGAGGTCATGCCCGAGAAGAAGACTCTGGAGCGCGCGCGAGCCGCGCACGCGTCAGCGCTGGCGCCAGGAGATCAGCGCTTGCCGACCAGCCGCCAGAACCGCGCCTCGTCGAGCAGCGTGATGCTGGTGGCCCTTCTCGCGCAGGCGCTTGATCTCCATCAGCTTCAGCCCGCGTCCTTGCCGGCCGCCTGCTGCGCGTTGGGACGCCCGCGCACGACCACCGTGGTGCGGGCCGACGGGCTGCCGTGGACCACGGCGCCGGCGCGCCGCGCGGCGCGCGCGGCGTCGATGCGCGGCCGGCTCAGGATGCCGGTGAACGCGAGATGGACGCCCTCGAGCGAGCGCAGCGTCGCCGGGTTCGCAGCGGCGCGGGCGGGTTGCGCAGCGCCTCGATCAGCTCGTCGGCGCTCTCGTAGCGCTTGCGGCGCTCGCCGATGCAGCGGTAGATGATCTCCTTGAGATGATCGCCGCACGCGCAGGCCGCGCACGTCGCTCGTGCGGATGCGCGCGCCCGCGTCGCCGCTGCACCAGCATGCCGAGCAGCTGGCCGACCTGGTAGACGTCGTCGCGCGCCTGCCACTTCGGGCACCGCGCCGTCCAGGATGCTCGCTCGGCGCGGTCATCGTGTTCATGGTGCGCGCGGTGATGCCGCGCCGGTCGCTCTGGTGGCGCGACGATGCCGAAGTCGCCGAGCTTGAGGCGCGGGCCCTCGCACACGAACACGTTGAGCGGCGTGAGGTCGCGATGGAGCATCTGCCCGCGATGGAGCTTGCCCAGCACCTCGAGGATGCCGGCGATCTCGCGCCGCACCGACCGTCTCCGGCCAGCCCGCCCGGCGCGCGTGCAGGTAACGCGCGCAGGTCGCCGTGGCGCGCGTACTCGAGCGCCAGGCAGTAGAGGAACGCCCGCCGTCGGGCGCACCAGCGGGAACGCGTCGAAGACGCGGATCGCGCGCGGATGCCCGTCGAGCAGCTGGCCGAAGTAGGCCTCGCGCAGCCAGCCGTCGATCCGCGTCGCTGATCTTGATGCACAGCGTCTCGGCGATCGTGGACGACCGGCCGATCCGCTCGCGCGAGGTACACCTGCCCGAACCCGCCCTCGCCGAGCAGCGCGCTCGATGCGGTACTGGAGCCCGCTCTCCGGGCTCGAGATCACCTGGTCGAGTGAGAGCAGGCGCCCGCCGGGTCCGGACCGGAGCGTCTGCGTGGTGGCGGTCGAGGCGTTCCTCATCTCGCGGGCTCCTGGCGTCGCCGCGGAACGCGGCGCGCGGCTCGAACGATCCCCAAAGGAGACGGGACTCTAGCACGCACGCCGTTGTCGCTCCGGTGGGGGATGGATTAGGGTCGCCGCCCCCATGATCTCCCTCGCTCGCATGCGCGACGGCTACGCGCCGCCACGGGAGGCCTGCCGCGCCCGTTCTGGTTCATGTGGGCCGGCGTGCTGATCACCGCGCTGCGGCAGCTTCGTGCTGCCGTTTCTCGCGCTCTACCTGAGCCAGGGGGCTCGGCCTCCCGCTGCCGCGCAGCCGGGTCATCGATGCTCGCGCGCTCTACGGCGCCGGCGGCGCAGATCGCGGAGTCGCTCGGCGGCTATCTTGCCGGATCACTGTCGGCCGCCGCGCCACCATGGTGACCGCCCTCGGCGCTCGGAGGCACGGGCATGATCGCGCTCGGCTTCGCGCATCGGCTCGAGGTGCTGGCGCCCGCCGTCTTCCTGCTCGCGCTCGTCACCGAGATGTACCGGCCGGCGATGCAGGCCGCGGTCGCCGGATCTCGCCGGGCCGCGCGACTCGCGTGCGGGCGTTCGGGTTACTCTACTGGGTGATCAACGTGGGCTTCGCGATCGGCCTCACGCTCGGCGGGCTGGTCGCGGCGAAGTCGTTCTTCTGGCTCTTCGTCGGCGACGGCGCGACCACGATGCTCTTCGCCGTGCTGATCGCGATCGGCGTTCCCGAGACCCGGCCGCCGCAAACCACGACGACGGGCGCGGCGCGCCCGCACGCCCTGGCCGGGTTCCTGAGCCCTACCGCGACGGTCGCTTCGTGTTCTTCCTTTTGCTCAGCTTCCTGATCGCTCGTGGTGTTCATGCAGAACGCGACCACGTTCGCGGTCGACATGACCGGGCACGGCGTCGTCGCGGGCGGTGTACGGCCGCGTGCTGGCGCTGAACGGCGTCATCATCGTGCTGGTCCAGCCGCTGCTCGGGACCCCTGCTCGCGCGCCTCCATCGTCCGCACGTCCTCGCGGTGGGGGCGGCGTTGATCGGCCTCGGCTTCGGATTGAACGCGCTCGCCCACGGTGTGGCGGTCCACGCTGAGCGTGGTGGTCTGGACGCTCGGCGAGATGGGCGTGCTGCCGATCGCGAACGTGGTGGTCGCCGATCTGGCGCCGGCCCGGGCGCGCGGCCGCTATCAGGGCGCTTACGGCCTGGCGTTCGGCTCGGCGGTGTGCGTGGCGCCCGTGCTCGGGATGCTCACGCTCGAGCGGCTGGGATCGACCGCGCTGTGGACGGGGTGCCTCGGGATCGGCCTGCTCGTGAGCGCCGGGCATCTGACGCTGTCGCGCGTGCTCGCGCGGGCGCGCGAAGCCGAGTGTCACCGCGGCCGAACCGGCGTCCTGATCGAGCCTCGCGCCGCGCCGCCGGCCTGACCCGGACCTACGCGGTCGCGAACGTCGCCGCGCGACGGTCGAGCATCCAGGCGAGCCGGAGCAGGGTGATCACCCACATCACGCTCGGGATCAGGAACGGGATCAGCCCAAAACCGATCGTGGCCAGGAGTGCCGCGCTCTGGACCAGCGCGACCGCGGCGGTGGCGACCAGCATCCGCGTGAACCACTGCGGCCCGCCGGCACTGACGCCGGCCGGCGATCGCATCATCAGCGCTGCGCCGATCAGGTTGATCGCGAACACGAGCATGGTGAGCAGGTAGGGACGCGTAGAACAGCCGGGTCGTGAGCGGCGGCCGCGTCCCCCGGCTCGTCGCCGAGGTTGAAGAAGAACGACGAGAAGTCGATGAAGAAGGCCGCGCCGGCGAACAGCGCGGTGGCGGAACAGCGCGCGGGTGAGGCCGGAGCGTCGCGAAGTGGGTTTCGGCCGCGGTCCCGGCGGCGAGCAGCACGCCGGTGATCGGGATCCCGACCGTGACTCACGAGCAGCATGCAAAGCGCGAAGCCGGCCTGATCGCCGGAGTCCACGTGGCCGAGATAGGACGCGCGCGGAGAACGCGGTCCACTCGACGCAGGCCAGCAAGGCCATCAGGCCGAGGATCATCACGGGCGGCGACCTCCGAGCATTCGCCTGGACGCAGTGCGAGAAGCGAAGGCATGATTGTACCCACTCGCCGTTCGCTCGCGAAATCCCCTGCCCAGCCGGAGGCGCCGTTGCAGGTGATGACCTTCAACGTCCTCCATGACGCGATTCGCCTGGTCGCCGCACCGTGGTCGACGCGCCGGCCGCTCGTGATCGCGACCATCCGCGCCCGCGACCCCGACGTCGTCTGCTTCCAGGAGGTCTCGGCTCCGGCAGCTCGAGTCTCCTGACGCAGGACCTCGCCGACTACGATCTCGTCGGGGGTGACGCCAGCAGCGCCAACCGATCCAACGCTGGCTCCCCGGAATCCAGAACGTCGCGCGATGGGTGCAGGGCGACTTCCTCGACCATGGCGAGGCGTTGCGCGCATCGCGGTAAGGAAGTCGGGCATCGTCGTGACCCACCGGAGCAGCTTCACCTCTCGACTCGCCCGGGCGACGCGACGGATCCGCCGGCGGTCACGCCCTTCGTCGTCAGCGAGGCGCGACTCGCGACCGCCTCGGGAGCGTGGACCTGCTCGATCTACAACACTCACCTCGGCCACCTGCCCTGGACGGCGCGGTTGATGGCGGAGGATCTGCTGGGGCGGCTCGACCGGTGGTGGAACGGCGCGACGCAGATCGTGACCGGCGACTTCAACGCACTGCCCGGCGGCTCGGTCGTGGAGGCGATGGTGGCGCCGCCGCGGCGATCGCCCACGTTTCGCGGACGCGTGGTGTCGCGGCGCGGCGACGCGCAGGGCAGCGCCGGCACTTTTCACTGGGGGCGCGGACTTCCCGGTCCGCGGCTGGACTACGATCTTCGTGCGACCGGACGCGCGCGTTCTCTGTGCGACGACGTCGACCGGCGGATCGGGCGGGACCTTCCCTCGGACCACGCGGCGCTGACGGTCGAGCTGGCGCTCACCGCTCCGGGCCTGGGGGTTGGCGGCGACCACGGCGTCCGCCCAGCGGCGGATCGTCGTCGCTCACCTCGTTCAGCGCGCGCGACCGCTGAAGCCCCGCGCCGCGTCCCACATCAGGCTCAGGATCCGCCCGCGCACGAGCACCAGCGCCGTCGAGTGGATGTCGTGAGGGCGCGTCGTCGGTGGGCAGGTTGTGCCCCACGCTCGGAGCTGGACGCGCATAGGACCCGAGATGATCGACCGCGACCGCCATCGTGTCGCCGCCGCGGTGCCCCAGCGGATCGTCCAGCTCCTGCCGCGCCCCGCCCTTCAGGTCGCGAGCGCTGCGGCGATGCGGCGGGCATCGGGATCGGGTGATGCGCGATCCCGTCGTCGTCCACGCCGCGCGCATGGACTCGAAGCGCGACGCGTTGAGCGGACCGGACGGCGTGTTGGCGCCCAGCACCAGGCCGAGACCGAGAGGTCCCTGGGATGGGCGCCGCCGAGCACGGCCTCGAGCCGATCGCGCGCGGGAGGAAGAAGCCGCGCGATCTGGTCGCCGGAAGCACTCGTGGGCCGCTCCTGGCTGGTGACGGTGAGCAGGTCGACCATGCCGGGCGGCGCGGGAATCACCAGCGGCTTGCCCCGCCGGACTCGACGCGCACGGTGTCGCCGATCGCGACCCCGAAGCGGTGCGTGGCCTCCTCGACCTTGCGGTTGCCGTCGCGATCGCCGCTGCCGCCGCCAGCCGAGCGCCGTGAGCGTCGCCGCGAGCGCGAGCGCGACGACGAGCCCACACGCGAGGCTCGCGGATCTCGAGACGATGCTTCGATGGAGCGGCATCGGCGCATCCCTGGAGCCCACGGTCCGCGATTCGCAACGAGACGGGTCTCAGGCACCGCACGACACGACGAAGCCCGGCGCATTGCTGCGCCGGGCTCCTCGTCGCATCCCGCCCGGTCAAGAGTCGGGAGCCAGCATCCGAGTGGGCCTCGAAATCAAAGCGCGAAGTAGTAGCTCAGCTTGGCCAGGAAGATGTTGTTCGCCTCCGTGTCCATCAGCTTCCGGAACGACGGTCCGAACGCGGACTCGGTGGTGTCGTAGTCGTTGCGCTCCTGCGTCCACACCAGGTACACCGTCGATCCCGGCATGTACTCCCATCGCAGCACGGCGTTCCCGCGCAGCGACTTGATGTTGAAGTCCGGTTCTCCGGTCGAACACCGCGCCCGCCGCCGTCGCGGTCGAACAATCCGGTCGCGGGATCGTAGAGTCCACGACCGGCCCCGGGGCCGAGGAAGTCGTAGCTCAACGGCCGCGCCAGCTCGCTGGAAGTCGGTGTAGTCGCCGACCGAGATCAGCGGCTGCACGAACAGCTGGAGGCTGATGTTGGGCGTGAATGCCGCGTTGAGCCGCAGATTCCCCGAATAGGTCTTCTGGTTCAGGTTGGCGAAGATCGTAGCGGCCGCCGTACGTGGCGCTGGCCGTCGGATCGGCGATCGTGGTCACGTACTGCGCATCCTCGCGGTTGTCCTCGTATCCCGGTCCGATGCGGATCGTCAGGTTCGAGACCGGCTTCCACTCGACGCCCGGGTAGGCGCTACCAGTAGTTCGAGTTGTTGGCCTCGGGCTTGAAGTAGTCGTAGGCCTCGATGAAGTAGAACAGCTTCGACTTGCCGTCGGTGTCGAAGTACTCGTACGCCTCGTAGCCCGGCACGTTGTAGCATGCGCGGCCCGCCGCGCGTGCGGCGCGTGCTGACCGTCGCGCGGGTTGTACGCGAACTTGTACTCCAGCTGTAGTTGTTGATGAACTCGGTCGGCCGCCACCCCACACGCCGCGCCCACGGCGAGGTTGCCCTGGAAGTCGGACGAGCCGAACACGGCGCCGAGCACGTCCTGGTACTTGCGCGACTTGGTGGTCTCGGTCCACTTGCAGCCGCCGCCGACGTGGCCGTTGACGACGTCGGCGCGGCTCATGAAGCCCATGTCGTTGACGTCGAAGCTCGGGGTCCATGAACCCGAGCGCCGAGTTGAGGAAGCGTCTGCCCCTCTGCTTGTTGAGCCAGTAGCGGCTGCCGAAGCCGCTCAGCGACGTGGCGTTGGGATCGACCTCGACGTGATCGGCGTCGGGACGCTGGAAGTAGTGCGTCGAGTTCGCTGCAGGAGGTGATCCGATCGGTCGATGCCCGTCACGTTCGAGACACGCCGACCAGCCCGAGATCACCCACTTCTGCTTCTTGTCGAGGAACGTACCAGCCGTCCATCGCGGTCATCAGTGACTGGCTTGTTCGAGCTGTCCTTCAGCAGCAGCTCGTCATCGATCTTGCGGGCGTCGTAGCGTGGCCATGAACCCGAGCCCCTGCTGGCGGTTCTTGAACTCCTTGAGCGCGCGCGCCACGCCGTAGTAGGTGAGCGGCTCGATCGTCGCTGTTCCCACTGGTGGCCGCCAGTCGAAGCTGGGCTTCCTCCTTCGCCGTGATCGCGTGCAGCGTGCCGAAGTTGACAGCTCGGCGCGAGCTTTCCGGTCAGCTTGGCGGCGCCGAGGATGCGGGTGCCGAGGGGCGTCCGGAGTCGACCGTCGGTCGTTGATGTAGTTCCACACCGCGTTCGGGAACTGGTTCGCCCTGCGGCGCGCGGCCGATGCGCCGCGAGTAGAAGAACGTCGGCTCCGGCCAGTTGAAGCCCCAGTAGTCGTTGGCGCCCTGGTTGCCGAAGTTGAAGATCGACGAACCCTCGACGAAGAACGGCCGCTTCTCCTGGAAGAACGACTCGACGTCGCTCAGGTTGACCACCGCCGGGTCCACCTCGACCTGCCCGAAGTCCGGGATTCACCGTGGCGTTGAGCGTGAGCTTGCTGCCGACCGCCATGCGCAGATCGCCGCCGCCGTTCGGCATCGTAGCGCGAGCCGTCGTTGAACGGGTCGCCGGCGTCGTGGCATCAGATACTCGGCCTTGCTGGTGACGTAGGGCATCACCTCGACCGAGCGCCGGCGGCGCGATGTTCTCGATGCCGATGCAGCTCGGGAAGCGCGACACGAACCCGCTCCCTTCTTCGGCTGATAGACGAGGAAGTCCTCCTCGCTGCGGCGCTGGATCACGCGCCGGAAGTTGATGCCCCAGACGCAGTGCGCGCGCCTTCTGTGAAGCGGAGCTGCGAGTACGGAATCCGCATCTCGACCGTCCAGCCCTGATCGTCGCGATGCGGCGCGCGCACTCCACACGCCGTCCCACGAGCCGTCCTCCCAGCCGTCGTTGGAGAGCGTGCCGTCGAACAGCGTGCCGGCGGCGTTGACCAGGAAGTAGTAGCCGCTGCGCCGGTCGTGATACGGGTCGAGGTAGACGGCGAAGCGATCGGTGGGGATCGAAAGTCGCGACGCACGAGGCGCGCGATGATCGAGTCCGGCGCGGAATCGTCAGAGTCGCGCGCCGATGTAGATCGCGTCGTCGTCGTAGGCGACCCGCACTTCGCTCTTCTCGCTCGGCGGCACGCCCTCGACCGGATCGCGCTGCAGTGAAGTTGGTGACCGCGTTGTCGCTCTGCCACACCGGCTCGTCGAGGATGCCGTCGATCGAGATCGCCGCGTGGCGCGGACCGCCCGCACCGGCACGTGCGACGCGCGCGCGTTGAGACTGTCCGGGATGTTCGTCGGCGGGCGCCGCGGCCAGCAGCACGACCGCGAAGGCAAGGGGTTCATCGGAACGGCTCTCTCCCAGAAGGCAAGTTGCTCATCGGCTTCCGTGGCGCTTAGAGCGTGGGCAGCGGCGGATGGTTTGGAACCGAGAATGGTGCCCCCGTGCGACCCCGGCCAGCCGCGGGGCACGAATGAGGGTTTTTGCGGGACGAGCGAGTCGGACCCGCGACAGCGGGCGAGATCGCGGCGCCGGAAACGGCACCGGATGAGCGTCTTGTCCGCGGATGAGCGCGGCGTTCGGGCGCCTGGGCGCTCCCGCCGCGGCGACGCGTCAGCCGGACTTGCCGATCAGCCGCTTCAGCCGATCGCTGTACCCTCGGCTCGAGGTCGCGCGCGCCGCTCGCGAGCACGATCTCGTACTCGCCGTGGAAGCTCGGCTCCGAGCTGCCGGATCCGCTCGACGTTGACGATCATCGAGCGATGGATGCGCAGGAACTTCTCCGGATCGAGCCTCGCCTCGAGCATCTTCATCGTCTCGCGTAGCAGGTGATCGCGGGGACCGACGTGGATGCGGGCGTAGTTGCCGGCGGCCTCGATCCACTCGATCTCGTCGACCCTGACGAAGTACACGCGGCCCGATTCGCGCACCACGAGATCGGCTCGTGTACGCGCGCTCCTCGTGCAGCTGCTCGAGCAGCTCGAAGCAGGCGCCGGCCCATCGCCCCGCCGTTGCCCTCGCGGCCGATCAGCTCCGCGCGCGCCCGGTCGAGCGCGCCGTGGAAGCGCTCGCGGTCGAATCGGCTTGAGCAGGTAGTCGAGGGCGTGCACCTCGAACGCCCTGCAGCGCGTAACGGTCGTAGGCGGTGACGAAGATGATCGCCGGCAGGCGGCGGCGTGGGATCGCCTCGAGCACGCCGAAGCCGTCGATCTCCGGCATCTGGACGTCGAGGAACACCAGATCGGGGGCGAGCCGCTCGATCGAGGCGACGGCCTGGAGCCCGTCGCCGCACTCGCCGACGACCTCGACGTCGCCCTCATGGCCGAGCAACGTGCGCAGCTTCTCGCGCGCGAGTGGCTCGTCGTCGACGATCAGCGCGCGCAGCGCTCGTGACGAAGCACCCGTCGCGTCGGTCACCGGGTCGCGCGCGGCGTCGGCGAAACGGGTCGGGTGGGCCGAGCAGAGCCCGTAGAGCCAGGTCTGGCTGGCGAAGAACATCGGCGCCAGCGCCCAGAACGCGAGATATCAGCGCGGCCCGCATCGCCAACGGCGGGGTTCGGCAGGTGGGGTCGGGAATCGTGCGACTCCTCTTCTCGCCCGGTCGCAGGATTCAAGGTACAACGTTAGCCGCTGGGCCGGAGTCTCGCAAACAGCTCGAGCGCGCGGAGTCGCCCCAGGGCTCGTTGCCAGGCCCCCGGCTCGCAGACCGGGCGAGATCCGCGCTCGTCGAAGCCGATGGTCCCGCGGACGTCGCCGAAGGTGCCCTTCACCGGAAGCGCGGCGCAACGTCGTGTAGATTTCGCGGCCTCACGTCGGCCGATTCACGCTCGGGCCGGCGTGCGTTCGCTCGAAGTTTCCCCGAACCCTCGGGAGGTCGCCGATGCGCCGCAATCCCGTTGCGCTCGCCGTGCTCGCTTTGCTGCTGCCGCTCGTGTCCCTTCGCCCGGCCGTCCGCCGCGAATCCCGACGGACCCGTCGGCTCGCTCAGCGTCACGCCGACCTTCTCGTTCAACAATCGCCCGGATCTATTCGAATTCGGCTACCACCCGGCCGACCCCAGCCTCGGGATTCCCGCCTATCTGGGTCCGACCGGATCTCCCGGTCATCGGTGGGCGGCCGGCGTCGACGTGCTGATCCCCGTGTGGACCCATGCCACCGTGGGCGTCGGATTCCAGAGCCTGCATGTTCCCGGAACGACGGGACGCGTGGTCCCGACCATTCCGCAGGATCAGGAGTTCTCGTACCTGGAGGGCTTCGATTCCTTCAGCATCAACCTGAGCGTGCGGTTCTTCATCCCGCTCACCGGAGGGCGAAGGAGGCGCTGTCTCGGGGGCGTTGACGCCGGGGTTGCACCACGGCTCGCTGCGGGATCGCCGCGGACGCGCGACGCCGACGCGGAGCGCGTCGGCGTCGCCGGGGTCCTCGGAGTCGATGGGTTACGCCGCGATCGCTCGCGGGATCACCGTGCCGGTGCGCCAGCCCTGGAAACGATCGAAGCACTCGGGGCTCATGTTTCCCTTGTGGCTCTTTCCGTTCCATTCGATCGTGGCCTTGAGGCTCTTGCCGATCAGGACCTTCCCTGGCTCGAGACGTTGAAGTGCTCGCGCGGTACGACGTGGGTCTCGGCCGACTTCATCGAGACGATGACCGCGGCACGATCGGCGAGCTGAGCCTTCCAGGCATGGGTATGGATCGCCGAGGTCGTGAACTCGATCACGTCGTCGCTCTCCTTGATCCGGCTCTTGCGGATACCGTCCGCCATCGCCTTGAACTGCTCGAGCTCGGAGTCCTGAGGTGCGATGGCGAAGGCCGAGCGGAACCGCGCGTAGCTCCGGATGCCCTGGATTCCCCAGAACACCTGGAAGATGCCGAGCTTGACCCAGAGCGCGTGTCCGCCGGCGATGCTCGACAGGTTGTACACGCCGACCACGAGCAGGGTGATCCCGTCGATCACGATGCCAGCGGGCTGCGGTCTCGTGAGGTTCCAGATTCCCGTCGCGAGCAGCATCACGCCGACAGCGATCGGGATCGCACTCGCGGGCGGGACGAAGCCGAGTGCTAGGCCCAGAGCCCCGAAGACCAGACTGCCGATGGCTCCCGTGCGCAGCGTCTTGCGCGCACCGGAGTAGTTCGCGACCTGCTGCAGTCGACCGAGGTCGCTCGGAAGGTTCATGGGACTTCTCCTCGGCGGCATCGAGGGGGCGTTGAGGGCGGGAGGCCTGGTGGACTCGTTCGCGGTCCACGATTCGGAGTCATCGGCAGGTATCGCGCCGGGCTTTAACCCGCCTGATCGTCGCGAGGAAGGGCAGCCCCGGCGCCATCTCCGGAAGCCAATCCGATCCGCCGTTCGCGTTTGAGCTGCGCGTAGCGCCAGTACGTGTACACGACCGGGATGATCTCGAGCGTGAGGAACGCCGACGTGATCAGCCCGCCCACCATCGGCGCCGCGACGCGCTTCATCGTGTCGGCGCCCGCGCCCTGCGCCCACAGCAGCGGCACCAGGCCGATCATCATGGTCGCGACCGTCATCAGCTTGGGGCGCACGCGCTGGACCGAACCCTCGAGCGTGGCCTCGACGATGTCGTCGAGGTCGCGGATCCGTCCCTCGCGCTTGCGCTTGAAATAAGCGCTGTCGCAGTAGACCACCATCACCACGCCGGTCTGGGCCGCGAGCCCGACCAGCGCGATGATGCCCACCCACACCGCGGTGGACAGATGGTAGTGGAGCATCGCGAGCAGCCACACGCTTCCCACCAGCGCGAACGGCACCGAGGCGAGCACGATCAGCGCCTCGGTCACGTTGCCGAAGGCGAGCGTGAGCAGCACGAGCACGATCAAGATCGTGAGCGGCACCAGGATCCGCATGCGCGCCTGCATCTGCTCGAGCAGCTCGTACTGGCCGGTCCACTGAAGGTAGTAGCCGGGCGGGATGCGCATGGCACGCGCGACCTCGGCCTTGGCGCTCGCGACGTAGCCGCCGATGTCCTGGTGCGCCTCGTCCATGTCGATGTAGACGTAGCCGGTCAGCATGCCGCCCTCGTCGCTTGATCATCGGCGGGCCCGTGACCACGCGGATGTCGGCGATCTGGCCGAGCGGGACGTGCGGGCCTCCGGTCTCCTGCCACGACTCCGCGGCAGGAGCTTCGGCCGCCGGCGGCGAGCGCTCCGGCGTGTCGCCGCGATCCGGCGTCATGCCGCCCGCGTCCGACATCCCGGCGGCGGCGAGGAGCACCGGGGCCTGGTCGCCCGGATCGACGCGCCGGCCCATCGGGTTCGAACCCGGCGCCGCGCGCAGCGGCACCAGCACGTGACGCAGGCGCTCGAGATCCTGCCGCAGCGCGCGCGGATAGCGGACGTTGATCGTGAAGCGGTTGCGTCCCTCGACCGTGACCTCGATCGGCTGGCCACCGATCGCCGCCTCGATCACGTCCTGCACGTCGCCGAGGGTGATCCCGTAGCGCGCGAGCTCCTCGCGATCGGGCACGATGTCGACGTAGAAGCCGCCGGTGTTGCGGTCGGAGTAGACGCTGCGCGTCGATGGCTGCCGCGCGATCACGCGCTCGAGGTCGATGCCGATGCGCTCGATGGTGTCGAGGCTCGCGCCGTGGATCTTGATGCCGATCGGCGTGCGGATGCCGGTCGAGAGCATGTCGATGCGCGCCTTGATCGGCATCGTCCAGGCGTTGGTCCAGCCCGGCATCTGGAGCGTGCGGTTGAGCTCGTCGATCAGCTCGTCGCGGGTGATGCCGCCGCCGGTCCGGCCACGCCACGCGCAGCCCGGACCCAGCCACTCGGGCGTCTTCCCCGACCACCAGCGCCGGCGCTCGATCGTCCGCCAGCGGTCGCGCGGCGCGAGCTTCACCACGGTTTCGACCATCGAGAGCGGCGCCGGATCGGTCGGCGTCTCCGAGCGGCCGGCCTTGCCGAACACCGACACCACCTCGGGGAAGGCGCGGATCATCCGGTCCTGGACCTGGAGGTAGCGCTTGGCCTCCTCGATCGAGATGTTCGGGAACGTGGTCGGCATGTAGAGCAGGTCGCCCTCGTCGAGCGGCGGCATGAACTCGTGTCCGAGCCGCATCGCCATCGGCACCGCCGAGAGCACCGCGGCGAGACCGATCGCGATCGTGGTGCGCGGGTTCTTGAGCGCGACCCAGGCGAACGGCCGGTAGATCGCGATCATCGCGCGCGACAGCGGATGGTCGCTCTCCGGCCGCATGCGGCCGCGCATGAGCAGAGCTCATCAGCGCGGGCGCCAGCGTGATCGAGACCAGCGCGGCGGTCGCCATCGCGAAGGTCTTGGTGTAGGCGAGTGGCTTGAACAGCCGTCCCGCCTGGCCGTTCAGCGCGAAGATCGGCAGGAACGCCACGGTGATGATCAGCAGCGAGTAGAAGATCGGCGGACCGACCTCGCGGGTGGCGTCGATCAGCACGCGGGTCCGGTCGGCGCCGGGCGGGGCCAGCTCGAGGTGCTTGTGCGCGTTCTCGACCAGCACGATCGTGGCGTCGACCATGGCGCCGATCGCGATCGCGATCCCTCCGAGGCTCATGATGTTCGAGTTGATGCCGAGCCACGACATCGGCACGAACGCGAGCGCCACCGCCACCGGCAGCGACAGCACCGGCACCAGCGTGCTGCGCAGGTGGAACAGGAACAGGAAGATGACGACGCTCACCACCACCATCTCCTCGAACAGCGTGTGGCGCAGCGTCGCGATCGCGCGATGGATGAGGTCGGAGCGGTCATAGACGATCTTGACCTCGACCCCGGCGGGAACGAGGGCCGGATCTCTTCGAGCCTCTTCTTGACCCGGTCGATCACGCGGAGCGCGTTCTCGCCGTAGCGCATCACCACGGTGCCGCCCACCGCCTCGCCCTCGCCGTCCAGCTCCGGCGAGGCCGCGCCGGATGTCGGGTCCGAAGCTCACCGTGCCGAGGTCGCCGAGGCGGATCGGCGTGCCCGAGCGCGGATCGGCGCCGACCGCCACACTCGCGCAGGTCGTCGAGCGCGCGGATGTACCCGCGGCCGCGCACGAAGTACTCGCGCCCCGACATCTCGATCACGCGGCCGCCGACGTCGGCGTTGCTGCGGCGGATCGCGCCGGAGACGTCGGCGAGCGAGAGCCCGTACGCGTGCAGCTTGGCCGGATCGACCTCGACCTGGTACTGGCGCTCGTAGCCGCCCACGCTCGCGACCTCCGCCACGCCGGGCACGCTGCCGAGCGCGTAGCGCAGGTGGAAGTCCTGGAACGTGCGCAGCTCGGCGAGATCGTGCCGGCCGCTGCGGTCGATCAGCGCGTACTGGAACACCCATCCCACCGAGGTCGCGTCGGGTCCGAGCACGGGCGCAACACCCTGCGGCAGCCGCGCGCGGATCGCGCTCATGTACTCGAGCACGCGGCTCCGCCCCCAGTAGAGATCGGTGCCTTCGTCGAAGATGACGTGGACGAAGCTCATCCCGAACATCGAGTAGCCGCGCACCGCGTGCACGCGCGGCGCGCGAGAGCAGTGACGAGACGATCGGGTAGGTGATCTGGTCCTCGATCAGGTCGGGGCTCCGGCCCATCCACTCGGTGAAGACGATCACCTGCGGGTCCGAGAGATCGGGAATCGCGTCGAGCGGCACGCTCCGGATCGCGATCAGCGCGCCGATCACCGCGATCGCGGTGCCGATCAACACCATGCCGCGGTGACGGGCGCAGCGCTCGATGATCGCGGCGATCACGGACGGCCTTCGTGCTCGTGCGCCGCGGGCGGCGTGCTCATGCCCGTGATCGCCGCCTTGAGCCGGCTCTCGGAATCGACCAGGAACGACGCGCTCGCGACCACGGTGTCGCCGGCGGCGATGCCGGAGAGGATCGAGACCCAGTCGCCGCTCGCCGAGCCGGTGCGCACGATGCGCGGCTCGAACAGCCCGCCGCGGTGCGCGAGGAACACGTAGTCCTGCTCGCCGCCGCGGATCACCGCCTCGGACGGAACCACGAGCGACGGCGCCGCGGCGCCGGTGACCGTGACCCGGCCGTAGAGGCCGGGACGCAGCACGTGATCGGGATTGGCGAGCGGCACCCGCACCTTGAGCGTTCGGGTCTGGCTCGCCACCGTGGGATCGATGAACTCGACCCGACCGGCGAACGCGCGCGTGGGCAGCGCGTCGGCGGTGAAGATGGCGCGCTCGCCCACGCGCACCCGCCGTAGTCCATCTCGTAGAGGTCGGCGATCGCCCAGACATGCGACAGATCGGCGATGGTGAACAGCGTCGCCTCGGCCGAGACGTATTGGCCGGCGGAGACATTGCGCTCGAGCACGGTCCCGCTCGCCGGCGCCGGCAGCACCAGCCGCTGCGACGGCGTGCGCTCGCGCTCGAGCCGCGCGATCTCCTCCGCGGGAACGCCGAGCAATCTCAGGCGCTGTCGCGCCGCCGAGGCGCTGCCGGTCCGGGCCCCGGCGTCCGGGTGCGGGACAGCCGCACCGGACACCGCGGCGCCCGACATGTCGTGCGACTCGCCGGCGCTGCCGGTCTCGATCAGGAACTCGTTCTCGGTCTGATAGAGCTCGGGACTGTAGATCGCGAGCAGCGGCTGCCCTGCGGTGACGGTCTGCCCGATCTGGTTGACGTAGAGGTCCTGCACCCAGCCCGCGACGCGGAGCTGGATGCGATGGATTCGCGTCTCGTCCGGGGCGATGAAGCCGACCAGCTCGAGCCCCGCGCCGAGCGCGCGCCGCTCGACCCGCGCGTAACGCACGCCGATGAGCTGGGTCCGCTCGGAGGTGAGGTGCACCGGCGCGAGCCCGGCACATCGCCCGCGGCGGTCGTGTCGGCGTGGAGGTCGGCCGGGATCGGCTCCATGTCCATGCCGCAGATCGGACACTCGCCCTTCCGGTCCGACGTCTGGCTCGGATGCATCGGGCAGTAGTACTTGGCGGTGCGCGCGGCGGCGTGGTGGCTCCCGCTCTGGACGCGCCAGGCGACGTAGCTCGCGAGGCTCGCCGCCGCGAGCAGCAAGAGGCCCGCGAACAGGACCCACCGCACCACGTTCATCACCTTGGCTCCCGGCGGCGGATCGTGCGGATCGGTCGCGCGGGGCCGCGGCGTGTCGCGATCGGGCCGCGGCGTCATGTCGTCGCGCGTGTTCATCGTTTCACCTCCACCACCGGCAGCTCGACGCCGAACAGATCGCCCCGTCCCGTCGTCGACACCAGATTGGCCTGGGCCGCCGCGAGCTGCTGGCGCGCGCGCGTCGCCGCCAGCTCCTCCTGATAGAGCGCGTGAGCCGACTCGAACACGCGCCACACGTCGGTCTGGCCGGCGGAGTAGAGCTCAGGTCGCGTCGAGCGCCTTGCGGTACATCACGACGACCGTGTCGGCGAGCAGTCGCGCGCGGCGCTGCGCCGCCCCTGCCTCGGACTGGATCGCGGTGACCTGCTCGATCAGCGCCAGCTCCGCGGCGCGGTACTCGCTCTCGCTCGCCCGCGCCATGCCTTCCATCGCGCCCCCCTCGCCGAGATCGCTCGAGCCGCGGAACAGCGGGAGCATGAGCCCGACCGAGGCGCTGAACATGTCGTCCTGTGGCTCGGTGTGACCGACCTCGTGAGCCGAGGTCCTGGCGGAAGCCGTACGAGCCGCGCAGCTCGAGGCTCGGGCCACGCCCGCCGTTTCGCCGCCTGTCCGGCGAGCCGGTAGCTCTGGGTCCCGCGCGGCCAGCTCGCGCAGCCGGGGATGGCGGGCGTCCACGACCACGGGCCAGCCCGTGGCGACGGCGACGTCGGATACGGGCGGCGGCGACAGGCTGTCGGCGAATTCGCCGCCGCTCCGTCCCCGCAGCGCGTCGATCCGCGCGCGCGCGGCGCTCCTCGGCCGCGAACATCGCGATGTCGGCGGTCGCGCGCGCGCGCTCGGCCTCGACGCTCATCACGTCTTCCAGGCGCCCGCGGCCCGACTCGTACCGGGAGCGGATCGTCGGCACCATGCGGTCCATCATGTCGCGGTGGAGCTCGGCCTGATGCTCGAGCTCGGCCGCGAAGTAGGCGTCCGCGTACGCGCGCCAGGCCGCGCCCAGGACCTCGAAACCCGTCATCTCCGCCGCCGCGATCTCGGCGTTCACCTGCTCGTCGGCCGAGCGGCTCGACAGCCCGCGCGCACCGGAGATCGGCACGCGCTGGGTGATACCGACGCGCGCCATCGTCATCGGATCCTGATCGAGCCGCCCGGTGGTCGGCACGTTCTCGAGCCCGACCTCGAGCATCGGGTTCGACCACGCGCCGGCCGGCGCGACGCGCTGCTTCGCCGCCTCGATCGACGCACGGCGCGCCTCGATCGTGGGATTGGCCGCCGCGACCTGGCCGAGCACGGTCGGCAGATCGAGCGCCGCCGCGGCGGGCACGCCGGCGATCGACACGACGAACAGGAGCGGCACGATGATGCTCGTCGTGCGAGACGAACTCATGGAATCGATCCTTCCTCGAGGCGCGTGAAACGCCCACGCGCGCGGACGCTGAACAGGTGTCTCGAGGTTGCGCTTCGGCGCGTCATCGCGCCGACCGAGGTCGGAGCGAGGCGAGCCGGCGAGCGCGATCACGATCCCCGCGGATCGCGAACATCGCGATCGCGTGGCTCGAGACCTGGGCTCTGGGTCCTAGGAGAGAGGCGGCGCGCGGAGGTGAAGCGGCGCGTCGAGGGAGGCGAGGAGTGGGTCGGAGCGCGGCTCGTCGGGGCGAAGCGTCGGTGTCGGCGCCGGAGCGCTCGCGATCAGGTCGGTGACCGCCGCGATGATCAGTGCCGGCGGCGCCAGCATCTTGGCACCCGAGGTCGGCGGCGCGATCTGGATGCAGCACGGCATCGAGCCATGCGATCCCTCGTGCTTCGAGTCGCGCGCCGGCGTCGCAGCGGCGTGACGGCAGGCGTGCTCCGCCGGCTGCGACGCTCGATCGTCGACGTGACACACGAGCGGCCGCACGCCGGGAATCGCGCCGGACATGGCCGCGAGCACGCAGTAGTTGGTGCCGATGAGGAAAACCGAGAGCGCGGCGATGATGAGGGACGGCGCTACGCCGACGCCGGGAGGTGAGTCTCATAGGTTCATTTTCGGCGGGCCGGCGGCCCGACTTGTTCTTGAAATGAAAATCTGCGGCGCTCCTCGGCGAACGCGGCGCCCTCACCTCATCGCCTTCGCCAGGTCCGCCGCGACCCGTGCGTTGTGCACGAGGCAGCGCGCGGTTCGAGACACACGCTCCGGTTCTCGGTCAGCACGCGCAACCGCTCGAGCAGGAACGGCGTGACGTCGCGGCCGCGTAGCGGGTCCTGGCCGGCCTCGGCGATCGCTGCGGCGATCGCGCGCTCGTAAAGCTCGCGCGGCAGCTCGTGGTCGGCCGGGATCGGGTTCGCGACCACGACGCCGGTTCCGATCGCGAGCGCGAAGTGCATCCGCACCGCCCGCGCGCGAGATCGGCGATCGCGTCGAAGCGGCGATCGACGGGAAGCCCGCTCGAGCGCCGGTAGAACGCGGGAACTCGTCGGTCGCGAAACCGAGCACCGGGACGCCGAGCGTCTCGAGCATCTCGACCGTCTTCGGCAGATCGAGGATCGCCTTGGCCCCCGCGCACACGACCGCCACCGGGAAGCGCGCCAGCGCCTGGAGATCGGCCGAGACGTCGCCCGACTCGACGGCGCCGCGGTGGACGCCGCCGATGCCGCCGGTCGCGAACACCTCGATGCCGACGTGCGCCGCGGCGAACACGGTCGCGGCGACGGTGGTCGAGCCGGCGCGGCCGCTCGCGAGGCCGCGCGGCGAGGTTGCTCAGGTTGAGCTTCTCGGCGCCGGCGCCGGCGAGACGCTCGAGCTCCTCGCGCGCGAGGCCCGACGTGGACGCAGCCGTCGAGCACGCCGATCGTCGCGGGCACCGCATCCCGCGCGCGGATCTCGTCCTCGAGCTCGAGCGCCATCGCGACGCCCTCGGGTCGTGGGAGGCCGTGCGTGACCACGGTGGTCTCGAGCGCCACCACCGGGCGATCCTCGGCGAGTGCCTCGGCGACCTCCGCGGCGATGACGAAGCGTTCGCTCATGCGCGGCGTTCCGCGTGCGCCGCGCCGGCGGGAACCACGCCTTCCGCCGCTGCTCGGCACGCTCGCGGGTGGCGCCGATCAGGCCGCGCGCGCCCCAGTCCTCGATCGCGAAGCTCGCGGACACGGCGCCGCGCTCGATCGCGCCGTCGATGCTCTCGCCGGCGACCAGGCCCGAGCAGGCCCGCCGCGAACGCGTCGCCCGCGCCGGTCGAGTCGACGGCCGGATCGGTGGAGCCGGACCATTCGATCGAGCGGCTGCCGAAGATCCCGCAGCATCCCGCCCTGCGGGCCACGCTTGAACGCCGCGATCCGCAGCCGTGCGCCGGAGAGCCGAGCGAGCGCGCCGCGCGGATCTTCGCTGGCGCCCGCGAGCCGCATCTCGTCCTCGCTCAGGAACACCGCGTCGACGCGATCGAACACGGCACTCCACTCGGACCGGTTGTCCTCGCGCAGGCGCTCGTGCGGATCGAGCGACACGAGCGCGCCGTCCCACGTCGACAGCTCGTCGAGCAGCCGGCGCCTGAACGTCGAACGGCATCGGCGCGAGATGGAAGGCGCGCGCGGAGCGAAACGCGACCGGCAGGTCGGACGGCGCGCGGCGACATCTCGGCGTGGGAAGGCCAGCCGAGCTGGTGGACGATGCGCCGCCCCTCGGTCTCCTCGAGCAGCCAGGTGCGGATGCCGGGACGATCGAGCCGCCTCACGCCCGAGAGATCGACGCCGCGCGCGACGAGCGCCTCGAGTGCTATGTCCGGATAATCGGACCCGGCGACGCTGACGACGGCGCAGCGCGTCCCCAGAGGCTCGCGGCGAGCGCGGCGTAGAGCATCGCCCCGCCGGCCTCGCCCATGCGCACGCGCCCGTCGCGGAACACGACGTCGTCGACCATGAAATTGCCGAGGAAGACAATCTCCGGCGCGGCGCTCCCGGTCACACCCTCGCCCCGAGCTTCTCGAGCGCGGTCGCGAAGTCTTGAACGCTCGCGGGGTCGATGGCGTTGGACCAGAGTCCGCCGACCTTGACCGCGGATCCGACGATGAACCCATCCGCGCTCTCGAAGCGCCGAGATTCTCGGGCGTCACCCCGAGCCCACCAGCGTGGGCACGCCGATCGCGTCGGCCACAGCCGCGACCTCGCGCGGGTCGCGCGGCGTGGCCGGTCGACGGTCCGGTGACGATCACGCCGTCGGCGAGGAAGAACTCGGCGGCGCGCGCCGTCTCGACCACGTCGACGTCGGCGGTGACGGCGTGCGCGGCGTGCTTCTTCTTGACGTCGGCGAGCACGCGCACCGGCTCGGCGCCGATCGCGCGGCGATAGCGCAGCAGATCGCCCGCGCTCGCCTCGATCACGCCCTCGTCGGCGACGTGCGCGAACACGAAGCCCTCGACGCGCACGAACGCCGCCCCGCACGCGTGGGCGACCGCGATCGCCTCGCGGTTGGCGCCGGCCAGCACCTGGACGCCGAGCGGCAGCGCGACCTCGCGCCGCACCTCGCGCCCGATGACGGCCATCGCCGCCACCACCTCGGGGCCGACGGCGCCCTTCAGATAAGGACGGTCGTGCATGTTCTCGATCATTACCGCGTGGAAGCCGGCGTCGCGGTAGATGCGCGCCTCGCGCACCGCCTTCTCGGTGATCGCCGCGACGTCGAGCGAGGCGCCGGGGCTGCCCGGCAGCGCCTCGAGGTGGAGCATGCCGATCAGCGCGCGGGGAGCCCCGAACCGACCGCGCGCATGGTGCCGCGCCGGTCGGTCACGACTTCCCCACCACGCGTTCACCCGCTCGATCACCTCGGGCGCGTTCTCGACCGGCTCGGGATAACCGCGCTTCCAGGTCAGCGTCGATGCCGAGCGGACCCGGTAGGTAACCCACGCGCCGTGCACCTCGGTCTTGGCGGGCACCAGATCTCGCGCGCAGTCGAAGCGCGTGAAGATGCCCCACAGCAACAGCTCGTCGTCCTCGAGCGGGACGTCCGGACTCACCGCGACGATCAGCTTCATGTGGGCGAGCTCGGTGCGGTGGATCAGCCGCTCGACCACCGCGCGGCCGTCGGCGCCGGTCTGGACCACGAGCATCCCGCTCCAGGCCAGCCGGTAGTTCAGGATCGCCGGATCCGTGCCGCGCGGATCCATGACGTAGGCGGGCGGGTTCAGCGGCGGGCGCTCGGGCTTGGTCTGGGCGTCGATCACCATCTTGCTGCCGAGGTTCATGGTGAACGAGGTGAAGTCGAGCGTGTCGAGCGGCACGCCGGGGATCAGGATCAGGTCCTCGGACGGCTCGAAGTTCGTGGCCACCGCGCGGAACACCGCGGCGCGGTCGCGCGGGTTGACGTCAGGATCGACCAGGATGATGCACCTTGGTGAGCGAGAGCTGCCCGGTGCCCATCAGGCCGAGGGCCGTCTTCTTGGCCTCGCGCGCGAAGCGGCCCTCGACCGCGACCACGAGCAGGTTGTGGAAGCCGGCCTCGAAGTACGCCCACAGGTCGACGATCTCGGGATGGATCACCTTGATCACGCCGGAGAAGAACTCCTGCACCGCCTCGCCCATGTACTTGTCTTCCTGCGGGGCTTGCCCACGACGCTCGCCTGGTACACCGGCTTCCTGCGGTGGGTGATCGCGCTGAGGCGGAACACCGGGAAGGGCGCCACGTGCGAGTAGTGTCCGAAGTGGTCGCCGAACGGACCTTCCTCGGCGCGCAGCTCGGCCGGCACCACGGCCCTCGAGCACGAACTCCGCCTCGGCGAGCACCGGGATCGCGAGGGTCGCTGCGCCGGCGTGATGCGCGTGGGTTCGCCGCGCAGGAAGCCCGCGAACGCCAGCTCGTCGATGCCCTCGGGCAGCGGCGCCACCGCGGCGAGCAGCGTGGCCGGATCGGCGCCGACCGCGACCGCGACGTCGAGCCCGTGGCCGCGCTTCTCGGCCGCGTGATAGTGGAAGCCGCCGCCCTTGCCGATCTGCCAGTGCATGCCGGTGGTGTTCACGTCGTAGACGTGCATGCGGTAGATGCCGAGGTTGCGCGTGCCGTTCTCGGGATGCTGCGTGTGCACGAGCCCGAAGGTCACGAACCGTCCGCCGTCCTGGGGCCAGAGCTTCAGGTTCGGCAGCGGCGTCGAGATCGGGCGGCAAGCGACGCCTCCTGTGACGGCGCCTTGGTCACGCGCTTCGGTGGCATGGCGAGCAGCCGCTTGCTGCTGCCGCGCTGGTTCCACAGCTCGCCGAGGCCGCGTGGCAGCGCGTGCAGCAGCTCCTCGAGCTCCGCGCCGATCGCGGCCGGCGTGCGCCCGAGCGCCCACTCGATGCGGCGCCGCGCCGCGAGCACGTTGACCGCGAGCGGGAACGGCGATCCGCGAGACGTGCTCGAACAGGAGCGCCGGCCCCTCGGCCTTGGCCTCGCGGCAGGCGATCTCGGTGACCTCGTAGCCCCAGTCGACCTCGCGCTTCACGCGCTTCAGGTCGCCGCGCTTCTCGAGCTCGGCGAGGAAATCGGTGAGCGAGTGGAAGGGCTTCATTCCAGCTCGGCCTCCCGCCAGCCCGCGCCGGCGTCCTCGCCGAGCAGCGCGAGCACCTTGCCGGTGAAGCCGGCCACGAGGTCGTCGATCGACTTGGGCTCGCGGTACCAGGGCGGCGCGATCGGCGCGATCACGACGCCCTCGCGCGACAGCTTGAGCGCGTTCTCGAGCGCGATCAGAGCCGAGCGGCGTCTCGCGCAGGCACAGCACCACGCGCATGCGCTCCTTCAACGCCACCTGCGCGGCCCGCGTGATCAGCGTGTCGGCGATCCCCACCGCCATCTTGGCCAGCGTCGATACGCTGCACGGGATGACGACGAGCGCGTCGTAGCGGTTCGATCCCGACGAGAACGGCGCCGCGAGATCGGAGTCCTGGAACACGCGCTTCACGTGCGGCTCGAGATCGGACGGCTTGAGCCCGGTCTCGGAGTGCAGCACCTGCCGCGCCCAGTCGGACAGCACGAGGTACTTCTCGCCGGGGCAGCGCTTGACGAAGTCGACGCCGTGGATCGCGCCGGAGGCGCCGGTCATGGCGATCAGATAACGCGCCATCAGCGCGCGAGCCCTGGGACCACGGTCAGGTTCGCCATCCCGACGCGAACCAGGGCACGAGTGCCAGGACCACGAAACCCACCACCACGTTCACCTTGAAGAACGCGAGGTCGACGTCCGCCGCCCACTTGACCTCGAGGAACAGCAGCGCGGCGAGCGCGGCGAGCGCGAGCGCGAAGGTGTGCGCCACCCACCGTGGCCACGGCGAGTTGAAGTAGATCTCGAGTCCGTTCATCCCCCGCGCCACGCTCCCATGTGGAACAGCGCGACGATGACGCGCAGGCGAAGGCGGCCGCGTGCAGCGCGGCGGAGATGAACAGCGAGCGCCGCCGCCCGAGCCAGGCGACCATCGAGTGGACACCGTGCCCGCGGTCGAAGTCCTCGTCGAGGGTGGCGTAGATGATGTCGAAGCCGCTCACCCACGTCAGCGCGAACGCGGCGAGCCACAGCGCCGGCTTCGGATCATCGAGACGCGGGTGGGCGGCGGCGTAGCCGGCGAGCGGCGCCAGCGCGAGCGCGAGCCCGACGCCGAAGTGGCAGAGCGGCGTCCAGCGCTTGAGGTAGGGATAGATCAGGAACACCGCGAGCGGCACCGCGGCGACCTCGAGATACCAGCGTCCAAGCGCCGCGCACGCGAGCAGATAGGCGGCGGTGCTGACCAGGAGCAGGGCCACGGCCTCGCCCAGTCGCATCGTGCCGCTCGGCAACTCGCGGCCGCGGGTGCGGGGATTGAGCGCGTCGATGCGGCGGTCGATCAGCCGGTTGAGCGCCATGGCCGCCGTGCGGGCGCCGACCGCGGCCACCACGACCAGCGTCCAGCGCCGCCAAGACATCGCCGGCGCCGGAGCGCTGAAGATCCCGGCGAGGATGAGCGGCAGCGAGAACAGCGTGTGCTCGAGGCGCACGAACGCGGCGTAGGTGCGCAGGCGGCCGGTGCGCGGGATCGGGATGGAGACGCTGGACATGGGCGTGTTTCCAGGACACGGGAAGACGTGAACGTGACTTCGGTTGCGGAACACTGGCGACACTAGCCACGCGAGAGTGCCGGCGCAACGCCCGCGCGAGAATGGGAGAAAGACTAGCGCTGCGCCGGCTCGGGCTCGGGGGTCTCGGCGGCAACGACCATGATGCGGCTCCGGGCCAGCCACACGCCGCCGAGCACGAGCGCCGTCGAGATCGCGAACCCGGATGGCAGCGGCTCGTGCAGGAACAGCCACGCCATCGCCGCCGTCAGGATCGGCTGCAGGTTCGTGAGCACCGCGACGGTCCCCGGCTTCAGGTATTGGAGTCCCCAGAACCAGATCACGTAGTTGACCGCCGACGTCAGCCACGCGAGGTAGAAGAGACCGCTCCAGCCGGCCCCGGTGATGGCCCTGGGATCGAAGCCGCGCAGCGCCAGGAGTCCGATCGGCAGGTAGACGAGCGTCCCCGCGAGCAGCGCCTCGGCGGTCACCACCAGCGGGCCGTAGCGGCGGGTGAGCGTGCGCCCGGCGACCAGGTAGAGCGCCCAGGCGATCACCGCGACGAAGATGATCACGTCGCCGATCAGCGCGTGGGCGTCGAAGCGGATCCCGCGCTGGAGCATGAGCGTGAGCACGCCGGCGAACGCGAGCGCGATGCCCAGCACCTGGCGCGGCTCGGGCCGCGTGCGGGTGCCGATCGCGACGAACATGACCACGAAGGCCGGCGTGAGCGCGTAGAGCAGCGCCGCGTGCGCGACGTTCGCCCACTGCATCCCGAAGAGGAACAGCCCCTGGTTGAGCGGGACCGCGAGCACGCCGAGCCACAGGATCCGGGCCGCGGTCGCGCGGCGCGATGCGCTTGTCGGGTCGCAATGCGCGCACCGCGGGCCACAGCAGCGCCGTGGCGAGGACGAAGCGGCAGAGCGCCAGGGCGAGCGGCGGGAATTCGGCGAGCGTCCGCTTGGCGACGAGGAAGGTTCCGCTGGCGATGACGACGTTGACCGCCAGGGCGGGGAGCAACAGAGTCGGTCGAACGCGCGCCATCAGGCGCAGGCTAGCGGAACGGTGTGCGAGGGCGAACGAACCTTCGACCGTGCGCGGCGTGCGGCGATGTTCGTGCCGCCGAGCCTGACCGGCGGGAGTTCGGTGGGAGATGTGTGGCTCGCATCCGCGCGGTTCCCCGACCGACAAGGCAGCGGTGGTGGGATTCACTTCGGCCAATCGGCCCCCGATTGCGATCAACCTCCAGCGAACCCGGTCCGCCGCTCCTTGCCTGTCGTGGTTCGAGGTCTCGACGACCTCGCCGAATCTCCATCGCAACCCGCGGACCAACGCCAACACGCGCCGCACGAAGACTCCAATCGATTGCGCGAGACGAGCGTGCGCGTGAAGGCGGGAAACCCGGACACCATGCGAACGGCGCGCTCGTGTCCACGGCGTTCGCACTGGTGTCCTCTCGGTGACGATGCCGAGGCTCGAGAGCGGAGATGGTCGGGTCGTGAAGCGGTGCGCACGGAGGTGTGACTCCACTACCTCATCCCGTACGCGGAAGAAATTCGTTGTTGACGCGCTGCACGGGTGTGCACTAGAGTGTGCCGCGTGCCGGGTCCTCGGACCTTTCTGGGAGGGACTCAGAGATGCTCAACGAGCGTGCTCGAGAAATCCTTGCGTATGTGCAGCGATTCACCCGCGAAAGAGGCTTTCCCCACCATCCGTGAGATCGGGGAAGCCTTCGGCATCTCCTCCACGAACGGTGTCCGCTACTACCTCAACCTCCTCGAGAAGGCGGGCCACCTCAAGCGCAGCGGCAAGATCTCGCGCGGCATCGAGAGCACTGGCGCGCGGGCACCGGTCCACCGGGATCCCGATCCTGGGGCGGGTTGCCGCCGGCCAGCCGATCCTCGCGGAAGAGTGCTTCGACGGGCGGCTCGATCCGGTCGAGATGTACGGCGATCCAGGCGAGCTGTTCGCGCTACGCGTGCGAGGCGACAGCATGATCGAAGCCGGCATCCTCGAGAACGACTTCGTCGTGGTTCGCCGACAGGACCACGCCACCGCGGGCGAGATCGTCGTCGCGATGCTCGGCGACGAGGCCACCGTGAAGTACTACCGGCCCCGCCACGGCAACGTCGAGCTGGTGGCGGCCAACCGCAACTACGCTCCGATCGTGGTCGAGCGCAGCGTCGAGCTCAGGATTCTCGGCGTGGTGAAAGGAGTGATGCGAAGCGTGTAGTCACACCGCCCCGTTCGTTGGCGGCGGAGCGATCGGCGGGGAGCCGCGGGACCCTCGTGTCTCGCCGGTGACGATCGATCGAGCACGATGGCGTTCGGTTTGCGATGGAGCTTGGGGACTCGGTCCCCATTTTTTAGGACGTCGGAGTTGCACGGAATGTTCAGGACGCTCCCGAGAAAGAGAGGATAACGTGGAACACGCACTGGCTCGCGAGGTCGAGAAGTCGTTGAACGGTCGGTGGGAGCCCGTCTATCGCAGCCAGCTCCATTACCTCGTCACCTGGGGAACGCGAGGACGCCGTCCGGTCCTCCGCGAGCGTCACGTTCGTTCGCTGCGCCAGTTGATCGCTCAGACGTGTGAGGAGCGTGGCTTCCCGTTGATCGAGGTCGCCACGGGACCGGACCACGTGCACATCCTGCTCGCGCTTCGGCCCGCAGCAGCGTGTCGAGCGTCGTGCGCGAAGATCAAGGGTCGGACCGGGATGACATTGCTCTCCCAGTTCCCCGAGCTGCGCGTGTGGCTGCGGGGAATCTCACCTGGGACGAGCGGTATGCGGTCGAGACGGTCAGCGCCAGCCGCGTGGAGCGTGTTCTGCGATCGCCTGCGAGCGCTCCACGCTCCCCGAGCAGCTGGCCGCGGCGAGCTAAGCCGCGGGCGGCGGTGCGGCGGGCTTTCGGGTCGCGAGCATCGAGGCCATGACCACGAGCGCCGCGCCGAGGCTCTGCACCGGGTTCAAGGTCTCGCGCAGCACGAGGGCCGCCGACAGCACCGCGATCACGGGCTCGAGCGTCGCGACGATGCCGGCCTGCGCCACGGGAAGTCGGTGAAGTCCGGCATAGAAGAGCTCGAACGGAACGAGCGTCGAGAAGATCGCGAGCGCGACGAAGATGCCCCACATGCCGGCGGAATAGCCGGCGCCGAGCACGTTCCACGGAGGGGTGACGATAGCCCAGAAGAGTCCGGCGATGCAGAAAGTGTAGAAGAGGACGGTCTCGGGCGAATAGCGCGACAGTCCTCGCTTGGAGTAGATCACGTAGAAGGCAAACGCGAACGCGGACACGAAGCTGATCAGCCACTGGTAGGGCCGGGCGTGAACGCTGGCCGGGTTCACGCCACCGACGAGGAGGATGGTCCCGAGCAGCGCCGCGATCAGGGCGACCGCGGTGGTTCGGCTCACCTTCTCGCCGCGGGTCAGGCCGTAGAGCACCACCAGCGTCGGCGCGATGTACTGGATCAGAATGGCGAGCCCCACACCGAGCACCGAGATCGAGTAGTAATAGCTTCCCTGCACGGCGGCGAGCCCGAACAGTCCGAGGATCACGAAGTACTTCCAGTCCCGACGGTCCACGCGCAACGCCTCGGGCCTCTTCCAGGCGAGCCACGGTCCCAGCATCGCGGCCGCGAGCAGGAGGCGCAACTCGACGGCGGTGAGCGGCGGCACGTGGCGATCGCGGAACACGTATCGCGCCAGTGTCGCCGAGGTGCCCCAGAAGAACGCCGCGCCGAAGACGAGCCAGCGACCGCTCGCGGAACGGTCGCTCAAAGCAGGCGGCGGCGCGCGAGCGTGTAGGTCCGGTCGGATCCGCCGTGACGCACGGTCAGCCGGATCTTCGACCCCGGAGGTCCTTCGAGACGTCGGCTGAGCGTCACGACGTCGAGATGGTCGGCCGACTCGCCATCGAGCGCCACGATTTCGTCGCCGGCCACGATCCCCGCGACCGCCGCCGGAGAGCCTTCGGCGACCGCGACGATCTTCGCAGCGCTTCGCCGGCGCTCGACCTGAAGGCCGACGTGGCTGTACTCGTAGTGTCGCCCGTCCCAGTCCTTCGGCAGCGGATCGAGCCAGAGCACGCGGTGCGGATAGTCGAGCGTGACGCGGTAACGCTTGAGGAACGAGTAGCCGAGCAACCCGTGGACCGGCTCGCCGACCGCTCGCGACAGCATCGCCGACATCTCGCCGCCGATCACGGCGGCATCGACGTTCGGCTGACGGAGGGCCTGCGGCTCCTTCAGTGCTCCCGAGAAGGAGGTCAGCTCGATCGACGGAATCATGACGAGCCGCGCCTCGGACGGTCCGATCAGCGTCGGCGCCGAGAGCCCACGCAGCGACGCCCAGCGTCGCGCCTCGGCGCACGCGCGCGCAGCGTCTCGTCGAACAGGATGCACTTCGTCGCGCCGGTGTCGACGATCAGGGTCAGCGAGTCGCTGTAATTGGGCGGTTTGGGATTGGAGACCCGGCTCGAGATCACGATCTTGCCGTCGCCCAGCAACCGGAACGGCACGGCGACGGCGCGGCTCCCGAGCGTTTTGCCGAGAAACCCACGCGAGGCCTCGATCCGCTTGGTCTCGTCGCTCGACGCCCGCAGGTTCGCGGGAGCCTCACCACCCGACTTCGTCGCGTCGTGGCCGTCCGCGGAGCGTTGGTCATCCGTGCCCTGGTTCACGACGCTGTCCGTCGCGTCGAGTGGCACGGGGATCAAGGCGATCTGCTCCGCCAGATAATCGATCACCACGGCTCGGCTCTCGAGCACGCGCTGGCCCAGAGTCCGAGCACGGGACGATCGGCGACCTGCTTCACGATCTCGGCATCGAGCGTGAGCACCGGCGACACCTGGTCCATCTCGAGCCCGCCGATCTCGAGTCGCGGCAGCGAGACGCTCCGCGAAATCGAGCGGCTCGTGCGTGGCCTTCGGATCGAACAGTCCGAGCCACGCGACCAGCGGTTGATCGAGCGCGAGGAAGCCGGCGCCGGTGTCGAGCGCGAGCACGCCGGTCGTGTCCGCTGGGACTCACCGTGGATCGTGGCCGGAACGAGAATGACGCCCTCCAGGTTCTCGAACCGGAGCAGCGTGGTTCCCTCGGGCCAGGTGAGGTTCTTCGGTGTCGACGAGGCGGATGTGCCCAATCGCGTGCCGCTCGGCTCTCGTCCCTCCGCTGCCGACGCGTTCGGTTGGGCCGAGGCGATCGAAGAGGAACAGATCGCGACGAATAGGATCATGAAGGCGCGTGTTATGACCGCCATGAGACCGACCCGAGCGGCACCGAGGGGCGTCGAGCGCGAACCGGTCTGCATTCCCGAGCAGAGTCGCGAAACTCGGCGTTCTCGGCGCGCCGTGCGCGCTCGACCGACTAGCATCCCCGAGCTGCGTCGCGAACCGATCGCTGCTCCAGGATTCGGTGGCCGAGTGGAGGGGTGATGCCGCGGTTCGCGGCGCATCTACCCGCGCCGGCGCTGGCCATCGGTACGGGTGTGTTTCGCGCCGAGTCCAATGCCAATGAAAACCACGCGTGATCGGGTATTAATGTGTTCAGTAATATATGTTTACGCAAATACGACTGGGCTGGCCGGTGCGCGACAGCGGAAACACGCTCGTCTGGTCGGATTGCGCGGATGTTGTATCGAGGCTTCACTCAGGCGCACTCAAGCGCGCGAGCGATCCCGGATCGGCGTCGGATCGGCGCCGATCGTCACCGCTTCGAAGCCGTTCTCGAGCATGGTACATTTTCCGGTGAAGTAGACGCCGGGCTCCATCGTCACGCTCGCGGCGGAGATATCGCCCTCGACCCGAGCTCCGGCCTTCATCTCGAGGATCCCGAGGGCGCGGACATTCCCGATCACCCGCCCCTCGATGACGGCCTCCTTGACCTCGATGTCCGCCCGCATGACGCCATGCTCTCCGACTTCGAGCCGCTCGCAGTTGAGGATGTCTCCCTCGAGCTCACCCTCGACCCTCAGCGTGCCGGAGACCATCAATGTCCCGCGAATACTGGAGCCCACCCCGATGAGCGTGTTCGGCACGGGCGGCTGCTGCTCCGGGTTCGCCGATCGCGATAAGAACTTCATCTTCGGCTCTCCTTCCATGTCGCCGACTCAGTCGACCGATTGTGGGTCCGTTCCGTGAGCGTTCGACGGGGCCATCACAGCAGTCCCCACGCTTCGAAGAGTCGCTCCAAGTCTTCCTGGCTGAAGTACTGGAATTCGACCTTTCCACCCTTGCGACCGGGAGCAATGGACACGTGCGTCCCGAACTTCTGCTGCAGCTTGTGCTCCCACTCCGTCAGAGCGTTCGTGCGAGGCGTCGCGGGCCGGGTATGGCGACGCAGCCGCCGGCGCACATACGCCTCCGTCCTCCGCACCGAAAAGCCCTTCCCATGCACATAGCGCGCGGCCGCGAGCTGATCGACGGGTGTCTCGAGACCGATGAGAGCGCGAGCATGCCCGGCGGACAATGTTCCACGTGAAACCATGTCCTGGACCTCGGGCGGAAGCGTGAGCAAACGAAGCGAGTTCGTGACCGACACCCGCTGTTTGCCCACACGCTCGGAGATCTGATCGTGTGTGAGCTTCGCCTTCTCGCCGAGAGCCTGATACGCCTTGGCTTCTTCGATCGGGTTGAGATCCTCGCGCTGAATGTTCTCGATCAGCGCCAGCTCGAGCATCTCCTGCTCGCCCGCCTCCTTGATGGTGACGGGGATCTTCTCGAGACCGGCGAGCCCTGCGGCTCGAAGCCTTCGCTCGCCGGCGACGAGTTGGTAACTACCAGCATGGCGACGGACAACGATCGGCTGAAGGACACCACTGCTCTTGATCGACGCCGCCAGTTCGCGAATCGCCTCGTCATCGAATCGAGTGCGAGGCTGAAAGGGATTGGGCGCGATGTCGACGACGGAATTTCCAGAAATCCCGCTTGAGGCTCGATCGTCGACGTTCCGACCGCCGGGGGCGGAATCAGCGCATCAAGCCCGCGTCCGAGCACCTTCCTCTGCATGTTCCAGAACCTCCCGGGCAAGCTCTCGGTAGCTGTCGGCTCCGGAGCTATGAGGGTCGTACAGAACGATCGGCTTTCCAAAGGACGGCGCCTCGCTCAGGCGAACGTTCCTCGGGATCATGCTCTGATACACACGCTCGGCGAAGAACTTCCTCGCCTCCTGAGCGACTTGCTGCGACAGGTTGAGTCGAGCGTCGTACATGGTCAACAAAACGCCTTCGATCCGAAGGGCGGGGTTCAGGCTCTCCTGGATCCTCCTGATCGCGCCAACCAGCTGGGTCAACCCTTCGAGGGCCAGGTATTCCGATTGGAGCGGGATCAGCACCGAATCCGCGGCGACGAGCGCATTGAGCGTCAGCAGCCCGAGCGAAGGTGGGCTGTCGATGAAGATGAAGTCGTACTCGTCGCGAAGCTCGCGGAGTACCTCACGCAATCGAGATTCACGAGAGTCCACTCCCACCAACTCGATCTCGGCGCCAGAGAGTCGCTGCCCGGCTCCGATCACGTCGAGGTTCGACAGCGACGTCTGGTCGATCGCGTCACGGGGCGAGATCTCGCCAAGGAGAGCCTCGTAGACCCCTCGCGGCTGATCGTTGCCGTTGAGACCGAGACCGCTCGTGGCGTTCCCTTGAGGATCGACGTCGACGATCAGTACCCGTCGACCTTCTTGGGCGAGACAGGCCCCCAGGTTGATCGCCGTCGTGGTCTTTCCGACGCCACCCTTCTGGCTGGCTACTGCAATGACGCGTCCCATTCCCTTGCCTGCGGGGCGGACCTCCATGCCACGCGATGTGGGGCTCGTGAGCCGGGTAAATCGATCCGCGGAACAACTCCCACGAGCAGAGCGCCACGCGGGTCCGCGGACTGAACGTCACGGCGTGTGCACCATACCAGCGCAGCGGCGGGGAACAATTGGAATGTTTCACGTGAAACGCTGCCGTGCGAAATCGGCTAGATTTCAGAGCCGCAAAAACTTCGCTACAGCAATATTGCCGCTGCCCAGGCCGAGAAGCCCGTTGTGCTCCCAACTGGTCTTCCAGCTATCGTCTTCGTTCATCTCCTCCTCGCGTCGACTTCCTTTCCAGAGGAGCGCGGTCCCATTCCTGGCAACAACCTTTGCCGCAAGTAGAAGGGTGGGAACGAGCGTCAGCGTCGCACGCGAGGTGAACCCGTCGAATCGGCTCGCGAATTCGGGGTCGTCGACCAGGATCTCGAGCCGGGAATGAACGATTTCAATGTTTTTCAATTGGAGATCTTCGAGTGTCTTACGAAGAAACAGCGTCTTGGGACGCCGGCTCTCGACGAGGACCCAGCGCTTCCCGATGCCGGCCAGAGCGAGTGGCAGCGCGGGCAACCCGGCTCCGGAGCCGAAGTCGATCCAGTTCTCCGCCCCGGACTCGAGGATCCAGTGCGCCGGCTCGAGGGACTCGAGCAGATGACGCTCCACGAAACGCGTCTCGTCGTGCCTCGAGATCAGGTTGGAGACGTTGGCGTTCCAGTCGAGGACTCGAGTCGTGTAGGCCTTGAGCCTTTCGATCGCGACTTCGGGATCGGTCCGCGCCCAGAGCAGATGCGGAACGAGAAGGTCCCAAGGCATCGAGGCGACACGATGAGCGGACGAGGCCGACTTCCGCGGAGCGAAGTCCGTCGCCACCGTGGCCGGAAAGGGTCCGCGATTGGGCCGAGCGGGTCCCCGGCCGGCTCCGGGCGATGGAAACGGCCCGCGGTTTCGACGAGTTCGCGCTTCGCCAGCGCCAGGCTTGCCCGGAGGGCCCGTCCTGCGCACGGTGCTCGGATTGCCTCCACCGGCTCGGCGGGATGCCGATCGTGCTCCCGGTCCCGAGGAAAACCCACGAGCCCGAGGGGAGCGGCCCGGACGGTCTCCATCGGTTCGCTTCGAGAAACCTCCGGAGCCAGGTCCCCTGAAGGGCCGACGATCGCGTGGCCCGGGTCTTCCGGCGCGACCGGGCCCGGCCGCCCTCGGATCATGGCCTCCACGCGAACCCGATCCTGACGCCGGCATCCGCTGGGATCGACGATCGCGTGGTGCAGGTCGGCGGCCGCGATCGAGCTCGCCGGACCCAGGATCATGCCCTCCGCGCGAAGCCGTTCCTGTCGGCGGCACTTGCGGCGATCGACGATCGCGTGGCACTCGTCTTCCGCCGCGATCGAGCCCGCCAGACCTCGAATCACGACCGCGACGCGAAGCAGCTCCTGCCGGCGGCGCTTGCTGCGATCGGCGATCGCGTGGCGCGGGTCTTCCGGCGCGATCGAACCCACTCGTGCCCCTCTCATGCGATCCACTCGAGCTCGATCGAGCCGGCGGCCGTTGCTCGGGCCTTCGCCGGGTTCGCTCTCTTCCTCTCGTCGCTCGATCACGGGGGCCGCGAAGATTCATGGCGGCACACTATCATGGGCACGCTGAAGCCAGCGATCAGATCGTTCTATGCATTTGAATGCATCTCAGACTGAGATGCCGACTGATCACATTCACCCGCATACACGATCCCTCACGGTCGGGCGGCGACCAGGTCTTCCTGGCACCTTCCGGCCCGTGATCGAAAGATACTCCGGAACCGAGATCGCTCGATTGAATGCAGCACGGAACATCGATGCTGGGCTGAATGGAGACGAGAGAAGAGTGGCTGCCTACCACACCGACTCCACGGACGACCTGGCCGCAAATAATGCAGCGCTGATCATGTGATGTAGGTGATCTCGCACTCGAAGCTCTGACCACCTCAGGAGCGGCTTGAGGCTCTCCGTTATCTCTCGCTCGACTGCTGCACTATTCCGCATACGTCGGCTGAGGACGAGCAGCACGGCGATGTCGGCGGGTGAGACACCGGCGATTCGCCCTGCCTGCCCCAGAGTTTCCGGACGCCAGCGCTTGAGCTTCTCTCGCGCTTCATCGGACACGCCCGGGAGCCGCTCGTCCCAGAGCGCCTCCGGCAATGGCGAGCCGTCCATCGACGCGGTTCGCTCCGCGGTTCGTTGCTGTCGCTCGATGTACCCGCGATAGCGGACACGAACCTCGAGGCAGGACTTCCACGCCGCCGGCAGCCCGCTCGAAACACCCAGTTGCTCGAGCGTCTCGAGCGATCCTTCGGGGCGCGCGAGGAACTCGATCGCGCCGATGGTTCGCCGCGAGGCTCCATCCAGGCGATCGCGCCCGCCAACGCCCGCGCCCTGATCGGCGCACCCGGCAGGTCGATCCATCGAGCCGGTCTCACCGTTGCCATGCACCGGAATGCATACCGTCCTTCGCGACAACCGTCGCTCGGCATCCTCGATCGCCGCGTACTTGGCCCGGACCTGATCGACGCGATCGCGATCGAGCAGGCCGATCCGGAATGCGATCTCGCTCAGCCGCTCGTCGGCGTTGTCGGCGCGCAACAGCAGCCGGTGCTCGGCCGCGGACGTGAACATCCGGTAGGGCTCGCGATGCTCGCGGGTGACGAGGTCGTCCACCAGCACGCCGATGTACGCCTGGTCGCGCCGCAGCACCAGCGGTTCGCGCGCGAGGACCCCGAGCGCTGCGTTGACGCCGGCGACCCACCCCTGTGCGGCCGCTTCCTCGTAGCCCGACGTGCCGCAGATCTGGCCGGCCAGGAACAGTCCCGGAACCCCCTTCACCTCGAGCGTCGGCCCGAGCTGATGCGGGAGCACGAAGTCGTACTCCACCGCATAGCCCGGCCGGATCAACGACGCGGACTCGAGGCCGAGGATCGTGCGCACGAACTCGAGCTGCACCTCCTCCGGGAGGCTCGAGGAGAGCCCGTTGACGTAGATCTCCCGGACCTCGCGTCCTTCGGGCTCGACGAACACGTGATGCGACCCGCGCTCCGGAAACTTCACCACCTTGTCCTCGATCGACGGGCAGTAGCGCGGCCCGGCGCCGCGGATCGCGCCCGAGTAGAGCGCCGAGTGATGGAGGTTGTCGCGAATCACCCGATGGGTGCGCTCGCTCGTGGCGGTCAGATGACAGAGCACCTGATCGACCGCGAACCGCTCGGTCCAGTGCGAGAACGGCTGCGGCGGATCGTCTCCGGGCTGCGGCGTCATCGCGTCCCAGTCGATCGAGTCGCGATCGAGCCGCGGCGGTGTTCCGGTCTTGAGCCGGCCGCGCTCGAGCCCGAGCTCGGCCAGGCACTCGCTCAGCGCGCGGGCGGCGTGCTCGCCGATCCGGCCGCCCTCGACGCGTCGAGAGCCGATGTGGATGAGCCCGTTCAGGAACGTGCCGGGCGTGACCACGGCGGCGCGGCAGCGAATCATGGTGCCGTCGTCGAGCTCGACCCCGAGCACGCGGCCGCGCTCGAGTCGAACGTGATTCGCCACCCCCGCGAGCCGCGTCAGGCCGGGTTCCTGGGCGAGATGCTTCGCCATCTCGACCGAGTAGCGCGGCTTGTCGCATTGCGCGCGCGGCGACCACACCGCCGGGCCGCGCCCGCGGTTCAGCATCTTGAACTGGATACCGGCGCGATCGGTGATCACGCCCATGACGCCGCCGAGCGCGTCGATCTCGCGCACCATGTGGCCCTTCGCGATCCCGCCGATCGCGGGGTTGCAGGACATCTTGGCGGTGTCATCGAGCCGCACGGTGAGCAGCGCGGTGTCGAGCCCGAGCCGCGCGCAGGCGGTCGCCGCCTCGCAGCCGGCGTGGCCCGCGCCGACCACCACGACGTCGAACCGTGCGTCGCTCGTCACACCGGGATCACTTCCCGACGCAGAAACGGCTGAAGATGCGATCGAGCAGGTCCTCGGTCACGCTCTTCCCCGTCGCCTCGCCGATTGCCCCGAGCCCTTCGCGCAGCTCGAGCGCCACGATCTCGCCCGGCGCCGCCGACGCGGCGGCGCTCGCCGCCCGCTCCATCGCGGCGCGGGCGCGGTCGAGCGCCTCGTGATGCCGCGGATTGCTCACCGCGGACGCCGTGGCCGACGTGCCGGCGCCGAGCATTCCGGCCAGCGATGATTCGAGCTCCGCGATGCCTTCGCCGCGCGCGGCGGAAACCTCGACCACGCGGTGCTCGGCGCCGTCGATCAGCGCGTCCAGCTCGCGGCGATCGAGTGCCGGAACCAGATCGCGCTTGTTGATCGCGACCACGACGCGCTTGCCCGCGACCGCCCGCGCGACGCTCCGGTCCTGATCGTCGAGCCCGGTCGAGCCGTCGACCACCCAGAGCACGAGCGGGCTCTCGGCCAGCACGGCCTGCGTCCGGGCGATGCCCTGCGACTCGACGGCGCCCTCCGCCTCGCGCAGGCCGGCGGTATCCGAGAGCATGACCAAGACGCCGTCGAGCTCGATCGCTTCGCTGACCCGATCGCGCGTGGTCCCGGGCGTGGCCGCGACGATGGCGCGATCCTCGCCCACCAGGGCGTTGAACAGCGACGACTTGCCGACGTTGGGGCGTCCGACGATCGGCAGCCGCACGCCTTCGCGCACCGCGCGGGTGAACGCGGCGCCCTCGAGCAGCGTGTCGAGCTCGCGGCGCGCGGCGAGGATGGCCGCGACGACATGCGGTGGCACCTCGACGCCGCCGACATCTTCGGCGAAGTCGACGCGTGCTTCGATCTCGCACAGCGCGTCGGCGATGCGCTCGGTGATCGCGCCGAGCCGCCGCGACAGCTCGCCAGCGAGCTGCGAGAGCGCGATCTCCGCGCCCGCTCGGTCTCGGCGTGGATCAGGTCCGCCACCGCCTCGGCCTGGGTCAGATCCATGCGGCCGTTGAGGAAGGCGCGCAGCGTGAACTCGCCGGGCTTGGCGAGGCGCGCGCCGGCGGCCAGCGCCGCCTCGAGCACGCGATCGGCCGGGAGCCGTCCGCCGTGGCAGGAGATTTCGACCACGTCCTCGCGCGTGTAGGAGCGCGGCGCGCGAAACAAGCCGGCGACCACCTCGTCGAGACGACGGGCGGGATCGCCGCGATGCGCACCGCCGGACGACGCGGCGCCCGCCGCCCCGTTCCCGGACTCGGGCCACACCACCCAACCGTGATGAAGCGTGTGCGAAGCCGCCGCGGTCAGCGCGATCGGACCGCGGAAGATCGCGTCCGCGACCGCGAGCGCGTGGGCGCCGCTGATCCGCACCACCGCGATGCCGGCGGCGCCGGGCGCGGTCGCGATCGCGGCGATCGTGTCGTCCAGGTCGTACATCGTGTCTCCGGTGTGCGGTTCACGGACGCCGGAGCGCCGCCTCGCACGTCGAGCTCGACGCTCCCGTGTCGACCCCAAAACGAAACCGGCGCCGGGTGCGTATCGGACCCGGCGCCGGCTCGCGAGATCCCGATCAGTCCTCGTCGTCTCTGGCTTCCTCGCTGAAGCCCGCGGGAGCCACGGCCACGCGTTTGATGAGGCCGGTTCCGAGCGCGTAGGTCTTGACCCGTGTGTCGCCCTTGAGCGCCATGTGCACGACGCGGCGCTCCTGAGCGTTCAGGTACTCGGTCACCGCCTCCTGCTCGTTCGTCAGCGCCTGCTCGGCGAGGCTCTTCGCCAGATCGGTGAGCTCTTCCTCGCGATGCTTCCAGAACTCGTTGATCTCGAGCTGCAGGTGGTAGCGCGAGCCGCCGCCGCGATTGATCATCAGGTTGAGCACGTGCTGGAGCGCCTGGCGCACCTCGCCCTTGCGACCCGTGAGCAGCTCCTCGTTCTCCGGCACGGCGATCGCGACATCGACGTGGTTCTCCTCGGAACGCGCGGTGACGGTGGCGTCGAAGCCCATGTGCTTGAGCAGCTCGTCGGTGATGCGCTGGCCCTCGGCCGTGAGTTGCTCCGGGCTCAACAAGGGACGGGTGTCGTTCGCTGTGTTCACGGCATTTCGCTCCTCGCCCCGCTCGAATCCCTCGGACTCGGTCCGCGCGGCTCTCGGCTCCTCGTCCTCGCGCCGCGGACGCGGCGGTCTCTGGGTCTGGGCCTCGACCGGCGGCCCCGGGGCACGCTCACCACCGTTGCGACCCCACGGCGACCGCGACGCCGGCGGCCCCGATCGTCTTCGGCGCGCGCGGGACGCGACTCCGTCCGCGGACCGCGATCCGGCCCGCGATCCGGCCTGCGATCCGGCCCGCTGCGTCGCCGATCGTCGCCACGGGCTCCGCGATCGTTTGCCACCGCGGGGTCGCTGCGCCGCGGCGGCGCAGCGGCGCGATCGCGCCCCCTCGATCACTGCGGCCCCGGCCGCCGCGATCCGACCGCTCGTGACCGCCGCGCCGCCCGCGACCACCCTCGCGCGACGAGCGCTCGCCGGGCTCGGAGATGACGCCGCCCGGACGCGGCATGACGCGGACCCGGTAGGGCCGCGACCCGAGACCGAGGAAGCCGCCCGAGCCCTCCTCGATCATGGTGATCATCACTTCCGCGCGCGACAGCCCCAGCGCCTCGAGTCCCTTGCGCACGGCATCGTCCAGAGTTTTGCCTTCGAAGATCTGACCTTCCGTCCCCATGTCTTTACCTCGTCGTTCCGACTCGGGAGGCTTTGCGAGCTGGCGTCGAGCTCCCGCTCGTCGGTGAATGCGAACCATGTAGCGCCGGGGTCCCGCGGTGGGAGATCGCGAGGACTGGAGTCGCGTCGCCTGGAGGAACCTCGAAGGATCCCGCGTTCCGCGACCGCGCGCCGGGCGAGATCGTACTAGGTTGTCCGGCCCTCGGCCACTCGGCTACTGCAGGCGCCGCGCGCCCGACCCGCGCCGCACGGTCGCCACCGCCGGCTCCGGAACGGCCGCCACCCCGCCGTCCTGGCGCAGGACCATCCACTGCTGGATCGCGGTGAGCACGTTCATCACGGTCCAGTAGAGCACCAGTCCCGAGGGCAGGTTGTAGAAGAACACGAGCATCATCACGTTCATCATGTACATGGTCGGCAGCTGGCGCGGATCGGTCGGGGTCAGCCGTTGCGACAGGATGCCCGGAGCCGAGCATGAGCAGCGGGAGCAGCCGCACCGGGAACGACGCGACGGTGAAGAGCAGGTCGGGTGCCGAGAGGTCGTTCGATCCAGGCGACGAACGGCGCCTGCCGCAGCTGGATCGCGTTGAACAGCACCTGGTAGAGCGCGATGAAGATCGGCATCTGGAGCAACATCGGCAGGCAGCCGCCGGCCGGATTGACCTTGTTGTCCTTGTAGAGCGCCATGATCGCCGTGTTCTGCGCCTGCGGATCGTTCTTGTACTTCTCCTTGATCCGCTCCATCTCCGGCTGGAGCTTCTGCATCGAGCGCATGCTCTTCATGCTCAGCATGTTGAGCGGGTGCAGCAGCACGCGCACCAGCGTCGCGAGCAGGATGATCGCCAGGCCGTAGTTGCGCACCACCTTGTCGAGCCAGTTGAGGACGAACAGCAGCGTGCGGCTGAACGGCATGACCCAGGACCAACCGAGGTCGACCGCGCGCTCGAGGTTCATCTTGACCGCGGCGAGCGCGTCGATCTCGCAGGGTCCGGCGTAGAGCACGTACCGATGCACCGGGCTGTGCTCGGAGGGCAGGCCGACCACGAGCGTGTTGGTCGCGAACTCCCGGTAGGCTTGGCGCCCGCGGCAGGCGCTCGGCTTCCGCGGGTGACATCGGCCGGCGCTCGGCGCTCGAGATCACCGCGCGCGAGGCCGACTGGTTCACCGCCACGGCGCTGATGAAGTACCGGCTCTGGACCGACGACCACAGCGCGTTCCCCTCGAACCGCTTGGACCCCTTGAGCAGGGCGCCCGCGTGCTCGCGGTGGAGGTTCGCGCCGACCAGGCTCGCTGGCGCGCAGCCCGCGATCGTCGGCGGCGGGATCGGCCTCGGTGCGGAGCGGCCACGACCGCAGGGTGAGCGAGTAGTCGGAAGCGTGCGAGCCGGCGGGGACGCCGCGGATCTCGACGTCGAGGTCGAGCGCGTACTGGTCGGGGCGGACGCGGTAGACCTGGCGGATCTGGGTGCCCGTGGAATCGGTCGCGGTGAAGGTCAGCGTGCGCACCTGGCCGGCGGCGTCCAGGCTCTCGGCCGAGGCGAACACGAGATCGCCGAGCGATTCGGTCGAGCGCTCGGATCCGAGATCGACCGCGAACAGCGGGCCGCCCGCGAGCACCACGCGCTCGCCCTCGGGAACCTCGTTGCCGCGGCGGTGAGGCCGCGAGTCGACCGTGCCCGGCGGTGCCGCGACCGCGTAATGCTTGAGCTCGACCGACCGGAGCCGGGCCCGAAGTTCGAGAAGGTCGCCTTGTAGAGCGGGGTCTCGAGGGTGACCGCGCGCTCGAGCACCGCCGGCGGCGGCTTCGGGGTGGCGGAGAGCTCGCTCCTGGGCGGCGCCGGTGCGGTCGTCGACGAGGCGACGGGAGCCGGCGTCGCGGTGGATCCCGGGGACGGCGCGGCACGACGGGTCGTGTCGACGACGCTCGTGGCCGGCGGGCGCGGCGACTCGAGGTAGCGGCCGAGACCCACGCGCTGGAGCAACGGCTTGTAGAGCAGGAGCGCGAGCAGGCAGAGCGCGATCCCGATGGCGGTGGTGCGATCGAGCTTCATGGCACCGGATCGAATCCGCTGGCGCCCAGCGGGTGGCAGCGGACCACGCGGCGCGCGGCCAGCGCCAAACCGCGGCGGACGCCGTGGCGCTCCACCGCCTCCTCGGCATAGCACGAGCACGACGGGACGAAGCGGCAGGACCCACCGAGGTGCGGTCCGATCGTGTGGCGATAGAGTCGGATCAGCGCTCGCACGATCGCGCGCGGCGTGAGCCGTTCCGCGAGGCGGCTCATGGCTCGGCGGGCCTCGCCGCGCCGACGTCGGTGATCAGGCGCTCGACTTCCGCGACCAGGCTCTCGTGCGGCGCGGTGAGCGCGCTGCGCAGGGCGATGAACACGAGCCCGAAGCCCTCGGGCGTGACGACCGGCCAGCGGCGGCGGACGATCTCGCGGAGCCGACGCCGGGCTCGGTTGCGCTGGACGGCCCCGCCCACGCTCTTCTTGCTGGCGATGAACCCCACGCGCGTCGGCTCACCCGGCCAGCGTTGCGCGAGCAGGATGCAGTGGCGACCGCGGAAAGCCACTCCGCCCGCCTTGATGCGAGCGTAGTCGCGCGAGGTTCTCACCCGGTCCGCGCGCTGGTAGCGTCGTTCGGACGGAGCGTTCACACGGGGCGCCGCGAGCGGAAATCGGACCGGGCGCGAGGACGTGATCGTTCGCGCCTCTCCGGACGCGAGGCCCGGCGTGTCGAACTCAAGGGGGCCCGCAGGGGCGGCTAGGCCGAGGAAACGGTGAGGCGCTTCCGGCCCTGGCGGCGCCGGGCCGACAGAACCTTCCGGCCACCCTTGGTCTTCATGCGAGCACGAAACCCGTGGGTCTTCTTGCGGTGGCGGTTGCGCGGACGGTAAGTGCGCTTCATGCGTGAGGAGGCCTCATGGCGGAACGTTCGACTCGCTGGCGGACGGAGCAGACTAGGGATTGCGAGGGCACGAGTCAAGCGCTGGCGGCCCCTACCTTCGCGCCTGGCCGCGCGGGCCGGCTCCTGGCGATGCCCTCTGTCCCCCACCGGCGGAGGATTTTGCCGGGGGGCCCGACGGTCCGGTGCGGGTCAGCTAATTCCAGGACCGACCCGTGGATTGGGCGCTCCAATTTCCGCCGCTTTCGGCCGATAACGCCAGGGATCGGAGCCGAGGCCTGGCACCCGTTTTCCGGGTCCGCTGGGGACCCGGGGCCATGCCTTCCGCGCGATCCACGAGGCATCGAGGGACATGACGGTCACGACCGACGGGGTGCCCACCACCATCCGGCGCTGCCACGGGACATGAGCCGCCGGCGGCGGCGTGCGCGGGGTGGTTCAAGAAGTTCGCCCGCGCGCTCAAGGTGTGCCGGCTCTACAAGTCCGAGAACTCGGTGATGGTGACGGCGCGCGAGGGCGTGCTCGAGACCCTGGCGCGGCTCGTCGACGAGTCCAACGGCTGGACGCTCAGGTTCACCGCCGAGCAGATCCTGCTCGGCACCGAAGTGGTCGTGCGACCGAAGGCGCGCGGGTCGGGCGACGAGGGGCATGAGCGGCGGCGAGGAGCTGCTGCCGTTCATCTTCTATCGCGACGGGATCCGCGCGTTGCACATCCCGCCCAGGGTTCCGCGCGAGGAGATCGAGGCGTTCTTCGACGCGATGAAGGTCGCCGGCGGCGGGCCAATGGCCCACGACGATCTCACCACGCTGCTGTGGCAGGCGAACCTCCAGCACATCAAGATCGATTCGGTTCCCTTCGAGCAGACGATCTACATCTCCTCGCACCGCGGCCAGGGCGGCGGCGGCGGCGATTACAGTTCCGGGCTCTACGCGCTGGCGCCCGGCGGCGATGAGATCCACGCCCATCTCGGCCAGGCGGCCGGGACCCAGGGGCTCCACCGCGACACGTTCGACGACTGGGATCTGCCGGACACGAGCGTCGACGTCGCGCAGGGCTACCTCGAGCTCTTGCCCGAGATGGAGTACTCGCTCGCCCACTTCCGCGAGACCTGGGAGGAGGAGACGCGGGGCGGCTGGACCGAGCAGGCCCCGATCTTCCTGCGTGCGATGACCGAGATCGATCCGTCGCGCGAGATGGCGCGTGCGGCCGTGCACTCGGTGGTGACCTGGATCACCGGAGCGCTCAACCGCTTGCAGCTCGACGAAGCTCTGCGCGCGGCGGCGCTGCTGAACGAGCTCGATCCCGAGCAGGTCCACTCCGAGGGCGACCTGGCGGAAGCGCTCGCCCAGCTCGACCACCCGCATCTCGCCGAGTTCCTGGACGAGGCCGAGGCGGAGGAGCACACGCGCTTCGCCGCGCTCGCCGTGGCGCTGGGCAAGCCGGCGGTCGACCTGACGTTCTCCGTGATGAGCAAGGTGTCGCGCACGCGGCCGCGCGCGGCCGCCTGCACCGCGCTCTGCTATCTGTGCGCCGACGAGCCCGGCCTGCTGCTGCCCTATCTCAGCGACGCGCGCGGCGAGGCGATGCTCAACCTGGTGTTCGTGCTCGGACAGATCGGCGGTCCCGAGGTGGTGGATCTCCTCCGGCTCGCGGCTCAGCACCCCGAGCAGCGCGTCCGCCGTCAGGTCGTGCTCTCGCTCGGCAGCGCCCCGATCGAGATGCGGGTCCCACTGCTGCTCGGCACGCTCGACTCGACCGACACCCAGATCCTGACCGGCGCGCTGCAGATGCTGGCGCGGGAGAAGGGTGAGGCGGTGGTGAAGGGGATCCTGGCGCGGATCACCGCATCCGAGTTCGACCTGCGCACCGAGGATGCGCGCTGGGCGCTGTTCAACGCGCTCGCCGAGGTCGCCGACGACAGCGCGATCCCGGCGCTCGAGACCATGCTTCACAAGGGCGGCTGGTTCGCGCGCAAGAGCTTCATGCGCTCGGCAGCCGCGCGCACGCTCTCCCGCATCGGCACGGCCACGGCGCGCGCCGCGCTCCAGAAGGGGCTCAAGTCCCGGGTCGGCGCCGTGCGGGCAGCCTGCCAGGAGTACGCGCACTCGAGGAGCGATTCGTGAAGGAAGCCCATCGTCCGGACGTCGCGGTCAACGAGGAGGAGCGCCTCCGGGCTCACGGCATGGAGCTCGTGACCGGGCTCTCCGCGGTGATCCGCATCGGCCGGGCCTACAGCGTCGGCAACCAGGTGTTCCGCGTCCAGCTGACCAAGATCGCCGAATCGCTGCGGCCGGTGCTCGAGCTTTCGGACGAGGCGGTCCTGGTCGCGATCGAGGCGGATCTCTTCTTCAACGGCAGCCGCATCCCGGTCACCGCATCGAACTTCCGCTTCCACCGCACGCTCGCGGACGCCTTCCGCAACCGCGGCATCGCGGGCATCCGGATCGAACGCGGCATCGACGTCGATGACCTCGCCAAGTTCTTCGTCATGTTCCTCGACGGCAACGCCCCGCACGGCGTGGCGCTCCAGCGCGCGTGCATCGAGGCCGGGATCCAGCGCATCCACCCCGCGGTCCACGCCTCGACCGACCCGCTAAAGGAATCCGAGCTGTCCTGGGATCCCGTCGACGTGGAAGACGAGAAGGAAGGCGGTGACGGAAGCGGTGACGCAGCCGGTGACGGCGAGTCGGCCGACGACGATCGCGACCCCAACGCCGACCCCGACGCCGATCCCGAGGCCGAGGAGGAAGACGACGAGCCCGAAACCGAGGACGAGGATTCGAGTGGCGGCATCGGTTACGGCAGCTACGGCGGCGGTGGTGGTGGTGGTGGTGGTGGCGGCGGCGGCCGTGGCGGGTTCGGCCCGAGGTTCGGCAAGCGTGTGCGCTACCAGCGCGGGGCGGCGCTCCGCTATCACGCGGCGGCGCTCCAGGGCGCCCGCTCGCTGCTCACGACGACCTCGCTCCATGGCGGCATCGAGATGCGTCACGCCAAGCGCGTCGTCCAGCCGCTGATCGACGGCGCCTACGGCCAGGAGCCGGTCGTGGTCGGGCCTCGAGCCTCCGGGACCACGACGAGATGGCGTACGCGCACTCGGTCAACGTCGCGGCGGTGGCGGTGACGATCGGTCACGTGCTCGAGCTCGATCGCGCGACCCTCGCCGACATCGGAGTCGCCGGGCTGCTCCACGACGTTGGCAAGAGCGCCGTGCTCGACCGCATCGTCCACCCGCTCGAAGCGTTCACCGACGAGGAGCGCGCGGCCGCCGAGCGTCATCCGATCGAGGGCGCCAAGCTGATCGCGCGCACGACGACGCTCAGCGCCACCACGCTCGCCTGCATGCGCGTGGCGCTCGAGCACCACTGCTTCGCCGACTCGAGCGGCTATCCCAAGATCCTGCCGCCGTATCAGACCAGCTTGCTGTCCCAGATCGTTGCGGTCGCGGACTGCTACGTGAGCCTGCAGACCCGACGCGGCGACCTGGTCGAGGAGATCACGCCACACCAGGCGCTCGGCATGATGCTCGGACCGCTGCGCTCGCGCTTCGAGCCATCGCTGCTGTGGGGCTGGTCCAGTCGGTCGGGTTCTACCCGCCGGGGCAGATGGTCGAGCTCGACGACGGCACGATCGCGATCGTGCTCGCGCCCAACGCGCAGGACCTGGCGCGTCCGCACCTCCGGCCGATCGTCCACCGCAACGGCCTGCGCTTCACCCCGGCGAGGAAGACGACCTGCTGCCGCTCCCGCTCGACCGCCGCGTCAAGCGCGCGCTACGGGCCGAGGAGATGCGCGCGCAGTCGAACAGCGACGCGGCCTGAAGCGGCGCGCTACTTCGCTTCGCGCCCTTCCATCATCTCGCCACGCCGGTCCTCGAGCTCGCCGAGCGGCTCGAGCTCCGCGTCGCGGATCGACGCCGACTCGGGATCGCGCCCGTCGTTGAACACGTAGCGCCGCTTGCCGTGCTCGACGGACTCCATGGCGCCGGCCTTGGGCCCGACCCGGACCACGCCGTCGAACACGCAGACGCACGTCCCCTCCGGCTCGCAGATCACCGCGAGCGTCGTGCCGGTCACCTCGATCTGCGCCGACGGCGTCGCGATCGCGAGGCGGGCGCCGTGGAAGGCCGAGCCGGTGGTGATGCGCAGCTCGCCCGCGTTGACCTCGCCCTCGACGGTTCGCCAGAACCAGCGTCCCGGCACGCCGGGAACGGTGGCGTCGGTGCCGCCCATCACCTCGACGATCATGTGGCCGGGGCTCATCAGCTCGACCTGGCAGCCGGGCGGAACCCGGAGGCGCGCGCCCGCGCCCACGCGCTTCCGCATCTCGTCGAGATGGTTCATCGGCACCGGCAGGCCGTCGACGATCGCCACGCCCTGGCCGGCGATGGACGTCACCTGCCAGCGCGGACCGCGGTTCGCGCCCTGGATCACGATCAGGAGCAACGCCGCCGATCCCGCGAGCGCCGCCCAGCCCGGCCAGCCCCGAGGCCAGGCGAACCATCCCGGCCGGCTCGCGGCTCGCGGCGGCGCGGTGAGATGTCCGGAGACGAAGGCGCGCTTGAGCGCCGCCCGGTACGCCGGCGTCGCGACCGGAACCGGCAGGTCGCGGATCGCCTCGCGCGCCAGGCGCTCGTCGTCGCTCAGGGTCTCGAGCTCGTGCGTCATCGGAGCGACTCCTTGAGCGACGCGCCGAGCTGGACCAGGGCGCGGGAGTAGCGCTTACGGGCCGCGGCGTGCTCGGTGCCCGTCATCGCCGCGATCTCCTGGTGGCTCAGACCGGCGTAGTCGTGGAGCACGATCGCCGAGCGCAGCGGGTCGGGAAGCCGTGAGATCGCCTCGACCACGAGGCGCCGCCGCTCCTCGGCCTCGAACTGGTCGGCGGGGTTCCCGTCCCGCGCCTCGAGCCGCGACGACAGCACGGGATCGGCGTCGATCGAGCCGCTGCGACGCCCCATGCGGTGGGCGCTCGAGCGCCACACGTCGCGACACGCGTTGTAGGCGATCGAGACCAGCCACGCTCCCGGGTCGCGCGCGGGATCGATCCGGTGCGCGGCGCGCTGCACCTTGTAGAAGACTTCCTGCGTGACGTCCTCCGCCAGCGACCGCTCGCCGAGCAGCCGGTGGATCAGCCCGTAGATCCGGTCGAAATGAACCTCGAACAATGCGGCCAGAGCCTCGGGATCCCGGGCCTTGACGCGCTCGAGCTCCTCGCGGGTGAGCCGCCGGGCCTCGCCCGGACCCGGAGCGGTCTCGGCCCCCGGCGCGGACGCGCTCGAGGGCGGCTCGGGCTCGCGCCCCAAGTCATGTACGGAAGAGGGAGGTTGGTGTGTCTCGCCGGGGGTGGATGTCACGGGGTCATGGTACCCCGCGACCTCCGGAGCGTGAAGGCTAGTGCGACACTAAGCCGCCGCTACCTCGGGGATTCCGGCTTCGGGGCGGGAGGCGAGGGCGAGCGGGAGGCGCACCCAGAAGCTGCTGCCGTGACCGACGATGCTGTTCACGCCGACGTGGCCGCCGTGCAGCTCGGCGATGCGCTTGACCAGGTGGAGCCCGATGCCGAGGCCCGCGCTCTTCGCCTTGCCGTAGTCGCCCTGGCCGAACAGCTCGAAGATGTGGGTGGCCTCGTCCGGCTTGATCCCGGGCCCCAGGTCGGTGACCTCGACGCGCAGGAAGTTGGGCTCGAGGCTGGTGCGCACCGTCACGCTCCCGCCGCTGGGGCTGAACTTGATCGCGTTGACGAGCAGGTTGACGATCACCTGCCGCATCTTGACCTCGTCGATCGGCACCGAGGGCAGCAGATTCTCGTAGATCTCCTTGAGCTCGACGCCGTGCTTGCGCCCCATCGACCGGCTGGTCTCGACCGCGGCGCGCGTGATCTCGTTGAGCGACATCGGCACCCGCTTGAGCGTGAGCTTGCCGCTCTCGAGCCGCGTCAGGTCGAGGATGTCCTCGATCAGGCTGAGCAGGCGCTCGGCCTCGGCCCGGAGGCGCGCCAGGAACTCGCTGCGCTGCTGGAACGTCAGCGCGGTCTCGTTGTCGTCGAGCAGCTCGGCGTACGCGATGACCGAGGTGAGCGGCGTCTTGAGCTCGTGGCTCGCGGTCGAGAGGAACAGGTCCTTCATGCGGTTGAGCTCGGTCAGCTTGAGGTTGTCGGCCTCGAGCTGGCGCGACCGGCTGCCCAGGCGCTCGACCATTCCCGCGCGGTCCACGATCGCCCCGACGTGCTCGGCGAACATGTTGAGCATCTCGCGGTGGTGCTCCTGGAACGGCTCGGGATGGTTGATGCGGTTGACGTTGAGCACGCCGATGCAGCGCTCGCCGACCCGCAAGGGCAGCGACAGCGACGAGCTGATCTTGCGGTCGTTCTTGAAGTGCTTGCCCAGCTCCGGATGGTCGGGTTCCTGGCCGAGCAGCACCGCTTCGCCGCGCTCGGCGACCCAGCCCGCGATGCCTTCGCCCATGCGCTTGCGCGCGTTGCGCGCGAACTCGGACTCGAGCCCATACGTCGCCCGCGTCTCGAGCTCGCCGCTCTCGGGGTTGTAGATCATGATCGAGGCGCCCTGCGCGTGCAGCGATGACACCACGCGGCGAACGATGATCTCGAGCATCACCTCGAGCCGGAGGTGCAGGTTGAGCGAGGTCGACATCTGGAAGAGTCCCGAGATCTCGGACAGCCGCGTGCGGACGTCCTCGGACTCCTGCTCCTCGTTGAGCAGCGCCCGGCGCATCTTCTCGAGATCGCGGTGCTTGAGCGCGCTGTAGAGGCAGAACAGCAGCACCAGGCCGCCGAGCCCGACGACGAAGTAGTAGGACTCGGGGGACCCCAGGGTCCCCTCCGCTTCCTTGCCGCCGATGAGCTGGAGCATCGGCAGGTAGAGCAGCGGAACCGTCGCGGTCAGGGCGAAGACGACGGCAATGGTCAGTCCCCACAGCAGCCAACCGCGGCGGCTGAGACGATCGACCTTCGACTTGGCGTTCTGAGACATCGAGACTCGTCCTCCGAAAATGAGCGGCCTGCCGAGCCTTCCAGGAGGAGCCTGCCCGGAAAGTATCGGCACCCGGAGACCCGGCGCTTAGGCCCAAATTCATTAGCCATCGGACGATGGCCGACCCGACCCGAACGCTGGTAGTGTCCGCCGGCGATGAAACGGGGACGGGTCGTGATCGAGCGCTTCGAGAGCGCGCTGCTCGCCGGCAATCCGGCCGGCGACCCGCACGAGCGGGTGGTGCCGATCTACCTCCCGCCCTCCTACGACCTGGCGCCCGGGCGGCGCTTCCCCGTGATCTACGTGCTCACCGGCTTCATGGGTCGGGGCCGCATGCTCCTCAACGACAATCCCTGGTCGCCGGCGCTCGACGACCGGATGGACCGCCTGATCGCGAACGGCGATTGCGGCGAGGCAATCCTGATCATGCCGGACTGCTTCACCCGCTACGGCGGCTCGCAGTACCTGAACTCGACCGCCACCGGCCGCTACCAGGATCACGTCGTCGAGGAGCTGGTGCCCCACGTCGACCGGACCTACCGCACGATGCCGGGGCGGGATCATCGCGGCGTCGCCGGCAAGTCCTCGGGCGGATTCGGCGCGCTGCGCTTCGGCATGGATCATCCCGAGGTGTTCGGGGCGGTGGCCAGCCACAGCGGCGACCTGTACTTCGACTACTGCTATCGCGCCGACGTCCCCAAGTTCCTGACCGAGGTCCAGCGCGCCGGCGGGCTCGCGGCCTGGCTCGAGGGCTTCGAGGCCAAGGTGCAGAAGAAGCACGAGGACTTCGTCGCCCTCAACATCCTCGGCATGGCGGCGGCGTACTCTCCCGACCCGACCGTAACGCCGTTCGGCATCGACCTGCCCTGCGACCTCACCACCGGCGCGTTCCGCGACGCGGTGTGGGCGCGATGGCTCGAGCACGATCCGTTGCGAATGGTCGACGCCCGCGCCGAGGCGCTGCGCTCGCTCGCGCTGCTCTATCTCGACTGCGGCACGCGCGACGAGTGGAACCTCCATCACGGCGCCCGGTTGTTCGCGCGCCGCCTCGGGCAGCTCGGGATCGCCCACGAGCACCAGGAGTTCGACGACGGGCACATGAACGTGGGCTATCGCTACGACCAGAGCCTGCCGCGCCTGGCGATGGCGCTCGGCGCCACGGCATGACGCGACACCGGTCGGCGCGGTTTGCTAACCTGCCGCGATGACGATCTCCGCGTGAACTGTCCCGCCCAGCGGAGCATGAGGCCGTCGATGGCGGACGAACGGCATGATCCCGAGAGCCTGAAGCGCCGCGTCGCCGAGCTGTCGAACCTCTACGAGGTGTCGCGCGTCCTGCTCGGTGCGCGCGACCAGACCCAGGTCGCCTTCCGCGCGGTGCTCTCGGGCATGAACGCCTCGGCGTCCGATCGGGAGCGCTGTTCCTGGCCGAGGAGCGCGGGCGCTACCCTTGCTCTACACCAGCCTGATCGAGCCCGAGCTGGGCGAGGCGCTGACCGTGCCCGCCGGCGCGCGCGAGTGGATGCTGCGCGAGGGGACGTTCCAGATGGGTGCGGCGGCCGCGCGTGCGCTCGGCAGCCTGAGGGACCGCCTGGTCGAGCGCTACGACGCCGCGGTCGGCGTCGCGGTTCCCGAGGCGCAGGGGCTCGTCGCCTTCATGGTGTTCGGCCCGCGGCTCTTCCCCGGCGAGTTCGACGATGCGCAGCTCTCGCTGCTCGACTCGATGGGCGCCCTCACCGCGCAGGCGCTCGGCGCCCGCCCGCCGCGCGAGGCGTCGCGGTCCCGTCGCCGTCCGGTGTCGCGGCCGGCGCGATCGATGGAGATGCTGCGCGAGACCTACCCGCCGCTCCAGTCGATGGTCGGCGTGAGCCCGGCGTTGCTCGAGACCTGCCAGGATCTGCTCGCGGTCGCGCGCACGCACTTCCCCGCGCTGCTCACCGGCGAGTCGGGCGTCGGCAAGGAGCTCGCGGCCCGGGCGATCCACGAGCTGTCCGACCGTGCGAGCGGGCCGTTCGAGGTCGTCGACTGCGGCTCGATCCCGCGCGAGCTGATCGAGAGCGAGCTGTTCGGTCACGTGCGCGGCGCCTTCACCGGCGCGCACCGCGACCGCCGCGGCGAGTTCGAGCTCGCCCATCGCGGCACGCTGTTCCTCGACGAGATCGGCGAGATGCCGCTCCAGCTCCAGACCCGCCTGCTGCGCGTGCTTCAGGAAGGCCGCTTCCGCCGCGTCGGCGACGAGCGCGTGATCGAGGTCGACGTGCGGGTCGTGGCGGCGACCAACCGCGACCTGCACGCCGAGGTGCTGGCCCGGCGCTTCCGCGAGGACCTCTACTACCGGCTCAACGTGTTCGCGGTGCGCATCCGCCGCTGCGCGAACGTATCCCGGACATCGGCCCGCTGGTGCGGCACTTCCTCCATCGCCAGCGCACGCAGCTCGGCGCGCGCGAACTCGAGGTGCAGGACGACGTGATCGACGGCGCTCGAGACCTACGCGCTGCCCGGGAACGTGCGCGAGCTGGCCAACCTGTGCGCGGCGCTCGGCGTGCGCGCGCGCGATCGCGGCGAGATCACGCTCGAGGATCTCGACGCGGTGTGGCGCGCGCCAGCACGGCAACGAGGACGCGCCCTGGCAACGCGACGGCCGCGAGGGCCAGGCGAACGTCGGCGACTGGGTGCTCGACCAGCTGCGCGCGGCGCGCTTCAACCTGGTCGAGGCCTCGCGACTGCTGCGCCGGCGCAATCGCTCGGGGCGGCGCACTCGCGGTCGCCGAGCGCTCGGCGCTCGCCTACTACCTGACCGGAGAGATCCTTGAAATCGCTCGTCGACGCGGGCGGCGACGCCGCGGCGGCGGCGCGCCGGCTCGCCGGCGGCGACGACGACCTCGTGATGCGTGTGCTCGCGCGCGTCGCCAAGGTCGAGGAGGCGTTGCGCCAGACCGCCTCGGATCCCGCGGCGATGCGGACCCGGTTCGCCAAGCTGCCGGCCGGCTACGAGGAGGCGCTGGCGGCGCGGCGCGGATGGTCACGGTCGATCGCGGCGCCGCGGCGCGGGCGCGCGACTCGCGGGTCGCGAGCGCCCGCCTCGCGCCGAGCCATAACGAAGACGCCCCGGTCTCGCCGGGGCGTCCGTCGCACGACCTGCCGGGCCCCGGATCCGCGAGCGCATTCCCCTGCCTTCTGGCCTTTCGGCACAGCCCCTGGTTCAGAAATGGCCGCGGATCTCGGTGCCCGGCGGTACTTCGCGATTGCCCATCGCGCCGGCGGTGGACTGCATCCGGCGTGCCCGGCGGGCCGGCGCCCCCGCCACGACGGCGATCGCGCGGATCGGCCGCGATCGACGCGGCTCCCCGCACACTCCCGGCGCGCTCGCGGGTCGATCCCCGCGCGTGCGGAATGGACGTCCCCTCCGCAATCCGTGCGGACCCACCCGCGCGCGCGGGAATTACGACGCGTCGCGGGGCTGAAGTAGACTGCCGCTCCTGCCCGCATGAACGATCGCGCCCTCCCACTCGCCGTGCTCGACCTCTCTCGCCGCTACGGCGACGTGACCGCGGTCAGCCATCTCTCCTTCGAGGTGCGGGGCGGCGAGATCCTCGGCTTCCTCGGGCCGAACAGGGGCAGAGCAAGACGACCACGCTCAAGGTCTGCGCCGGGTTGCTCGAGCCGCACGCCGGCGAGGTGGTGATCGCCGGCGAGTCGTTGCGCAGCCGGCCGCTGGCCGCGCGGTCCTGCCTGGGATTCGTTCCCGACCGCCCCTTCCTCTACGAGCGGCTGACCGGACGCGAGTTCCTCGAGTTCGTCGCCGCGCTCTACGACGTCCGCCGCCGCGGCCGCGAGCGAGCGGATCGGAGGTGATGCTCGAGCGGCTCGAGCTGGTCGAGGCGGCCGACGACCTGGTCGAGACCTACTCGCTCGGCATGCGCCAGAAGGTCTCGGTCATGGCGGCGCTGATCCACGATCCGCCGCTGCTGCATGCTCGACGAGCCGCTCGGCGGGCTCGACCCGCGCGGCGCGCGCACGCTCAAGGACGTGCTGCGCGAGCGCGCCGCCCGCGGCCTCGGCGTGCTGGTCTCGACCCACCTGCTCGAGGTCGCCGAGCGGCTCTGCGACCGGGTGGTGATCCTCCACCGCGGCGAGAAGCTGGCGGAGGGCAGCCTGTCCGAGCTGCGCCGCGACCGCGCCGGCGCCACGCTGGAGGACGTGTTCCTCGAGCTCACGCGCGCGCCGGAGCCGCTGGGTTGAACTGGGCCGGAGTCGCGCGCGGCCGCGCCCGCATGGTCGGTCACGCCTGGTTCGACCGGCGCCGCGGTGCGGCGCGTGCCGCACATCCACTGCTCGGGCTCCTGCTCGCGCTGATCATCGCGGGGCTGATCGGCCTGGCGATCGCGGCGCTGTTCGGCCAGCTCGCCGCCGAAGGATCCAGCGCCGACGAGACCGCCGCCGTGCTCGCGATGCTCCTCAACGCCACGCTGCTCGGCATGCTGGTGTTCGATCTCCACGAGGCGGTCTCGACGCTGGTCGCCGACTCGGATCTCGAGCTCCTGCGCCGCGCGCCGATCCGGCCCGGCGAGCTGTTCCTTCTCAAGCTGCTCGACGCGCTGCCGCGCACCTCGACGCTGCTGCTCGTGCTCGCGCTTCCCGGCGATCGCCGCCTACCACGCCTTCCATCCGCTGCCCCGCTGGGCGTGGCTCCTGCTCCCGCTCCAGCTCCTGGCCCTGTGGGCGATCCCGCTCGGCCTCGGCATCGCGCTCGGCGTGCTCTTCCTGCGCCTGGTGCCGGCGGCGCGCGCCCGGCAGGCGCTCGGGCTGGTCTCGACGCTGACGCTGTTCGGGCTCTGGATGGCGAACTCGTTCCTGTTGCCGCGTCTCGCCGACCACGAGGGCGACCCGATCGCGCGGCTCCGCGTCGCCTGGGGCTCCGACTCGATCTCGCCGGGACACTGGATCTCGCGCGCCGTCGCCGGCGCCGCCTCGGGCGAGATCGACACCCCGCTCGTCGCGACCGTGGCGCTGGTCGCGATCGCGGTCGCCTCGCTCGTCGCGGCCGCACTGGTCGCGAGCCACCATCTCGAGGCGGCGCAGGCGCGGATCGCCGCCGGACCCGGAGGCGGCGCGCGCGACGCGCCACCCGCCCGCGCGCGTTGGGCCGGACCACGCTGCTCGGCGCCGTGCTGCGTCGCGACGCGCGGCTGCTCGCGCGCGACTGGACCGTGCTCGGCGACGTGATGACCGCGGTCATCCTGTGGACCCTGCTGCCGCTGGTCGGCGCGCCGGTCTACACGCCGTCCTCGCACCTCCTCGCCCGCGCGATGCTGCTCGCCCTGAGTGTGGGGCTCGGCTACGAGGTCGCCGCCCGCGCGCTGCCGTTCGAGCGCCGCGGCACGGTGTGGATGCGGATCGCGCCGGTGGCCGCGACCCGCTTCGTCGCGGCCAAGCTCGCGGGCGCGGCGGCGCTGTCGTTGCCGCTCGTGCTGATCGCCGCGGCCGGCACGTCGATCGGCTTCTCGCTCTCGGCGCGCGAGGCGCTGGAGTCGCTGGCGGTGACGGCGCCCGCGCTCGCCCTCCGCTCGCGGTCGGGCTCTGGACCGGCGCTCGCTTCGGCAATCCCGAGTGGACCAACCCGCGCGCGATGCTGACGCTCTCCGGGACGCGCGCTCGCGACCGTGATGCTGCTGGTCCAGGCCGCGGCGTGGCTCATGTGGTTCGGCTTCGCCGAGTCGGCGCGGGGCAGCGGCGCCGGACGCGCTGCTCATCGGCGCGCCGATCGCGGTCACGCTCGTGATCGCGATCGTGCCGCTCGAGCCACCGCGCGGATCATCGAGCGCCGGGAGTGGTCGGGGTGACCGGCGCGCTGACGACGCCCGCCCCGCCGCGCGAGGCGGCCGGCGACGACCGCCGCAACTTCCGGCTCGGGGTCGGCAACGGCGCCATCTACCAGCTCGGCGAGGCGTTCATCGACTCGAGCACGGTGATTCCGGTGTTCATGTCGCAGCTCACCCGCTCGAGCGCCCTGATCGGGCTCGCGACGTCGCTCAACGACATGGGGTGGCTCCTGCCGCAGTGCTTCGTGGCGCCGCGCGTGTCGCGCCTGCCGCGCCAGCTCCCGGTGTACCGCCGCGCCGCGTTCTTCCGCGCCGGCGCGCTCGCGCTGTTCGCCGGCGCTGGTGTGGCCGCTGCACGACCAGGCGGCCCTGGTGCTCGGCGCCTTCTTCGCCTGTTACTCCGTCTACCGCTTCGGCGCCAGGCGTGTCGGCGCTCTCGTTCATGGAGGTGGTGGGCCGGACCGTGCCGCACCCGCGGCTCGGGTCCTACTTCTCGCAGCGCATGTTCTGGGGCGGATCGTTCGCCGCGCTCGGCGGGATCGCGGTACGGAAGACGCTCGAGCTGCCGTCCTTCGAGCTCAAGTTCTCGATCCTGTTCGGGCTCGCCACCGTGTTCGTCACCGCCGGCTACGCGCTGTTCTCCTCGATCCGCGAGCCCGCGCTGCCGCTGGCGCCGACCGCGGAGAGCACGCGAGCGCTGCTGCGCGAGGGGCTGGTCATGCTGCGGCGCGATCCGCGATTCCGGCGGCTGCTGATCGCGCGCTCGGCGCTCTCGGTCTGGTTCACCGCCAATCCGTTCATCGTCCTGTTCGGCGTGCAGGACCTGGGCGGCGGGCGCGCGCGGCCGGGACGTTCCTGCTCGCGCGCATGTCGGGCTACGTGGTCGCGAACCTCCGCCTGGCACTCGCTCTCGCGACGGCAAGGCAACCGCGCGATCCTGCGCGTCGCGACGCTGACCGGGAGCCTGCTGCTGTTCGGCGCGTTCGCGGTCGCGGCGATCCGCACCTGGTGGCCGGCGGCGATGTCGCCGCGCACGGCACTCGCCCTGCTCGTCGCGATCACGGCGCTCGGCGGCGCGATGAACAGCGGCATGCTGGTCGGCTACGCGAGCCAGACCATCGAGCTCGCTCCACCCGGCCGCCGGCCCGCCTTCATCAGCCTGATGAACACCTTCGTCGGCACGACCATGCTGCTGCCGATGCCTCGGCGGCGCGCTCAAGGACCGCTTCAACGCGCCGGTGGTGTTCCTGCTCTGCGCCGTGGCCGCGCTGGTCGCCTGGCGCGCGGCGCGGCGGCTGCCGGCGCCCGAGCCCGGCCACGCCGAGATCGATCCCCGCGTCGCGGCCGAGCGCGTCACCGGGGACGAGCCGTGAGCCGCGCGGTCGTGCTGCTGGCGGTGCCCGATCTGTTCTTCGCCACCCGGATCGAGACCACGGCGAAGGCGCTCAGGGTCACGGTCGAGAGCGTCGCGATCGACGCGGTGGTCGAGCGCTGCCGCCTCGACCCGCCGGCGCTGGTCGTGCTCGATCTCCACGCGCCCGGCGATCCGCTGGCGGTCGCCCGCGCGCTCAAGTCCGACGCGCGCACCCGCGCCATCCCGCTGGTCGGGTTCCACTCGCACGTCGATCGCGACCTCGGAACGGCCGCGGCCCAAGCCGGGATCGATCGCGTGATGCCGCGCTCGGCGTTCACGGTGAAGCTGGCCGAGATCCTTGGTACCGCGCGGCCCGACCCGCCGGCGTAGCTCAGGAACGGCGAGACGCGCCGGCGGGCGGCGCCGCGCCGGAGCGCGCGCGGTCGTGGGCCGCGGCGACGAACGCCTGGATCAAGCCGTGGTCGCGCCCGGCGAGCGCCGAGCGCTCGGGCTGGAAGGCGGTCAGCACGAAGAACGGATGGTCGCGCCGCTCGAACGCCCGCACCTCGTCGCGCTCGCCGAACGCGACGGCGTGGAGCCCGGTGCGCTCGAGCGTCGCGCGGTGCTCGGGGTTCACGCCGAAGCGGCAGTGATACTCCTCGACGATCTCGGGCGCGCCGACCAGCTCGCGGAGACGCGATCCGGCGGCCAGCCGGATGCGCTCGCTCTGCTCGACCATCGGGCAGGCGAGCGCCCCGATCACCGAGGATCGAGGCATCGGGATTCGTCTCGGCGTGGTCGGCGCCGTCGAGACCGGCGACGTTGCGCGCGTGCTCGATCAGCGCGTGCTGGTAGCCGCCGCAGGTGCCGAGGTAGGGAAGTGGGCACTCGCGCGCGAAGCGGATCGCCCGCAGCGCGCCGTCCATGCTGGCATAGGGCTCGCGGGCACGCACCACACGCCGTGGAAGGTCGAGAGCATCGGTGCGACGTCATCGGGAATCGCGTCGGTGCGGATCCAGGTCGGGAGGACGGGAAGACCGAGTGCCGATCCCGCGCGCTCGAGTGCCACCGGGATCGCGCGATGCGCGGTCACCGCGGGATCGTGGTCGCCGATCAGCGCGATGTGAACGTCGTGGGACAAGGTCGCCTCATCTCGTGAACCAGGACCATTCGTGCGCGAACAGCAGCACCATGCACACCGCCGCCGCGATCCACACCAGCGGCCACCGCGGCCTCGGCCACGCGCGTCCCGCGAGCATGCCGAGCGCGCCGCCGATCAGACCGACGAGCAGGTAACCATACCAGCGCACGGTCGGCTCGTCGGCGAGCGGCTGGAGGCCCCACGCGTCGAGTCGCGGGAAGTAGTAGAAGCTCGGGAGCCCGGCGAGCACCGCCAGGGTGTAGGCGGCGGCGGCGCCGATGCTCGCGCCGCAGTACGCGCCGGGATGCGTCACCGGCGGCTCGCCTGGAGGCGCGCGCGGCTCACAGCCCGTGGAGGTTGTTGACGATCTGACCGGCGAGGAAGGCCCACCAGATCACGATCGCGAGGAAGGTGGTGAGCGCGCGCCGCGCGCCGCGGCCGCTGGCGGAGCGCCAGCCGCACCAGTACGCCGGCAGCAGCGCGAGCCCGATCGCCACGCCGTGCTCCTTGAGCTCGAACAGCCCGGTCCCCCACGGCGCCCGCGTGTCGAGGCCGGGACGGACGTCGACGCGGAACGACGGGTAGAGCGAGGTCCCGAGCAGCATGGTGACGACGAACAAGGTAACGATCGCCGACGCGTACCGCTCGGGATGCACCGACCGGAGCGCGTGCCACCATCCCGACGCCGGCGGTCGCGGCGTCCACCACACCGCCAGCGCCTGGTGGGTGATCGCGCCGAGCAGCGTCACGGCGCTCAGCCCGTGGATCATCAGCAGGGTCACGCGAACGATGGGATTCATGCTCGCCGTCGCTCCTTCTCTTCCCGCCCGCCGCTCATCGCGGGCCGACCACGCTGCTCTCGAGACTGAGACCCGGACCGCCGGGATGAATGCGGACGAAACGGTTCGTGACCTCGCGCCCGTCGACCGACAGCCGACAGAAGTACACCCCGCTCGCGGTCTCGTTCCCCTCGCGGTCGCGCCCGTTCCACGACAGCGCGTGCGTGCCGGCGCCGAGCGAACCGTCGGCGAGCGTCGCGAGCCGGCGGCCTGGTCGGATCGAAGACGGTGCAGCGCACCGTGGCCGGATTCGGGAGCGAGAGCCGGATCGTGACGCTGCGATACATCGGGTTCGGCGTCATCGCGCCCATGGCGAAATCGGGCGGCGCGGCGAGACCCGCGACGTCGACGCCCGAGACGTTCGGCCGCGGGCCGATCCGCTGGCTCGCGGGATAGCGGCCGGACTGTTGCGGCGTCCCCGCGGACACCAGTCGCGCGCGTAGGATCGACGGCGCGAGCGGCGCGCCGGTCGCGGCCCGGTACTCGCCTTCGAGGATCGCGACCGCGCCGGCCACCATCGCCGACGCCGCCGAGGTGCCGCCGAAGTCGGCGGTGTACGACTGCGAGCCGTCCGGCGCCGAGTTCGAGAGATCGCCGTAGCCGAGCGTGGTGACGCCGAAGCCCCAGCCCTGCACGTCGAGGCGCGAACCGTAGTTCGATCCCGAGAGCCGCGAGCGGTCGGCGACCACGCCGCCGAACGCGCGCGGGATGTCCGAGGCGCCGACGATGATCGCGCCGCTGTCGTGCTCGGGGGTGAACGGCGCGTGGTCGCCGGGCGAGACGGTGTAGAGCGGATCGTCGAGATCCTGCCTGCCGTTGCCCGCCGCCTCGACGACGTGAATGCCGTTGCCGACCGCGGTCAGGATCGCCTCGTAGGCGGAGCGGATCCACTCGATCGGCAGGAGCCCGAACTGGTCGTCCGGCCCTCGGCCGGCGTGCCGCGGTCCCGCCACCTGCTGCTCGATCAGGATCACGTCGCCGGGTCTCAACCGCGCGACCGCCGCGGTGATCGCCACACTCAGCCGCCGCGCGCCGTCGAGGAAGACGGGAACGACGATCGCGCTCGCGCCATGCGCCGCACCGGTGACGCCCATGCCGTCGGCGAGCGCCACGATCTCGCCCAGCACCGCGGTGCCGTGATCGACCGAGCCCAGCGGATCGCCGGGTGAGGACCCACCGGGAATCATCTCGGTCACCGCGGGCAGATCCTGGTGCGCGAGGTCCCACGCGTACTCGAGGTCGCACACGGTCACGCCCTGCCCAGGCGCCGCCGGCCGCGACCAGGCCGATCGCGCGGCGATGCCGTTCGGCGCGGCGTCGAGATAGCCCTGGCGCGGCGAGTAGTCGGGTGTCGAAGGCGGCGGCGAGGGCCGCGTCACCGCGCTCGCGAGCTCGACCTCGGGAGCGCGTTGAGGCGACGTCGATCCACGCCGGCGCCGAGGCGCCGGCGGGCAACTCGACGACGAAGTAGTTGTCGAGGTTCGCGATCTCCCGCCCGAGCGTCGCCTGGGCGATCGCGCGCAGGCGCCGGATCGTGGGCTCGTCGGCGCCGGTCTGGCGCGACCACGCACCGCCGGTGCGGGCGATCGCGTCGAGGCGGCCGATCGCCTCGGTCGAGAACCCGCCGCCGCGGGAGCGCGGGCCGAGGGCGGTGAGATCGATGGCGAGATCGTCGCGGAACTTGACCTCGATGCGGCGCGGGTCGTCGTCGGGCGTCGGGATCACGTGCTCGGGCTTGATCGGCGGCGAGCGTCGGGGCAGTGTCGAGGCGGTCGCGCTCCCGGCCGACGCGGCGGTCGCGCCCACCAGCACGACGCAGAGGACCAGACTTCTCGCGATGACGCCGACGTGAACCTCCCGAACGATGAACCGGCCGCGTGCTCGGCAGCCGGGCAAGATCCGAGGTAGTGTTCCGTGATCGAAGTCATGTTCATGGCTTCGCGGAGCTATCGTGGGGCAGGGCAAGGCGCGACCACGAATGTCGTATCTGAAGATACGTCGAGGAGGAGCAACGCAGCCATGCCCCACGAGAGCCCGCGAAACGTGAACATGATTTCGGTCACGGAACTACTAGCGGCAGGCGGCATCGCGAGCAATGTGGAGGAGGACCGCCATGCAGATCGAAGACGCCCAGCGCGAGGTACGCACGGTTTATCTCGGCGGGTTCGTCGGCTCACTCGTGTCGAGCGCGCTGTGGTTCACCTCGGGTGCGATCGGCACCTGGCTTCGCTCCGCGCCAAGGCATCCTGGTGCTGGTCCTGGGCGGCGTGCTGATCTTTCCGGTCACGCAGCTCGTGCTGCGCGCCGTAGGACGGCCGGCGTCGCTCTCGCCGGAGAATCCCTTCAAGTGGCTCGCGATGCAGACCGCGTTCATCGTCCCGCTGTGCCTGCCGGTGGTCGGCGGGGCCACGCTCCACCGTCTCGACTGGTTCTATCCCGCCGTGGCGATCGTGGTCGGTGCGCACTACCTCCCATTCATGACCCTCTACGGCATGCCGGCCTTCGGCGCGCTCGGCGGCGCCCTGATCGGGGAGGCTTGATGATCGGCATGTACCTTCCGGGCGCCGCCTTCGCGACCGCGGCGTGGTTCGGCGCGGCGGTCCTGCTCGTGTTCGCGTTCGTCCTGCGCGCGGCCGCCGCGCGCGATCCGGGCGCGCGCTGATGTCTTCAACTAGTTGATTGTGCCGTCATCGCGGCATGGATCAAAGATGGCTACGGCTCGTACCGTGGGAGTCTGACTCCATCAGTGGAGCTCTGCACGCTGGTTCACACCACGATGCTCATCACCGTTCGATCCCAAGCATCTCAACGGGTGCGAAAGGATATCCCTATCGTGCATGAACGGTCGTTGACCTTCGTTCACTACTTCTAACGAGATCGCCATGAATCATCATCACATGTCCAAGCGCCCCTCGCACGGAGCGACGCACACTCTGCGCCTCACATTCGAATATCGGGGCAGCCACGTCCGCCTCGCGCACGTCGAGCGCGTTCACATGATCGCGCCCATGCCCGGCAGCTCCCATGCCCCACAGGCAGGATCCGTCGGCTATTGGATCGAAGTTCGTGGCAAGAAGGGATCGCTTTTGCATCACATGGTCCTTCACAACCCGATCCGATCTGACCAAGAGATTTTCTCCAACGATCCGGAGAGGACGGTTTCTCGTCAGCCCCGCAAGACGGTGGCCGGCCAGTTCACGATCTTGGTTCCCCGACATTCCCGAGGCCACAGATTTCCTTCTCTATGGCTCGCCGTCGGAGAACCTAGCGAGCCTGCACAGCCGATGGCGCGGCACCGCTTCGACGCCTTGCGTAATTTCGACCCCAATGAACCCGAGGGTGGTGGTCGCCCGCTCGGCGGGAAGGAGTAGTCGCCATGGGGCATCAGACGGCTACGTGAATGGCAAATCCAAGATCGTCGACCATGGCGCCGATTCACAGCGCTACAACATCGTCATTCTCGGAGACGGGTACACCGCGGCGCAGATCAGCCAGTTCAAGAGCGATGTCGACACGCTGGTGAACACCATCCGGATGACGGCGCCGTTCAACGATCTCTGGTGTGGAGTCAGCGTCTATCGCGTCGACGTCGTGTCGACCGAGAGCGGTGCGGACGATCCCTCCACGTGCGACGACAAGTCGACCGGCTCGGGAGCGGGACCGAGAGACGTACTTCGACGCGAAATTCTGCGGTGACGGCAAATCCCGTCGGCTGCTGGTCATCGACACGGGGCGTGCGACAGCAGACGGCCCTCGCACAGGTTCCGGCGGCGCATTTCACGCTCTGCATCGTCAACACAAACGATGTATGGAGGATCCGGTGGAGAGGTCGCAACGATGTCACTCGACCCCTCAGCTGCCGAGATCGCGATCCATGAAATGGGCCACACCGCGTTCGGTTTCGCCGACGAATACGAGTATTACCTCTGGCTGCACGACGCGGCGAGAAGGACCGCAACAAGCTCACACCGGCGGCGAGCCTGCCGAGCCGAATGTGACGATCAACACGAACTCGGCCACCATCAAGTGGTCTGCGCAGCTCACCAATGCTACGGACGCGCTGCCTACCACCAACAATGCGACTTGCGCTCAGTGCGACAGATCAAGCCAATCCACCGCGCCGCCAGACTACGTCCGGAGTCTATGAAGGCGCTCGATATTTTCATTGCGGTTGCTATCGGCCGCAGTTCGACTGCAAGATGCGCACCCTCGGCCAACCATTCTGCGCCATCTGCGACCGAGGTCATCCGTAACACCCTCGCTCCCTTTCTTCCGGCGGAATCGATCGTCCTCACGACGCCGAGCATCGCCTTCACCAACGTCCCCGAAGGACTCTGGTGGCACGGGCGTCACGACTTTTCGCGCCGTCGTGTTCGAAGTCGTCACGTGCGGGACGCGCACGTTCCGGATCACCTCCGGGCCCACGGGGGGTTCGGTACGCCGCGCTGGGAACGGTGAGCTCGGTTACGGAAGCTGACGCAGATCCCATCGCTGAAGCTCGTATCTGGTTCTCGTATACATCGACGACGCCCGACGCCTTCGCAAATGGCACGGTCACGATCCGGTGCGACGAGAGACCGGAGACGTGTGGACGATCAACATCGCGGCCAACACGGTGGCGCGCCCAAAGTCGGCCATCGCGCTTCGTTCTCGATCATTCCAGCAGCATGTCCGAGGATGCGGGCGACGGAACGAACAAGGTAGGCAAGCTTCGGGAGTCTAGTCGGCATCTTCATCAACGCGATGCTCGAGGGTGACGGACTCGGCCTCGTACGCTTCGACGATACGTCCGAGATCCTCATGGCCGTGACCGACGTGGGGTGCCTCTACTCGGGATGTGGGAGGAACACCGCGATCGGTATCGTTAACGGTCCTCAGATCGACCCGGACGGGGCGACGTCGATCGGCGCGGGTGTCACGAATGGAAAGTCCGTGCTCGATGCCTGCAACGGCGACTCCACCGTACAACGTCTCCGCCATGGTGGTGCTCACCGACGGCGTGGAGAACACGGCTCCCATGCTGTCGGCCGTCGGCAGCAGCATCACGGCGAACACGTTCGCGATCGGACTCGGCCTCCCGGAGAACATCAGCACCGCGGCTCTGGACACGCTGACTCAGGGTCACGGCGGATATTTGCTCGTGACGGGCTCCCTCACATCCGACAGCAGCGCCCGTCTCAGCAAGTACTTTCTCCAGGTTCTCGCCGGAATCACCAACGCGAACATCGTTCTGGACCCGAAAGGCATACTCGTTCCCGGCGCCGTTCATCGCATCCCATTCTGGGTGACCGAGGCCGAGTTCGGGCTGGACGTATTCCTCCTGAGCCCGGCGCCGTATTGGATCGAATTCACTCTCGAGACGCCCGGAGGTCAGATCCTGACGCCATCCGGTTTGGCTGGAACAAATGCACAGTTCGTTTCCGCCAATCGCTGTCACTACTACCGGCTGTCGCTCCCTGCTTTTGCCCTCCAAGGCGATCGATTCGCACGGGGGCACCTGGCACGCCATCTTGACGATCGGGCGAATCAAGTCTCCGGCTGGCGGCCCTGACCTCGGTGCGCTTTCGAAGAGCAACTTCTCTCTACCGTACGATCTCATCGTCCACTGTCACTCCAACCTGATGATGCAAGCTCCGGGCGTTCCAGAGCAGTCACGAGCCCGGAGCGACGGTCAACATGTACGTGAGTCTCAAGGAGTACGACGTTCCCGTCGACCATCGGGCGAACGTGTGGGCGGAGGTGACGCGACCCGACAACAGTGCGTTCTCCGTGGCGTTTTCCGAAACCGATCCGGGGCAGTTCGCGGGCTCATTCCAGTCGACGATCTCCGCGGCTGTACACCATGCGCATCCGCGCGACGGGAACCACCTTCAACGGCAGTCCGTTCCAACGCGAGCAAACGCTCACCGCGAGCGTTTACCCAGGAGGTGACCGGCCTCCGGATCGTCCGGATGAAGTACGCGAATTCCTCTGCAAGGTTCTCACCTGCATCCTCCGCGGCAAGACGCTCGATGGTCGTATCGTCGAGCGACTGCATGCCCTCGGGATCGACGTCCGCGCTCTCGCGGAGTGCGTCGAGCGAATCTGTCGCGAAAGCCGGCCAAAGGAAGGCGGCTCAAAGCTACGTTCGGTTGCGGAAGGAATCTCCGGGAAGCTGGCCTTGGAGGAGTCCGCGATTCAGCTCCTCGCCGAGCGCGTCCTGCGCGCGATGAAGTGGATAGTTCTACTCGGGTTCGGGGGCCATCTCGTCCGCTCCGCGGTTGGCCCATGATCAAGCGGCTCTGGGTTATCCTTGCCGGAGGGGTTGTTTCCGGATCGATGCTGAAGGGCAACCGGCCCGGGACCTCGGCAACCCGGTTCGACGGCCCGGATGCTCAACCCTGAAGGAGCGCTCATGACCCACGCCACGCCATCCACCTGGACGCCCGTCGAGGGCGGCGACGGCATCCTGGTCGTCCGCGCCGGCGGCAATGTCCGCGACTGGAACGGGATCCACTACAAGACCGGACTCTCGGCGAAGAACGTCGGGGCCAAGAAGCTGTCGATGAACGTCGCGACCATTCCACCCGGCGGCGTCGCCTACGCTCACATTCACGTCGACTTCGAGGTCATGCTCTACATCCTGGCCGGCCGCGTGCGCCACGAGTACGGCCCGGGACTGAAGCACTCGATCGAGAACACCGCCGGCGACTTCATCTACATCGAGCCGGGAGTACCGCACGAGGTGTTCAACGCCAGCGACTCGGACCCCGTGGTCGCGGTGGTCGCCCGATCGGACGCGAGCGAGTGGCAGAACATCGTCAACTACGACCGCGCCACCGGAACGATCGGGGGCCGGACCGCGGAGTGAGCGCCCTGGGCGAGCCCGTTGTGTCCGGGACCGTCCAGTGGTGAAGTCGCGAGAGCCGGGACCGTCACGCAGCCGACGCGGGTTGCGACCGCGTCTTTCGAGGCTATACTCGACCGGCTTTCATCGAACCCCGATCCGGCCGCTCCTCTCCCGAGTCGTGAGGACCTCCTCCATGTTCCGAACCCGCTGGATGCTCGCCCTGGCGCTGGCCGTGCCCGTCGTCGCCGGTGCGGAAACGCCGTCGTCGGACCCCAAGGCGATCGCGGTCGCCGATCAGGTGATGAAGTCGCTGGGCGGCAAGAAGCGCTGGGACGATCTCCGCGGCATCCGCTGGTCGTTCGGCGCCGAGCGCAACGACACGGTCTGAGCCTGCGCCGGCACTCGTGGGACAAGATGACGGGCTGGCATCGCGTCGAGGGCAAGACCCGCGCGGGCCAGCCGTTCGTCTTCATCGAGAACCTGCACGACACGACCCAGGGCATGGCCTGGATGGATGGCAAGCCGATCGAGGGCGACTCGCTGCAGAAGCTGATGAAGACCGCGAAGCGCACCTGGACCAACGACACCTACTGGATGCTCATGCCCTACAAGCTGCGCGATCCGGGCGTGAACCTCGGCTACGGCGGGACCGGACAGCACGACGACGAAGTACGACGGATCTGGCGCTCTCGTTCGATCACGTCGGCCAGACGCCGGGCGACAAGCTACTGGGTCTACGTCAACCGCGACAACCACCGCATCGAGAAGTGGGACTACCTGCTCGAGGGCGACACGCCGCCGCCGAATCACGCCACCTGGGAAGGGTGGCAGGAGCACGGCGGCCTGTGGTTCCCGACCGCCCACCACACCAGTCAACGTCAACGTCTTCACGCGCGACGTCGAGACGGTGAAAGAGTTCCGCGCCGACGGAGTTCAAAGCGCCCTGACCCTGAACGTGAGCCCGAACCTCCTCGCCTCGACCACCACGGTTCGCATCAGCGAGATCTTCCGCTCGCTCCAGGGCGAGGGGCCGTCGGCCGGCACGCCCGCGCACTTCGTGCGGCTCCAGGGCTGCGACGTGGGCTGCCGTTGGTGCGACACCAAGTACTCGTGGGATCGCGGCGGGCGGCGAGCGCGCGACGTTCGAGCGCACGTGTGGGAGCGCGCGCAGCGCGCTCGGCGACGCGCCGCTGCTCGTCGTCACCGGCGGCGAGCCGCTCGAGCACGCCGGCATCGCCGACGCTGCTCGAGCAGGCGCTCGCGCGCTGGCCGCGCGTCGAGGTCGAGACCAGCGGCATCCTGCCGCCGCCGCTCCGCGACGCGCGGCTCGGCTACAACGTGTCGCCCAAGCTGCCCTCGGCGACGCCGCGCTGGGGCGACACCTGGCGGCACGCGCCGACCTGGATCGCCGGAGCCGAACGCGACGTTCAAGATCGTGGTCGGCGATCCGCCCGACCTCGACGACGCGCTGCGCCTGATCGCCGAGCACGGGCTGCCGACGCGCGCGCGTGATGCTGATGCCCGAAGGGCATGACCGACGAGCGCTCGCGCCGCGCGCGCGTCGAGCTGGCGGCGGCGTGCAGTCGATCACGGCTTGCGCCTGAGCCCGCGACTCCACGTCTGGATGTGGGGCGCACAGGCGAGGCGTGATGACGAACGCCGCGCGGTGGTGCTGCTCTCGGGCGGGCTCGATTCGGCCACGTGCACTGGCGTGGGCGCGCGCCGAGGAGCTTCGCCTGCGACGACGCTGGCGGTCGACTACGGCCAGCGCCACCGCGTCGAGCTCGAGGCCGCGCGGCGCGTGGCGCGAGCGCTCGGCGCGCGCGACCACCGCGAGGTCGCGCGTGGATCTGCGCGCGATCGGCGGATCGGCGCTCACCGCCGACCTCGAGGTGCCGAAGGATCGCGCCGAGCGACGACGATCGCGACCGGCATCCCGGTCACCTACGTCCCGGCGCGCAACACGGTGTTCCTGGCGCTGGCGCTCGGGCTCGCCGAGACGCTCGGCGCGACCGACCTCGTCGCGGGCATGAACGCGATCGACTACTCGGGCTATCCCGACTGCCGGCCGGAGTTCGTGCGCGCCTTCGAGTCGCTCGCGCGCGTCGCGACGCGCGCGGGGTCGAGGGCGCGGCGTTCACGCGTCCACACGCCGCTCATGACGCCTCGACAAGGCCGGCATCATCCGGCTCGGCTCGTCGCTCGGCGTGGACTACGCGCTCACGCATTCCGTGCTACGACCCGTCGCCAGACGGCGAGCGCGTGCGGCCGCTGCGACTGCGTGCCGCTTGCGCGCGCGCGGCTTCCGCGAGGCCGGCGTGCCGGACCCGACGCGCTACGCGCGCCGCCGGCGCGCGGCCGAGACGTGCGCGTCGAGCTGACCAAGGCGTTCACGTTCGAGGCCGCGCACCGGCTGCCGCACGGTCCCGGCCGACCACAAGTGCTTCCGCATGCACGGCCACTCGTTCCGGGTCGAGATCGTGGTCGCCGGCGAGATCGACGAGCGCATGGGCTGGCTGGTCGACTTCATGCCGATATCACCTCGCGTGGTCGAGCCGCTGATCGACCGGCGAGCTCGACCACCGCAGCGCTGAACGAGGTGCCGGGGCTCGAGAATCCGACGTCGGAGATGCTGTGCGTCTGGCTGTGGCGGCGGATCTCGCCCGCGCTCCCGGGGCTCGTCGCGATCACCGTGCACGAGACCTGCGCCGCACGCTGCACGTATCACGGGGACTAGATGACGCGTCGGCTCAAGCGCACCTGGCTCTTCGTCCTTCGGCGGCGCCGCACTCTTGCTGGTCGCGATCCTCGGCTTCCCGACGCTGATCCGCGGCGCTCGCGAGTGTGGCGATCGGGCATCGAGCGTCGGCGCCGGGGAATGACGGCCTCGTGGCGCACGCTCGATCACCACATGCCGGCGCTTCGACTTCACCGGCCTCGATGTCCGCACCGCCTCGGGCGACACGGCGTTCCGCGCCGAGTCGCTGAGCGTCGCGATCGATCCCTGGTCGGTCCTGCTCTTCCATCCCCGCGCGTCGGCCGCGCGGCTCGTCGCACGCGCGCGTCGCGCCTGCACGGCACGCACACGGTCGATCCCGACTACGCTCGCGGACGACCCGCGCGCGAAGCGCGAAGCGCAGCGCGCCGCTCGCGCCGGGTCGCAGACAGACCGCCGACCGGTACTCGTCCGCATCCTGCTGCGCTCCGGCGCGCGGAGCTGCCGTCCCTGACGCTGCGCGACGTCACCATCGAGCCGGCCGCCAGCGAGGACGCGGTCGTGAACGGCGTCGCGTCTCGCGGCACTCGACCTCGGAGGCGGTGCCGGGCGGCATCCGGCTGGCCTCGCGCGGGTTCCTGATGGTCGAGCGTCCGGTCTCCTTCGACGTGTCGCTCGAGTACTGGGCACACGACGACCGGCATCACCGGTCGCGCGCAGCTCATGATCCCGGGCCGACGGCGGGACCCCGGCAGCCGCTCGAGGTGGGCATCGACGGCCGCGTCGCGCAGGACCCGGCGCCGGCACCGTGCGCCTCGAGCAGGGCGAGCACGATCCACGTCGGACACCTGCCGCTCTCGGTCGCGGGGTCGATGTCGCGCCACGGCCCTCGCGTCCAGTTCGCGCTCGGCGCCGACGGCGTCTCGCAGCAGACAGATTCGCCAGAGCCTGCCGCGCGCGCTGCCTCGGGCCGCTGGTCGATCTCTCGGTGCAGGGGATCGTTCGACTACCGGCTCCGCTTCGACCTCGACGTCGTCGAAGCCCGACGGCGGTCGACTTCAGCGCCAACGTGATCCGGCACGGGCTCGCGCTCGACCCGGCCGGGACACGCGTCTCAACGCTGTCTCGGTCTCGAGCAGCCGTTCGTGGCCACGATCCACCTGCCGCACGGCGTGATCGTCGACCCGCGAGCTGTCGGACGCGAACCCGCACTTCCGCCCGCTCGATCGAGCATCGACCCGCTACCTCGCCCACGCGGTGGTGACCAACGAGGACGGCGGATTCTTCCGCCATCGCGGCTTCAACACCGAGGCGGTGAAGGAGCGCGATCGCCGACGACATCCACGCGCGGCGCGTATCCGGCGCGGCGCGGGAACGATCACGATGCAGCTCGCGCGCAACCTCTACCTCGGCCACGAGCGCACGCTGTCGCGCAAGGCGCAGGAGGTGGTGCTGGCCTGGGTGCTCGAGCACCTGACCGGCGTGTCCAAGCGATCGCCTGCTCGAGATCTATCTCAACATCATCGAGTGGGGACCCGGCGTCCACGGCGCCGACGAGGCGTGCCGCTACTACTTCGGGCACGACGCGCGTCGCATGTCGCGTCGACGAGGCGCTGTTCATGTGCACCGATCGTTCCGTCGCCCAACAAGTGGCGCTATCGCCTCGGCGCAGGATGGCTCGCTGCAAATCCTTCGCGCGCGCCCAGATGCATTTCATCGGGCGGGCGATGATCGCGAAGGGCTGGCTCGAGAGCCGACCAGCTGCCGCCGGCGCGACGACCTGCGCATCGATCTCCGCGGCCAGGCCCACGAGGTGCTGTTCCCGCCGTCCTCGATCGACGCGGGCACGGGCTCGGCCCGCATCGATGAAGCACGAGCCCGCGCGATGGGACACGGTCCAGATCTGACGTTCGTCGCCCAGGTCCCGCGATGACCGCGCCGTCGGACCGAGACCGCGCGCGGTCGGACCGGCGTGGCGCCGCGGCTTCGCGGCCCGTCCCGCGCGCGACGGCGAAGGCGGCGCGCGTGAAGCACTCCACGCGTCCCACCGCGGCGCCGGCGGTCGCGCTGCCGCCGTGGAGCGGGCCGGTGCTCCTCGCGGTCGCCTTCGCGGCGCTCCTCCTCAGCGTGCGCGGCGCGCCGGCTCGGCACCGCGGTCGCCGACGATTACTCGTTCCTCGCCCGGCTCAGGTTCCAGCATCCGCTCGATCCGTTCGACACCATGGGCGCGACCTACTACTGGCGACCGCTCGGCCGGCAGGTCTACTTCTCGCTGCTCGGACCGAACCTGCTCTCCGCACCGTGGATCGCCGCGACGGCTGAACGCGCTCGTGATCCTGGCGCTCGCAGTCGTGATCTACCGCATCGCCCGGCGGGCGCCTCCGCCGCCGCTCGCGGCGCTGGTCGCGTCGTTCCCGCTGCTCTCGGAGCCCGCCCGCGTGCTGATCCGGCTGGCCGAGCGGCGCCCAGCACGCGCTCGCCTCGCTCGGCGCGGCGCTCGCCATCCACGAGGCGGTGGCGGGACGCGCGATCACCGCCGCGGCGGCGGCGCTCGGCGGCACGCTGTGCCACGAGTCGGCGGCGATGACGCTGCCGCTGATCCCGGCGATCGCCTGGCTCCGCACCCGACGCCCGAGCGACACGATCCGGGCCGCGATCCCGGCCGCGGCGGCGGGGATCGCGTGGGGAGTCGGCTACGCGATCGCGCGGGGTCATGGCGTGACGCTGCCGCCCTCGACCGGGAAACCCTATCCGATCGCGCTCGTTCCCGGTCTGATCAGCCGCGCGCCCGCGCGGCGCTGAGCGTCGAGGACGTCCGCGGCGCGGCGCACGACCTCCTCATCTTCGGCGCCGTCGTCCTCGTGCTCGCCGGGATCGCGATGGCGTTCACCCCCCGCGCGCGCGCGTCCGACCGCCGCTCGTTCCCGCGATTCTCGCGGGGACGGCGTGGATCTCGTCGGGACGCTCTCGCTCGCCTACATCCTCGGACTGGAACGCCTGGCGGGACTGGAATCCCGCGCTCGCGCTCGGCGTCTCGCTGACGCTGTTCCCGGCACTCGTCTCGCCGTGGCTCGCCGCGGGATTCACCACGATCAAGCTCCTCGGGCTGCTGCTCTCGCCGGCCGCGCCTCACGCGGTGACGCCCGGACCGGCCGATACCGGCTCCCACATGTCGTTCGTGCGGCTGGTGCGGCTCCAGCGCGTCGTGGACTCGACGCGCCGCGCGCTCACGACGCACACCCCGACGCTCCCGAAGAGCGCGACGGTGATCTACTGGCACATGCCGCAGCTCGCCGAGGTTGGCTTCAGCGCAACCTCGCGCCGCGGGTGTGGTACACGGACTCGACGCTGGTCTGGGACAAGTTTGGCGGCATGGCCGGCTTCGATAAGCGCATGGACGCGATGATCCAGTTCCTCGACGACGCGCCGGCGCCCGCGGCCATCATCGAGCTGGAGGCCATGCGGCTGTTCCAGGCCGGCGGGCGCGAGATCATGGCCGAGCGCTACCGTTCCGCCGATTCGCTGCTGGCCCGGATCGAGCGGGTCCAGCCCGTGATCGAAGCGTCCGTTCTACACCACGATCCTCGACAACCGGGCGATCGCCGCGTTCGACCAGAACGACTTCCACCGCGCCGATTCGCTGAACCGCATCTCGATCGCCGCCAGTCCGAACGCCAACACCTGGGCCATGGCCGCGAACCTGGCGCTGGTGCGAAACGAGCGCGACGCCGCGATCAAGGCGGTGCGGAAGTGCCTGCTGCTCGAGCCGGAGAACCTGGAAGCGCCTGCGGCTCAGCGCAGTCGCTCGGCATGCGCGTGCTGTAGCCGAGGATCGGCGCCGCGCGGCGCTACCGGCCTGCGCGGCTCGTGTCGGGACGGGCCTTCGTCTTTCGCGGCACCGGCAGCGACTTCTCGGTCAGAATCGATCACGCCGAAGCGCGGGCGCACCGCCTCGCGCAGCACGCGGAGGCTCTCCTCGATCTCGTCGTCGCCGAGCCGTGTGGCGAGGGATGCTCCGGCAAGCCGCTTCCACGGCGCGCGACCGTTCCAGTCCCATTCGCCGAACACGACCACCGGCGTGCCCTCGCGCAGCACCGTTCGCCGATCCTTCGCGATCCGCCATTCCTCGGCCCGGGCGTGGGCCCGGATCGCGTCGCGCCTCGAGCAGCCGCACGCACAGAATGGCTCACCGGACCGGCCCGGCAGCTCGTACTCGTGCATCGAGACGCCGTCGAAGTTGTGCAGGTTGAGGTACCAGTGGAGCAGCCACGCCTCGTCGATCGTGCTGATGCGCTCCTTGTCCTTCCAGCTGGTGTGGAAGAGCCCGACCGGCGTCGGCTTCACCGCCGCCCGGTGCTCACCGGACCCCAGCGCACGGAGCCGGCCTGCTGTCGTAGGCGGCGAAGGCCTGGACCCGCAGCGACACCAGGAAGAGCTTGTGGGTGTCGCGGACCGCCTCGATCGCGCGCGGGAACGGCGAGAGCGCGAGGCGAATCCCCGAGCGAATCGCCGTAGGTGAGCGGCACGATCAGGCGGTCGTTCTCGTGAACGTGCGCGCTGTCGACGCGATTCACCATCAGCACCGACGTCCAGCGCTCCGGACCGAGCGAGTCGCGGAGCGCCTCTGAGCGCCTTCGCCGTCTTCGGGCGGAAGCGCAGCGTAGCGGATGGTCTCGGGTGGGGCGGCGACCACGGTGCTCTCCGCGACCGCGGTGGTCTCGCGTGCGACACCGGTGGTCTCGCGCCGCCGTGGTGTCCCTTCGCGGTGGACCGGGAGGGCGACGCCGATTCGCGGCGCTGGCACGCCGCGAGGATCGCCGACCACGAGCGCCGCGAGCGGGGCGGCGAGGCGTACGCGCCGCCGCGCGGTTGGAGCGGGCGCGGCACCGAGTCGTCGCATGGCGAGCAATATGGCCAATGCTTCGGGCTGCTTCAAGCGCCGGCGCGGATCAGCGCGCGATCGCGCCCGTGGTGTCGACGCGGCCGAGCCGCTGGCCCGCCGCGAGGATGCGATCGGCGACGTCGTTGCGCAGCACGAGGCCAGTGAAGCGCACCGGTTCGCCGATCAGGGTCAGGCCGAACAGCGGGTAGCTCGCGAGCACGCGCTCGCGCCACTCGGGCTCGAAGTCGAGGCTCAGCCCCAGGTGCTCCATCGTCGGCATCACCAGCGGGTGGCCGATCAGGATCTGCGGGCGCATGCTCAAGCGCCTGCCCGAGCATGAGGTAGGGCCGGGCACGCCGTGTCGCGCTTCCGGTAGAGCGACAGATCGGGCGCCGCGAGCCCGAGCAGGTCGATCGTGGTTAATCCGGAGACATAGGGGATGATCCCCGCGGCCGTGGTCGCGAGCGTGTCGCTCGGCTGCGTGACCTGCTTCAGCAGCTCGCCGATGCGCCGCCAGTTTCTCGGCGTCCGGCGTGAGCCCCACGGATCTACGCGTCGCCGCGCGTCCACCGCCTCGCTGGTGACGCTGACTGCGACAGGTTGATGAAGCGATAGAGCGAGCAGCGGGCGATCGACTGCGCCTCGCGCGCGGGAGGCTCGCCCACGACGCGCTCGCCCACACCACGATCAGCGGATCACCGGCACCACGAAGCGGTAGCGGCATGAAGTCGCCGCCGGTCGCCGCCACGACGAGCAGGTACGATCACGACCTTGCGGCCACGAGCAGTCCCGGGCGGCGGGCGGCGCGTCCCGCCACGGCGCCGACGAGCACGAGCAGCGCCGGAGTCCAGAGTGCCAGGTCGAGCATCGCGTGACCGAGATAGCCGACTCCGGCCGCGAACGCACCCGGTCCGGTGGCCTTGCCGCGAAGGTGTTCGGCAGCAGCCGGCCGTAATATGACCCGCCAGGCGAGGGTCCGGACCAGACCCAGACGCCGAGCGGCGCGAGCAGGTCGCGACGCGCGAGACGGCCCCCGCACCGCGGTCCAGCCGAGGGCGAAGACGACAAAGATCCCGCTCACGAGGAGGCCTTCGGGCGGGTGAGCGGCGAGCGCGAGCAGGGTGACACTTCGAGCAAGGCTCGCGGATTTTGCGGCCGGCCATCGCGCTGGCGCACGAGCCTGCTCGCCACCGTACCGACAGCGCGTCCCTCTCGCGGTGACGGAGCAGCGTGAACGCCGCGGTCTGAGCCCGCCTGCTCCCCACGCCGCCCACCCGCTGCTCGCTGCGGCGAGAGCGCGCTCGCGAGCCACGGTGCCCATCGCCGGCGGCAAAGCTCGACGACCACGATCAGGGTCGCCAGCGCGCAGGCGCCACGCCGGGGCCTACCATCGTTAGCCGGCCTTCCGGGCGCACGCCGCTGGCCTCGAGCATCAACGCGCGCTGATCAGGGGGATCCGAGAGGAAGTTGGTGTAGCCGCCCGACCCGCTCGCTGCCGGCGTTGTAGACCAGACCGTCGCCGTGGACCAGGTGCGCGGCGTAGCGGAACGAGATGAACGCGTCGTCGCAGACGAAGCGAAGGTAGAGAGACGTGGAACAGGCCGAGGACGACGATCGCAGCGCCCCCAGCCAGAAAGTGCGCCGGCCGGTCAGCCGAGCGGTCGCCGGCCGCGCGTCGCGCGCGTGATCGGCCGCAGTCTCCTGCGCGGCGCGCTCGAAGGCCTTCAGGCAGACGGGGCATCGAGCGGAGGAAGATAACCCAGCCCGGAGCCGAGCTCGAGGATCGAACGGTCCGCAGGGAATGCGACCGCGCGATCGACGAGACGTCTCGACCAGGCCCGATGACTGCCGCGATCGATCCAACGCCGCTCGTCGTCTTCGCGATCGCGCGGCCACCCGTCGCGGGTGCGTCGGGCACGCCGCCTGCTGTACCGCTGATCATCGCGGGCCGCACCTGACGTTCCGAAGCAGCGCACTCGAACCGGGGAGGACACAACGATGCCGACGGGGGGCTCACCGCGGGCGCGCAGGCCGATTCGAGGCCGGCGCGCGCCCCGAGCGTTCGTGCGAACGAGCGCGAGGCGGCGAAGGCGATCCGGCTCACGGCAGCCAGGTGACGGCCCCGCTCTCCAGCGAGTAGACGGCCCCGACGATCCGCAGCTTGCCCGACGCCAGCCGTGCTCCGCGCAGCACCGGCCGCGAGGAGCGGCTGCTCCACCACCATCTCCACGTTGATCCGCATCGCGTTCGCGTTGAGATCGCCTTTCATCGAGCGGGGCGCGATCCCGCCGGACGGATCGCCGCCACCAGCGTCGGCAGGTGTCCCGGCGCTTCGCCTCCCGCGCGACCGCGGCGGCGACCGCTCCACAAGATTGATGCTCTCATCACGACCACCAGCGCGTGTGCAGGTGCTCGACCGCTACTCGATGCTCGCGATCTCGGCATCGCTCGCGATGTTCCCCGCCAGCGCGCACGGTGAACAGATCGCCGAGACCCTGATGAACGAACACGATCTCGGGCGGCACGCGCGAGTCCGCGCAGGTCAGGATCACGGCGTGAGCTGCTGGCCTCCCACCAGCTCGCGCCGGGCGCGCTTCGGTCTGGTGAGGATGAGCGTAACGATGCGCTACGTGATGCTGATTCCCCGATCGGAGCTCGGCCAGCACCGTACCGGCCGAGGGCGCCGTTCCACCGCCCGAGGCGGCGCAGGCCGCCCAGGCGGCGCCCAGCACCAGCCAAACCAACGCCGTGGGCCGGGGTGACCGCGCCTGTTCCGGAAACCGCTCGTTCGCCCCGCTCCTGGCCATGACCGTCCTCTCCATTTCCGCGCGACGCGCGGCCGCGCTTCGATGCCACCTGGCCCGCCGAAACGACCGGCGGGCGACGACGCTCGACCCCACCGGCTCGGGCGGATCGACATTCTCCGTTGACCCTCGAAACACGGCAAGGTAAGCTTCCACACCGTCATGTTCGTCCTTCGCGCCACCACTCATGCGCATCCACGTTCCACGGCCCGACGGGTCGGGAAGCGCTGCGCATGGCGCGAGTGACGTAGCGCGCCGGAACGCAGCGAATCACACGACCCGTCCGAGACCGGACGGGTTTTTGTTTGCCTTTCTTCCGACGGAACCACCGACATGCTGAAGATCGCGTTACCCAACAAGGGGCGTCTGGCCGAGAGACCGCGCGAGCTGTTCGACGACGCGCGGGCTCGACGGTCCGGCGCGGCCGGCGAGCGCGCGCGCTCACCGCCTCGCTCGGCGGCGAGTTCGAGGCACTGTTCGTGCGCGCCCAGGACATTCCCGAGTTCGTCGCCGACGGCGCCGCCGACGCCGGCGTCACGCGGGTTCGACCTGGTGAGCGAGTCGGACGCGACCGCTCGACACGCTGCTCGATCTGGGTTCGGCCGCTGCCGGCTCGTGGTCGCGGCGCGCGAGGAGTCCGGCATCGCGTCGCTGCCGGACCTACGCGGCACGCCGCGGGTCGCGACGGTGTTCCCGCGGCTCGCGCGCCGCTTCTTCGCCGACGCGCGGCACGCGGTCGAGATCGTGCCGATGTCGGGCGCGGCCGAGATCGCGCCGCACCTCGGGATCGCCGACGTCATCGTCGACCTCACCTCGACCGGCTCGACGCTGCGGGTCAACGGGCTGCGCGAGCTCGCGACCGTGCTCGAGTCGAGCGCCCGCCTGATCGCCGCCCCCGCGCTCGCCATGCGCGACCCCGGCGATTCCGCACGCGCGATCGCGAGCGCGCCGCGGATGGCTGCACCGGGGTGGCGGTCGCCGCGAGCGCCGACCCGCGCGTCGACGCCACGGCGGGCGCTCGACGAGCTGGTCGACGCGCGCTGTCGCTCGGTGCTGCGCGCGCGCGGCCAGCGCTACGTGATGGCCAACGTGCCCGCGCGCAGGCGCTCGAGCGCGTGCGCCGCGTGCTGCCCGGGCTCAACGGCCCGACGGTCGTCGACATCCTGAACGGCGGCACGATGGTCGCGGTGCACGCGGTGGTCGCGGCGAGCGCGATCTACCGCACGATCGCCGAGCTCAAGACGCTCGGCGCCGAAGGCATCCTGGTGACGCGGATCGAGAGGTTGATGCCGTGAGCGCGCCGCGCGCTCGCGCTTCCGCGGCGCGATCGACGATCTGGATCCGGCCGCGCGCCGGCGACTGCTGCTCGACCGTGCGCGCGACGACCGAGCCCGGCGTGCGCGAGCGCGTCACCGCGATCCTCGAGCGCGTGCGCCGCGACGGCGACGCGGCGCTGCGCGCACTCGCCCGCGAGCTGGACGGCGTGACGCTCGATGCGCTCGAGGTCCCGCGCGCGCGCCGGCGCGAGGCGCTCGCCGGCCTCGATCCCGAGCTGCGCCGCGCGCTCGAGCGCGCGGCACGCAACATCCGCACGCGCGCACGCCGCGTTCAGGCCGCGGCCGGTCGAGGTCGAGACCGAGCCCGGCGTACGTGGTCGGCCGCGCGGCCCGGACCCGCTCGCGCGCGTCGGCGTCTACGCGCCCGGCGGACGCGCCGCGTACCCGAGCAGCGGTGCTCATGGGCGCGATCCCCGCGCGCGTCGCCGGCGTCGGCGAGATCGTGCTCTGCTCGCCGCCCGGGCGCCGACGGCGCGCCGTCGTCCGTCGGTGCTCGCCGCCGCCGAGCTCGCCGGGCGTCGACCGCGTGTTCGCCATCGGCGGCGCGGGCGCGATCGCGGCGATGGCGTTCGGCACCGCGAGCGTGCCGCCGCGTCGACCGGATCGTCGGTCCGGGCAACGCCTACGTCGCCGAGGCCAAGCGTCCAGGTCCAGCGCGTGTCGGGATCGACGCGCCGGCCGGACCGAGCGAGCTGATGGTGATCGCCGACGCCGGGGCGTCGCCGGCGGCGGTGGCGCGCGAGTTGATCGCGCAGGCCGAGCACGACCCGGACGCCTGCGCGCGATCGCGATCACGCTGGACGCGCGCGACCGCGTGCGCGATCGAGCGCGCGCTCGGGTGCGCGATCGGCGCGGAGCCGCGCGCGCGAGACGATCGCGCGCGCGCTGTCGAGCGCGGGGCGGCGTGCTCGTCGGCCGGCTCGCCGTCGACGCGCGCGATCGAGATCGCGAACGCGTACGCGCCCGAGCACCTGCTGCTGGCGCTCGCCGATCCCGAGCGCGGCGCTCGACCGGGTTCGCAACGCCGGCGCGGTGTTCCGTCGGTGCGACCAGCTCGGTCACCTTCGGCGACTACCTGACGGGCGCAACCACACGCTCCCGACCGGCGGCTCGCGCCCGATCGTGCTCGGGGCTCTCGACCTCGGACTTCGTGCGCTGGACCGACGATGCGCAGCGCGTGACGCCCGCCGGCCGCGGCGCGGCTGGCGCCCGACGTCGCCACCCTCGCGCGCGCCGAGGGACTGCCGGCGCACGCGCGCGCGCGCTGCCTCGCGGTCGAGGCGAACACGGCCGCGATCGACGAGGTCGGAGCGACCTTCGGTCGGCCGCGCCGGAGTATCGCGACCTCGCGCTCTATGCTCCGGACCGCGCGCCCGCCCCGATCGATCTATGCGACAACACCAGCCTGCTTCGGCGTCCCGCCCGCCGCTCGCCGCGCGCTGCGCGAGCTCGAGAACGACTCGGTCACGCGCTATCCGCACGCGTACGCGCGCGAGCCTCGACCGAAACGCTCGCGCGCTACGCCGCGCGTGCGGCCGGAGGAGATCGTCACGGGATGCGGCTCGGACGACGTGCTCGACTCGGCGTTCCGCGCCTTCGCGACGCCGGGCGACCGTCGATCGCGTTCCCCGATCCGACCTTCATCGATGATCCCGGCTTCGCGCATGCAGACGGGCTCGTGCCGGCGGCGGTGCCGCTCACCGCCGATCAGCGACCTCGACGTCGACGGGCTGCTCCGCCACCGGCGCGCGACTGATCTACGTCTGTGCTCGCCCAACAACCCGACTCGGCGCTTCCGTGCGCTCGCGGTCGATCGCGCGGCTGGTCGCCGGGGCGCTGGGGTTCGTGTTCCTCGACGAGGCCTACGCCGAGTTCGCCGGCGGCGGATGGATCGGGCGAGGCGCCCGGCTCGATCGGCTCCTGGTCGCGCGCACGCTCTCCAAGGCGCTTCGGCCTCGCCGGGCTGCGGATCGGCTACGCGCGCGGGCAGCGCCGCGCTGGTCGCCGAGGTCCGAGAAGTCGCGCGGCCCGTACAAGGTGAGCAGACCGCCGAGCGCGCAGCGGTGGCGGCGCTCGAGCACGATCGCGAGTGGGTCACGGCACGGATCGACGAGGTGCGCGCGGAGCGCGACGGTTCGCCGCGCGGCCTTGCGCGCGATCGGCATGTCGCCGCTGTCCGAGCGACGCGAACTTCGTGCTGGTCCCGGTTGCCCGACGCGGCGGGCTCGGCGGCGCCGGATGCGCGACGCGCGGTGTGGCGGTGCGACCGTTCCCGGGGCTCGCGCGGATCGGGCGACGCGACTGCGGATCACGATCGGGCCGCGAGCGATGATGGAGCGGCACTCGCGGCGCTGCGGGAGGCGGCGCGCGTGAGGGCGACGATCTTCGACTACGGCGCCGGCAACCTCCACTCGCTCGGCAAGGCGCTCGAGCTCGCCGGCGCTCGCGGTGCGATCGAGCCGATCCGGGCGCGCTCACCGCCACGGACCTGCTCGTGCTGCCCGGCGTCGGCGCGTTCGCGACCGCCGCGGAGCAACTCGCCCCGGCGCTCGACGAGCTGCGCGCGGCGGTCGCCGCCGGGCTGCCCTGTCTCGGGATCTGCCTCGGCGATGCAGCTGCTGTTCGAGTCCAGCGAGGAGGAGCCGGGCCGCGGGCTCGGATCCTCGGCGGGCGCGTGACGCGGCTCGAGGCGCGCGCGCGTGCCGCACATCGGCTGGAACACGGCTCGAGAATTCGGGCGATCGCCTGTTCGCGCGCGCGCCGATCGCATCTCGCCTACTTCGCCAACGGCTACGCCTGCCGCGCCGGACGATCGCCGTCGTGCGTGATCGCGTGGACCACCCACGAGTCCGACCGCTTCCCGCCGCGGTGCGCCGCGGCGACACGGTCGGATGTCCAGTTCCATCCCGAGAAGAGCTCGCGCGCCGGGTCTGGCACTGCTCGCGGCCCTGGTCGCCGACCTCGCCGGCGCCGGTTCGTCGCCGGCGCTCGACCGCGGAGGCCGCGCGATGATCGCGATCCCGGCGGTCGACCTGCGCGACGGGCGCCTGTGTGCAGCTCGTGGGCGGTCGCTACGACGACGAGCGCGTCCGCATCGCCGATCCGTCGCGGCGGCGCGCGGCTGGGCGCGCGCGGGCTTCACCGCGCCTGCACGTCGTCGACCTCGACGCCGCCACCGGCGCGCGGCGCGAACGCCGAGCGTGATCGACGCGATCCTCGGAGAGCCGGGAATCGAGATCGCAGGTCGGCGGCGGCGTGCGCGACCGCAGACGCGATCGAGCGCCTGCTCGCGGCGGCGCGCGGCGCGTCGTGGTGGGCACGCGGGCGATCGAGGACCGGCCGTGGCTCGCGGCGATGGCGCGCGACTTCCCGACCGGCTGATCGTGGCGGCCGACGCGCGCGCGGCGCGCGCGTGGTGACGCACGGCTGGATCGCGCGCGACCGCGACGCGACGTGCTCGACGTCGTCGCCGCGATCGACGGCCTGCCGCTCGCCGGCCGTCGCTGGTCACCGCGGTCGACCGCGAGGGCCGCATGGAGGGCGCCGACCTCGACGCTGATCCGCGCCGTCTGCGCGGATCGACGCGGCGACCGCTCACGTCGCCGGCGGCATCGCCAGTGCCCGACGACCTCGACGCGCTGGCCACGATCGGCGCCGACGCCGCGATCCTCGGCATGGCGCTTCTACTCCGGGCGCGCTCGATCCCGAATGGATCGCGCAGGAGTACGCATCGTGAGCGTGATCGTGCGCGAGACCCGCGAGACCTGGTGCGCGTCGAGCTCGAGCGCGGCACCGGCCGGGCCACGGTCGACACCGGGCGCGCGTTCCTCGACCACATGCTGGTGACGCTCGCGCGCTACTCCGGGCTCGACTCTAGACGTGACCGCACGCGGCGATCTCAAGCACCACCTGATCGAGGACGTCGCGATCGCGGTCGGCGGGCGCCGGCGGGCGCTGACGCGACCGAGCCGATCGCGCGCTACGGGCGATCGGTGCGTGGTGCCGATGGACGACGCGCTGGTCGAGGCCGCGGCTCGACGTCGGCGGGCGTCCGCTACTACCAGGGTCCGCTGCCGAGCTCGCTCTACGACCACTGGATGCGCTCGTTCAGCGATCACGCGCGGCTCACGCTCCACCTCCGCGTGCTGCGCGGCCGCGACCGGCATCACGTCGTCGAGGCGGCGTTCAAGGCGCTCGGCCTGGCGCTGCGCGATGCGCTCGCTGCGCGACGGCGCGGTGTTCAGCACCAAGGGCCCGGTCGAGACTGGAGCGGCGATGAGGGCGCCGTGCTGACGCGACGGGTCATCGCCTGCCTCGACGTCCACGACGGGCGCGTGGTGAAGGGCGTGCAGCTTCGTCGCGCTGCGCGACGTCGGCGATCCGGTCGGAGCGCGCGTGCGCGTACGAGCGCCGAGGGCGCCGACGAGATCGTGTTCCTCGACATCTCGGCGACGCGTCGAGGGCGCGCGGCCACGCTGCTCGAGATCGCGCGGCGCGCGCGCCGAACGGCTGTTCGTGCCGCTCACGATCGGCGGCGGCATCCGCTGCGCCGACGACGATGGCCTGGCAGCTGCGCGCGGGCGCCGACAAGGTGAGCCTCAACTCGGCGGCGGTCGAGCGCCCCGAGGTCCTGACCGAGTGCCGCCGCGCGCTTCGGCAGCCAGTGCGTCGTCGCGAGCATCGACGCGCGGCGCGAGGGCGATGGGCTGCGCTCGTGCACGCGCACGGCGGCACCGCCGACCGGACCTCGAGGCGGTGGCGTGGGCGCGGAGTGCGTGCGTCGCGGCGCGGGCGAGATCCTGCTCACGAGCATCGACCGCGACGGCGGCGCGAGCGGGCTACGATCTCGAGCTGACGCGCGCGGTTCGCGCGCGCGGTGACCGGTTCCGGTGATCGCCTCGGGCGGCGGCGGGCGACGCGGACCACGTGATCGCGGCGCTGCGCGACGGCGGCGCGGACGCAGCGCTGCTCGCCGGGATGCTCCACGACGGCGTGACCACGGTCGCGGCGACTCAAGACGGCGCTCGCCGGGCCGGGATTGCCGGTGCGGATCCCGGCGACGGACACGGTCGGAGCACGACATGACCGGCGCCGATTGCCGAGCCTGATCGAGGTCGTCGCGCGACGCCGGCGCGCCGCGCGTGGCGCCGTCGCGCTGCGCACTACGCGGCGCGGCCTCGCGGTCGAGCTCAAGGCGGACGGCTCGCCGGTCACGATCGCCGACCGCGAGGCCGAGGACGCGCGCGCGCGAGTGGATCGGCGCCCGCTTTCCCGGCGACGGCATCGTCGGCGAGGAGCTCGGGGTCACGGCGCCCGAGGCCCGGCGGCGCTGGCTGATCGATCCGATCGACGGCACCAAGACGTTCGTGCGCGGCGTGCCGCTGTGGGGCTCGCTGGTCGCGGTGGTCGAGCGGCGAGTCCGTGCTCGCCGGAGCCGCGTACTTCCCGGCGCTCGGCGAGATGATCGCGGCGCGCGGGACGCGGCGCTGCTGGTGGAACGGGATCGCCTGTGCGCGGTCTCCGGACAGCGCTGATCGCCGCCGCCACGGTGGTCACCACCGACGGAGCGGTTCGCCCATCCCGGCGCGACGCGGCGGCTGGGATCGGCGCCGCGGCGCGCGGCGCTGCGCGCGGAGCTGGGGCGACTGCTACGGCTACCTGCTGGTGGCGACCGGGCGCGCCGAGGCTCATGGCCGACGCGATCGTGTCGCCCGTGGGACGCGGCCGCGCTGCATGCCGATCGTCGAGGGAGGCGGGCGGCGTGTTCACCGACTGGAGCGGCGCGCGGCACCGGCGTTCGGCGACGGCGCGATCGCCACCAATCGCGGCGTCGCGGAAGCGGCGCGTCGGGCGCTGGGGGTCGATCCGGCGTCTCCCACGACTGCCCACGCTCCATCGCGGAGGGGCATGCTCGACCTCGACGCGCTCGATTTCGCGAACGGGCGGCGGGCTCGTCACGTGGTGACGCAGGACGCGCGACCGGGCGCGGTGCTGATGGTCGCGCACGCCGACCGCGAGGCGCTCGAGCGCACGCTCGCGACCGGCGAGATGCACTACCGCTCGCGCACGCGCGGTCTCTGGCGGAAGGGCGAGACCAGCGGCCACACGCAGGCGCGTGGTGTCGCTCGCAGGCCGACTGCGACGGCGACGCCGTGCTCGCGCGCGTCGTGCCGCGCGGGTCCCGCCTGCCACACCGGGCGTCGACCTCGTGCTTCGGCGACATCGCGCTCGACGCCGACGCGCTCGGCGCGCTCGACCGCGTGATCGCCGCCCGCGCCGCGGCGGCCGGCCGCGACGGAGAGCTACACGCGAAAGCTGCTCGCCGATCGCAACCTGCGGCTCAAGAAGCTCGGCGAGGAAGCGGCCGGAGCTGATTCTGGCCTGCGCCGACGCCGACCCATGCGCACGCGGTGGAGGAGGGCGCGGACCTGGTCTACCACCTGCTCGTCGCGCTGCGGGCGCTGGGCCTCGGCCTCGAGGACGTTCGCGCCGTCCCGGCACGCGCGGGTCCTGAAAATTTCGTCCCGCCGAGCCGGCGGTTCGGGGTAGTACGACACGGCCGGATCTCGAGATTGGCGTTTGATATGACCGTTACAGGCCACTCAGTATCCCCGCCGCACGCGATCGCCTCTCGGCCCCGATCGGAGGTAGCGGATCCATGAGATCCCATGGAGTCGATGATGCTCGCCGAACGGAGACCCTGGTCTCCCGTTCCCACGGTCGCTGATTGACGTTCCTGTACTCCACTCCCTCCTCCGGCCGAACCGCTGCTCGGCTCGCTCGTCGCCGGCTTTCGTGCTGCTCGCCGCCGGGCTCGCCGCGCTGACGGTGAGGCCGCACCGCAATCCCCTGAAGTCGCCACAGGGAACGCGGCGCGCCTTGATGTACGTGGCGATCTACACCCTCTGCGCCACGAGCTTCGCGCGCGTCATCGGCTCGGCGCTCGTGGGCCGCGACCAGAGCCCGGTGGCTGCTGGCGCTGGGCGACGTGATCTTCGTGACCTACGCGCTGTTCGTCTGGGTCATGGTGCTCGCCGAGGGCCATCCGCTGAGCGAGCTCGGGTTCAAGCGCATCCAGCCGGTGCGCCTGACCCTGACCATGGCGATGGGCCTCGGCGCGGTCGCGCTTTACGGCCTCCAGGCCTGCGGAACGCTCGCCGTCAACCATTCGCGCGTCACGCCCGATAACCTGGTATTCGCCCTGCTGTTCTCGGCGATCGGCTCGGCGGTGCCGGACGAAGTGCTGTTCCGCGGCTACCTCCAGGGATCGCTCGACGGTTCCGGGCGAGCCGCTGGGCGCGCGTGGCGCTGCTCCGGCGCTGGTGTTCACCGCCCGCCGCGGCGTGCGTTTCGCGCCAGTACTCGGGTTTGGGACGGCTCCATGGATGATCTACATTTTCGGCGTGGTCCTGCCCCTCGGTCTCTGGTGGGGTCTGATGCGAGAGTTGGCGGGAGGCGCCCTCGTGGCGTGCCTCGTCTCGCACTTCCTCCTCGAGTTCGGAGCCACCCTGTCGGGCACCCTGGCCGACATTTCCGTGATATCGATTTCCCGGCCGATCATCGGATCCTCGGCGACCTCGAAGTCACTGCCCATCCTCCGGCTGTTTGCCGTCTTTTTCCGCTGATCCTGATCCTCCCCGCCGCGCGATCCGCGCGGGCGGACACCGCCGCCGAGACGAGCCCGCTGGCCCGGATCAAGCGGATCCAGCTCGAGCAGCCGAAGCGCGAGGTCCCGAGCGCATCGAGGAGAGTCGGGCCCGGCTCGAGATGATGGAGCGCGCCCGGTCGGCGCGCGGCCGATTCATCGCGGACGACGACGAGGACCGCGAGAAGGTGGAGCGAGGAGATGCTGGCGGTCCGGCCGCCGCGACGAGGGATCCGCGTGACGCGCGCGTTCGTCCGAGCGCCGAGGGGCGCGTGCTCCCGCGACGTCACGGCGGCGGGGCGCCTCCCAACGTCCGTCTCAACAACCTCTCCGGCGACGATCCTGACGTCGCAGAACGAGCCCTCGATCGCGGCCTGGGGCAACGACGTGATCGCAGCGTGGAACGACTGGCCGAACGCCAACTACGCCGCCGGCTCGCTCCAGGGCTACGCCTACTCCACTGACGGCGGCGTCACCTTCACCGATGGCGGCGTGCCGGAGGCGCCGGAAGGCACCTTCTGGCTCAGCGATCCGGTGGTCACGGTCAACGAGAAGACCGGCGAGTTCTACTACTGCGCGCTGTTCGACGATCCGAACCCGAGACGCGGCCAGATCACGAACGGCATCGCGGTGATGCGCGGAGTCTCTCGGGCGCCTCGCTGATCTGGGATCGGCCGCGAATCGCGGTCGAGACCACGACCCAGACCAACATCATCGACAAGCCGTGGATGGTCGCCGATCTCGCTCAGCGGCAACCTCCTACCTCCTACACCCTGTCTGCGTCGGCGCCTGCGCCACCTGCCCGACTCGATCGTCTTCCACCGCTCGGTCGACAAGGGCGGCACCTGGTCGCGCGTGCGGCTCAACTCGCCGGCTTCCCTCGGGCCTCAGCGCACGGCTCGCGCGTGGCGGTCGGACCCGGCGGCGAGGTCTACGCCACCTGGTTCGAGCAAGGTCCGTCGCAGCTCCCGGGCTCGGACTTCTTCCGCATCCGCAAATCGACCAACCAGGGGGCCTCGTTCGGGCCCGAGAACACGGTGGCGAGCTTCTTCAGCAACTTCGGCACCGGAGCGCCCGGGTACAACCGCGACCATGGCGTGTCGTTCCTGTCGATCGCCGTCGACCGCTCGGAGGAGAGCACGCGCGGAAGGGTCTACGTCTCGTGGAACGAGGCGCTCGACTGGTACGACGACGTCGCCTCGGCCACCTTCGGCGGCAGCGGCACGCGTCCCGAGCTCGAGAACAACGATCAGCTCCGCTCTCGGCTCGTCGCCGTTCATTCCCGGCGAGACCCCTGATCGGCGCCTTCCGCGACACCGTGGGCTTCGGCACCAACGACATCGATTTCTGGTCGTTCCCGGCGGTGCAAGGAACCACCTACGCCTTCTGGGCCGACAGCGTGCCGCGCTCGCTCTACACCATGCGCGTGGTGTGCGCGGACAGCTCTGGCGCGGCTCGCGTTCAGCGGGCACCAGGATCCACCGCTCGACGCCCACAACGAGAGCATCATCGTCTGGACCGCGCCGGAGACCGGGACCTACTTCCTGCGGATGTTCTACATCGATGACGTTCCCTCGCGAGTCGGCTCTACCACATCCGCACCGGGGTCGTGGTCGGGAGCCCGGGCGATCGCGGCCGCGACCAGCGCGACGTCTTCAGTCGCCGGCTCGGACGACGGCGTCACCTTCGACCCGCCGGTCCGGCGTCAACGACGACCCGCCGTTCTACGACAACTGGCTGCCCGAGGTGGCGGCGACGAGCGACGGCGGCGTGCTGTCGATGTGGTACGACTGGCGCAACGGCCCGCCGCAGATCTGCGCGCCAGCGTCTCGGACATCCACATGGCGCGCTCGGACGACGGCGGTGCCGTCTGGTCTCCGCGCTCGGGCGCATGACCACGCAGTGGACGGTGTGGACGTTCGTCGAGTCGAACCTGGTGCCCAACCAGGGCGACTACATCGGGCTCTACGTCAACGACCAGGCGGCGTACATCGCCTGACCGACGGTCGCGTGCTCCCCGATCTGACCGGCGGCAGCTCCGACATCTTCGGCGCCGTGATCCCGCTGCTCTCGGACTCGCTCCGGGTCCGCGTGAGCGGATCCGGCGTCGCCGGAGGCGGTCACGCTCACCTGGCGCTTCGAGGTTCCGCGCGTCGTCGACGTCCAGATCTTCCGGCGACAGGGGTCGACCGAGTGCCGCTGGCCACCGCGCGAGACCGGCGCCGACGGCGTGCTGACCTTACGTCGACGCCGACGTCGATCGCGGCCTGCGCTACACCTACCGGCTGGTCGTCGATCCTGAACACCCAGGACCACCTCGCTCGGCCGCTACTCGATCGTCGTGCCGGTGCCGGAAGTGCTGCTCCATCATCCCCAGCCCAATCCGATCCGCGACCGCACCTACTTCGTCTACGAGATCCCGGGCGCGGGCGGCGACGTGGTGATCGAGGTGTTCGACATCACCGGCCGCCGCGTGCGGACGCTGATCGACGAGCACGCGACGCCGGGCCTCCACGACGCCGCGTGGAACGTGCTCGACGATCGCGGCAACCGCGTGAAGGCCGGCGTCTATCTCGATCCGGCTCAGCTTCGCCGGCACCCGGGTTTTCCACCGCGTGAGCGTGGTCCCGTAGCTCGCGGCGCTCACCGCATCACGATGATTCGGCGATGCCCAGGTGCGGCCCGCCGCCCGACCCCTGGATGAAGTAGAGCCTCGGTCGGGACGCGTCCCGTTCGACCCTCGCCGTTCCAGGTGATCCGATAGTGCCCCGGCGATTGCGGCTCGCTCCTCAACACCGCGACCTCGCGGCCGGCGACGTCGATCACGCTCTAAACGCAGAATCGTCGGGCGCGCGAGGGTGAAGCCGATATGAACGTCCGCGGCGTCGGGTTGGGGGCGATGGGGTCGAGGAACGAACGCGGTGGCGTTCGGAAGCGGGCGGACATCGGCGGTCGGAATCGAGAACAGCAATACGTAACTGAACGAAGTACACCGATTG
>ERZ1370068.3702-contig-2803_pt1 | contig 86811 bp, 155 predicted proteins | sample MGYA00561227_ERZ1370068 | MGnify/ENA primary metagenome ERZ1370068 (study PRJEB38410, sample SAMEA6850437) | metagenome | study: Metagenomic assessment of the ecological functions of the soil: analysis of the soil microbiota associated with the...
GGTTACGTATTGCTGATTGAAAACGCCACAGCCGGTCGTCGCCCGAGCACGCACTGCGCTTCGAAATCGGCGATCATCGCGGGCGGCCTTGCCCCTTGAAACGGCGGGCTACCGTCGGCGCGGTAGAGGCTCATCACCCCGACCGCCCGGGCATGCCGTGCGTCGTCACGGAATACCCGAAGATTGTCCACCAAGTGACGCGTGGTGAGTTCTGCCGCGCTGCCGGCGCCGAGCATAGAAGGCGCGGATCTTCTGCTCTCCCTCGAACCGGTTGTTGCCGACAGCGTAGAGCGCATCGGGCAAATAAAACTCATGCGCCTGAGCACCGCCGTTGCTATCCACGTCGGCCCAGTAATTGATCATCAGCCGATTGAGCGCGTACCATAGCGCCAGATCATCGGTGTCCAGCATTTGCGTTGCGATCCTCCCAAAGTTGAGCTGACACCCGCCGGATCTCGATCCGGTCGTTACCTACCCGCGAAGGCGCAAGCCGGCATCGGCCACGGCGATCTCGCCGGTCATGCTTCGCGATGCCGGGCCGGCGAGGAACATGACCACCTCGGCAACGTCCTCCGCCGTGGTGGCGACTTGCAACGGCACCATGGCGCGCGCCGTCTCCCGCAGCTTATCAGCGGCCTCCCTGGCCGACCCCCTTCAGCCACCAGGGCGTGTCCATGTAGCCGGGGCAAACGGCGTTGACGCGGATAAGCGGCGCGAGCGCTCGAGCCAGCGACAGGGTCACGCTGTTTAGTGCGCCGCCTTGCTGGCGGTGTAGGCGATCGAGGAACCAGAACCGTCAAACACGCTGACCGAGGACACGTTGACCACTGATGACGCCCGTCCCGAGGCGCGTGCACCAGCCTCTAGGAGGGCTCGGGTCGCGCGCACCATCTGAACGGGCCCACGGTGTTGACTCCATAAAGAAAGTAGAAGTCGTCTGCCGAGAGCGCGTCGAGATCGCTGTGCGCTTCGGGGCATGCTGGTGCGGCGGCCGCATTGTTGATGAGGGCATCAAAGCCGCCCCCAATCGGCTGCGGCCTCGGCTATTCGGTGGCGTCGGCGTCGTCGGCGACGTTACCGACGGCGTGACCGGCGCCGGCGCTGCGACAGGCATCGGCGGTCGCCTCCGCTTCGATGCCGCTCGAGGCATGAGCATTGATGACCACCCGTGCACCCGGCCGCGCCGGACCCGTGGCGGTCGCGGCGCCCAATCCCGTGGGCCGCGCCGGTGATGAGAATATTAAGGCCGATCGAAACCCGCCGTCACTTGCTCTCCCTAAGTGCCATTAGCGAGGCCGGTGACCCGGCGCCATCGTCGTTTGATCTGTATTCTCTCCAGTGACGAGACGCTGTAAACTCAACCGGCGGCAGGAAGCAGGGCTCGGCAAATTACGACGGCGCCTCTGTCCGGTGCGGCCTATAGTAGCGATGCCGGAGCGCACGCGGATCGAGAGGCAGCAAACACGACGTGGCGTACCCGCCCGTATCCAGCCGAGCTACTTTCCAAGGTTTGTTTCCCCATATCACCGGCTGCTCTGCCTTGCCCGCCAGCGACGATGAAGGCCGACTCAATCCCTACGACGCGAAAATCTCGCCTAGCCGCTGGATCGAGCTCAGCACTTGCTCCTGCGGCAGCCCTGGCCACTGGCAGCGCATGATGAAGTGATCGACACCCAGAAGCTCGCGATACCGCGCGATCTCCTCCTTCACCGACCCCTTGTCGCCGATGATGAACCGGTCGCGCGCGAAATCCTCGAACGAGCCTTGCGTGGTGCGGTCCTGCAGTCCCCATGACGCATAGGCGGCGTACTTGTATTCCAGCGGTCCCCGGCATTCCTCATGCGCCGTGGCGTGGCGCTCGCCGACATAGCATTCGACGGTGATCGGGAACTCCATTGGTGTCCGGCCATATTCCTTCAGCGCCGCACGATAGGTCTGCATCAGCGGCATTACCTTGCCGAGCCCGCTGGTGTTGACGATGAGCCATGCATCACCAATCCGCGCCGCACGCCTCACCGACACGTCGGCTTGCCCGGCGATATAGAGCGGCGGTCCACCCGGGCGAACTGGCTTCACGCTGATGCCGGCGTCGTTGACCGTGTAGAACCGGCCCTTGTGGCTCACCCGGTCCTCGGTCCACAGCCGGCGCATCAGGGCGATGCTTTCGTTGAACCGCGGCGCCCGCTCGCTGAGGCTGATGCCGAAGGCGTCGAACTCCGGCTGACGGTAGCCCAAGCCGACGCCGAGGATGTAGTTGCCGCCGGTCAACACGTCGAGCGTGGCGGCTTCCTCGGCCACATGCACGGGTTGAGCGGCGGCAGGATCAGGATGTTCGGCCCGATCGTCATGCCCTGCGCGTGTGCCGCGACGTAGCCCATGACAGGCGTGATCTGCAGCATCTGCATCGGATGGGTCAGCCAGTGATGCGGGAACCAGAGGGACGCGAAGCCGGCGTCACGCGCCGCGCGCACCTGCGCGACCATCTCCGGGACGCGTTCCGGCGAGGTTGAAGCCCTCCGGGAACTGCGTGTTGATGAACAGACCGACTTTCATGACTTGCGCCTTCCTCGGCGCGCTGCGCGCAGCTTATTCTGGGATCGTAGGAGGCCTGAATAGTGCGGGAGACCGGACGCAGTCAAGCTACGGCCCGGCTATTCACGTTAAACGTGTGATTGCCCGCCACAGTCTGGGACGCAACGAGCCAGAGGAAGCGCAGGGCGCCGGCAACAAGCGAAACCGCGCAGGCATTTACCGCTGCGGCCTGCAGCCGCTGCTGTTGCCGCTACACTGTGGGTCTGATGTTCTGGTTATGACGGAACAGGTTTGTCGGGTCGTATTTGTTCTTCGTGGCCCACAAGCCGATCGTAGTGCTCCAAAGGCCGCCTTGATGCGCTCCGGGCCTTCCTCGGTCTCCAAGGCCGATCTGATTGACGTAGTCGCTGCCGGTGGTGAACGGACGCATCGCTCTCTGCCAGCTCGCGTGTCCACCGGATGTTCAGCGTCATCTGCCGCCGGGTCCAGCCAGCTCGACTGGCAACCCCACTCGCACAGGGCGCCGCGATGGCTAAACGCCGTTGCGGTAGCGTCTACCCCGGTTCGCCGCATTGCCCAGTTGCTGGAAGAAGACAAGAGAATGTGGCGAGGGGGTTGTCGCAAAGCGCTCGATCACTGCGTCGATCGCATCGTCGCTGATTGCCTGCATCATATTGGTTTTGACGTAGTACCGGCGCCCACGCTACGTCGGCATCCGAAGCAACGGTCTGGGCCTGGCAGTACGACATCGGACCGATGTGATCGGCCAGGGGCGGGTCGAAACTTTTGATCGGGCGCAAGACCTTGTCGCCTTCTTGCAGGCTGCCGTTATAGCAGGCGGCGATGGCGGCGACCGGCTCACGCCTCGGGCGAAGTGAGCAGCCCGCCGATCGTGTTCACCTCGTCCAGAATGCTCATGGCGAAGTCGCGGTAGAGTGTCAGTGCTTGCTTTTGCCTTATTGAACGGGTACAACACCAGCTCGGCGAGGACCGGGCCGACCTGATGGAGCTGGTACTCGAACGATGGTGACGACGCCGAAAATTGCCGCCGCCGCCGCGCAGGCCCCAGAAGAGGTCGGCGTTCTCGGTCGCGCTCTCGATGCCAGGCATAGACTGTGCCGTCAGCGGTGACGAGGTCGACGGACAAGAAGATTGTCGCAGGAAAGGCCATATTTGCCGGCGAGCCAGCCAAGGCCACCGCTCAATGTAAGGCCGGCGATGCCGGTATCTGAGACCGAACCTCCGGTCGTGGCCAGCGCCAAACGCCTGGGTCTGCGCGATCGAAATCCTCCCAGGTGGCCCCCGCCCTCGGCGCGGGCTGTGCGGCCGCGTCGGATCGGCCGTGACGGCTTGCGCACGCGCGGCCGAGATCGATCATCGGACGCGCCCTGGCACACTGCGTTGCCCGGCGCGCTGTGCCCGCCGCCACGGACCGACAGCCAACACCTCGTGGGTGCGGGCAAATTTTCACCGCTGCGATCACATCGGCAGCGCCTGCGCAGCGCGCGATCAGCGCCGGGCGCCGGTCGATCATGCCGTTCCAGACCTTACGGGCGCTCGTCGTAGCCCGCATCGTCGGGACGGAGAAGCGGACTACGCAAGCGGGCTCAGAGCCTGCACCGCGCCCTTCAACGATCGCGTCGGTGCCTTCAAGAGTAGTTAACTATCAAATCCTCGTCATCGCCGTCTCTTCCCTGTTTAGTCTGGTCAGCATTACGCCTTGTCGGGACGGCCAGCTCAACCACGAAGCGACTCTTCTTCCGGAAAGACGGAGCGCAAACAGCCGCTTTCGCGGGAAGAATACTTGGCCATTATATGAGGTTATCTTGAAATTTTGTTTAGATGTTTATATGTTGTGAATAATCGCGTGCCAATTTAGAAGTACATCAGCTCTTTCTGAAGTCATTTGGCACGAGCAAAACTCAAAACACATTTTCGTCCAGCTCGTCGTGCAGAAGCGCGCCTGTCGCATTGAAGCATCAAACAGGAGAATCCCGATGCCCAAGTTCGTAATCGAGCGTCAGTATCTGGTCCCCATGTATCAGCACACGCCGTCGAAGACCGAGGTTCGCTTGCGGACGGGTGGCAAAGTTCGCGAACAGTCTCCCGAGCGTCCCGTGGGCACACGGGCGACGGCAGCGCTGCGCGGCCTATTCAGGCTCAACGGTGAGGCGCCGCGCCACGCCTATTCGAGCGGGAATAATCTCGATCTGGCTGACACTCGAAAATTCTGCGTCCTCAACGAAGAGGCGGGTGAACTGCACCCCAGCAGACCGGAGCACTCGAAGCACGCGAGCCACAGCGCTGCGCCCTGGCTCCGCAACCTTTGCGAACGGCCCTCGAAAGCCACGGTTCGCACCAGACTCCCGCTGGAGTGGGCAGTCTCCTCGAGCGAACCTCGTCTCACCTGACCCAATTCCGTTATGCAGGGAAAATACAGGGAATTTCATCGACTTTGGCCTCGGTCGCCCGAATCTGGCAGTCGAAACGGCCATTATAATCAGTGCGCTTACGAGCAAATTCCCTACGCAGCGGAACAGGGAATTAATTGGGCCGTATCAGGGAATTAAATCGGCGTATCAGGGAAGTTTTCTGCCAGATCAGGGAACATCGAGCGGCTTCCCGGCCCGATGCCGAGGACGGTCCGTTGGTTGCGGGCGAAAAGTTTTCAAGCAGCACATCATCGCGCTGGCAAGCTGAGGGTTCGCCTCATTTTGCCTGAAGATAAGGAAAATGATGCGTCTGCGTGGCGGACGATGCCGGTAGCGCCGCCGGACACACCTGAGGCAGTTCTGGAGAAGTCGGCCTGCTAAGGCCTCGACGGTCATTCCAAACTGCCGGTGGATTGCTTGGCCGAACCCATGTGCCAGACGCGGGCGGGCGAGAGCGGCAGCTGGTTCGGCATCGCCCCGAACGAGGCCAAAGCATTGGCGACGGCGTTGGCCATCAGGCCACCGATCGGGATGATCGCGCCCTCGCCGGCGCCCTTGACGCCGAGCGGGTTGCTCGGTGACCGGTGGTTCTCGAGCGCTATCGCGCGGATCTTGGGAAAATCGGTCGCCGTCGGGATCAGGTAGTCGGCGAGGTTGCCGGCCAGCAACTGCCCGTTGGCGTCATAAACGAGGTGCTCCAGGAAGGCGCCGCCCAGCCCTGGACCATGCCGCCGATCGCCTGGCCGTGCAGTGTCAACGGGTTGACGATGCGGCCGACATCCTCGACGACGAGACAGTCGAGCAATTCGACATCGCCCGTCCCCGGGTCGACCGCGACATGCGCCGCGGCCGATCCGTAGGTGTAGGTCAGCCGGTTGTCGTTGCCGAATGCCGTCGTGACCCGCAGGCCGTCCGCCGCCAACTCGGCGAAGGCGAGCGAGCGCCCGTCGGGAGCGCGGGCGCATCCATCCGCCAGTTCGACCTGTTCGGCGGCGCAGCCCAGCTGCGCGCCGGCGGCGGTGCGGATCTTGGCGAGCAGGGCATTCGCCGCCTCGAACACCGCCGACCCGCCGAGCACGGTCGAGCGTGACGCGAACGCGCCGTAGCCCTCGTCGAGAAAGGGCGTCGAGCCGTGCAACACGCGCACCTGCCCGAGCGGCATACCGAGCGTGTCCGCGGCGATCTGCGCCATCACCGTTTCGAGGCCCTGCCCGACCGCAGTCGAGCCGACATAGACCGACACCGTGCCGTCCGCCTCGAGGTCGAGCCGCGCCGTCTCCTTCGGACCGGCTCCGCCACCCTCGATAAAGCAGGCGACGGCGAGGCCGTGGTAGCGCCCGTCGATCTCGCGGCCTTGCAGCGCACGCTTTTCCTCCCAGCCGAACTCGGCGAGGCAGCGTTCGAGGGTCTCGCGATAATCGCCGCTGTCGCACTCGGTATCGACGGCCGGACCGCCTCGGCTCCAGCCGTGGCAACCGGTACGGCATCTCGCCGGCGCCGATCAGGTTGCGCCGACGCATCTCGGCGCTGTCGATCCCCAGGTCGCGCGCCGCCAGCTCGATCAGCCGCTCGCAAAAGAACGAGCCCTCATAGCGGCCGGGCGCGCGATACGTGCCGGACGGGGTCTTGTTGGTGAGCAGCGCTGTCGAGGTCATCCGCACATTCGGCACGCGATACGGGCCGGTGAGGCATTGCGCCAGCGTGCGCGGCTGGATCAATCCATTGGTGCGGACATAGGCCCCCAGGTCGACGAACACCTCGCCGCGCAAGCCGAGGATCGTGCCGTCGCTGCGGCAGGCGATCTCGACTTCGCAGTCCGCCTGGCGCGCGTGGTTCATCGCCGTCAGATGCTCGCGCCGGTCCTCGAGCCAGCGGACCGAGCGGCCGACATGCCGCGCGGCGAACGGGATCAGGAAGTCCTCGGGATAGAACTCGCCCCGGGCGCCAAACCCGCCGCCAACATCGTTCTCGATCAGGTCGACCTGGGCCGGCGACAGGCCCAGCATCGCCGCCAGGGTATCGCGGTTGAAGAACGGCACCTTCGCCGCGCCGAGCACCGTCATCCGGCCCTGCGCCGCATCCCACTCGGCCAGCACGCCGCGCGGCTCCATCGGCAGTGCCGTGTAGCGCTGGACCGCGAACCGGTCGCGCCTGACGTAGTCGGCGTCGCGAAACGCCTCATCGGCGTCGCCCTTGACCCCGGTAAAGACCATCGCGGCGTTTGTGCCGGCTTCTTCGAACAACAGGATTTCGCCTCGCCCGGAAGCGTGCCGATCCGGGACCGGCGGCAGCTCGTCGATATCGAGGGCGATCGCGCCGACGCCGTCCTCGGCCAGCGCCGGGCTGTCACCCAGCACGACGGCGAGCGGCTCGCCGACATAGCGCACGCGGTCGGCGGCGATCACCGGCTGCAGAAAGCGTTCCGTGCCGGGCAAGGGCAGAAGACGCAGCGGGATGCGTGGCACGGCCCCGATGTCTTTCGCCGTGATGACGGCGCGCACCCTGTTATGGCGAGCGCGGCGCTGGCGTCAATGGCGGCGACGAGGCCGTGCGCAACGGGGCTGCGCAGGATGGCCGCATGCAGCATGCTTTCGCGCTTCAAATCGCCGACGAACTGGCCGCGCCCGCGCAGAAAGCGCAGATCCTCGATCCGCTCGATCGGGCTGCCGATATACCGGTTCGTCCCGATCATGGCTTGTCGGCCTTGCGGTAGGCGGCGCGCGCTTCGAGCACCGCTTCGACGATCGGGATATAGCCGGTGCAGCGGCACAAATTGCCGGACAGGGCGGAGCGGATGCGATCGGCGTCCGCATCAGGCTCCTCGGTCAGCAGCGCGTGCGCCGTCGTCAACATCCCGGGGTGCAGAAGCCGCATTGCAAGGCGTGATGCTTGCGGAAGGCGGTCTGCAGCGGGCTCAACGCTTTGTCGCTCGACAAGCCCTCGACGGTGACGACGCTGGCACCTTCAGCCTGCACCGTCAGCATCAGACAGGCGCGGACCGCGGCGCCATCGACGATGACCGTGCATGCGCCGCAAGCGCCATGCTCGCAGCCAAGATGGGTTCCGGTCAGGCCTAGCACATCGCGCAGGCAATCGGCGAGATGGAGGCGCGGCTCAATGTCGACCGCGACGGGATCACCGTTGACCCGGAAACTCACCCGCATCACACGCCTCCATTCTGAGCCGCTGCCCGCAAGCCGCGCGCGATGAGCGTCGCGACGAGGCCGCGACGGTAGGCGGCGTCGCCGTGCAAATCGTCCGGAGGGTCGACCTCTTCTGCGGCCGTCGCCGCCGCCTGCCGGATCAGACCGTCGTCGATTATGTGGCCGTTCAGCAGCGTCTCTACCGCGGTCAGCCGATGCGGGCGCGGGCAGGCGCCGATCACTCCGATATGCGCATTGCTCAGCGCCCCTGCCGATCCTCGTCATAAAACAGGAGGATGCCGGCGAGGGCGAAATCGCCGTCACGTCGGGCATATTTTCGGAAGGCCCAGCGCCGGCTGCTTGGCCATTTCGGCAGGTGCAGCTCAGTGATGATCTCGTCCGGCTGGCGGAGCGTCGACAGCGGCCCAGTGAAAAAATCGCCGGCGCGGACCGTGCGCGATCCGACCGGGCCGAAGAGGGTGATTTCCCCTCGCAGGTCACCGCGACGCCGGGCAATTCGGCCGCCGGGTCGGCATGGGCGAGACCGCCCCCGACCGTGCCACGGTTGCGGATCTGGTAATGCGCGACGTGCGCGACGGCCGCGTGCAACAGGGGATGCCCGTCGCCAGCCGCCGATCGTCCTCGATGTCGCGCCAGCGTACGAGCGCGCCGAGCCGGAAGCCGTCATCGCCGACGGCAATACTGCCGAGCCCGGGCAGCCGCCGCAGATCGACCAGCAGGCTCGGGGTGGCCAGGCGGAAGGCGAGAACCGGCATCAGGCTTTGTCCCCGGCGATGACCGACGCCTCGGGGTTCGACGCGAGCAGGTCGATTGCTTCGCGAAGGGTGCCGGGGGCCTGGTAATCGAAGGGCGCGGGTTTCATAGCTGTGCCTCGCAGAGGCAAGACCGAACCGGGAGCAATTTCCACGCCGAGCGTTCGCTAGAGCGCCGAGTGCGCGACCCCCAAACGGTCGCACGAGCACCGCGAACACGCAACCGCGCTATCCTCCGTGTGAAAACAGCGAATGCGCATGCGCTTACCCCGGCATGGCGCCATGCAGACCGCGCGGTTGTGCGCAGAGACGAAGCGGCCCTGACCGAGCTTGTCGGCGGCGTTTCGGGCACAGCGGCGCCGCGTCGTCGCGGTGGCGATTTTGCGTGTTCGACGCCGACAGCATGATCGACGCGCCAGCTTCGCCGACCCGACCTGCCGGCCGCGCGCATCGAGTCTAAAGACTATCGGGCTGATCCTGATCCGCGTAAGACGTGCAAGCGGAACGCCGAGAGCTGGTTTCCTGCTGTGTGACCAATCGCCACCCGAGCCGTTCGGAAACCGATGCGAAACGTCCGAGTGGCCGATACTGGACGGCGGGACCGATGGTTCGAATCCGGTTCCCTCCACCGGAGAGTCTTGTCCCAACGGTGAGGCTGCATGATGACGATGCGTGATGACCTCGATAGATCAGCGCGCGTCTCCTCGTGACCACCTGTCGGCGGAGCGCCGCGAAGAGGGGTTCGATGCGCTCGAAATAGCAAGCCGCGTGTGGTACCTGCGCTGGGTCGATCAGGATAAACCACCTCGGGCCGCCTTTGGGGTTCGGGCGCCGGGATACTCGCCCGAACTTTTGTCCTCGAACCCGAAGCAGCCGCCGGTCAGCGCACCCGCGAGATCTGACTGCGAAGGTGTGTTTCAGCATCGAACCGGGACCCCTATCGAATTCGAACTAGCACCTTGATTTTTCATTCAGAATTCGAGGCTATCGGAAGGGTCGCGATCGGCGCCGATCGAGACCCCGCTATCAGGCATATCCGCATTCAATTTCAGTAAGTTGCCTCTTTTTCCAGGTGGGGTCCCGGTTTGATGCTGAAACACAAGCAGGCGACGCGTTCGGATTCGGCCGCCGACCTCGACATCAATTGGGTTTGGCACACCGGTGCCGCGGCCGTATTCCGGTCTCGGCGCGGACTGTTCGGTACGCTTCCCCGGCTTCTTCGACGTTGCCCCTCTCATCCGATGCCCTCCTGCCTTTTGACGGCGGGTCGCAACACCGTTACCGGGCGCTGGTCGCCGTTAAATAGACGAAACGACAATTCTCTGACCTCGATGCGCCGCATAGCGACTGAGATAGCAGCGGCTAATCCGGCCAGCGTCGGTGCACCCATAGCCACTGCTCCGGGCGGTCGCGGATCCATGCCTCAAGGTCGCGTTGACCCGGACCATCAGCGCTGCGGCGTCGGCATGAGGCTCGCCGCTGCGCGCCAAGGGCAGCGGCGGGAAGACCGTGACCCGGAAGCGTGCGCCATCGAGGCCGCTCGACCCGGAGCGGCAGCACGTCGCAGTCGAAGCGGAGCGCCAGCACAGCAAGGGCGGGGGCGGTCATCGCCGGGCGGCCAAAGAACGGCACCGGAATGCCGTCATTCATCTTCTGGTCCGCGAGCAATGCCAGATGCGTGCCGCGGCGCAGCGCCGTGATCGCGCGCCGCGCGCCTACGGCGCCCTTCGGAATAAATTCGCCGCGATCGCTGCGGAACCGCGGCGATCATGCGGTCCATCAGCGGATTGTTGGCGGCGCGGTAGATTTGGGCGACTGAGATCCCGTACTGGACGCCGGCAAGCATGCCGATCTCCCAATTGGCGATATGGCCGGAGAAGAAGATCATCCGCCGCCCGGCCCCGACCGCCCGATCCACATGTTCGAAGCCGTGCGTCTCGACGGGCCCGCCCGGTTCGAAGACGCAGATTTTCCGAAGGTGCGGGTATTCGGCCACGACCCGGCCGAGATTGTCCCACATGCCGGCGACCACGCGCGCGATTTCGGTCTCGGGAAACTCGGGAAAGGCGCGGCTGATGTTGCGCCGAGCATGTCTGGAGACGCCGAGAGAGGGGCCAATGCGGCGCGCCAGCGCACCGCCGAGGGCGGAAGCGCAATCGCGCGGCAACAATTTGAATGCGCCGAACGAAAGCGCCGCTCCCCAAGCCTCAAGACGATCGGCGAACCGGGGCGCCTCAGCAGCGGTAACGTTGGGCCATGTCGCGCCCATTGCCGTAGCCGATAGCACAACAGGTGCGAGAGGCCTAGACCACATATTCGCCAGGCTGACTGATCGGGCTGGTGGACGCGACATAACCCGTTGAGTTCGTGGATGATTTGGGCGCTGGACCCAGATCAACCGAGGCCAGGGAGTTCGCGTCGCCGTAGACGGAAGTACAGGGATTTTGCCGGGCTCGCCATCGGTGATGGTTCTCGTTATGACGGTGCTTGACCAGGTCATCCGAGGGCTGTTGGGCTACGCGAGGCCGCATCACGCCCGGCCATGCAATATTGGGAGGACGGACATGACCCGGCAGGAACTCGATGCGGCATTGGCCCGGCTCGGGCTCGACGTGCCGGAGAAGGAGCGCGACGAGATCGCCGGGGCGGCCCATCTCGTCGAGGACATGGTGGCGCGGCTGCGTCCGGTCGGCGGGCGCGATGTGGCGGCGGAGCCGGCGCATGTCGTGCGCTTCCCGGAGGGTTGAGGCATGGTTCCGGATTTCCTGACCATCGCCGAGGCGGCGCGGCTGATCGAACGCAAGGAGCTATCGCCCGTTGAGCTTGTGGAGAGCCGGCTCGATCGCATCGCACGGCTCGACGGCAGGCTCAACAGTTTCATCCGCGTGCTGGCGGAGGAGGCGCGCGCCGATGCGCGCGCCGCAGAGGCCGAGATCGCGGCCGACCGCTACCGTGGGTCCTTGCACGGCATCCCGATCGGATTGAAGGACATCTACGAGACCGCGGGGTCGCGACAACCGGCCATTCCAAAGTGATGCAGGACCATGTGCCGCGTGCCGACGCGTTCTCGGTGGCGCGCCTGCGCGATGCCGGCGCGATCGTCATGGGCAAGCTCGCGACCCACGAATTCGCGTTTGGCGGACCGTCGTTCGACCTGCCGTGGCCGCCGGCGCGCAATCCGTGGGACTTGAGCCGCTTCACCGGCGGTTCCTCCAGCGGCACCGGCGCCGCGGTCGCGGCCGGGCTCGTGCTCGGCGGCACCGGTAGCGACACCGGCGGATCGATCCGCGGCCCGGCCGCCTTTTGCGGCCTCGCCGGCATCAAGCCGACCTACGGGCTGATCAGCCGCGTGGGCATCCTGCCGCTCGCCTTCTCGCTCGACCATGCGGGGCCTCTCGCCTGGACCGCCGAGGATAGCGCGATCATGTTGCAGGCGATGGCCGGTCACGACCCAGCCGATCCGGCGAGCGCCGACCACCTGGTCCCCGACTATCGCGCCGCGCTCCAGCGTGACGTAAGCGGCCTGCGCCTCGGCCTCGTGCGTCATTTCTACGAGCGCGACAACGAGGCCAACGCCGCGACCTGCGACGCGATCGCGGCGGCCGCGCGGACGCTGGAGGGCTCGGCTGCTCGGTGTGCGAGGTGACGTTGTCGCCGCTCGCCGACTGGGTGGCCTGCGGCGTCGTGATCATGCTGTGCGAGGCCTACGCGATCCACGAAGAGAACCTGCGCCGCCGCTTCACCGATTACGGCGAGATGTTTCGCGACCGCATGGTGTTGGCGGGGCTGATCACCGGGGCCGATTACGTGCAGGCGCTGCGCCGCCGCCGCGAATTGATCGACGAACTCGACCGGGCGATGGAAAGCCTGGACCTCCTGCTGACCGCCGCCGCCCCGACCGAAGCGCCGCCGATCGACGCGGTCGGCAAGTTCTCGACTTTCGAGCGGCCGTTACTCACGATGCCATTCAACGTGACCGGCAGCCCCGCGATGTCGGTGTGCTGCGGTTATACCGACAGCGGCCTGCCGCTGTCGTTCCAGATTGTCGGCAAGCGCTTCGATGACGCGACGGTGTTGCGCCTCGCGCACGCCTACGAGCAAGCGACGCCGTGGCGCGACAGGCGGCCGGCGCTGCAGTGACAGACCCCACGCACGGATTTTGTCATGATATGTATGCCTGTATCCAACCTCTCCTCGGCCGCTGCCCGGTAGCCGCCTGCCGGTAGCACGGGGATGACGCAGGTCGTGCCGGGCTCTCCGCGACCTCACAGCAATCAGACATTCGACAGCAACGGACCCAACATCAAGATCCGCGGCAGCGCTCACCAGATATTCGAACGCTACCTCGCCCTGGCACGCGAAGCGACGGCGAGCGGCGATCGAATCGCCGCCGAGAATTTCTACCAACACGCAGAGCACTATTTTCGCGTCGATAACGCTCGCCGCGAGAGCAATCAGCAGGGGACGCCACCGCGGCCGACCACACCGGCCGACGTCGAGATGAACCCGGAGGCAGATCTGAGAGAAGTTGACGTGGACCGCTTCGAACCCTGATGGACGGCGAGGATCCGTCTCCTCGGAAACTTCAACTCACTGAACCAAACCTCTCCCGCCAGACAGCGCTAAAGCGCGGGGCCCTGGCCTGCACCGGGTTAGACGACGTCGTCTCAACCACAGTAAGCGGCTACGCTCCTCGAACTGCAGGATGTAGAGTCCGGCGTTGTTGTCGGTGAGGTACATCACGCCCTGCGCATCGACAAAGCAGTCTGCGGACTGGATGACCTTGCGGCCGGTTGGGACGCGGGTCGAACATGCGCTCTGGATCGGGCGGCACGAAGAACCCAGCCTCGCGCGGCTGGAACGCATTCTCGATGTCGAAGACCCGGACGCCGGCATTGTGATAGGTCGCGAAGACGAAGCGCGAGCTCTGGAAGGCGCCCGGCCGGTTCTCCCAGAGATTGTGCGGCCCGAAATTGCCGCCTTTGGCGCAGTAGTCGGCCTCGGACGGGACCGGCATGGTGGCGAAGCTCACCGGATTGGTCGGCTCGCGCACGTCGAACAGCCAAGTGTGGCGGAGGCCATGGCTGCAATTGGCGAAATTGGCCTCGTCGGCGAGCACCAGGCAGGTTGCGATCGGGGAGCGGCAGCGGCGAATGCGTGCCGCCGCCGAAGGGCGGGTCGAGGTTGCGGTGGGCAGAGCAGCTTGGGCCGGGTCGGATCGCCGACGTCGAGCACGGTGAGCCCGCCGTCGCGCCAGGCGGCATAGGCGAGGTTGCCGGCGACGAGAGCGTGGTGCAGCGCGTAGCGCCGGCCCTGGGCCAACTCGGCGTCTCGCCGCCGCCCGTCCACATGCCGGGAATCCACCACTTGCCGACGACCTCGGGCCGGGTCGGCTCCGCCATGTCGACGATCGCCAGCACCTGGTCGGTGAACTCGGGATAGTGGATCGAGACGTAGGCGTAGCGGCCGCCGACATACCAGATGCGATGCGGCCCACACCCTCGGTCGCCATGAAGGCGATCTCGCGCGGTGCGTCGGGTGCGCGATGTCGTAGACGCGGACGCCGGCCGTGTATTGCCGGCCCTTCAGGAGATCGGCCGGCGATCCCGAGCAGTAGGCCTGCGCATCGATCTGCATCGTCCACATGCTCGGCCCGTTGACGGCAAGCAGCAAGTCGTCATGGGTCTAAGTGAGCCATAGTTGCGGTCGAAATTTTGTCCAAAGGGCGGACGGCGGCGGTTTTTGCGCAGGGCCGATGGATTTCGAAGGTAAGCTTGCGTCTGCCGCTCGGGGACACAAGGCCTCGCGATACCGCGCTTCGCTCGCCTTGAAGCGAAGGGGTCATGCGACTTCCACCACGGATTGGTCTGACGCTTCGCGCCGCGAAGGCTCTGCTCGCGGGCTTTGCCGTTTCTGATGCTGCTCGCCGCTTGCGGCGGCGGCAGCGGCCCAGGGCCGATAAGCCTGGGCGTGACCGGCTCGACCGGCGCGGTGAAGGTCGCTCTGCTCCCTGCCGCTCACCGGCTCGGGCAACACGCCTCCGTGGCCAAGGCGCTGAAGCAGCGGCCGAGCTTGCGCTCTGTTCGATTTCGACAATCCGTCGGTCTCGCTCGTGTCCCGAAAGACACCAAGGGCACGCCGGCGGGCGCGCAGGCGGCGGCGCAGAGCGCGATTCAGGACGGCGCCGAGCTGATCATCGGCCCGCTCTTCGCGCAAGAAGTCGCTGCCGCCGTCCGATAGCGCGCCAGTCGAACATTCCCATGATCGCCTTTTTCCAGCGACGAGAAGCGTCGCCGGCGGCGGCGTCTATCTCTTGAGCTTCCTCGCCGGACGCGACGTGCCGCGCATCGTTTCCTACGCCGCCTCCCGCGGCAAACACAATTTCGCGCCGCTGATCCCGCAGTCGCCTTACGGCAGGCTGGCCGAGGAAGCGTTTGCGCGCAGCATCGGGCGGAGCGGAGGGCAGGCCGTGGTGCGCGCCACCTTCCCGCCGAACGACGCCAACGCCATGCTCGGCCCGGTGCGGCAGGTGGCAAACGCCATGAAGGCCGGGCAGGTCGGATGCGCTGTTCTTGCCCGCGGGGCCCGAGGACCTCCAATCGCTCGCGCCGCTGCTCGCCTCGAACGGCGTCACCAGCAAAGGCCTGCAGTTCCTCGGCACCGGGCAATGGGACTATCCCATCGATCGGCAGGGAGTCGGGCCCTCGTCGGCGGCTGGTTCCCGGCGCCTGACCCGAAAGGCTGGAGCGATTTCGTCGCGCAAATACGCCAAGACCTATGGCTCGACGCCGCCGCGCATCGCAAGCCTCGGCTATGACGCGGTGAGCCTCGCCGTGTCGCTGTCGCCAAATCCGCCGGGGCAGCGCTACACGGCGACGACGCTCACGCGTGGAAGCGGCTTTGCCGGCGTCGACGGGCTGTTCCGGCTGCTGCCCGACGGCACATCGGAGCGCGGGCTCGCCATTCTCGAAGTGCGCGAATACGGGCCGCAGGTGATGGAGCCCGCGCCGAACAACTTCACCTCCGCTCAATATTAGGCGGCGAAGGCGGCGAGCTCGACGATCAGCCGGTTCGAGCACGAGGCGGCCCGGTGTCGGTCGCTCGCAGCCGGCCGGGGGTCCGCTTGACCAGGCCTTTGCGCCTCGAGCTGCTGCAGCCGCGCGTCGTCGAGCTTCCGCCCATCGATGGCTTTGAGCCGCGTCACGTCGATGCCTTCGGCGAGGCGCAAGCCCATGAGCAGATATTCGTCGGCCAGAGTTTTGCGGGCTCAGCGTCGGCCTGCTCGAGTGCCGTGGCCTGAGATCAGCGACCTCTTCGAGCCAGGCTTCCGGCGATTTTCGAACGGCGATGGCGTGTTTAACGCCGTCATCTTGGGTGATGCGGCTATGGGCGCCTGGGCCGACGCCCGCATAGTCGTGACCGCGCCAATAAAGAAGATTGTGCCGCGACTCCGCTCCAGGCCGCGCGTGGTTCGACACTTCGTAGGAGGGGAGGCCCGCGGAATCGCAAAGCTCTTGGGTGAGGAGATAGAAGGCCTCGGCCTGCTCTGCCGTCAGGGGACGAGCGGAGCGCCGGAAGCGTGCAGCGCGGCGAACGGCGTGCCTGGCTCGATGGTGAGCTGATAGAGCGAGAGGTGGTCGGCGCGTGGCCTGAGCGCGCTGGTGAGCTCTGTCGCGCCAGGCCGGCAGAGCCTCGTCCCTGCCGTGCGCATAGATCAGGTCGAACGACACGCGCGCGAAATTGACGCTTAGCGATGGCGAGCGCGGCAAGCGCCTCGTCGGCTGTGTGCATACGGCCGAGCGATTTGAGACTCGCATCGTCGAGCGCCTGCACGCCGAGCGACACGCGGTTGACGCCTGCGGCGCGGTAGCCGGCGAAGCGCGCCCGCCTCGACGCGATGTCGGATTGGCCTCGAGCGTGATCTCGGCGTCAGGTCGGCGACGGTCCAAAGCTCGGCGATGCGGTCGAGGATCGCGCCGACCGGTCTGCAGGCGCCATCAGCGACGGGCGTGCCGCCGCCGAAGAAGATACTGGCTGACGACGTTCGCGCCCGTGCAGCGAGTGTGGCGAAGTGCTTCAAGCCTCGCGCAGATATGCGCTGACGAAGTCGCCGTGGTCGATGCCGCCGTGGCGCACATGCGAGTTGAAGTCGCAATAGGGGCATTTGGCGAGCGCAGAACGGCCAATGCACATAGACGCCGAACGGCTCAGTCATGCGTCATAGGCAGCCAGCATCAGTTTCTCGAAAGGCGCGGGCGCGGTGTGAGATCGAGTCTTTCAAGCTCGGCTCCATCTCCCCGAATGTCTGTTTATAGCCTTCCGGCACGAAGATCGGATCATAGCCGAAGCCGCGGGCGCCGCGCGGCGGCCACGTGAGCGTGCCGAACACCTTGCCTTCGAACACCTCCGACTTGCCGTCGGGCGCAGCAAGCGCCAGCGCGCAGGTGAAATTGGCGCTGCGAGTCCTGGCTGCCGGCTGCTTCGAGCTCGCGATGCACGCGCTCCATGGCGAGCCCGAAGTCTCTTGGTCGGCTCCGCCCCAGCGCGCCGAATGGATGCCTGGCGCTCCGTCCAAGCGCCTTGACCTCAAGGCCTGGAATCGTCGGCGAGCGCCGGCAGCCGTGACGTCCCGCGCTGCGGCCGCCGCCTTCAGTCTGGCATTCTCGGCGAAGCTATCGCCGGTCTCCTCAGGCTCAGGCAGTCCGAGCTTGCCTGCGGACACCGCCTCGACGCCGAATGGCGCGAGCAGATCGGCGATCTCGCGCACCTTGCCTTCATTGTGGCTGGCGATGACGAGGCGCGTCCCTGCGCCGCAAGGTTACGCCCATCGTCAGGCGACGGTGAGCTTCTGCAGTTGCACGAGCTCGGCGATGCCGCGCTTCGGCCAGAGCCATCAGCTGATCGAATTGCGCCTGGCTGAAGGGCTTGCTGCTCGGCGGTGCCCTGCACCTCGACGATGCCGCCAGAGCCCGTCATCACGAAATTGGCGTCGGCCTGCGCCTCTGAATCCTCGGCATAGTCGAGGTCGAGGCATCGGCCTCGCCGCCATAGATGCCCGCAGGACACGGCGGCGACGTGATCGCGCAAGGCAACGCCGTTCTTCAGCATGTTCCGCGCCTTCATCCAGGCGACGGCGTCAGTGCGAGCGCGATCCATGCCGCCGGTGATGGACGCGGTGCGCGTGCCGCCGTCGGCCTGGAGCACGTCGCAGTCGATGCGTGATCTGCCGTTCGCCGAGCGCGGCAAGGTCGGTGACCGGCGCGGAGCGAGCGCCCGATCAGCCGCTGGATCTCCTGCGTGCGGCCCGATTGCTTGCCGGTCGCAGCCTCGCGCCGCGTGCGCTCGGCGGTGGCGCGCGGCAGCATGCCGTATTCCGCCGTCACCCAGCCCTTGCCGCTGCTCTTCAGCCATGGCGGCACCGACTCCCGACGCTTGCCGTGCACAGCACGTGGGTGCCGCCGAAACGGACGAGGCAGGAGCCTTCGGCGTGGCACGAAATGCCACGCTCGAGGCTGATGGGGCGCAAGGCGTCTGCCGCGCGTTTAGACGGGCGCATGCTCTCTCCGTTGAAGCCCGCGATTGAAGCTCGTGAAGCGCGGCGCACCCTAGAGGACGCTTGCGCGCCAAGCAACGGGTGGAAAGGCGGCTTCGCCGCTGTGGACGATTGAAACGGGGAACGGCCGCGCTTGTCCGGCCGCCCAGAGCGGCTACCACCCTAGCCATGGCCGAGGCAGAGACCGGGGCTCACGCCGGACATGGGGGATTTTCCGCCCCGGACGTCCCTCGCCCTGACGAGGTGGAGCCGCGGGTCTCCGCGAGCATCGCCACGCCGATGATGGCGCAATATCTCGAGATCAAAGCGGCCAATGCCGATTGCCTCCTTGTTCTACCGCATGGGCGATTTCTACGAGCTGTTCTTCGAGGACGCCGAGATCGCCAGCGCGCGCGCTCGGCATCGCGCTGACCAAGCGCGGCAAGCATCTGGGCGAGGACATCCCGATGTGCGGCGTGCCGGTGCATGCCGCCGACGAATATCTGCAGCGGCTGATCGCGCAAGGCCATCGCGTCGCGGTGTGCGAGCAGATCGAGGACCCGGCCGAGGCGCGGAAGCGCGGCGCCAAGGCCGTGGTGCGCGCGCGACGTGGTGCGCCTCGTCACGCCCGGCACGCTGACCGAGGAGAGCCTCGCTCGACGCCCGGCGCACAACTTCCTCACCGCGATCTGTCCGCGCGCCGCGGGCGAGGCCGGCGAGGCCGCTGTTCGCGCTCGCCTCGCTCGACATTTCAACCGGCGAGCTGCTGGCGGCGACCGGTCGGCGGCAGCGATCTTGCCGGCGAGCTTGCGCGGCTCTGCCCCCGCGAGGTGCTGGTCGGCGACGATCAGGCCGGCGATCCCCGCTTCGCGCCGTCGATCCACGAGGCCGGCGCCGCGCTGACGCCGATCCCGCGCGCCCATTTCGACTCTGCGCGTGGCGAGCGCGCGCTGAAGAGCGAAGCTCGGCGTTGCCGCTGCGCTCGACGCCTATGGCGAATTCCTCGAAGCCAGAGCTTGCCGCGCTTCGCCGGCCTCTTCACCTATGTCGAGATCACGCAGAGTCGGCCGCGCGCCACTGATGCGGCCGCCGCGCAAAGAAGCGCCTGGGAGCCTGCTCCTGATCGACGCCGCGACCCGCGCCAATCTCGAGCTGCATGCGGTTCAAACCGGGGCGCCCGCTCAGGCAGCCTGCTCGCCGCCATCGACCGCACGCCGTCACCGGCGCCGGCGCGCGCGAGCTTGCAAGCCGCCTCGGCAGCCCGCTCACCGATGCCGCCGCCGATCAACGACCGCCTCGACGCGCGTCTCCTATCTCGCCGGCGAGCCGCGCTTGCGCCAGACGCTGCGCGATGAGCTGAAGCGCGCGCCTGACCTCGCGCGGCGCGCTGGCGCGGCTTGCGCTCAACCGCGGCGGTCCGCGCGATCTCGGCGCCGTGCGCGACGGCCATCGCCGCGGCCCGCGCGCTCGCCGCGCATCTTGGCCGCGTGCCGCCGGCGCCTCGGCCTGCCGCAGGAGCTCGATGCTGTCGCAGCGAGGCTCAGATCGGTGCCTGAGGACGTAGAGCGAGATCCCTTGCGCGCGGCGCTCGCCGACGAGCTGCCGCCGTCAACAAGCGCGACGGCGGCTTCATCCGCGACGGCTTCGATCGCGATCTCGACGAGCATCGCAGCTTGCGCGACGGCAGCCGCCAGGTCATCGCCGGGCTGCAGGCGCGCTACGCCGACGACGACCGGCATCAAATCGCTGAAGGTGCGCCACAACAACGTGCTCGGCTATTTCGTCGAGGTCACGGCGCAGCAATGGCGGTGCGCTCGCCAAGCCGCCGCATGTCGAGACTGTTCATCGCACCGCCAGACGCTCGCCAACGTCAGTGCGCTTCTCCACGCCCGAGCTTGGCGAGCTCGAAGCGCGCATCACCACCGCCGCCGACCGCGCGCTCGCGCATCGAGCTCGAGATCTTCGCCAAGCTCGCCTGAAGCGCGTGCTCGCCGAGCAGGCGCTCGCTTGCCGCGGCGAGCGCCGGCCTCGCCGAGCTCGACCACTATGCCGGCCTCGCCGAGCTTGCGGTCGAGCAGGAACTATGCGCGGCCGAAGGTCGATGACAGCCTCGCTCATTTGCCGTGGTCGAAGGGCCGCCACCCCATGGTCGAGCAGAATTTGCGCGCGACAGCGACGGCGCCAACTTTGTCGGCAATGATTGCCGGCTCGCGCGCGGAGAACAAGGACACCGGCACGCCGCATCCTGGCTGGTGACCGGGCCGAACATGGCCGGCAAGTCCACCTTCCTGCGCCAGAACGCGCTGATCGCCGTGCTGGCGCAGATCGGGATCGCTTCGTGCCGGCGAACGCGCGCCACGATCGGCGTCGTCGACCGCCTGTTCTGCGCGCGTCGGCGCCGCCGACGATCTCGCCCGCGGCCGCTCGACCTTCATGGTCGAGATGGTCGAGACCGCCGCGATCCTCAATCAGGCCGGCGAGCGCGTCGCTTCGTCATCCTCGACGAGATCGGCCGCGGCACCGCGACCTTCGACGGGCTCTCGATCGCCTGGGCGGCGCTCGAGCATCTGCACGAGGTCAACCGCTGCCGCGCGCTGTTCGCCACGCACTACCACGAGCTGACCGCGCTCGCCGCCAAGCTGCCGCGCGCTCGCCAACGCCACGGTGCGAGGTGCAAGGAATGGCAGGGCGACGATCGTGTTCCTGCACGAGGTGGTGCCGGGCGCCGCCGACCGCTCCTACGGCATCCAGGTGGCGAAGCTCGCCGGCCTGCCGGGGCCGTTGCTCGCCAGAGCCAATGAGGTGCTGAGCGCGCTGGAAAAGGCCGATGTGCAGGCCTAAACCCCGATCTCGCCTCCGATCTGCCGCTTGTTCAGGGCCGCCAAGGTGCACGCCCGACGCCGAAGCCCAACGGGCCGTCCGCCTCGACAGGCACCGTCGGCGCCCTGAGGCCGGACGCCGCATGACGCCGCGCGAGGCGCTTCGAGGCGATTTACACGCCTGAAGGGCTTGTTGACCGCACTACCGAGCCTTAAGTCCCAATGTGCTAAAACTCACGCCGCCCATGGACCAGCGCAGTCGTCAAAACCGCGCCTTATTTCAATCTCGACGCGCTCCGCGAGGAGCCTCGCAGCTTGCCCGCTCCTATTCCGGGCAGGATCTCTCGCTCCGGGCGGCGCTGGTCGAGCGCTTGCGCGCAGCTCGTCGATGACGCGCGGACGGGAGGCCCGGCGCCAGCTTGAGCAGGACGGCGACGGGCGGGCCTGCGCCGAGGGCCTCTCCGCCTTCCAGGACGCGCTGATCAGGCTCGCCTACGACTTCACCACCAGCCACGTCTACCGCGCCACGAACCCGTCCGCCGCCGAGCGCATGGCCATCGTCGCCACAGGCGGCTACGGGCGCGGCCTGCTCGCGCCCGGCTCCGACATCGATCTTCTGTTCCTGCTTCCCTACAAGCAGACCGCCTGGGGCGAGAGCGTCGGCCGAATACATGCTCTATCTGCTCTGGGATCTGCGGCTCAAGGTCGGCCACGCCACGCGCACCATCGATCAATGCGTGCGGCTCGTCGCGCGCCGACATGACCATCCGCACGGCGCTGCTCGACGCGCGCCTGATCCTTGGCGACGAGGCGCTGTTCGCCGAGTTTCAGCGCCGCTTCCGGCGAGGACGTGCTGAGGACGAGCGCACGGCCAGTTCGTCGAGGCCAAGCTCGCCGAGCAGAACGCGCGCCACCGCCCGCGCCGGCGCCTCGCGCTATCTGCGTCGAGCCCAACATCAAGGACGGCAAGGGCGGCTTGCGCGATCTGCACACCCTGCACTGGCTCGCCAAGCACCTCTATCCCGACACGGCGTGAGGAGGAGTTCGTCGAGGCCGGCGGTGTTCACCGCCAGCCGAGTATCGGCAGCTTCCGCCGCTGCGAGGGCTTCCTCTGGTCGGTGCGCTGCCAGCTGCATTTCCTCACCGAGCGGCCGGAGGAGCGCCTGACCTTCGACTTGCAGCCGCTGATGGCGGAACGGCTCGGCTATCGCGGGCGTGCGGCCTGCGCGCGGTCGAGCGCTTCATGAAGCACTATTTCCTCGTCGCCAAGGAAGTCGGCGAGCTCACCCGCATCGTCTGCTCGGCGCTCGAGATGAAGCAGCTGAAGTCGCTGCCGAGCCTCGGCACGCTGCTGTCACCGTTCGGCTGGCAGCGCCGCGCCGCATCCGCGCGCACCTCCGACTTCCGCATCGAGAACGGCCGCATCAGCGCCGTCCGACAAGGACGTCTTCGCCAAGGACCCGGTGAACTTCATCCGCCTGTTCGCCCTTGCCGACGAGCAGCAGGCCACCTTCTCGCCCGAGGTGTTGCGTCAGGTGCGCGGCGACTCTTGCGGCTGATCGACGACAGCTCTGCGCGCCAATCCGACGGCCAACCGGCTGTTCCTCGCGGCTGATGACCGACGCCCACGATCCTGAAGGCGTGCTGCGCAGCATGAACGAAGCCGGCGTGCTCGGCCGCTTCATGCCCGGAGTTCGGCGCGCGTCGTGTCGATGATGCAGTTCAACATGTACCACCACTTCACGGTGGACGAGCACCTGATCCGCACCATCGGCTTGCTCTCCGACATCGAGCGCGGCAGTTGCCGCCGAGCCGCACCCGCTCTCGACCGCGATCATCACGCACCATCGACAACCGCCGCGCGCTCTACGTGGCCGCCTTCCTGCACGACATCGCCAAGGGCCGCGATCGAGGACCATTCGCATGGTCGGCGCCCGCATCGCGCGCGAGCTCGGGCCTCGCGCTTCGGCCTCAACGCGTCGGGAGACCGAGACCGCCGCGCCTGGCTCGTCGAGCATCACCTGCTCATGAGCACTATTCGCCTCAGAGCCGCGACCTCGACGACCCGAAGACCATCCGCGACTTCGCCGATCTCGTGCAGAGCCGCGAACGGCTGAAGCTGCTGCTGCGTGCTCACCGTCGCCGATATCCGCGCCGTGGGGCCGGGCGTGTGGACCGGCTGGAAGGGCCAGCTCCTGCGCAGCGCTCTATTTCGAGACCGAGCCCTTGCTTGGCGGCGGCCACACCACGCTGACCCGCAGCGAGCGCGTGGCGCGCGCCCAGGATGCCTTGCGGGAGCGGCTCGCCGACTGGCCGAAGGCGCGACTCGAGCGCTTCATCGACCGCCACTATCCGGCCTATTGGCTGCGCACCGATCTCGACGTCATCGCCGAGCACGCCAAGCTGATCCGCGACGCCGAGGCGCAACGGAAGTCACGCTCGTCACCCACATCGCCACCGACGCCTTCCGCGGCGTCACCGAGATCACGCTGCTCGCGCCCGAACCATCCCGCGCCTGCTGGCCATGGTGGCCGGCGCCTGCGCCGGGGCCGGCGCCAACATCGTCGATGCGCAGATCTCGACCACGCGCGACGGCATGGCGCTCGACACCATCCAGCTCGAGCGCGAGTTCGACCATGGCGAGGACGAAGAGCGGCGCGCCAGAAGATCGCCGCGACCATCGAGAGATCTGCTGAAGGGCGAGGTGCGCCTGGCCGACGTGGTCGCCACCAAGCGGAAGCCGAAGGCGCGGCTCTCGGCCTTCACCGTCGAGCCGCAGGTGGTGATCGACAACACGCTGTCCGACGCGCTCACGGTGATCGAGATCAACGGGCTCGACCGCCCCGGCCTGCTCTATGAGCGTGACGCGCGAGATCTCCGACATGAATCTCGACATCGCCTCGGCGCATATTGCCACCTTCGGCGAGAAGGCCGTCGACGTGTTCTACGTCACCGATTTGACCGGCAAGAAAATCACGAGCTCGAGCCGCGAGAGCATCGTCCGCGATCGTCTCGACCAAGGCCCTGACAGCGCGCTACGCACGCGCTCGTCCCGGCGTGAGTCCGTCTTGTCCTCACCGACCCTCATGCTGGGAGCGGCCGCAAGGCTGCGTCTGCGCAAGATCCAGCGCTCACTCGCTTCTGGGAGTACTGGATGACCGGGCTTGCCACGGCCTCCTCAGGGTGAGGGCTTGAGCCGCATGGCACTTTACCGCGCATTCGCCACGGTCGGCGCGATGACCATCATGAGCCGCGTGCTCGGCTTCGTCCGCGACGTGCTGATCGCCGCGGTGCTCGGCGCTCGGCCGATCGCCGACGCCTTCTTCGTCGCCTTCCGCGTCCCCAATCTGTTCCGCCGCCTGTTCGCCGAAGGCGCCTTCGACGCCGCCTTCATTCCGCTGTTCGCCAAGCGCTTTCATGGCGAGGGCGGAAGGAGGGGGCCCGCGCCTTCGCCGAGCAGGCCCTCGCCGGCCTGACGCTTGCCCTCGTCGCGTTCACGCTCCTCGGCGAGTTCGTCATGCCCTGGCTCATGCTGCTGCTCGCCCCTGGCTTCGCAACGATCCGGCAAATTCGACCTCGCCGTCCTGCTGGCCCGCATCGCGCTGCCTTATCTCGCTCTGCATGTCGCTGGTGGCGCTCTATTCCGGCGTTCTCAACGCGCTTGGGCGCTTTGCCGTGGCGGCCTTCGCCCCGAGCCTGCTCAATGTCGTGCTCATCGTCGTGCTGCTCACGCTGATTGCCTCGGTGACGTCGACCAGAGCATGGCCGCGGTGGCGCTCGCCTGGGGCATCGCCGCCTCAGGGCGTGCTGCAGGTGATCGTCGTCGCGGTGGCAGCCGCCAAGTCGCGCATGCGCCTCTCCTTCCGGCCGCCGCGCTTCGATCCGGACATGCGCAGGCTGCTGCGCTTGCCGCCCCCGGCTTCATTGCCGGCGGCATGAACCAGATCACCGTCGTGCTCAACACCATCATCGCCTCGCTGCAAGACCGGGTGGTGTCCTGGCTCTATTACGCCGACCGCCTGTTCCAGCTTCCTCTTGGCGTCATCGGCGTTGCCGTCGGCGTCGTGTTGCTGCCTGAGCTGAGCCGCCGCTTGCGCTCCGGCGACCACCAAGCGGCGATGGACAGCGAGAACCGCTCGCTGGAAACCGCGCTGCTCTTGACGCTGCCGGCCGCGGTCGCGCTGTTCGTGGCGGCGAACCCCATCGTGCGCGTGCTGTTCGAGCGCGGGCGCCTTCAGCGCCATCGATGCGCATTCGACCGCCGCCATGCTTGCCGCGCTCGCCCCGGTCTCCCCGCCTTCGTGCTGATCAAGGTGTTCCACCCGGGCTTCTTCGCCCGCGAGGACACCAAGACGCCGATGATCTTTGCCGGCATCGGCATGGCCGCCAACGTCATGCTCGCGCTTGCTTCTGTTCGTGGTCCTCGGCGCCGTCGGCATCGCCATCGCCACCACCATCGCCGGCTGGCTTCAGGCGCGCGCTGCTCGCCGCTCACGCTGAAGGAGCGGGGTGAGTTTGCCCTCGACCGGACCTTCAGGCGCCGCTTGCCCGCGATCCTCGCCGCGAGCCTGATCATGGGCGCCGTGGTTTGGGCGCTCGTCCACGGTTTGGGCCCCTGGTTCGAGCCCAAGAACGGCGCGGTGGCGCAAGTCGCAGCGCTCATCCTTCTCGTCGGCAGCGGCCTTGCCGTTTACGCCGGGACCGCGGCGGCTCTCGGGGCCTTCGACGCAAATTCCCTCCTCGCCAGGCTCGGGCTGCGCTAAGCCTCGAAGCGGAACAGGGTTGTCCGGCCTAAGCGCCGGTTTACGCTGCACCGCACAAAGAGGGGATCGATCGCCATGCAAGGCCGCCCGCGCCGGAGCGTGCTCTATATGCCTGGCTCAACGAACGCGCGCTGGAGAAGGCCAAAACGCTCCCCGCCGATGCCCTGATCCTCGATCTCGAGGACGCCGTGGCGCCGGACGAGAAGCTGAAAGCGCGCGCGCAGGTCTGCGCCGCGGTGAAGGGCGGCGGCTATGGCGCCCGCGAGGTGGTCATCCGCGTCAATGCGCTCGAGACCCCATGGGGCACCGAGGACATTCTCGCCGCCTGCGACGCCGAGCCCGACGCCATCCTCGTGCCGAAGGTCGTGCATGCCGGCGACGTCGTCAGCGTCGCCAAGATCCTGCAAGGCGTGCATGCGCCCGAGAAGATCAGGCTATGGGCCATGATGGAGACGCCCATGGCGATCCTCAACGCCCGCACCATCGCCGCCGCCGCGGTCTATGCCGAGAACCGGCTCTGCTGCCTCGTCATGGGCACCAACGATCTTGATCAAGCGAGTCGCGCGCCCGCGCGCTGCACGACCGCTTCGCCGTGGTGCCGTGGCTCGCCATGACGCTCGTGGCGGCGCGCGCCTACCGCCTCGACATCATCGACGGCGTCTACAACGACTTCAAGGATGAGAGGGCTTGCGCGAGGAGTGCGAGCGCGGCCGCACCCTCGGCATGGACGGCAAGACGCTGATCCATCCGAGCCAGGTCGCGCCCTGCAACGAGATCTTCTCCCCGACGCAGGAGGAGGTCGATCTGGTCGCGGAAAGTGATCGACGCCTTCGGCCATCCCGAAAACGAGAAGAAGGGCGTCATCGTGGTCGAGGGCCGCATGGTCGAGCGGCTGCATTTCGTCATGGCCCAGCGCACCGTGGCCATCGCCGAGCAGATCCGCGAGATGGAAGACGCCTGCGTCTTGATCTGGCGAGTTGTGGAATCCAGCGTAGCATCGTGACCCTCTCCCCTTGTGGGAGAGGCTCCGCCGCGATCTTGCGCGCGAAGCTGCGCAAGTCGCATGGCGGGAAGGGTGAGAGGATAGTTTGTTCGACGCGGCTTCGCCGCTTACCCTCACCGCGGAGGCGATGCCTCGGTGCTCTCCACACAAGGGGAGAGCGGGAGATCACTGTGGCGCCCTGCATCAATATCGAGCTGGTCGCCTGATGCCGGGCAGAGGGTGCTTGCACCTGCGTCACGCCCAAGCCATAACCGGGGCGACAAGGGCGAGCCATGCAAAAGACCAGAGACCAAGACCCGCGTATTCTCGGGCGTTCAGCCCACCGGCAATCTGCATCCCGGCAACTATCTCGGCGCCATCACCCGCTTCGTGGCGCTGCAGGCGGAGCACGATTGCCTCTATTGCGTGGTCGACCTCCACGCCATCACCGTGTTCCAGGACCCCGACGAGCTCAAGCACAACACCCGCGAGGTGACGGCGGCCTTCATCGCCGCAGGCATCGATCCCGCGCGCCACATCATCTTCAATCAGAGCCAGGTGTCGGGGCACGCCGAGCTTGCCTGGATCTTCAATTGCGTGGCCCGCGCTTGGCTGGCTCAACCGCATGACCCAGTTCAAGGAGAAGGCGGGCAAGGACCGCGAGAACGCGTCAGCCGGGCTCTACGTCTATCCCAACCTGATGGCGGCCGACATTCTCGCTCTACCACGCGACCCACGTGCCGGTGGGCGAGGACCAGAAGCAGCATCTCGAGCTTGCCCGCGACATCGCGCAGAAGTTCAACAACGACTTCGCCAAGACCATCGCGCGCGCGGGCTACGACGGCGGCTTCTTCCCGCTGCCCGAGCCGCTGATCACCGGCCCCGCCACGCGGGTGATGAGCTTGCGCGACGGCACCAAGAAAATGTCGAAGTCGGACGAGTCCGACACTGACGCGCATCAATCTCACCGACGACGCCGACACCATCGCGCCAAGAAGATCAGAAAGGCGAAGACCGACCCCGAACCGCTTCCCTCCGAGACCAAGGGATTGGAGGGGCGGCCTGAGGCCGACAATCTCGTCGGCATCTACGCCGCGCTCGCCGAGACCGGCAAGGAGGCGGTGCTGCGCGACTTTGGCAACGCCCCCTTCTCCAAGTTCAAGGAGTCGCTCGCCGAGCTTGCCGCGACACGGCTTGTTCCCATCGGGACCGAGATGCGCCGCCTGATGGCCGACCCGGTGGAGATCGATCGCATCCTCGACGATGGCGCGAAGCCGGGCACATGCCATTGCCGATCCGATCCTCGCCATGACCAAGGACATCGTCGGCTTCGTCACGGCTAGGCCCCCATGACAAAGCCGGCGAGTGATGGCAGCATGGCGCCCCATGGCGACCAAGAAGCAAAGTGAAGCGGCAAGGGAAGCACGCTACCGAGGCGGCGAAGCCGCGGCTCAAGCGGCAGGTCTTCAGTCAGAAGGCCATAAGCGGAAATTCCTCGTCGTCGTCGACGAGACGCCCGGAATGCGAAAGCGCGCTTGCCTTCGCCGCAAGCCGCGCACTGCGCACACAAGGGCCAGCTTGCCCTGCTCTATGTGATCGAGCCTGGTGCTGAGTTTTTCCCACTGGCTCGGGGTCGAGGAGATCGCCCGCGAGGAGGGACTGCAACAAGGCGCGCGCCGTGTTCCGCCCTGTTCGGCCGCAAGCTGAAAGCGATGGGCTTCGAGGAATTGGCGCCGGAGGAAATCGTGCGCGAAGGCACCAAGGCCGAAGAGATCACCAAGCTGATCGAGGAGGACTAGGATATCCGGCGTGCTCGTGCTCGGCGCTCTCAAGGACACCGTCGGGCCCTGGCCCGCTCGTCACCACGCTCGCCGCCGGCAGGTCCCGCCGGCACGCTTCCCGGTGCCCATCACCGTGGTGCCCGGCTGCCTCGAGCTCGAGGAGATCTTGGCACTGGCCTGAGCGGCCATAGGCACCCCTGTCCCTTACTCCTCGCGCAAACGCTCGACGAGCCAACTCGCAATGCGCGCCCGCGCGCGGCCGTACGCGTTGCGCAGCACGCGGCCCCATATTCATGAAGCCGTGGATGGTGCCTTCTGCAGCACTTCGTAGTCGACCGGCACGCCGGCCGCCGCCAGGGTCTCGGCATATTCGGCGCCCTCGTCGCGCAACGGGTCGTGCCCGGCGGTGACGATCAGCGCCGGAGGCAGGCCGGTGTAGTCCTCGTAGAGCGCGGGGATGGCGCGCGGATCGGTGGTCGGCCAAGCGAGGCCGAAATAATGGCCGAAGAACCATTGGATCATGTCCTGCGGGATCGGGAAATGGCCGGCGAGGTCCTTCCGCGACGGCAACCGGCCGCGCAGGTCGAGCGCGGGGTAGATCAGGGCCTGTGCGCGCACCGGCGCCGCCAGCAGCGGCCCTTGGTCTCATGCAGGGCGACCGCCGCCAACCCGCCGCCGGCGCTGTCGCCGGCGATGGCGATGCGCTTCGCATCGAGTCCCAGCGCCCCGGCCTCGTGCGACAACCATGCAAGCGCCGCAACGGTGTCCTCCCACCGCGGCGGGGAAGGGATGCTCAGGCGCGAGCCGATAGTCGAGCGACAACACGGTCGCTCGCGTGTCGTGGCACAGGGTGCGGCACAATATGTCGTGGAGATCTCGACATCGCCGAGAACGCAGCCGCCGCCATGCACGAACAGGATTGCCGCTTCGCCGGAGCTGCAGGCATCGGCGGGGAGGTATCGGCGCAATCGCATAGGCCCTGCGGGGCCGGCACACGGCGAGATCGCTCGCCTCGCCGATGTGCGGAGGCGCGATCTCGGTCTTGGCGAGCGTGCGGCGATATTCCTCGCGCGCGCCTCGTCAGGGAAAGAGTCCACAGTGGGGTGGCGGCGGCGGAGGATGCCCAGTACAGCAGCGCTTCTGTTTCGCGGTCGAGCTGCAAACTAGGCGACGCCCTCCCAACCCCGCTCGCGCACCACTTCTCGCTCGGCGTCGCTCGCGAAGCGTTTGTCCCAATCCGCGAGCAACGGTCTCATGATGTGGCGCCAGAGCGGCGGAGTGAGCGCGATGAAGGCCATGGTTTGGTAGCCATAGGGCAGTGTCGGCGCGTCTTGCTGAGTGTTCAACTGCCAGAACGCTTTGGTGGCGAACATATGATGGTCGGCGTGACGCGGCAAATTGTAATGCAGAACATTGGAGATCGTTCGATAGCAGTCCCAGCTGTGATGCGGCCTGATCGGCGAATTTTCGACACGCACCAGCCCATAATGCTGCACGTAATTGATCAGCTCGTGAAACGAGCGCCCGATCAACCCGGCGAGGAAAATGACCAGCACGCCGTTCCAGCCGGCGGGAATCCAGGCGAGAGCCAGGATTGCCAGCGGCACGAGATGCGCCAAGGATGAATTCGTTTCGCCAGGAATATGGGGAACAGACCCTTGCGCCGCAGACGCGCCGCCTCGAAGCGCGCGGCTTGCGCAAATTGCTGCGTGAGCGTGCGCGCCATGAAAGTGCGCAAGCGTTCTCCGCGCCGTGCCGTGGCGGCGTCGTGATAAGGTGCCGACCTGCCGGTGATGCGTGTAGATGTGGTAGATCAAGAAGGATGCGTTGCCGGTGAAGCCGAGCGGGAGATAGGCCGACAGCTTGGCAAGACCTGTTGTTGCGATGCGTCAGCTCATGCGCGACCGTGGCGCCGGCCAGCGCAAAGAGATAGCCGGTCAGCCACAGCGCGCCGATCGTTTCGAACGGCTGCTCGGTTAGGCTGGACCGCTCGGCGGCGAAAACGAACCAGGAGAAATGCCAAAAGGCTGACCAGCGGAAGCGTCAAATAAAGATTCGCCGTGCAGAACAGGCACCGGCTCTCTTTGAGCGATGTCATCGTCATCGCCGCTCACCTCGTCGGCGAACGATCCAAAGACCAGAGCCAAGGCAAGAACGACCCACGTCGCCCACCCGCCGATGACCAAGGCCGCCGCGCCGAGCACGAGCAGCAGATTCGCCGAGCCGTAGCGCAGGGTCGCAAGCAGGCTGCGGGGTTGGCCTCCGGGCTTCGCCGCCCTCTGCCGCGAGCGCGGCTCCGGCGCCGCCAGGGTCACCCGAACCGAATCTGTTGCCCCTGTCGCGCTGCATATAGGACTCGCGGCCACTCATTCTGATGAGGGCAACGGTAAAACCCGAGGCGAAGGGTGTCTGTAACAAATGGGCAACAGATTTAATGGTTCTAAACTACCATGCGGCCATAGCGAGCTTGGACTGGCCTGAAGCGACTGACAGGAGGATGAATGCCAACCGTCCTGATCACCGGAACATCTACCGGCTTCGGACGCGTCACCACGGAACTGCTCGCGGCGCGAGGCTGGCGGGTGTTCGCCACCATGCGCGATCTGGCACGCAAGGACTCTCTCGAGCGCGCGTTGAGAGATGCGGGACCCTCCGAGCGCGTCACCTTTGTGCAGCTCGACGTCATCGGCCCCGCTTCGATCGAGGCCGCGGTCAAGTCCAGTCCTGGCGGCAGACCGGCAACACGCTCCGATGCGGTCGTGCACAATGCCGGCATTGCCGTTGCCGGTGTTCTTGAAGATCTGTCCGACGCCGACATTCAGGCGCGTGATGGAGACGAACTTCTTCGGCGTGCTTAACCTGACGCGCGCGCTGCTTGCCCACGTTCCGCGTGCAGCGTCGCGGCCCGCATCGTTCTTCTCTCGAGCCAGGCTGCGTTCGCCGGTCAGCCGGGAAACTCGATGTACTGCGCCTCGAAATGGGCGCTGGAAGGATGGGCCGAGTCGCTCGCCTACGAAGTCGATCCCTTCGGCATCGACGTCGTTCTCATCGAGCCTGGACCCTATCGCACCGAGATCTGGAACAGCACGAAATGGGTCGTGCCGTCGGACAGCGCCTATCTCTCGTGGCTGCAAGCTGCTGCGCCAAGCCGCCGACCGGCACCAGGCCAAGACCTCACGCGATCCGAAGGAGGTGGCGCTCGTCGTGGCGAAGGCGCTTGAAGCGCGCCGGCCGCGCTTCCGCTATCAGGTCGGTCTTCTTCGCCAAGCTCGATTACTTCCTGCGCGGCAAGATGCCGACGAAGCTCATCCGCAGGGGCACCACGCGCTATCTCGGCCTTCCGCTGGCAAGGTGGTAGTCGTTCCGTTCACTTGCGCGCGAGCAGAACGTCCTTTGCCTCGTTGATACGGCAGGCAAGATAGAGTGGATCCGCCTTGATCGGGGTGCAGCTTCATCATTAGCCTGCGATGCGCCGCGCGAATTTCGCTCTCCGCCGCGCCTGGCTCAAGGCCGAGCACGTCGTAAGCCTCTTTGCGGCTCATGTGGCCTGCGCGGTCACGCGGATGCCTCGGCTCCTCTCTTGCGTCGCCTCCCGAGCGGCGTTCGCGCCACCCTCGACAGCGGCGGTCGAGATAGGCCTCGAGCAGAGCCGCGCCTTGCGGATCGGTTGCGCTGATCTCCTCAAGCAGCAGAAGGAGATCCTCATCCCGCAGCGAGGACAAGGCTCTTCCGGCAGATCGCCCCTTGAGACACCGTCCGTCCATGTGGCCGCTGTCGTGATCGAGCACCATCTCCAAAGCATCGGTGCGCACGCCGGATTTCTGGCCGGCCGACTTTCGTGGAGGGCGGAACAGCCCTTCAAAGCCGGGCCACGGCGGCACGCGACAGGCCGAGGCGGTGGCCGTAGATGATGAGCATGAAGGCCGCAAAGGCGACAAAGACTGGCAACGGCGTCACCCCCAAGAACTGGCGGCGGAGTCGGTCTCTTGCCAACCGAGCCTTGCAAAGTGGGTAGGCGCCTATCAAAGCGCAATGGCCGCGGTTGGTGCGCAACGGACACGAACCCACCTTCGAATGTTTGTTGCGGATTCAGTTCGAGATTGACCGGTGGACTTGCCTTGACTTTGCGGCCCCTGAGCCCAACTATGGTCTAGAACCATTCTAAGCTGGCGCGCCTCCGATTTGCGCGCTAGAAGAGCGAGAGGCCAAGCCATGTTCATCCAGACCGAAGCCACGCCCAATCCGGCCACGCTGAAATTCATTCCCGGGCGACCCGTGCTCGCGCAGGGGACCCTCGAGTTCCTGGCATGCCGAGTCGACCAAGGGTTCGCCCCTTGCCGCGCGGCTGTTCGAGATCGATGGCGTCACCGGCGTGTTCTTGGGCTCCGATTTCATCAGCGTGTCGAAGGGCGAGGGCGAGTGGCAGCATCTAAAGCCCGCGATTCTCGGCGCCATCATGGAGCACTATCAGTCCGGCGCAGCCGGTCGCCGCAGAGCGTGAGCGCAGGATCGGAAAGCGCCGAGGAAGGCGAGTTCTTCGCGCCCGAGGACGCCGAGACCGTCAACACCATCAAGGAGCTGCTGGAGACGCGGGTGCGTCCAGCCGTCGCTCAGGACGGCGGCGACATCACCTTCCAGGGCTACCGCGACGGCATCGTGTTCCTGCACATGCGCGGCGCCTGCTCAGGCTGCCCGAGCTCGACGGCGACGCTCCGTCACGGCATCGAGAATCTGCTGCGCCACTTCATTCCGGAGGTGCAGGAGGTTCGCCCGGTGTGACCGAGGCCGCTTACCTGATCACCGCAGCCTAGGCTATGGCGATGCGGCCGTGCTATTCCCCGCTCGCCGCGCTTCGGCTTCGACGAGATGGCGCGCATCATCTGAAGCCCGATGAACATCCTGGCCCTCGACACCAGCATGGGCGCCTGCAGCGCCGCAGTGCTTCTCGCCGGCGGGCCGACGCAGCGCATCGTCCTTTGCGAGGAGAGAATGGCGCGCGGCCACGCCGAGGCCCTGATGCCCATGGTGGCCGAGGTGATGACGGGAGCCGGCCTCGACTTCGCCAGCGCTCGATCTTATCGCCGCCACCTTGGGCCCAGGGAGTTTCACCGGCGTGCGCATCGCCATCGCCGCGGCGCGCGGCTTTGCCCTCGTCACCGGCGCTCACCTCTGGGGCACCGACTCGCTCACCGTGATGGCCAAGGCGGCGCTGGAGAGCGGGATGGTCGGCGGACAGCAGGCCCTTCGCCGTCGCCGTCGATGCGCGGGGCGAGAGGCTTTATTTCGGGCTCTACGATGCCGATGGCCGCAAGCTCGCAGGTCCGCTTTTGATGGAAGCCGGCGAGGCGGCAACCCTGCTTCCCGATGAGCTTGCCGCCGCGGTAGGGAACGGTGCGGCGCATGTTGCGGAAGCGGCAATGTCGCGCGGGCATCGCGTGGAGGCAAAGCTTCCCGATCTGCAGCCAAATGCGGCGGCGCTCGCCGAGCTTGCTCTTGCGGCTGACGAGCCCTTGTCGACCTTGCGCCCGCTCTATCTCCGGCCTCCGGACGCCAAGCCGCAAGCCGCTGCGGCTGTGGCGCGGCGCTGATGCGCACGAGCCGCGTCCCCGATCGACATTCGCGCTGGCCGGTGCTGGGCGATGCGTCAGCCATGGCCGCCCTTCATGCCGCGTGCTTCGCCAAGAGCTGGGATGCGGCGGAGATCGGACAGTTTCTCGGCGTTCCCGGCTGCCTTGCCCTGCTGGCTTCGGCCTCGCGAGCGCAAGCGCCGCAAGGGTTTCCTCATCGTGAGGAGCGCCGGCGACGAGGCCGAGCTGCTGACGCTCGCGGTCGATCCGGCTTGCCGCCGGCTTGGGGCTCGCCCGGGCGCTGCTTGCCGCCGCCACGTCAGCCTTGCGCGACGCCGGATCGAAGCGGCTATTTCTCGAGGTTGACGAGGGCAATTCGGCCGCGCGCGGCCTTTACCAATCTCTCGGAGCTGTCGTCGTCGGGGCGCCGTCCGCGCTATTATGAGCACGGCGCCGATGCGGACATCTTCAGTCTTGCCCTTTGAGGCTCGACTGCGGATGATGACCGAGGTCCGGAGAGAGCGCCCTGGCGATGGACAAGACAGGCTCACGGGAAAGCCGGATCGAGCGCCTCTGCGCCGAGCGGGGGATGCGCATGACCGGTCAGCGCCGGGTGATCGCCAAGGTGCTGTCGGAGGCCGACGACCACCCCGATGTCGAGGAGGTTTATCGCCGGGCGTGCGCCCGCGATTCCGCGCATTTCGCTCTCCACCGTGTACCGCACCGTGCGCCTGTTCGAAGGCGCCGGCATTCTTGAGCGCCATGAGTTCGGCGACGGCCGCGCGCGCTATGAGCCTGCCGGGCACGGCCATCACGATCACCTCATCAACGTGAAGACCGGCGAGGTGATCGAGTTCAAGAACGAGCAGATCGAGCGCTTGCAGGAGGCCGTGGCGCGCGAGCTCGGCTTTCGCTTGATCGGCCACCGGCTCGAGCTGTTCGGCACGCCGCTCAAGACCGGAACGCTGAAAGACAACAAGAGCTAGCGTGGCGGATCATGCGTGGCATTACGGGCTTGGCTGGTGCTCTCGGCGTTCTTCGCCTTCACCTTTCCGCTGATGCCGCTGCAGCTCCTGTTTCTGTGGACCGGATCGCGTTACGCCCGCACCTTCCCCAACTGGTATCATCGCCAGGTCTGCCGGCTTGTCGGCATCCGCCTGCATGTCGACGGCAGCGTGGCGCGCGAGCATGGCGTGCTGCTCATCTCCAACCACGTCTCCTGGCTCGACATCACCGTGCTCTCGGCGGTGGCGCCGGTGTCCTTCGTGGCCAAGCAAGAAGTGGCGTCGTGGCCGTTCGTGAAATGGCTCGCCAAATTGCAGCGCTCGGTGTTCGTCGATCGCACCCGCCGCAGCGAGGTCACCGACAAGGCCAACGGAGATTCTGAGCCGGCTCGAGGCCGGCGATCACGTCGTGCTGTTCGCCGAAGGCACCTCGAGCGACGGCAATAGCGTGGTGCCGTTCAAGACGCCGCTGTTTGCCGCGGTCAAGCCTGACCAGAGGCGATCCGCTGGGGGCTGATCTTTGCGCCCAGACCTTGGCGCTGACCTACACTAAGCTGCACGGGCTTCCGCTCTGCCGCCGCGGACGGCCCGTAGTGGCCTGGTACGGCGACATGGATCTCGCGAGCCACGCCTGGCGGCTCCTCGGCTTGGGGCCGCTCGACGCTCATATCCGCATCGGTCCGCCGGTGCCGCTCGACGACTTCACCGACCGCAAGGCGCTCGCCCGCTACGCCGAGGACAAGGTGCGGCAGGACGTGTCCGAGCTGTTGCGCGGCCGCCGCGCGCCAGCTTCCAGTTTGAACCTTACATCGCCCGCCTGAACCTGACGGTCTGCGCCAGCGTGGCCGGCGCGAAGGTACCGTCCTGCAGCTGGCGGATATGCTCGTTGCGATGAAGGCTTACGAGGGCAGCGTGCACGCCGCGATCTGCGCTCTCGGCATCGGAAAAATACCCTTCCTTCGATGCCAGGTCCACGATGTCGTCCCTCGACATGGAACCGACCTCGTTCAGCTTGTGCATGATGAAATCGGCAAGCGACAGCTGCGGCGCCGGCCCCTGCACCGCGAGCGGCAGCACATTCGCCATCCGCCGGTTCTCGACCTCCATCAGCTTGCCGAGCGCGGCAAACTCGGATTTCAGCTCCGACACCTTGCCGTCGCGCTCGTTTTGCAATTGCTCGAGCATTTTCTCGAACTGCGCATAGGCAGCGCTGATTTGATCCTCGATGAGTCTCGCTCGTTCCGCCAAATCATTCCTGATGTCACGCATGGCCCCCTCCCGCATTTGCCGCCAGATAAGTCGCGAGCCGCGGCGTTGGGCTCGCGGCCCCAGTGTGGACAACCTGCGGCCCTAACGGAAGAGGCCGGACGCAAGTTCCTGTGCATATGACAGTGCTGCAACAGTCGACGTGTGCTGATTTTTGCCGGATTCGGGTTTCGCGGCCTTAACCGGCCGTCGCACCTTCGCCTTTGCCGTCTCCGGCAAAAGGCGGCGAGCAGCCCGATCGCCGGGAGAAAGGCGCAGCACGTGATAGACGAACACGATCGACGTCTGGTCGGCGAGCCAGCCCAGCAGGGCGGCGCCGATGCCAGCGATGCCGAAGGCGATGCCGAAGAACAGCCCCGCCACCATGCCGACGCGGCCGGGGATCAGGGTTCTGCGCGTAGACGACGATGGCCGGAAACGCCGAGGCGAGGATGACGCCGATGATCACGCTGAGCACCGCCGTCCAGAACAGGTCGACATAGGGCAACAGCATGGTGAAGGGCAGCACGCCCGAGGATCGACCACCAGATCACGCGGCGCGTGCCGATGCGGTCGCCGACCGGGCCGCCGATCACCGGTGCCCGCCGCCACGGCGCCGAGAAAGATGAAGAGATAGACCTGCGCGCTTTGCACCGTGAGGTTGAAGGTGTGGATCAGGTAGAAGGTGTAGAAGCTCGTGATGCTCACCAGATAGAACTGCTTGGAGAAGGTGAGCGCGAGCAGGATGGCGATCGAGCGCCGCACCTTGCTCTGGCCGAGACTCGCTATGGCGCGCATCTCGTCGACCGATGCGCTGCTGCCGTTGTTGACCTTGATGGTCTTGCCGTACCAGCCGCCGATGCAGGTGAGCATCGCCATGGCGATGAGCGCCACCACGGAGAACCAGGCAAGGCTCGTCTGCCCGTAGGGCAGCACGATGAAGGCCGCGAGCAGCGGGCCGATGCGCCGTGCCGAAATTGCCGCCGACCTGGAACACCGACTGGGCGAGCCCGTGCGCGTCCGCCTGAGGCAAGCCGCGCCACGCGCGAGGATTCAGGGTGGAACACCGAGGAGCCCATGCCGATCAGCGCCGGCGGCAGCGAGCACCATCAGGTAGTTGGTGGCAAACGCCATCAGCAAGAGCCCGATGAGCGAGGACGACATGCCGAGCACGAGCGAATAGGGCGTGGGATAGCGATCGGTGTAGTAGCCGACCACCGGCTGCAGCAGCGACGCCGGTGCCTTGGAAGGTGAAGGTGATGATGCCCGATCTGGCCGAAATCGAGCTGGAGCGCGCTTTTCAGCATGGGATAGATCGCCATGATCAGCGACTGGATCACATCGTTCAGCATGTGGCAGACGCTGATCGCGGCGAGCACGGCGACCACGGTGCCTTCGCCGCCGTCGGCCGCGCGAGGGCAGCAACGGCGGTGCCCTCTTGCCGCCGCGACGGTTGGGTGTCTTAGCCTCGATTGCCATGGTTTGAGCCGTAGAGTGTGTCGGGCGGCAGAATTGGGACAACCCACCGCGCACTTCAAGGATTCATTTTTGGGGAAGACGTGGCGGATGGCGGCGATGCTGCTGCGCCGGCCATTGCTTTCAGCAATCGTTCGGGCCGGGCGGAACTCAAGTCCCTGATTCGCCGTTCGTAGGTCAGGGGGGATCGAACGGTGGTAGCTCGCTGCCGCCATCCAAGAGATTGCAGCAATGACCAAGCTTGAACTCCTCTACGCCCAAAAATCCAGAAGTTCGATCAGCTTTGCGCGGTGGCAGCGCGTGAGCTCGGCTATGGCGAATTGTCGACGCTAAGCGTTGAAGGTACGCATGCGCGTGGACGACCAAGTTGAGCAGTACGTGGAGCAGTGGAAGGGAAACGGTGGAGATGCGAACCAGCCTCACTCTTCGCCCGATTACGCCGTTGCGGCGGCTTCTCGCCGAATATCGAGACATCGGCGAACAGATCCGCGACGGGCAGGCAGATCTGACGCCGGCCATGGTGTGGCCTGACCGTAAAGGGGTCAGGAAGCGCCGGCGCCCGTGCGCCGCCTGACCGGTAGCTCGGCCTGTGCAAGTGATGCAGCGTGACCTACCGGCAGGCAATTGAGCGGGCCGGCGCGATGGAACTTGCCGTGCGCCGGCCGACGTGCTTAGCCATATCGTCCGCGATGGTTGAAACTGCCGTTCCCCATCGTCGATAGCGTTGCGTTTTCGAGGTGAAGAAGTTCAGCCCTGGCCGAAGATCTGCGCCTCGTGGTCCTTCTCGATGCCGAGGCGCTGCGCGCGATGCAGGCGCCCGAGACGTTTCTCGAGCGTGGCCAGCATGTCGTCGTCGCTTGCAGTCACGGGTCCAGGGCTCGTCCGGTGGAGCGTTGCCAGTTGTCCCACGCGCGAAGCAATGCCAGAATCAATAGCACGGATAGCTGCTTCCGGGCGCGGTAATCGAGCGCCGGCGCGAATGGCGCCGCTGCCGCTAGAATCGATGTCGTAGGTTGGGTTTGGGCCGGAAGCTCAGATTACTTGGCCGCGGCGGGTGCCGAAGCCGCCGATCAGGAGCGTCTGGCCGTGGCGAAGGACATCGAGGCGGCGTCCGCTCGATCTTGTGGAGCAGGAGCTGCCAGCCGAACGGGCCGTCGATGCCGTGCATGACGAGCTGGTCGGCGGTCTCGCGCGACGCCGTCGAATTTGTCGGTGCGGGCGAAGCCCGACATCATCGACCGCGGAGACGACGCTGTTCTCGAAATCGACCGTGACCTTCACCGGGACCTTGATGCCGGCGACTTCATTGCCCTCCTTGCAATCGCCGTCGGGGCTGCAAGCGCTCATGGCCTTGAATTCGCAATGGAGCGTCGGGATTGCGGCTGCGCCTTTGGCGCCTCGGCCGCGCCGGCCGGCAGGCGTTTCCGCACTCGCCGAAACGATCGCCGCGACGGATACGGCAGCCGCGACCATCAGTCTGAAAACGCTATTCATAGGACTATTCTCCTCGGCGCTCGACGTCGCGCCAATTGACCATTCATGATGTGATCTTTGCCCAATCAGGGCGTGTGGGCGTCGGGCAGCCGCTTAGCGGCAGTAGTAGGGATAGGAGGAAGGGCCGGGCAAACCGGATATGCGTAAACAGGAGCCGGAGCCACGACGACGGGCGGCGGCGGCGCACGAGACGAGGCGGGGCATAGTAGACCGGGGATAATATGGGCGCGCACCACCGCGCCCGGCGATAGCGCCCGCGGCAAAGGCCCCACATCCCCAACAGCCGCCACGCCAATAGCGCTTCGCACTCTGGGTCAACGTCGCCAGTGCCAAGGCGGCACCGACGATGATCGCGCCCTTGCGGGCCAAGCTCATCGTCGCCATCAGACTTACACTCCTTGATTGATTTCTCGGGCAGTAATGACGTACAGGCCTGGCGCCCTGAATTCGCGGCCGCATCCCTTCCATCTCGCTCTGTCTCTCGCTCTGTCTTGTCGTCTTTGCCGTATCAAGGCGGCAGGGCACTAAGCGGGCCGGACTGTAGTTCCATTTCGCGGGCGTTTCCATCCTACAATTTGCCACCCGCCAAATCTTGGTAAAATCTTTGACGGGTAAGACAATGCCGCGATCGCCACGACGATGGCTTGGGATTCGTAGTTAAAGAGGGTTGTTAAATCTTATGGGGAAATCATGACAGCTCTGATCGTAGCCTTGGTTATTGGCGCCATCGCAGGCTGGCTCGCCGGCCTGCTGGTGCAGGGCACCGGCTTCAGCCTGACGTGTCACCAAAGGGTGACAACATGATCACCCGTTGCCTACTTCGCTACAGCTCAGGATCATCTGGGCCATGTGGTTCTCGATGGTCATGGTGTGTCGAGAGCGCCTTGCCGGCAAATTCGAGCGGCCTGGCGGCCTCTAGCGCACCGAGAACGGGGGCTCTGATTGCAGCGGAGCTACCTTCTGGAGAAGGCGCTAACCATTAAGGCCCTCCCATTAAAGGACGAACTTTACGCCACCAAGACTTGTCAGGTGCTACCGGACCTTCCGGGACATTGCCGTCCAACCTCGCCCAGATACGGGAGTGGGGCGTATCGACCAGCTAAGCGCATAAGAGTTCGACGATATTTTCAAACCCATGGAACTTTCTCGCGCTGTCGAAGCGTCGAGTGCCCTTGCTCGAGGAAAGCCGTCTAAAGGTCTTTCGTCTGCTGGCGCGATGCGGCCCAGATGGCATGGCAGCGGGCGATATCGCCCGTGCGCTAAAGGCGCACTTATCCTACGATGTCGGCGCATCTTGCGATCCTGTCACGCGCCGGTCTTGTATCGGCACACAAGCAAGGCAGGTCGATTATTTACGCCGTTGACCTTGAGGGCACACGCAAGCTGCTCGCGTATCTGGTGGAAGACTGCTGCCGCGGCAGACCAGAAATCTGTCGCCCTCTTATCGCCTCGGCGTTGGCGGAGTGCTGCTAAGGGAGGGCGTGATGAAAGTCGTGAGCACCCAGAGCCCTTGAAAGTGCTGTTTCTGTGCACTGGGAACTCGCGCGCGGTCGCAAATGGCCGAGGGTGATCCTGAACCGCTTAGGAGCTGGCAAGTTCAGAGCCTTCAGCGCTGGAAGCCAGCCCGCCGGATACGTCCACCCATGGCGGTGCAGATGCTTCGCAATGCTCACTACGACACCTCTAGATTGCGCTCGAAGTCGTGGGAAGAGTTCGTCGGATCTGACGCACCGCCGCTCGATTTCGTTTTCACCGTTTGCGACAACGCGGCCAAGGAGGTCTGTCCGATTTGGCCGGGTCAGCCGATGACGGCTCATTGGGGACTGCCTGATCCTGCGAAAGCCGAGGGCAGTGAAGCCGAACGAAACTTCGCCTTTGCCGACACTCTGCGCATGTTGACCAATCGGATCAGCATTTTTGTCAGTCTCCCTTTGACAAGCTCAGCGAGTTGTCCTTGCAGAAGGAGCTTGACGAGATCGGAAAGACGCGGGCGTCAACAAGGAAAGAGCCAGCATAGTCCGGTGCATCCGACACGTCTTGCGCGCCGACTCATTGCTGAGGGTCTTGGCACCGCCTTCCTCCTCGCGGCCATCGTTGGCTCGGGCATCATGGCAGAGCAGCTCTCGGGCGGGAACGTGGGCATAGCACTGCTATGCAACTCGCTCGCAACCGGAGCGATGCTTGTGGTCTTGATCAGCCATTTTTGGACCGGTGTCGGGGGCTCACCTGAACCCGCCGTTACGCTGGCCTTCGCGCTCAGGCGCGAGCGTGGTGCAGCGTTGGCCGTCGGTTACGTGGTTGCTCAAATTACTGGCGCGGTATTGGGCACATGGGCTGCGCATGTGATGTTTGATGAGAACGTCCTACAGATATCTCTACAAAGGCCTCCGTGCCGGATCGGGCCTGTGGTTCGCGTGAGGCGCTGGGCTACGGCGTTCGGACTGATCCTCACAATTTTCGGAACTCAACGCCGGGAAAGCTGACATGGTGCCGGTCACTGGGCTGGGCTCTCTATATCGCGTCGGCCTATTGGTTCACGGCGTCCACGAGCTTCCGCCAATCCCGCCGTCACCATCGCACGATGCATCACTAATACCTTCGCTGGAATAAAACCGCTGCACGCGCCTCGCCTTCATAGTCGCCCAGCTGCTGGGAGGCGTTGGCAGCTACTCTGTTCTGGCTGGTTCATGTTTGCTCAGGTGTCCGAGCACGCTAACCGAACGTTCAGCCTAGAAGGCGAATAAAGCGCGACCCGGGGTTACGCTCCATAAGCGATGCCTGTATGGAGGCTGGGCATGCCAAACGAAAGCACAACGGTCGTTCTGGGCATCCCGATCCCGTCCACTGATCCGGTCTTTCTCGCAATCATCGGCGTCCATGTTCTGTTTGGACCTGCAACCGTGATCACTGGGGCGGTCGCGATGCTGAGCAAAAAGAGGGGCAGTGGCCGACACTCGAACTTCGGGACGATCTATTTTTTTGGTGTTTGTTCGGCGTGTTGCTGCGTTACCACCGCCCGAGGTGCCCACGTCGTTCGTGCGTGCTGGGCGGGGAACTATCACTTGTTCATTCTAGGGGCGCTTGCATTCGCGTCTGCTCTCTTCGGGCGCAATGCTGTTCAGCGGCGCTGGCACCAATGGCCAAGGCCGCATCCTCACGGCAGGGTGGTCTTATATTCTCAACGCTAACAGCGTTCTACGTGGACAATGGCAAGAACCTGCCGCTGTGGAAGGAGCTTCCTGAAATCGCCTTTTGGTTCTGCCAGCGCGCAATCCGGGGTGCCGCTGATCCCTATATGCGCTGCGGCGACACCCACTGGTCCTGAACTCAGTCGCTCGCTGCCGCCCGCAGATTAAGAGCTGCTACAACGACCAGTGGGTATTAGTGAAAATTAGTGCGGTGAATTTGCCCCACACGCGTTCCGTGGCCCACCAGATGACATAAGCAGCCGCCACCGAGAATGAGAATGCCGAGCGCGATCCAGCCCATAAGGGGTGAGCGGGACGACGCCCAACCCAACCACCGCTACCGGAACAATCATGGCCAAGTAGTAGGCCGGTGCAGCGGCAATGAGTGCGGCCACACTGTCGGGCATTCAAAATGCAGGCAATGCCCATCAAGGCGAGGGCTACGGTCCAAACAATCGTACTGCGTCGGGACCGACGCAAATAGGCTAGCAATGATGGCAGCACTGGGGAGCCACCACGCCAACAAACTAGCGCCCTTGCTTCCAACCCAGATCCTTGGAACGCCCGGGTCCGGGCAGCGGAGTACAACAGGGTTCCACACCTTGCTGGATTGGCGGACACGGGACGGAGAGCCACATACGAGCAAAACACACAGCACAGAACCCGGAAGTGGCTTCATTGCCGCTCGCTACTGTGCTCTTACAATCGTAAGAAGGCGACGCAGGACGATTTACCGGCATCGTCTCGGGCGCCCGGTGTCCAGCACTTCGGACACGTGATTGTCGATTGAAGCTGCGGTGCCATGGCTTCGTAATGTGACAACAGTCCAGATCGCATTCCAGAGCGCCTAATCGCCTTCACCGGGATTGGGGCCGAAGTATTTGGCAAACCTTATCCGGCACGTTCACGAACGCATCCGCGTCCGGCGGGGCGGGCTTTTCTTTGTGATGTTGGGCCAAATCTCTGAGTATTTTGCGATTGAGGTCGAGCCAAAAATCGAGATCAGGCTCCGGTGTCCGGGCTTGATCGCGTCAACCGGGCATTCGGGCTTCGCAAACGCCGCAATCGATGCATTCGTCCGGATGGATGACGAGCATGTTCTCCTCGTAGAAGCAGTCCACGGGGCAGAACTTCGACGCGAGTCGGTGTATTGTGTCAGCACCTGATGCAAGCTTCGCTGACAACATAAGTCACGACGAAGCTCACTACAAAGCAGGTATGTCTACGGAGCCGACAGAATTCAAAAGCAAGATCGATGCGGAAGGGAAGGCGCAATCCAGCCATGTAGGCGCCTCCTGAAACCCTACCCTGCACGGCTCCCTGGTCCTTTCTGTCGCCCGCGTAGCCTGAAATGTAGCCTGGAGATCTGAAAATACAGGCAGCAATCCCTTATGCAGGGCCAGGGATTGGAACGGAGAGAGTGGGATCTCGAACCCACGAGACGGTTGCCCGCCTACACGCGTTCCAGGCGTGCGCCTTCGACCACTCGGCCACCTCTCCCTGACGGCGCTTGAAAGGAGGCGGCAACTTAAGGGGAGCGACCTTCCTCTTCAAGCAAACAAGCCTCTAGCGCCGCGAACACGCTCAGGCGCGTGGAATCTGCTCTGTCCCAGCCGGTATTTTGGCCCGGCGCGGCTCGCCGTGGGTGCGGGCAAAGGACACGCCAAGTTTATGCGCTCGCGATTTGAACGTGATGCCGCAATCGCTTATGTAAGGATCAACAGGCGGGTTCGCTCTTTCGCCATGCTGTTGTTGTTGCGCATTCTCGGCGTTTGGTTCCTGCTGCTGGCCATGGTCGCCGCCGTCATCGACGCGACCAAGAGCTTGGCGGCCGGCGGCGCTTGGGTGTTCACGCCCTTGGGCCAGCAATGGGCGAGCCTCAACCCCGATAGCCTGGCGGCGGCCAAGACTGCGGTCGAGACCCATGTGGGAACCTTCATGTGGAACCCCATGATCACCGAGATTCTGAACGCCCCGACCTGGGTCGTGTTCGGCATTCTCGGGGTGGTTCTGTTCTGGCTCGGGCGGAAGCGCACCCCCGCCGAAGTCTTTATCAACTAGAATTGTGAACCTGGCCGTCCGGCCAAGGAGGTTCGTCGATGTTCACGCTCAAGCGTAAGTCCCAGTCCATGCCGTCGCCCGCTGAGGCTCTTCCCGGCCGGGCGGACGCCATTCCCACGGCGTCGAACCATTTCGTGAACGGAGCCCGCTCAAAGGCCCCTATCCGCAAGGATCCGAGATGGCGCTGTTCGGGCTTGGCTGCTTCTGGGGTGCCGAGAAAGCTCTTCTGGGAGCATTCCCGGCGTCATCGTCACCGCGGTCGGCTATGCCGGCGGCGTCACGCCCCAATCCCACCTATGAGGAAGTCTGCTCCGGCCGCACCGGCCACAACGAGGCCGTGCTCGTGGTCTTCGATCCTCGCCGCGTGAGCTACGAGGAGCTGCTCAAGGCTGTTCTTCGAGAGCCACGATCCGACGCAAGGCATGCGCCAGGGCAACGATATCGGCACCCAGTACCGCTCGGGCATCTATGTCTATGGCGATGCGCAAGCCACGCGCGGCGGAGGCCGCCAAGCGCGCCTATGACGCGGCGCTGAGAGACGAAGGGCTTCGCTCCCGTCACCACCGAGATCCTGCCGGCGCCCCCCTTCTACTTCGCCGAGGACTACCACCAGCAATATCTCGCCAAGAATCCGCGCGGCTATTGCGGTCTCGGCGGCACCGGCGTGTCCTGCCCGATCGGCACCGGCGTCACCGGCGTAGTCTCGCGAGACGAAGTAGTTGCAGACGTCCCGCGTTGAGGTACCGGCGAAAGCCGGTATCCGAGTGCTCTAGCTCGCGCTGCGCACGCTCAGGATGCCGGCCGTGCGCCTCGAACCATGGCGGCACGCAGTCGCAGCGCTGACAGCGAGGTCGATGGCGTAGCGCTTGAGGTCGCCGAGCTCGACGAGCTCGAGCGTCGCCTCATGCGTGGCGGCGAGGACGACGCGCGGCGCGCGTCCGGCCTCGAACGCCTCACGCCAGCGCGCGGCGCAGAGGCACCAGCGGTCGCCGGGCTCGAGCCCGGAAAGCCGAACTCGGGCCGCGGCGTGGAGAGGTCGTTGCCCCTCGCCTTGGAGAAGGCGAGGAACTCCGCCGTCACCTCGACGCACACCGTGTGCAGGCCCAGATCTTCGGGGCCGGTATGGCAGCAGCCTGAGCGATAGAACCCGGTGACCGGGCGCTCGGAGCAGACTCGCCAGCGGCTCGCCGAAGACGTTGCGCTGCGCACTCGGTTGCTGCCCTCACGCGTTCTTGCATGAGGTGCATAGTGCCTCAGATGCCAAGCGAGGTGAAGCGCTACTGCGGCTTCCGGTCCGGCAACGGGCAGCGGCGAGGGTCGCCTGCCGAGATCGGATCGTCCGAGGGATTGTCGACGGCAGGGTCGTCCGGCGATGCCGGGCCGACCGTCGATGCTGGTGACGTCGGGACCGAGCAGCAGCGGATGCGCGCCGCAGACGTTGGGCTTCGCTCCAGGCTTCGACTTCCCTGGCTTCGCGAGCTCGGCCTTCGAGCGCCTGCGTAGCGCCACAGGATCGAGCTTCGGTATTGGCGGCCCTGCGTCCTTGCCAGCGGCCGCCTTCAGCGCCGCCGGCACGGTGCCGTCGGCAGCCACTGACCGGCTCGCCGCCGCCGCGACTTCAGCACGGCGGTGCATTCCGCCGGGAGGTCGCTCAAGGCCGAGCGGCGGCTTCTTCGGCGCCGGCTTGGCATCAGGCGCCGAGTGGCGCCGAGCGCCACAGCCTCTGCCTTGCGCAGCATCTTGTACCATTCCGCGAGCTCCTTGCCGCAGCCATCGTCGCTTCCTGCCGGCTTCTGGTTGCCGCAACCTTCCGCGCCAGGCGGGCAGGTGAGGCGTACGTGGAAGTGGTAGTAGTGGTTCCACCAGGGACGCACCTTTGCTGAGCCAGGCGCGGTTCTTGCCGGCCTGCTCGCACAGCACCTTCTTGATGGCAGGATGCACGAAGATGCGGCGACCTGCGGATAGGATGCCGCGCGCTTGATCAGCTTGGTGTGCAGCGGCGTCCAGATCGTTCGGATCGACGGTGAAGGGATCCTTCAGCATCGAAACGGCGCTGATGTCCTCGCGCTCTTGCGGCGTGAGGATGTGGTCCGGCATCGGGGTGAGCCAGATGTCGGCGTCGAGTCCGATCTGATGGCTGGCGTGGCCGGTGATCATCGGGCCGCCGCGCGGCTGCGCCATGTCGCCGACGAGGAGACCAGGCCAGCCGTCGAGCGCCCGCGCGTCGCTCGCGAGCCGCTCGAGATAGTCGAGCAGCCGCGGATGTCCCCAATTGCGGTTGCGCGAGAGCCGCATCACCTGCCAGTCCGGACCGTTGATCGGAAGCGAGACGCCGCCGGCAGAGGCAGCCTCTGGCGTAGGAGCCGATGGCGCGTGCGGCGAGGGGCGCTGGCGGCCGAAACAGCGCCGAACAGCATTTTGGCCGGCGGTCCCTTCGGCGCGGCCGGCTTCTTCGCGACCTTCTTGGCCGCGCCGGAAGTGGTCGGCGTCTTGATCGCGGCTTTGACGGCAGGCTTGATCTGCTCCGCCGAGACCGCCCCGCAGATCAGCAATAGCGCAAGGCAGAGTGCCAGCCTTTGCATCGATCTTGCCCCGTTTCCCTCTCGAGCGCCCGAAACCTATCACAAATAATGGCGGCAATTGGAGCACGAAGGCTTCGGAGGCGGTTGAACCGCGGCATTCCGTCCCCAAATGAGGTGGGCGGACGGATTCAGGAGATGTTCAGGCGGACGGGGTAAGACTGGCCTGAGAATGCTGTGAAAACCTGCGCTTGAGGGAGCCACCAATGACCGATTCACTGCCCCGCTGGCTGAAGCCATGCGCCTTGGTCCTTCCGATTCTGCCCTGCGCTCAGCCTCCGCAGCGCCGGCAGAGGCTGGCGTCGTCGCCAGAATCAACCTCTCCAACCAGCGCATGGACGTGCTTCGTCGACGGGCGCCCGCGCTATTCCTGGCCGGTCTCGACCGCCAGGCGCGGCTATCGCACGCCGACCGGCACCTTCAGGCCGCAGGCGCTCGCGGTGTGGCACCGCTCCACGATCTATAGCGGCTCGCCCATGCCGCATTCGATCTTCTTCCACGGCGGCTATGCGATCCACGGGTCCTACGAGACGAAATATCTCGGACGCCCTGCCAGCCACGGCTGCGTGCGGCTGCATCCCTCAAACGCCGGCAGCCCTCTATTCGCTCGTGCGCCACTACGGTAGCGGCAACACGGTGATCAAGATCACCTACTAGCCGGCGCGCTCGCGAGCAGCGACGCGGCAGTTTCGCGCTTCGTCGCAGGCGACAACTCTTGTAGCATCCGCTCTTGCGCGCGGTGGGGCAGGGCTTCGCACGGAAAGTTGCGCGGCCCGATTACGGAGGCGACTATGGGGCTGCTGAGTGGGCACCGATCTGCTTGTTGATCTCGCTGGTCGCGGGCGCCTTTGGCTATACCGGCCTCGCGCGCGGCGCCGCGCAGATCTCCAAGATCCTGTTCGTTATCTTCCTCGTTCTCTTCGTCGTGATCCTGATCCTGGCCCTCACCGCTGGCGAGATCATTTTCTGAGGCCTGGGCGAAACCTCCGTGCCGTCGGTGAGGTTCGCTACCGCTCGCAGCTCGATCGGCGCCGGCGCTCCGCGGAAACGTTCCGTCATCCAATTGAGCGCGGCGTTGCGCTGTCGCGCGCGGCGAAGGTATGCGTAACGCCGGGAAGCGGCACGAAGCTCACGCGCACGCCTTGAGCGCACAGCGCCTCGCCGAAGCGCTTGGTGACCTCCGGATCGCACCGTCGTGTCGGCGGTGCCTTGCGCGATGAACACCGGCGCACCTGCTGGCGCTTGACCGGGAGAGTTGCGCAACATGATCCCCTTCCAAGGCTCGGCCTTCGATGGGTCGATCTTGAAGAAATCTGCCCGCTCTTCAGCGGCTGACTCGTCCGTTTCGATCTTCTCGAATTCGGCGACCGATCTCGATGCAGTCTTGCGCGGTCTTCTCGAAGGCGGACATGGCTTGGGGCTCGACAACGTTCGCAACCGGTACGTTCTCCAGCCGCGTCCAGGAAAGCACGCTCATCGCCAGCAGATCCTGCTCTGTCGATTCATCGGCGTCGAACAACTCGACGAGATAGGTCGCGGGTGCTGCTGCGCGCGACGCCGACGAGCTTGAGCTCCGGCGCGTAGCGGGCGGCAACCTCTCCCGTATAGAGAGCGGCGTGGCCTCCTGGCTGTGACCCCACACCGCGAAACGGTTGGAGGCGCCGGTATTCGGCATGTCGCGCGCCGCGCGTACCGAGTCGAGCACCGACCGGGCCTCGCTCTCGCCGATCAGATAAGGGTGGATGCCGTCGGTGCCGAGGCCTGGATAGTCGGTGGCGACGACGATGTAGCCTTCGCGTAATCATATTGGGCAAGTTCCACATCATGCCGCCGACATCGGGCATGAGCGATGGCGCGCAAGGCGGCATGACGCCGGAGGTCGGGTGCGCCCAGGCGATGATGTTGCGGCCGCCGGCGGGCGCCGGGCCGTTTGGGATGTAGATCGCGCCGGATACGGGGATCGGACGACCGCTAGGGTCGGTTGAGCGGTAGAGGATGCGGAAAGCATCGCCCATGCCGCCCATTCCGGGCCCGCCGCCCTCGAGCGGCCAAATGCGGATGATGCTGCCGGGCTTTCCCGGAATCTCGGCGGGGCTTGACGTCGTAAAGGGCATGTGCCACGCCGCCGGCGCCGAGGCTGAGAAAGGCGGCCAGAATTCCGGTGGTGGCAAGCCTCGGCAAACGCGCAAACTTCTAACATACGCTACCCCCTTATGATTGCGGCGCGGATGATAGCGGCGGCCCCCAGGGACAACAACCGCCAAGCCGGGCAAAGGTAAGAGGGAGGCGTACATCCTGTCCTTGAGCTTGCCCGAGCTTCCGGGGCACAATCTGAGGAAAGCGCGAGACCGCCCCGCCTTTAAGCGGCGCGAGCGGCTATCGTCAATCGGAACAAGCGAAATTCGGGAGCAAGAATGTCATCAGCCACCGCCGCGCTCGACCTCTTTGTCAATCGCTTGAGCGGATTTTCGACGCCCTTCTCCATCGAGCTGCCGAGCGGGGAGAAGCGCAAGATCGGCCTCGGCGAGGAGGAGTTTCGCGTAGGCCTCGCGCAACGAGCGCGCGCTGAGGGCGCTGCGCACGCTCGATGAGGGCGATATCGCCGAGGCCTATCTCGCCGGCGACATCGACCTTGAGGGCGACATGCTCAAGCCGTTCGCGCTTCGCGCCTCGCTCGACGACCGCCATCCCTTTAGTGGCGGCATGGCGCTTCATCGAGCCGCTGCTGTTCGGTCAGGTCTATACCAACAAGCGCGCCATCTCCTCTCACTACAATGCCGACCCGAAACTGTTCTTGAGCTTTCTCGATCCCGTGTTCCCGGCCTACAGCCAGGGCGTCTACGCGCATGACGACGAGCCGCTCGCCAAGGCCTTGGAGCGCAAGTTCGACTGGGCGATCGAGAAATGCGAGCTTGGTCCCGGCAAGCGCGTGCTGGAAATCGGCCCCGGCTGGGGCGCTTTTGCCGGGCATGCGCTGCAGGCCGGCGTGCGCTTCACCGGCATCACCAATTCGGAAGTCTCGCAATCCTATCTCAAGGGCAAGCTCGCCAATTTCGAGACGGCGTCACGATGACCAGTTCGACATCCTGCTCACCGACTTCTACGACTTCGAGCCGAAGGAGAAGTTCGACTCGATCGTGATCATGGGCGTGATCGAGCACCTGCCCGACTACGAGCGGGTGCTGAAGAAGTTCTATCAGCTGCTTGAAGCCTGGCGGCTTCGTGTTCCTCGACGGCAGCGCGGCGCGGAAAATACGAGCTCTCGACCTTCATGGTGCGCCACATTTATCCCGGCAACCATTCCTTCCTCGTGCTCGACGATCTGCTCAACAAGCTCGCCAAGACCAAGTTCGAGTTGATGGAGGTGCAGAACGACCGCTGGAGCTATTTCCTCACCTTCAAGCAATGGGCGCTGAACCTCGAGGTCGAACAAGGACTTACATTCAGCGCAGCTTTGGCGATTTCGAGTTCCGCAAGTTCCGACTTTATCTGTGGGGCGCGGCCTACGAGTTTCTCGCCCGCAATCTCGATTGCTATCGCCTCACGCTCTACAAGCCCAGGACGCAGCCGCCTAAACGAAGAGGAGAACCCATGCGTGAGCTTTGCGGTTTAGCCCATCACCGTTTGTCCCGTCGCAGCCTCATGGCCGGCGCCGGCGCGGCACTTGCCGCAAGCGCGTTTCCTTCAGCCCGTTTATTGGCAGCTGAGCCGCCGACAGAGGACGCCCCGAACGCCATCAGCTCCCGACGTGGCGCTGCAACGCCTCATGGAAGGCAACGCGCGCTACGCCGCCAATACGCCGAATGAGCGCGACTTCTCGGCAGGCCGCGCCGCCCGCGCCGGGGCGCAGTATCCCATCTGCTGCGATCTTGAGCTGCTCGGACAGCAGGGTCGTGCCCGACCTCGTCTTCGACCAAAGCCCTGGTGACCTCTTCGTGGTGCGGCTCGCCGGCAATTTCCTCGATGACGACGGCTTGGCGAGCCTCGAATACGCGGTGAAGTTTCTCGGCGCGCCGCTGCTCGTGGTGGTCGGGCATACCAATTGCGGCGCGGTCGCCGCCGCCGTCAAAGTGGTGATGGAGCGGGCCGTGCTCCCGGGTCACCTTCCCGAGTTGATCAAGGCGATCGAGCCTGCCGTCATCGCCGCCCATGCCCGGCATCCGAGCGACCTCGTGGCCGCCGCCATTGAGGAGAACGTCAAGCTCAACGTCACGCGGATGAAGGACGACAAGCCGATCCTGTCCGATGCGCTTGCGGCGAAGAAGATCGCCGCCTATGGCGGAGTCTCACGATATCGCCACCGGCAAGGTGAATTTGCTCTCATGACCGTTGCCGGCGGAACGCTGGAGCCGCTGGCGCTCGGAAAAGACCGCAGCCTTTCTGTCCTCTGCCGTCGCCGCTGCCGAGCCCGATCCGGCCAAGGCAGCTTTGTTCAAAGACATGGCGGCGGCGGCCGAGGAGCAGGCAGGCATCCTCGCTCAGGATCTCGGGCGCACGCCGGATTTCACGCCGTCGCTACGCTCCCGCCTCATCGCCAGTTGCATTGCCGCCTTCGGCCCGCGCGCCATGCGCCCCATCCTTTCAGCCACCAAGGTGCGCGGCGTCTCGGTCTATAGCGGCAAGACGGAGGCTCCAGCCGGACATCCTTGGCCCAAGACCGTCGAGGACGTCGGGGGAAGGCATCGCACCTTCGGCGGCGGCATGCTGCGCGCCGGCGTGTTCGGCGTGAATGACGGGCTCGTGTCCAACACCTGCCTGGTCATGGGCGTGGCCGGCGCCGCGGCCGAGCCGAACGTCATCGTGCTTACCGGCGTGGCCGGCTTGCTCGCCGGCGCGTTTTCCATGGCCGCCGGCGAGTTCATCTCCATGCTGTCGCAGCGCGAGATGTTCGAGCATCAGATCTCGCAAGAGCGCGAGGAGCTAGAGCGCTACCCGAAGGAGGAAGCCGAGGAGCTCGCGCTGATCTACGCCGCCCGCGGCATCCCGCTGGATGAAGCCCGCGACGTCGCCTCCCATCTGATCGCCAACCCTGAAAAGGCGCTCGACACTCTGGCGCGCGAGGAGCTTGGCCTCAACCCCGACGATCTCGGCTCGCCGATCGGCGCGGCCGGCTCGTCCTTCGTCGCCTTCGCCGTCGGCGCGAGCCTGCCGCTCATTCCCTTTCTCCTCGGTGCCGGCAACGGCGTCGCCATCGCCGCGGCGATCTCAGGCGCCGCGCTGTTTGCGGTCGGGGCTCTGCTCAGCCTGTTCTCAGGCAAGAACGCCTGGCTCAGCGGCTTGCGCATGCTCGCGATCGGCGCCGCCGCTGCGGCTGCGACCTACGGCATCGGATCGCTGTTCAACGTCTCCACCTCCTGAGAGAGACACCGAACTCCTAAAATTCGAGACGGATTGTCTCGCTTAATCGGACTTTCACCGGTCTAAGCGGACACTGCCGGCGATCCCACCGCCGGAGAACCGCTCATGATCCGCAAAGCCGCTGTTCTCACCCTGATTGCCGCGTTCGTGTCTGCCACCACCCCAGGCTTCGCCTGCACCGGCATCAGCCTGAAAGCGCAGGACGGTGCTGCGATCCGCGGGCGCACGCTCGAATTCGGCTTCCACATGCAGTCGAACGTGCTCGTCATCGCCCGCAGGCAAGGAGATGAGCGGCACGCTGCCCGACGGCGGCAAAGGGCCTCGTCTACACCTCGCGCTACGCCATTGTCGGCGCCAACGCGCTCGAGGCTTCCCGCCATCCTCGATGGGCTCAACGACCAGGGCCTTTCCGTCGGCCTGTTCTATTTCCCCAACTACGCCAAATACACCGACGTGACGCCGGAGAACGCCAATCACGCCATCGCCCCGCAGGAATTCGGCATGTGGGTGCTTGCCAATTTCGCCACCGTCGATGAGGTGAAGGAAGGGGTGAAGTCGATCGTGGTGGTGCCGACGCCGGCGCCTGGGCTCGGCAGCCCGCAAGGCGCGGTCGCCGGCGCGCATTTCTTCGTTCAGGACAGAAGCGGCAAGTCGATCGCCATCGAGCCCGTCGACGGCACCTTGAAGGTGCATGACGCGCCGCTCGGGATCATGACCAACGCGCCGACCTACGACTGGCACATGACCAATCTGCAGAACTACGTCAATCTCTCGGTGAAGGATGTCGAGGGCGCCAAGCTCGGGCCGGTGACGCTTGCCGGCCTTCGGCTCGGGCTCAGGCCTGCACGGCATGCCCGGCGACTTCACCGCCCTCGCCGCTTCGTGCGCGCGGCGATCTACAGCCAGTCGGCGGCGCCGAACGCGACCGCGGAGGATGCCGTGCTCTCGCCTTCCACATCTTGGATCAGTTCGACATCCCGAAAGGCTCGGTGCAGAACTCGGCCATCGGCGGCACGGTGGACGAGATCACCGAATGGACGAGCGTCGCCGATCTCAGAGATCTGCGCTGGTACTTCGGGACCTTTACCGATCAGTCGATCCACATGGTGGATTTGAAGGAGGCAGTCGAGGCCGCCAGGGGAGGTGCGCATCCTCAAGATGGAAGGCACGTCGCAACCCATCACCGACGCCTCGACGAATTTCGTCGCGAGGAAGTAGGCTGGCGAGGTTCGATCGCCAGCGGGCCAGAACCCGCTGGCCGATTGCTTGTCTTGAAGCCTACGGGCAGATCATCCGCCAGCGGCCAGGCAAGCCGCGCTTCCAGTAGCATCCCGGATAGAGCGGCGCTGCCAGGCCGTGGCATAGCCCGGCACGACATAGCCAACGTCCGGGGTGGGATCCCAAACGCATTGCACGGGTCCGCAGACCCACACGGCGTGCGCCGGCTGGCTCGAACCTGCGAGCAAGCAGCCCGGCCGCCAGAAGTGAACTGGCCAAGAGTCGTCTTGAATCAACGCGTAAGTCCTCCTGCTTTGCACATGACGGATGGCACCTAGCCGGTTTAGCCCAAGCGCCAGTCGCGCGGTCCATAGCCTACTCGGCCTCATCGTTTCGGGAAGCTTTCAAGGGCGCCAAGGTTATGGCCCAGCCAGCGCGGCAATGCTATGTCGAAACCGGTAGAAGCCAAGCGCCGGCCGGGCCTTTTTGAGGCTTCGCGGCGTCTTGGCGTGACGGAGCCCGCCATGCCGCCTCGCTCGCCCTTTCCGATGTTTTCCTCAGGTTCGGACAGCCGCGCCGCGCTGCTTCAGGGGCTGATGATCGGGGCGATCGTCGTCGGCACGCTCTATATCGCGCGCGAGGTCCTGCTTGCCGCTCACGCTTGCCATCCTGTTGAGCTTCGTGCTGACGCCGCTCTTGCTCCTCCTGCGCAAGGTCAAGGTGCCGCGCGTCCTCGCCGTGATCATCGTGGTGACTTTCGCCTTCGCCATCATCTTTCGGCGCTTGGCTGGATGATGTCGCAGCAGGCCTCTCAGCTTGCCGGCGATCTGCCGCGCTATCAGCATGTGCTCGCCGAGAAGATCGCGACCTTGCGCAAATCGGCGGCAGTCGTCGACGACGCTCGAGAAGGCCGCCGGCGCGCTCAAGGGCATCGAGGATGAGCTCAACCAATCTCCGCGCCGCCGGCCCCAAGCGCCGCTCCAACTCCGAGCCTCGACGACAAGAACCCCACCAAGCCCATTCCCGTCGAAATCACCAAGCCAGAGCCGCGAGCTTTCGAGATCTTGCAGAGCGTGCTCGGCACGGTGCTGCCGCCGCTCGCCACCGCCGGCATCGTCATCCTGTTCGTGATTTTCATCCTGCTTCAGCGCGAGGATCTGCGCGACCGGCTGGTGCGCCTGATGGGCGCCTCCGACATGCAGCGCGCCACCGCCACCATGAACGACGCGGCGACGCGGCTCTCCGGTTATTTCCTGCGCCAGGTGCTGATCAATTCAGCCTATGGCGTTTTCATCGCGCTCGGGCTTTGGGCGATCGGCATTCCGAGCCCCATGGTGTGGGGCATCCTCGCCATGCTGATGCGCTTCGTTCCTTATGTCGGCCCGTTCATCGCCGCAGCCCCGCCAGTTCTGTTGGGCGCCGTGGTCGATCCCGGGTGGACGACGATGCTGTTGACCGGCGGCCTGTTCCTCGGCTCGGAGCTGATCATGGGGCAGGTGGTTGAGCCGCTCGTCTACGGCCACGGCACCGGTCTTTCGCCCATCGCCGTGATCCTCTCGACCGTGTTCTGGACCTGGCTGTGGGGGCCGCTCGGCCTGTTGCTCGCCATGCCGCTCACCGTATGCCTCGTGGTGCTTGGGCGCCATGTCGAGGGGCTTGAACTTTCTCGAAGTGCTGCTCGGCGACAAGCCCGCGCTGACCCCGGCGCAGAGCTTCTACCAGCGCGCGCTCATCGGCGATTCCGCCGAAGCCACCTACCAGGCCGAGCTTTGCCTGAAGGAAGGGCGCCCGCTCGTGGACTATCTCGACGAGGTTGCTCTCGGCGGCCTCAAGCTCGCCGAGCGCGACGCCGAACGCGGCTCGCTCGATGCCGAGAATCTGGAAGACAATCGACGCCACCGTCGACGAGATGATGGACAATCTCACCGATTTCGAGCCACGGCGCTGGTTCAGGAAGGTGCGCACCGAGATCGAGGTCGAGGAAGCCCCGGCGGATTGGCGTCGCTCGCCAACCTCGAGCGAGGAGGAAGTCGACCAGCTTCCCATGCTCGAGGGCGCGCTTGCTCCCGGCTGGGAGGTGCAGGATGCGGTGCTCTGCGTCGGCGGACGCACGCCGCTCGATGAGGCCGCCGCCAGCATGCTCGCCGGAGCCCTGCAGCGGCAGGGGCCTCAAGGCCCGCTCCCTTCCGAGCGATGCCATTTCCGCCGCCCACATCGTTTCGCTCGAAGCCTCAAAGACGAAGCTCGTTTGCCTCTCTTATTTCGGCGCGAACGCGAACGCGGCCCACGTCCGCTATCTCGTGCGCCGGTTGCGACGCATCCTGCCGGAGGGCGCCACCGTTTTGGTCGGCTTTTGGGCTGATGAAGGAGGCGGGGCCGCTCTCAAGTCGCTGGAAGCGACCGCCGAAGCCGATGCCTATGCCACCACGTTGAAGGAAGCTGCGCGCTTCTGCATCGATGCCGCCCGCGGTCACGAGCCGGCGAAGAGCGAAACGCCGGCGAAGAGCGATACCGCCGCCAAGGACGACAAGGCTCCCAAGGACGGCAAGGCGCCGCCGGCAGAAGGGCGAGAAGCCCGCGAAGGACGAGAAGGCTCCGGCGCGCGTCGCCTGAGTTCGGCCTGTCGGCGGCTGCTTAGCGGTTCGGCGCCTCTGACGCCGCCGCCACGTAGCGGGCATAGACCCAGCCGACTTCCGACGTCGCCGGGTCGGTGACCTGCACCCAGCTGCCCTGCCGGCCGGTGGCCTGGTAGCGCTTCCCGGGCTCGGCGACGTTGACGGTGTCCGACTTGCGGCGTCGGCGCCGAGCGCATATTCACCGGGCTCGAAACCTCGACCCATTCCTGATCAGGTCGCCCCTGTCTCGCTCGGCTGAGGCGTCGCCGGCTCGACGACCGGCTGCGGCGTGGTCACCACCGGCACGACGGGAACCTCCGCCGGCTTCGGCGCGGCCGACGCCGGCGCTGCGCGGCGTCAATCGGCGCGCTTCCGAGTTGGATAGCGCCTTGAGCTTCGCGTCGGCATCCTTGCAGCCGAGCGCCTTGGCGCGCTCGTACCAGATGCGTGCCTGCTTCACGTCGGGCTGGATGCCTTGCGCGCCGATCTCTGCGATGAAGGACGGATCGTAGGAGAGGCCGACCGAAAAGGCCGCTTCAGCGCTCCCGGCTTCTGCCGCACGCTGGAAATAGGCACGGGCGCCGGGGAAATATCCGACATCGACCATCTTGCGGCCATGGGCCATCAGCTCGTCGATGCGCGCGGTGTCCTGCGGGCGCAAGATGAGCGCAGCCTTTGGATCTGGCGCAATGTCGAGGTCGCGTGCTCGAGCTCGCGATCATCGTGCCATCGGCCGCCACCACGCTGACGCTGAGCGCCCGCCGGCCGCTCGCGGCCGCCGGGAGCTTTAGGCGCAAGCCGCTGATCTCGTCGGGCCTGAGGCTCCACTCCGTCTCGCCAAAGGGACGCCCGGCGGAGAAGCTCGTCCCTCCGGCAGGCCGCGAATGGTGATGATGCTGCGCGCAGGCAGATTTTCGCTGCTGTCGAGCGATATGGCGAAAGCGGTCTCCTTGCCGGCCTCGCCGACGACGGAAGCTGGCGTCGCTAAGGCGTCACCGGCGGAAGCTCGATGTCCCGCTTGGCGAGGATCGTCTCGGACGCAGGAGACTCGGACGCAGCAGGCGTCGCGGCCGGCTTGTTGCACCGCTTGCGGCGGTTGCTGCACCGTTGGAGGCGTTGGCTCTGCCGCCGGAGCACTGGTGCCGCTTGCGGCGCTCTGCACCGCTTGCGCCGTCTGCTCGGCGCGGTCTTCGCCGATCACCGCGGGCAAGCTCGCAACGCTCAGCGCGCCGCGCGAATAAAGCGCGCCAAAGGCAATGACCGGCACGAGCGCGACAAGGGCGAGAGGCCATCACGATCAGGCCGCTCGAGCCTGAGCGATCGTTGCGGCGCAGGCTCGACCGCTGGGGACTGGCTCCGCCATCGGTTCCGATGGCGAGTGCCTCCTCGTCATTGGCTGCCTGCGTCTGGAGATCAGGCGCGAAGCGCTCCGCCATGAAGGACGCGCTTCGCTTTCCGATTTCCGCGTGCCCGTTCCTGCGCTTGCGCTTTCAGGCGTTCGGCCAAGGTCTTCGGCGGCAGATACGGTTCGGATGAACTGAATTCTGGTTTGCCCATGGCACCCTCCAACGCGATACATACCCGCGGGCATCCAACTTGGCTGTCAACGGCTAGTGTTGAGTTTTGTTCCACTCCAGAAAGGCTTTGAACAACTCCGCGCGCTGCTCGTCGGAAACCGGCGTCCCGTTCCGACGGCGCGTTCTGCGCAAGGAAGGTGTCGAAGTTTGACCTCGATGCCGTCGCCGGGCCTTGCTTGGCGCGGTCGATCCAGGCTTGCGATGCCGGCGACCGGTGCCATCCTTCCAGCGTGGCGGCAAAGTTCACCTCGCGCCATTTCGGGTGGCGCGGCGGCTTCTGAAACTCGTCGAACTTGTCGAAGAAGGCGTCGATGAACTTGGCGACCTTGCGGTAGCGGACGTTGTCCCTGCTCCAGTTGAAGGCGATCAGCACCGCGCAGACCGAGACCGAATCGACGCTCTGGCCCTTGGCGATGAGCTCGGGATAGTCGTCGTGGGTGAGGGTGGCGGGGTAGTACGCGTCCTCGAGCTCTTTGGCGTAAGGAATGGAAAGCAGCTTCAAGCCGTCGCTGCCCTTGAGCCAGTCCATCACCGGCGCAGGCTTGCCGGCCATGAACACTGCGGCGGCGATCCCGCCTGACTTCAGCTTCTCGATGGCGTCGGCGTCGTTGAGATGCGATTCCTGCACCTGGATGCCGAGGTCGTCGAGCAACAGCGCGTCCGGTGATGGCCGTGCCGCTTCCCGGCGTGCCGAGATTCACCGACCTTGCCATTGAGCTGCTTGATGTCGGTCACATCGGAGCGCACCACGATGTGGACCTCTTCATTGAACAGCTTGGCGACATAGACGACCTGGTCGATGAAATTCGCGCCGAGCTCGCCGGTCTTGGCGTAGTGCTTCAGCACGTTGGCCTGGGTGATCCCCATGTCGACGCCGCGCAGGAACAGCACGTCCTTGACGTTCTGGGCGACGCCGCGGCCGACGATGGGCAGCACGCGCAGATTGTCGCCGTCGTCCACCACCTGGGCGATGTCCGTGGCGATGGTGAGGTCGGTCTCGCTTGGGCTCGCGGCCATGATGGTCACGACGTTCTCGTTCAGACGAGAGCGGTAGTTCTCCCGCAAGTTCTGGGTCTGACCGGGACGTTTCGACTTGCGGAAGTTCGGGGCTTTGTCGGTCTTGCGCGCGCGGCGCGGCCGTTGCGGCGAAGGCGATCAGGCACAACCCAAGCGCGAGGGCGATACGCATTACTACCCCTCCAACGCGCAATACTGTTGACATGGTGCCCAGCCCAGGGCTGCGCGAACCCGGGATGGCCAAGACAGAAGCTATGCGTCCGCTTAGGAAACAGAGGAGAAACCGGGGGCCGATCTTTGGGCGAGGCGCCCAATTTCCTCGGGATGATTGCCGCTTCTGTCCCTCAAAAAAGCAATTGAGCGTGATATTAACTACACTGTCAAGGTTTTAGCGAGGAAGCCCGCAGAAAGAACACGGCTTTGCCGCAAAGTTGCTTCCACGCTCACAAATTTGACAAGATTAGGGCGAGAAGATTTTCGTGCCATAATGAGAACATCTATGTTTTCGCGAGCATTATATAGCGGAGATTCTCACCAGGTCGGGTTTAGGCGCGCCTGCAAGTGCCTGTGCTGTCGGCCAAAATCGGCTACGATCGCGTCCCTGGTGCGCTTCCGCCGCCGCTCGCTCTCGCCGAAATGGAGCGCAAGCGCTCCCGCCAACGGCAAGCGCGCCGGCGAGGAACAGCAGGGCAGGCGGTGAAGTCTCCGGTGGCCCCCTTCAGCTGGCCCGACGATGACCGGCCCGGCAAATCCGCCGCAATTGCCGATGGAGTTGATCAGCGCGAGCCCCGCCGCCAGCACCTGTGCCGGTCAGGATCGAGGTCGGCAGCGACCAGAACGTACCGATGGCGGCGTAGATGCCGAGGGTGGCGAGCGACAATGCCAGCATGACAAGCGGAAGCGGCCCGGCATGGGCCGACCAGGCGAAGAGCCGCGCCCGACACGAACAGCGGCAGCGCCACGTGCCAGATGCGTTCGCCCGTGGCATCGGAATGGCGCCCGGCGATGACCATGCCGATGGCGGCGATCAGATAGGGCACGGCGGTGAGGAAGCCGACCGCAAGGTTCGACAGACCGAAGGTCTTGAGCACCTGCGGCATCCAGAAGCCGATGCCGTAGAGGCCCGACCACCAGGCAGAAATAAAGCAGGCCGAGCTCGATCACGCGCGGATTGGTGAGCGCCTGGCCGATGCCGGCATATCCGCTGGCTCGCGTGTCTTCAGCTTCGGCCTCGAGCCGCCGCTCGAGCGCGGTCCGCTCTTCCGGCGCGAGCCATTGCGCGTCCTTCGGCCGGTCGGTGAGGAACCTGAGGGCCACGATGCCGAGCAGCACTGCGGGGATGCCTTCGATGATGAACAGCCACCGCCAGCCGGCAATCGCCGCCTAATCCATGCAAGCCGAGCAGCGCGCCGGAGAGGTCCGCCGACCACCGTGGCGATGGGAACCGCGGTCATGAACAGGGAGACGATGCGGGCGCGGCTCCTCACGCGGGAACCAATAGGTGAGATAGAGAATGATGCCGGGGAAGAAGCCGGCCTCGGCGACGCCAAGCGCAAAGCGCAAGCGCGTAGAAGCTCGTTTCGCCCGGCGACGAAGCCCATGGCGGTCGCGACCAGGCCCCAGCTGATCATGATGCGCGCGATCCAGATGCGCGCGCCAAATCTGGCAAGCGCCAGGTTGCTCGGAACCTCGAAGCAGGATGTAGCCCGCGAAGAAGATGCCGGCGCCGAAGCCGAACACCTCCGGCGTGAAGCCGAGGTCCTCGTTCATGGCGAGCGCGGCGAAGCCGACATTGACGCGGTCGAGGAAATTGACCGCGTAGCAGAGGACGAGAAACGGGATCAGGCGCCGGCTCGCCTTGCGAATGGCGCTTTCCGCGGGATTCCCCGTCATGGCTGTCCCCTAGCCGCCGATTGAAGTGCGCCTCCGCTGCTCGCATACTCTCCTACCGCGATCTCGTCTAGAGGAGGCTCCTCCCATGGCTACCATTCCGCTCGAAGCCGCAGCCGCGGCCATGCGTGAAGCGATGCGCGATACGGTGAAGCGCTATTCGCTCTGGTATCTGCTCCAGGGGCATTCTGATGGTGGTGGCCGGCATCCTCGCTTTGGTCTATCCGCTGATCGCGTCGGTGGCGATCGTCTATCTGCTCGGCTGGATCCTGATCATCAGCGGCATTGTCCAGGGCATCGGCCTGATCGGCGCCCGCCAGGTGCCGCATTTCTGGCTGCAGCTGATCTCGGTGGTGCTCTCCATCGTGGTGGGCCTCCTGCTGCTGCGCCAGCCTGAATCGGGGCTCGTCGTCTTCAGCGTGCTCCTGATCGTCTATTTCATGGTCGAGGGCATGGCCAAGGTGATCTTCGCGCTCACCATCAGGCCCTTCCCCAATTGGGGCTGGGTGCTCGGCGCGGGCATCGTCGGCATTCTGCTTGCCGTCTATCTCTGGGCCAATCTCTCGGTGGCGTCGGAGGTTCTGCTCGGCGTGCTGCTCGGCATCCAGCTCTTGGTCGAGGGCGCCGCGCTCACTTATCTCGCCTGGCGCATCCGGGAGAGCTGAGCTCGCAAGCCTAGCCCCTCGACAGAGTGAGGTTGGCGATCCCTCGGCCGCTCGTTCACGGTGACCGACAGGCGAGAGCCGCGCTGCGAGAGCGCGACGCTGCCGCGCTCGTTGAATTGCTCGTTGAACACCCAGCCGGTGTAGCGATTGCCGCCCACGCTCGACACGCGCCCCGACTGCTCGTAGCGGCGGTCTCCCATCGAGCAGAGCGACGAGACGCGGTAGGATTTCTGCTCGATCCTGGCAAAACTCACGCGGCATACGATCCTGTCGATGCGGTTCCCGAGCTTGGCAGTGCCGGAGCCGCTCCACGAGCCTTCGATCGTTGCCGGCGCCGCATGGGCGCCTCCCGGCAGTCGCGCCGAGCAGGAGGGCTGACAGAAGATATGGGGGCAACGCGCATGATCGTTCACCTTGGGTTCGGCCGCATCGAAACAAGGACAACGCAAGCCGTGCGTCGTTGGGTCCGCGGCAATACGCTTTTGCCGGGCTGGCGGACTGTCGCAGGGGCGGGCGCTTGGCGCTAATTCCCGTCCATCTTGAGCGCGGCGATGAAGGCCTCTTGCGGGATGTCGACCTTGCCGAAGCTCCGCATCTTCTTCTTGCCCGCCTTCTGCTTGTCCAGCAGCTTGCGCTTGCGGGTAATGTCGCCGCCATAGCATTTGGCGGTCACGTCCTTGCGCAGCGCGCTGATCGTCTCCCGCGCGATCACCTTGCCGCCGATCGCGGCCTGGATCGGGATCTTGAACAGATGCCGCGGGATCAGATCCTTCAGCTTCTCGACCATGGCGCGGCCGCGCGCCTCGGCGCGTGCAGCGGTGCACGATCACCGACAGCGCATCCACCGGCTCGTCATTGACCAGCAGCGCCATCTTGACCAGCTCGCCCTCCTCATAACCGATGATGTGATAGTCGAAGGACGCGTAGCCGCGCGAGACCGACTTCAGCCGGTCGTAGAAGTCGAACACCACCTCGTTCAGCGGCAGCTCATAGACGAGCATGGCGCGTGAGCCGGCGTAGGTGAGGTTCTTCTGCCGCCCGCGCCGGTCCTCGCAGAGCTTGAGCACGGCGCCGAGATGCTCGTCGGGAACGAGAATGGTCGCCTCGATCCACGGCTCCTCGATCTTCGCGATCTTCTGCGGCTCAGGCATGTCGGCGGGGTTGTGCAGCTCCTTCCATGGTGCCGTCGGTCAGATGCACGCGATAGATGACGGAGGGCGCCGTGGCGATCAGGTCGATGTTGAACTCGCGCTCGAGCCGCTCGCGGATGATCTCAAGATGCAGAAGCCCGAGAAAGCCGCAGCGAAAGCCGAAGCCGAGCGCGGCCGAGGTCTCCATCTCGTAGGAGAAGCTCGCATCGTTGAGGCGGAGCTTGCCGACCGCCTCGCGCAGATTCTCGAACTCCGCTCGAGTCGACGGGGAACAGGCCGCAGAACACGACGGGCTGCGCCGGCTTGAAGCCCGGCAGCGGTTCCGCCGCCGGCCGCCGCTCTTCCGTCACGGTGTCGCCGACGCGGGTATCGGCGACCTGGCGGATCGAAGCGGTGAAGAAGCCGATCTCGCCCGGCCCGAGCGCATTGCGCATCTCCTGCTTCGGGCGAAAGATGCCGACGCGGTCGATCTGGTAGGCGCCGCCCGTCAACATCAGTCGGATACGCTGGCCTTTCGACAAAGTGCCGTCGAAAATGCGCACGAGCACCACCACGCCGAGATAGGCGTCGTACCAGCTGTCGACGAGGAGCGCCTTGAGCGGCTTCTTGGCATCGCCCGTGGGCGCGGGCAGCCGGTGCACGATCGCCTCAAGCACCTCCTCGACGCCCTGGCCGGTCTTGGCGGAAATCTCGAGCGCGTCATGGGCATCGAGCCCGATCACATCCTCGATCTGCTGGCGCACTTGTTCCGGCTCCGCCGCCGGGAGGTCGATCTTGTTCAGGACCGGCACGACCTCATGGTGGTTGTCGAGCGCCTGATAGACATTGGCGAGAAGTCTGGGCCTCAACACCTTGGCTCGCATCGACCACGAGCAACGAGCCCTCGCAGGCGGCGAGGCTGCGGTTCACCTCATAGGCGAAATCCACATGCCCCGGCGTGTCGATCAGGTTCAGCTCGTAAAGCTCGCCGTCGCGGGCGCGATAATCGAGCCGCACCGTCTGCGCCTTGATGGTGATGCCGCGCTCCCGCTCGATATCCATGGAATCGAGCACCTGCTCCTTCATCTCCCGTGGCGAGAGGCCCCGCAGAGCTGAATCAGCCGGTCGGCGAGGGTCGACTTGCCGTGGTCGATATGGGCGATGATGGAGAAGTTGCGGATGCGGGAAAGCGGTGTCGCCTCTGATTGACTCATGGCGCGCTTGGTAGAGAGCGGGACAGCGAGGGTCAAGCGCGCCTGGAGTTGCGTTTTCGGGCGAGGTCGGGACGACGCGAGCGCCGCGAGGGGACGTGTGTCCCTTCACGCAACTCTCTTAGCCAATCGAGCGGAATGCGGAACAAGGAGGTTGACGGCGCGCCGTCCCATGATGCCTATTGCACCCGCGTAACGTTGCGTCACAATTAAACGGAGTAACCTGATGGTTAAGAAAGTCTTTCTCGCCGCCGTCGCCACTCTTCTCCTCGCCGCCGCCACGGCTCCCGTGGGCTCGACCCCGGCGTTCGCCTGCCATGGCTGCTTCAAGGCCGCCAAGGCTGCTGGTCTCTCCACCATGAAAGAGCGCAAGGCGCTCCGTAAGGAGTGCCGCGCCTCATTACAAGGCGACCCACAAGAAGGCCTAGTTCAGCGTCGCACACATTCGAGCAGGATCCGCGGGGCCCCGCGGATCCCCTGCTTCTTTTAAGCCCGCGGCCGATTGTCCCGGCAAAAATGAGCGCAAAGCCGCCGCTTGAGGGCCGCAAAATGAGCAAATTTCGTCGCTTTCTCTCACCCCGGCCCGGCGGAACATCCTCGCCGCGGAGCCGTTGAAGCTCATGCCTTCATCGGCACACCGAGTTTCCCAAAAACGAAACGGAGTAAGCCATGCTGAAGAGAATTCTTTTCGCCGCTGCCGTCACGGGTCTCGTGGCTGGTGTAACGATTCCGTCCACACGACGCAGGCAGAGGCCGCTCCCAGCGGATGCCTCAAGGCTGCCAAGGCGAAGTTCCCGGGCGACTCAAGTCACGTCACGCCTACCGGAAGGAATGCCGGGCTCACTTCAAGGCCTACAGGGCCGCGCAGAAGGCTTCCAAGAAGGCCGCCGGCTAACGTCCTTCCGTTCAGGACTATGCAAAGAGGGACCCGCAAGGCTTGCGGGTCCCTTTTGTTTTCGGTCGAGGAGCTCAGGCTCAGAATTGGCTCAGATGCCGGCGTACCATTCGTAGCCGCGGTCTTCCCAGAAGCCGCCGCGGCCGCCGCGAATGCCGGACATCCCGTCCATCGCCTCGATACGCATCACATATTTCGCCATCTTGTAGCCGAGCTGGCGCTCGACGCGGAGCCTGAGCGGCGCGCCATGCGGAATTGGCAGCGGCGAGCCGTTCATGTCGTAGGCGAGAATGGTTTGGGGATGGAAGGCGTCCTCGAGCCCGATCGATCTGTAGTATTTGCCGTCATCGTCGCCGGTCTCGCCAAGATCGTCGGCGCAGTAGAACACGATGTAGCGCGCTTGCGGCTTGAGCTCGGCCTTGTCGAGCAGCGCTTTCAGCGGCACGCCGGTCCATTTGCCGATGCAGCTCCAACCTTCGACGCAATCATGCCGCGTGATCTGGGTGCGTGCGGGCATCGCGCGCAGCTCGGCCAAGGACAGCTCGAGCGGCTGGCCGACGAGACCGCCGACCTTCAGCTGCCAGTCGGCAAATCCGTTCGCGGCAAGCGCCCGGTAGTCGTCATCGTCACACCTCGGTCGAGCCGTTCGCCTTGAAGTCCTTCGAGATGTCGGCCTCGCCATATTCGCGGGCGAGCGCCGTTGGCGACACGAGCGCCCGCTGGCTCAAGCAGCGTCAGCGTCTCGGCCTTGTCGAGAATGCGCTTGACCCAAGGCTGCTCGGATAGCTCGCTGTCGCAGCCGCCGACGAGCGCAGCGCTGGCGACGGCGAGTCCGCGCGCGAGGAAGCCGCGCCGGTCGAGCTTCGCCTTCGCGCTCATGCCTGGCCCTCCGGCAGCTTGATCACGTAGCGGCCGGTGATCATGGAGCGGAGGTTGTTCCACACGCCAGAGATCAGCACCATGACGACGTGCACCACCACGAACAGCACGATGCCGCTCGCGGCGATGAAATGGATGGTGCGCGCCGATTGCCGCCCGCCGAAAATCTCAAGCAGGAAGGGATAGCCTGCATCCATGCCCGGCGACATGGCGAGCCCCGTCGCCAGCATCAGCGGCAGAAGCACGAGCGCCACGATGAGGTAGGCGAGCTTCTGCAGCACGTTGTAGCGCTTGGCCTCCTCGCCTTGCGGGAATTTCAGCCTGATGTGCTCCCATATGGAGGCGCCGATATGCTTCAGCTCGCTGCCGCTTGGCGCGAGATCGTTCCTGAGATGGCCGCTTGCCAGACTGTAGATGAGATAAGCGAGCCCGTTGATGACGAAAGCCCAAGCAAAGAAGAAGTGCCAACGCCGCCCGGTGGCAAGATCGCGGTGGCCGGGCAGGCGTCACCGACCAGGGAAAGCCTCTGATCTCGTAGTCCCCGGCCTCGTCGTAGGCGACGCCGAACAGATTGGTGGTGTCGATGTTCCAGCCGGCGATGGTGGTGACTCCCACGATTTCCTCGCCATGCTTCATCGGCCGCATAGCCATCACCGGATCGTCGAAATTGATTTCGCTCCGAGATAGAGGAAGGGTGGGCGTTGAAGATCTGCAAGCCGCTCATCAACAGCACGAGCAGGGCGATGACGTTCACCCAATGGGTGACGCGCACGGCGCCCGCATGGCGGTAGATGACTTGGCGTTTATCTGTTTGAGCTATCCGCGTCCGCCATTTGCCGTCAGCCTTATTTTCCGCATCCAGGCAAAGTTACGGTCGGTCGCTGCGCATGGATGCGCATATCCGTAGACAATTTGCTACCAGCCCGGTCACGCGGGCTTCGGCCCCCAGATCTGCTCCAGCCGCTGCGCCCGCCCGCAATTCCATTTGTAGAACTTGTAACTGACCGGATTCACGTTGTGGTAGTTCTGGTGATAGTCCTCCGCCGGGGTAAAGGTGGTCGCCGGCTTGATCTCGGTCGCCACCGTCTCCTTGAAGCGGTCGGCAATCTGCTTCGCGGTCGATTCCGCCAAGCCCTTCTCTTCATCGTTGCCGACGAAGATCGCGCTTCTGTAGGCGTTGCCCTGGTCGCAGAACTGGCCGTTGGCGTCGAACGGGTCGATATTGTGCCAGTAGGTGTCGAGCAACTGGGCATAGCTCACCTTGGCGGGATCGTAGGTGACCCTGACCGCCTCCTGATAGCCTTCATGGTCGCCGTAGGTCGGGTTCGGCTTGGTGCCGCCGGCGTAGCCAGAGACCGTTCTCGGTCACGCCGCCGACCTCATCGAAGGCGGCCTCGACGCACCAGAAGCAGCCTCCGGCGAAGATAGCGGTCCTGGTGTCCCCGGCGGCGGTCACGGGGGCCGCTCCACCGCTCATCGCCAAAGCCGCCAGCACGGCTACGGCGGCCATCGCGCCAATCCATCTCGACATGGGACGTCTCCTAAGAATGTTCATCTCACCATATTGAGGGGTTTTCGCTGGGGAAACCGCCTCTCGCGCGACCGTGAAGCGAATTGATTTAGGAGCAGGCTAACGCCAGTTTGTCGCGGGCGAGCATTTTCCGCTATGGAAGGTCCATGCTGCGGCTCTCCTCACCCCCCGACGCGATCAGGCCTGCTCTATGACGTGGTCGTGGTCGGCTCAGGCTATGGCGGCGGCGTCGCAGCCTCGCGGCTTGCGCGCGCGGGCCTCAGCGTCTGCGTCATCGAGCGCGGCCGCGAGTTCCTGACCGGAGAGTTTCCCAACCGCCTGCCTGAGCTTCGCCGCGAGCTGCAGATCGTCGGCGGCAAGATGCGGAGCGGCCGCCGCACCGGACTGTTCGACTTCAGGCTCGGCAGCGACATCCACGTGCTGATCGGCTGCGGGCTTGGCGGCGGATCGCTGATCAATGCCGCGGTTGGCTTGCGGCCGGACCCGCGCGTCTTTCGCCGACGGCGCCTGGCCCGAGGAGGTGAGAGAGGACGGGCTGCTCGATCAAGGCTTCGGCCGGGCGAACGCCATGCTGCGCCCAACCCGCTACGGCAACGCGTCCAGACCTCACCAAATATCGCGCCCTTGAGGCGGCGAGCGCCTGCTTCGGCCAGCCTCCGGTTCCCGCTCCCGTGGTGGTCAGCTTCGAGGACACCGTCAATCCGGCCGGCGTCGAGCAACCAGCCTCGCACGCTCTGCGGCGATTGCTGCTCAGGCTGCAATGTCGGCGCCAAGAACACGGTCGGCGGTCACCTACCTTCCCGACGCCAAGGCGCATGGCGCCGAGATCTTCACCGAGCTCACCGTGAGCCACGTCGCCAAGGAGGGGCGCCATTGGCGCGTCCATTTCGCGCCGACCGAAGAGCCCGACGCTGCCGTTGCGCTCGGTCGAAGCCAAGACCGTGGTGCTCTCCGCCGGCACGCTCGGCTCGACCGAGATCCTGCTCCGCTCGCGCGAGGAGGGCCTTCCCGTGTCCGATCGGCTTGGTGAGCGCTTCTCCGCCAATGGCGACATCATCGCCTTTGCTCTCGGCGGCAAGGGCGCGTGAACGGCATCGGCGTCGGCTATCCGCCGAAATTCGTCGGCGACGCCATCGGCGCCTGCGTCACCGGCGAGATCGAGCTTCATGACGATGGCCGCCTCGACCACTCGATGTTCATCCAGGAGGGCGTGTTGCCGTCGGCGCTCGCGCCGCTCCTGCCGGTGTTCTTCATCTCAGGCGGCAGGCTGCTCGGCGCCGCCCAGAGCCTGATCAAGGGCGTCTATCACGGCCCGCTGCAGAGCCTTTACACCTTCTTCGTGGTCTCCCATGACGAGGCACGCGGCCGCATCCGCCTTGAGAACGGCAAGGCGCAGATCGACTGGCCGAACGTCGCCGATCAGCCGGTCTATGCCCGCGTCGATGCGCGCCTTGAGCAAGGCGGCTGAATCGGTCGGTGCCCGCTACATCAAGAGCCCGCTCGCCGCGACCACCATGGGCACCAAGCCGGCAACCGCCCATCCGCTTGGCGGCTGCGGCATGGGCGACGATGCCTCGAGCGGCGTGGTCGATCACAAATGCCGGGTGTTCGACGGCAAGGGCGGCGTGCATGCGGGACTTTACGTGTGCGACGGCGCCATCATCCCGCGCTCGATCGGGGTCAATCCGCTGCTCACCATCACCGCGCTGACCGAGCGGGCCATGATCCACTTCGCCCGCGACCATAATCTCGGCTTCGACGACGCCGCGCGCTAGCCGAGGTGAGCTGACTGAGTGTCATTCCCGCGAAAGCGATCCAGTAACCCTGGCCTCATCGCGCGGTGCTGATTACTGGATGCGCTGCGCGGGCATGACAAGATTCTCAGCCCGCAACTCGCCGCCGGTGGCCTTGGTGACGGCGGCGACGATCTTCGCCGCGACGCGCCTCGATCTCGGCGTCGGTCAGCGTCTTCTCGCGCGGCTGGAGCGTCACCTCGATGGCGAGCGACTTCTTGCCCTGCGGCACGCCTTGTCCGGTGAACACGTCGAACACGCCGGCATTTCGCGATCAGCGCGCGGTCGGCGCCCAGCGCCGCGCGCAGCACGTCAGCCGCGCTGCGACATCGTCGTCGAGCAGGAAGGCGAAGTCGCGCTTCACCGCTTGCAGGTCCGAGGCATCGAGCGCTGGCTTGGTCAGGGATTTGCGTTTGGCCGGCGGAACGGCGTCGAGGTAAAGCTCGAAAGCCGCGAGCGGCGCATCCACGCCGAGCTTCGTCGCAGCACGTCGGGATGCAGCTCGCCGAACGCGCCGAGCGCGACCTTCGGCCCGAGCTTGAGCGCGCCGGAGCGTCCCGGATGGAACCAGACGGGCGCCTCGCGCGTCACGCTGAGGTTCGCCTGGTCGATGCCGAGGGCGGCAAGCGCCGCCACTGCGTCGGCCTTGGCGGCGAAACACATCCGCGTGCGGGGCCTCGCCGGACCAGTCGCGGCCTGAGCCTATGAGCGCCGAACGGCCGAAGCGCACGCCGGCCGCGGCGACGAACTGATCCTCGGGAGGGGCGCCGCGATAGGCCTGCCCAAGCTCGAACAGAGCGCCATCGGCAAAGCCGCGGTCGCGGTTCCGCTGCGCCGCGGTGACGAGGCCCAGGCAGGAGCCAGGGCCGCATCTGCGCAAGCTCGGTCGAGATCGGATTGCTCAGACGTGAGCTCCGCCGCGCCGCCGCCGAACAGTCTCGCCTGATCCGGCGGGATGAACGACCAGGTCACCGCCTCGACCAGCCCGCGCGCGGCGAGCACGCGTCGCACGCGCCGCGTCCGCGACTGCATCTCGGTCAGCACCGGCGCGCGCCACGCCAGCCTCGCGCGTCATCGGCGTCGCCGGAACGCTGATCCACGCCCGACGAGCCGCACCACCTCCTCGACGAGATCGACAGGGCACGGAAATGTCGGGGCGCCATGACGGCGGCGCCGCCTTGAGCTTCGATGCCGTGCCTTCGAGCTCCACGCCGAGCGCGCCGAGCAGGCGTCTTGATCTCGCCGCTCTTCAGCTCGAGGCCGCTCAGCTTCCTGACGAGTTCGGATCGAAGGCGAACGGCGCATTCGCCTCGGCGGCTTGCCGGCGATCTCGACCTTGCTTGGCGTCCCGCCGCAAATGTCGAGCACCATGCGCTGTGGCAAGCTCGAGCCCCGGCACCACGAAAGCCGGATCGACGCCGCGCTCGAATCTGAAGCGCGCATCAGACTGAATGTTGAGCTTGCGCCCAGTGCGCGCCGTGCGCTTCGGATCGAAATAGGCCGACTCGATAAAGACGTTGGTGGTCGCGTCGGTCGAGCCGGTCTCCTCGCCGCCGATCACGCCGCCAAGGCCGAGCACGCCGCTATCGTCGGCGATGACGCACATGTCGTCGTCGACCTCGTAGGTCTTGCCGTCGAGCGCGTTGAAGGACTCGCCCTTGCGCCCGAGCCGCGCGCGGATCGCGCCCTGTCAGTCTGTCGGCGTCATAGACATGCAGCGGCCGGCCGCGGTCATAGGAGATGTAATTGGTGATATCGACCAGCGCGTTGATCGGCCGAAGCCCGATGGCTTTCGAGGCGCCGCTGCAGCCAGTCGGGGCTCGGCCCGTTCTTCACGCCTTCGATCACCCGCCCGGCGAACGACCGGGCAGGCGCTCGCGGTCGCCTTGTCGAAATCGAGCTTGATGGGAATTGGATTGGGGAAGCTGCCCTTTACCGGCTTGACCGGATCCAGGCTTCAGCTTGCCGAGGCCGGCGGCGGCGAGGTCGCGGGCGACGCCGCGCACGCCGAGGCAATCAGGCCGGTTGGGCGTGATGGCGATCTCGATCACCGCATCGTCTAGGCCGAGAGCTTTCGCCGCGGGGCTGCCGATCTTGGCGTCGGGCTCAAGCTCGATGATGCCGGTATGCTCGTCGGACAGCTCGAGCTCGCGCTCCGACAGCAGCATGCCGTTCGACTCGACGCCCCTGATCTTGGCCTTGGTGAGCGTGAGGTCGATGCCGGGCACGTAGCTGCCGACCGGTGCGAACACACCTTTCAGGCCCTCCCGCGCGTTCGGCGCGCCGCAGACGACCTGCAGGCGCTCGGCTGCCGGTATCGACCTCGCAAACTGGAAAGCTTGTCGGCGTTCGGGTGCTTCTCGCATTTGATCACCTTCGCCACCTTGAACGGCGCAAGCGCGGTCGCCGGATCGAACACCTCCTCGACCTCGAGCCCGATACGGGTGAGCGTGTCGGCGATCTCGGTCACGCTCGCGCGTGTGTCGAGATGCTCCTTCAGCCATGCAAGCGTGACCTTCATGGCCTACTGACCGAGTCCGCCGGCGAGTGTCGGCACGGCGTAGAGAGGGAAGCCGTAATGCTTGAGCCAGCGCAGGTCCGCCGGCGAAGAAGGCGCGTAAGTCGGGCATGCCGTATTTCAGCATGGCGATGCGGTCGATGCCCGAGGCCGAAGGCGAAGCCCTGATAGCGCGACGGGATCGAGCCCGACATTCTTGAGCACGTTCGGATGCACCATGCCGCAGCCGAGAATTTCGAGCCACTGATCGCCTTCGCCGATCCTGATCTCGTCGCCGACCTTGGCGTAACCGATGTCCGACTTCCATGGACGGCTCGGTGAAGGGGAAGTGGCTGGCGCGGAAGCGCATCTTCACCTGCGGCACTTCGAAGAACGCCTTGCAGAATTCCTCGAGCACCCATTTCAGATGCCCGAGATGGGTTTCCTCGTCGATGGCCAGCCCCTCGACCTGATGGAACATCGGCGTGTGGGTCTGGTCAGAGTCGCTGCGATAGACGCGTCCCGGCGCGATGATGCGAAGCGGCGGCTTCTTCTGAAGCATGGTGCGGATCTGCACCGGGCTCGTATGCGTCCGCAACACCGGACGCGTTCCGTCGGGCCGCTTCGGCGAAATAGAAGGTGTCGTGGTCCTGCCGCGCCGGATGCTCGGGCGGAATGTTGAGCGCGGTGAAATTGTTGAAGTCGGTCTCGATGTCGGGCCCTTCGGCGATCGAGAAGCCCATATCGGCGAAGATCTCGGTGATCTCGTCGGCGACCTGGCTCACCGGATGGATGCGGCCCTCGGCGAGCGGCCCTTCGCGCACCGGCAGCGTCACGTCAGCCCGCTCTTGCGCAAGACGCGCGCTCAAGCGCGGCACGCCCAAGCGCCTCGCGCTTTCGTTTCCAGCGCCGTCGCCGACCCAGATCTTCGAGCTGATTGACGGCCTGGCCGAAGCTCTTGCGCTCTTCCGGCGGCATCCGCACCGAGCGTCTGCATCAGCTCGGAGACGCGGCCCTTCTTGCCGAGCGCGCGCGACGCGCAATTCTTCCACCGTGCCGAGGTCGCGCGGCCTCGGCGATGGCGCGCAAGCAGCTCGCCCTCGATCCCCTCGAGCGAAGCGGTCTCGAGCCGTGGGCGTCTCGGCCACGGGAGCTTAGAGCTCAAGCCTTGGCCGCAGCTGACGCGGCCTCGACCAGGCTCTGGAAGGTTTGCGGGCTCGTGCACGGCGATATCGGCAAGCACCTTGCGGTCGAGCTCGATGCCGGCCTTGTTCAGGCCGTCGATGAACCGGCCATAGGTGAGGCCGTGCAGGCGCGCCGCGGCGTTGATGCGCTGGATCCACAGCGCGCGGAAGGTGCGCTTGCGCACCTTGCGGTCGCGATAGGCGTATTGCCCGGCCTTCTCCACCGCCTGCTTGGCGACGCGGATGGTGTTCTTGCGGCGGCCGTAATAGCCCTTGGCCTGCTTCAGCACCTTGCGGTGGCGAGCATGGCTGGTAACGCCGCGTTTCACACGTGACATTGGGCGCCTCCTGAAACGAGCCTGCGCGCGGGCCTCAGCGGCCGTAGGGCAGGAAATAGGTCTTCACGATCTTGGCGTCTTCGTCGGACAGGACCATCGGTCCCGCGCGCATTGCCGGATGAACTTGGTGGGGCGCTGAATCATGCCGTGACGCTTGCGCGAGGCTTGGCACTTGACCTTGCCTGTGGCCGTGACCTTGAAGCGCTTCTTGGCACCGCTCTTGGTCTTCATCTTGGGCATTTGGCTTCCTTTTTGGCGGGCCCTTCGAGGCGATGGTTACCCCGGAGCCCTAAGTTCGATGGTTGAAGCATGGAAGCCGCCACGGCATGCCCCGCCGGGCGGCTCCTAAGAACCGCGCCTTATAGTGTGGATTGGCGCCGGAACGCAGGGTGAGCCAGAAATCCTAGCGCGGCGCGAGCACCATCACCATTTGCCGCCCTTCGAGCCGGGGCTCCGATCTCCACCTTGGCGAGCGTCGAGGTGTCCTGCTTCACCCGGTCGAGCAGCTTGGCGCCGAGCTCCATATGCGCCATCTCGCGGCCGCGGAAGCGCAAGGTGACCTTCACCTTGTCGCCCTCCTCGAAGAAGCGGACGATCGAGCGCATCTTCACGTCATAGTCGTGAATGTCGATGTTCGGCCGCATCTTGATCTCCTTGATCTCGACGGTGCGCTGCTTCTTGCGCGCCTCGGCGGCCTTTTCTGCGCCTGATATTTGTATTTGCCGAAATCCAGGATCTTGCACACCGGAGGCTCGGAATTGGGCGAGATCTCGACGAGATCGAGCCCGGCCTCGGCCGCGCGCGACAGCGCGTCGGCAATGGCGACCACGCCGACATTATGACCGGTAGCGTCGATGAGTTGGATGTTCGGAGTGTCAATGCCCTCGTTGATACGGGGGCCTCCCTGTCGGGAGTGAGTTTCATCGGCCGTCTTGCGATGTGTCGGTCTCCTCTGTTGTGACACGTCCTAAAGCCGCACTCGGCGGAAGCCTGATCGGCCGTCCTGAGGGCGAACCTAAGGTTTCTATAGGATCGGCAACCCGGCTGACAAGTCAAGCCGCTGGTATTCACGTCGCACGGCCTTTGTACTTTTCCGGCAAATTTGGCATCGTTGCGCCTGGACGTTCGAAGGGGAATTTGAATGCGCCGAAGCCTGCTGCTCGCCCTGGTGGCGTTCGCCTGTTGGGTCATGCCCTTTGCGGCTTCGGCTCAGTTCACGCGATGCATGTATTTCTCCGGCACCGCCGATGCGCTCGTCAAATCGAACGCCGTCGATGCATCGCTGAAATCCTTGCGCGAGGCGATCGACAAGTGGAAGGCCGAGACCGGCGTGACCAGGCCGGTGAGCGAAATGGCACAGAAGCCCAACCCGGTTCCCTATTGGCGAAGCGAGGTTCGGCCGGATCTATTCCTTCCGCCCGACGTGGTGAGCGACGCCTCCTATACGCTTTGCTGGAAGGGCGTGGTGTCACCCGTGGTGTGCACCTCTGGCACCAAGCTCTGCTGGTGACGCGCGCTTGAACCGCTCGGCGAGATCGGTGCCGAGCAGCTCGTCACAGACGGCAAGCGTCGCCCCTTGCATCTGCGCAAGCGTGAAGTTCGCCGCCACATGCGCCCGCGCTCGAGAGCCGATTGCCGCCCGCTCCGCAGCGCCTAAGGTCAAGCGCCCGGCCGATGCGGCTTGCGAGCGAAGCGATATCGCGCGGCGGAAAGAGCCATCCGGTGAACCCGGTTTGGCTTTGCCCCGGAGCGAGGATCGTCTCCGGCAGCGCGCCGAGGTCTGGCACGATCACGGGGCAGCCCATGGCTTGCGCTTCGGCGCTGGTGCGCCCGAAGGCTCTCCGGCACCGTCGATGTGGTGACCGCGACCTGCGCTGCAAGATAAGCCGCAGGCATCTCCCGGCAATGTCCGACGAGCCGCACTCTGTCGCCGAGGCCATGACGCTCGATGAGGCCGAGCAGCTCCTCGCGATAGGCATCGCGCCCGGCGCGTCGCCGGCGAGGATGACCACGCGCGTCGCGTGGAGCGCGCCCTCGGCGTTGGCCAGCGCCGCCGCGGCGATCAGGTCGCGCTGCCCCTTGATGCTGGTGAGCCGCGCGGCGTGCAGCACGATCCTGGTGCCTGGAGGAACGCCCCAAGCAGCCCTCAGCGTGTCGACCGCTTGCGCATCGACGGCGGCAGGATCGAAGACGTTTCGGTCGACGCCACGATAGATGACGCGGATGCGATCCTTGGCACGAGCGTCCCGCGCTTCGATCACGGACGCGGTGTATCGGGAATTGGCGATGACGCGTTTGCCCTTCGCCATCACCGCTGTTGTAGGCGGCCTTGAATGGGCCAACCTCGCCATAGGCGCCGTGATAGGTGGTGACGAACGGTTTGCCGGTCCGCCACGCCGCGAGAAACGCGCCCAGGCCGGCGCGCGGCTCCCGCGCATGCACGAGATCGACTTTGGCGTTCCGGATCAGCTTGGTCAGGCGGCCGATATTGGCGAGGATGGTGAAGGGCGATTTGCCTCGCCACGGGAAGCGCCACGATCTCGCCGCCGGCCTTGCCCACCTCCTCTGCCATGCGGCCGCCTTCGGTGGCGACCAGCGCCCTGGCGCCTGCGCGGGACAGCGCCTGCGCGATCTCGATGGTCGCCAACTCGCTTCCCCGGCATCGGAGGCGCGGCACGACCTGGAGTATGGGTCACCATGAATGAACGTCAATGCGACTAACACCCAATTAATTCGGTGCATTCTCTGATCCATATCAAGCCTTGTAAACCGCCAAAAATTAGCTTGCTTATGTTATCCCTACGTTAGCCGCACGTTAGATCGGGGTTTTGTTATCCCCGCGTTATCCAGGCTAACAGAAAAAGAGGTGCATGAGGCACATGGCACAATCCGCACACTGAACTGACGAGGTCGCTGCACTCAAACCGAAGGCCGCTCGCCACAATTTTGCCGACCCACAATTGCCCGGTCATTATCATCCGCGTCACTCCAAGCGGCGGTAAGAGCTTCGCGGTAGTCACGCGCGACCCGAACGGAAACAGATTTGGGCGACCATCGGCTCAACGCATTTGCACACCATCGCCGAGGCCCGTGAGCTTTGCGCGCGAGCCTGATCAAAAGATCAAAGCGGGCGAAGATACGTGGCGGTCCGGGAGACATCGCCTCGGTGCGCAGGAGCAATGGCTATACGCGCCATGTTGTTGCGAGGGCTGCGCAGCGAGGATCACATTCGTCGGTGCCTTGCTCTGCATCGTTCTGCCCGCATGGGGCAGCAGAGAATTTACTGGCATCAAGCGGCGCGACGTTGCCGCCCTGCCTCGATCCAAATCGAGGACAGCGGTGGCCCCGTCATTGCGACAAGGTGCTCGCCTTCAGTCAGCGGATCACCACCGGTGGCGCATGACCGCAACGACGATTATGTGTCGCCGGTCACACGCGGCATGCGTCGGTCGAGCACCAAAGAGCGGCACGCGAGCGCATCCTCACTGATGATGAGATATGCACCATGCGGACGGCAGCAGATAAGCACGACAGCGTTCAAAGCGCTCTCATCAAGATGCCGCTCCTGACCGGGCAGCCGGCGCGGGGAGTTGGTCGCCACCATGCGCTGGCAGGACGTGAGCGTTGTATTCGGCGTCGTGGACTATTTCCGGCAGAAGCCAGGGAGAAGGGGAACGCCCGCAGAGCACGGTGTCACGCCCGTGAGGCGGCGCTGGAAGTTATCCGTTCGCGCCCAAGATTTGGATATAACCGCTACATCTTCACTGGTCGCACCACCGGTCCCTCGCGCAATTTCTACACGGGCAAAGAGCGATTTGACGCCGAGAAGTGAAGGTAGCGCCCTGGGACTACATCTGCGCGACCTTCGCCGGACTTCGCCGCAAATCGCTGATGCAGCGCGCGGGCGTGCTTCCCCACATCAGCGAAGGCGGGTCCTAGGCCATGCGATCCAGGGAGTCGAAGTGGAACCGCATGACCGGCACTCATACTGCATGCCGAGTACGCCCAGGCCCGAGCGCTCTGAAGGCCCTCGCAAATAATCTCGGACAATACTGGCGCCTTCCGATTCACAAGGTTCATAGGCTTCACGGATAGGGCAGCCTTGCGGGACATCGCCAACCCACGCCCGTAACGGTCTCGCGGATTGCATGGCGGTGGGGTGGGCAACGCCCGCCATCGCCCGAATGATCACAAGGTCCCCACGCTCCGTGAGGTTTTCACTGCGCGTTTCAATGATCGCCTCAAAATTCGGTCTGGCTTGCCGCCTTGCCTGGCGGCGTTGCGTTACGAATAATCTGCAAACCTCATAGACCCCGTGGCGTTCCGCCTCCTGAATCGACCTTTTAATGGCCTTTTGAAGCCTACCAAGCCCTCTGCTCATGCTCTCATATACATTAGGGTACACTTAAAAACAAACTAACCCCTTGATCTAATTGGCAGTGGTGTAAAAAACTGTGGATTTCGTGGATGAGAGTGGACGGCGCCTGTAGCCCGCCAATATCTCGCAAATGTAAGTTCATGCTTCGTTCGCTCACTTGAGCGGGCGAGTCGCAGCAACCACAAAGGATCCGACATGCCTCCAGGTAAGCTTCAGATAAATTACTAAAGTTTAGGGATCTGGCGCGGGTTGGCGTCAATAATTACCCAACACTCAAGAGGTGGCAGACTTTTCAAGGCTTTTGGGGGCGGAGTTATTGGGGGAAAAATACTAGGGTTTGGGATGAGCAAGACATTATAGCTTGGTGGGAGAGCAAGGCGGACCCACCGCCTGAAATAAAGGCGACGGTCCAGTGCCACCTGGAACCACCGCCCGGAAGCCAACCTCCTTTGTCACCCACCAACATGAGCGAATCGGCACCGGCTTGCAAGACCCCTTCCGAACGGGAGGGCTGGCTCGATGGGAGCGGCACCTAAACGGCAAACTCGATCGCCCCCGAAAATGGTGTTCGCTCGAAACGGCTCGCCCAACGTGATGGAGCTGCACGGCGATGCGCTGGAGCAGATGGCAACATGGCGCGACGACCTCACCATCCGCATTCGGCGCGCAGTACTCAAGTTTGAACTTATTGGACTCGATGAGGCGGAGCAGGCAGCACTTGAGCGTGAGGCCGCCGAGTTCAACCGCAGCTGTCAAGCGTGCTGGGGTGGCGGCCGATGACAAAACTGAAACTCGTAGACAGCTACGACCCTTGGACAGAGACCCTCGTTGAGGCCAAGCCGCCCGAGTTCTCAGAAGAGTCTCTTGCACTGCGCTTTGCAGAGCAACACGCCTCATGACCTCCGCTACTGTCGATATGTGGAGCAAGTGGCTCCATCTGGGACGGGAAGCGTTGGGCGGTAGATGAGACGCGCAGAGGCGTTCGATCAATCGCGAGCGATATGCAGGCGCAGCCTCGGCGGAATGCAACACCAAGCACCGGTCGCAGCTTGCCAGCGCAAAGACGGTGGCGGCCACGCTGAGCCTCGCCCGATCAGATAGACGGATCGCGGCCACCATCGAGCAGTGGGACTCGGACCCTTGGCTGTTGAATACTCCAGGGGGCATCGTTGATTTAAGTGCGGGGCAATCTCGGCTAGCCATCCCGCAAGACTACATGACCAAGATGACGGCGGTGGCTCCCGGTGGTGACTGCCCGCGCTTTTCACATTCCTTGATGAAATTACCGCTGGCGACGGTGCATTGTGCGACTTTCTCCAGCGCATGTTTGGTTATTGCATCACAGGCTCGACCGCGGGAGCATGGCCTGTTCTTTTTCTACGGCACGGGAGCCAACGGGAAATCAGTTCTGCTCAATACGGTCTCTGGCATTCTCGGTGACTATCATCCGGACGGCACCTATTGAGACGTTTACCGCGTCGTCAGTTGATCGGCATCCGACCGAGCTCGCTGGTCCACAGGGCAGGCGCTTGGTCACTGCGATTGAGACCGAGGAAGGCAGACGCTGGGCAGAGTCACGCATCAAGGCCTGACTGGCGGCGACAAGATCTCGGCGCGTTTCATGCGTGCCGACTTCTTCGAGTACACGCCAGCATTCAAGCTGGTCATTGCCGGAAACCCACGAGCCGGGGCTCCGCTCCGTTGACGAGAGCTATTCGTCGGCGGTTCCACCTCATCCCCTTCACACGTGCACCATCCCAGGAGAAGCGGACCCCGATCTGTTTGAAAAGCTGTGCAAGGAGTGGCCGGGAATTCTCGATTGGATGATCAACGGCGCTCTGCACTGGCAAGAGCAGGGCCTCGCGGCCTCCGAGGCAGTATACGGCGGCGACCAAAGCTTATCTCGAAGCTGAGGACGCGCTGTCGGCATGGCTCGATGAGAGTTGCACCCGCGAGGTCAGCGCGTGGGAGTCAACCGGGGCGCTGTTCGCCTCCTGGCGCTCATGGGCCGAGAAGGCGGGTGAGCATCCGGGGACCATGAAGCGGTTCGCACAGAACCTCGAAGTCGGGGTTCATGCCCGAGCGCGTGCACTGCAGGTCGAGGCTTCCGTGGTCTGAAATTGACCCCGCAAGAGCAGGCAGAAAGGCACTGGGACCGGTGAAAAAATCATCCAGCAAAATCAAGGCCGTGTCGCATGTGTCACGTCCGTGCTGTTTCGAGCGTCACCAGCCCGCCACATTTGCCTATACGTCGAAAAGGAAAGTCCGTCACATCCGACACGCCTGAAGGAAAGGAGAAAGCCCATGAATGACCCGACCGTGGTGCGTTGTTTTCGTGCTCGAGCTACCTAAGGCACGGTCCTTCCAGACTCGATGACCTGTTCCGCGATGCCTGGTCGCAGTTCGCCTTCACTCGCGAGGAGATTGCGGAAGCCGGAAGGCGCTTGGGCATAGTGGGCAAAAGCTCGATGGTGTGAGCTACGTAATGAGGCCACACAACTTGGTCGCCATCTGGTGGGCCAAGCACCGCCCACTCGGCCCCTCGATTCATAGGCACTGCCAGCGGAAGGCAACGCCGCGTGATTTCAAGAGGCAACATGCGAAAATTTTTCGAAGGCAATCACGAACGCACTCAGATCAACGAGGAAACAGCATGACCATTGGAAAACCATTTCAAAAGGGCGCAGCGGGAATCCTGGGGGAGGCCCAAAGTAGTTGCGGAAGTAAAAGAACTTGCTCGCAAACACACGGGTAAGGCAATCGAGACGCTTGTATCGATAATGGATCAATCCCAAGGCTGCACCAGCGGCGAGAGTGTCTGCTGCAAACTCGCTACTCGACAGAGGTTATGGGAAGCCGCCGCAGCACATCACTGGCGAAGGTGGGCCTTCTTACGTCGTTCGCTTGCCCGAGCCGTGCAAGACAGCGGAGGAGTGGTTGGCCACGGTCAACAAGCCGATGCTAGTTAGCCGTTCGTTAGCCGATGATGATCAGGCGGACGCTAAGCCATTAGATGACTAAAGACAATACTGACGACGTCACGTCATAGTTGATGACATGGGCTGTTCTATGGGGCTGGCGAATGAGCCTCATGCCGACCTAGCCGGGGCATCAAAATTGAAGGTGGGGTTGATTGTAGCTAGGCCTAGGAGTCCCGCTGGGCCTGGAAGCCATCCGTCATTTTTTGGTTTGGGATTCCCTTTCGCGGGAGGGGGCCCTCAAACGTCGAGGACGATTTCGATTCAACACGTCCGGGCCGGGAGACCACCTCCTGGCTCTTTTGTTTGGGAGGATGAATGCTGAAAGCTTATTTGCATCCGAAGAAGAAGCCAAACGACAGACACTGGTACGCCTATGACGTGGTATTCGATGGCGAGATCATCGTAACCGACAGCCGCGACCCCGAACATGATCTTGCGCGAGCCCTGCTTGCCCGAGGCATCAAGGGCAATGTGACACTGCATGACGGCCCCACTCGCAAGCCCCGCACAGTGGTCAACATCGAGAAGGCCGCGCCCTGGTGCGTTGGCAGCAACCTCGAAAGGTACAAGTGGAAGGCCCCTGAGGTATCCGACAGCAGCCCGCACACGGGCGAAGACGGGTATCTGGTACTTCCGACAATGCCAGACGACGATAAGGCTGTGGCATGACCAGCACCCTCCGTTTCAATTTGGGCGATGTTCGCCTACGCGACTGAGGAGCGGCGGGAGCTTCAGAAATTCAGCCGCAAACTCATCAGTTGAAGGGGCAAACCATTACCAGTGACCGAAAGCCGTCTGACCCGCGCGCATTCTCGCGATGCGCAAGATTGACTGGGAGGGGCGGGTCAAATCTCTGAGGCGTTAGGCCAGGACCGCCTGTGGCAGTTCTCTTCCCATAAATCGGTATTTTTTGCTTTTTCGCCGCGTCGTCAGCTCGCCGCGCGGCGCGAAGCGCTGCCTGCGATTCGTCCGGCACGTTACGGCCGTAACACGATTACCGATAGCTGAAATACTTGTGTAACGCGGCGTCGTCATTGATTACCAGCGCGCACTTGGGCCTGTGTTTTCTCGCAACCAGTCCGCAGGCCGCGTCTCGGATTAGACCATGGCTATCTTCAACGCCGGCAACAGCAACGAAACCCTCAACGGCGGCGACAGCAGCGACACCCGTTGAAGGCGAATATCAAACCACGTGCTCGATGCCGGGCGACTCGCTTTTTGAGCTCTCCAACCAGCTGGCCACTTGATGAAGGATCGTAACCAGAGAGAGTCGCTCGTCGCGATCGACGACGCATTTGACTCAGTCCGGGGCAGCCTCAAAGGAGCCTTTCGTGAGTCCCGTCGCTGGCTAGCGTCAGGCTCTACAGCATCGGCGAATGCCTGCCTAGGAGGATCGCATTCCAGACGCTGCGCAGCTGCTTGGCGCTCGATGTGAGGTTGCACGAAACGAGTGGGCTCAAAGTTCAGGAGGAACCGGTGAAAGCTAAAGTTCACATGCCGATCGTCTTGATCACCGCTTATGGCGACATCCCGATGGCCGTGCGAGCGATGAAAGTAGGAGCAATCGACTTTTTAACCAAGCCCTTCTGTAGCCAGACCCACTGGATGCGGTTTCATGGCCCTGAAACAGGATCGGGGCCCGCCGCGAAATGCAACAATCGCACACTCAACCTTACGGGAAGTACTATGAGTCACTGAGTGCCCGCGAGCGAGTAATCAAAGTGTGGCCAGGCGGAAAACTGGACCAAGCAAATCGCTGCCGATTTGGGACTGAGCGAGGTTACGGTCAAGGCTGCACCGCGCCAAGCGCGATGCGAAAGTTGCGCGCAAAGTCGGTGTCGGAGCTGGTGAGAATGGCTGACCTTTCTGGAATGAGAATTTGATCCATGAAGGATGAGAACTTGCCCGAGCACACACAGGCGAGGCAATTGAAACGCTCGTGTCGATAATGACCAATCCCAAGTCTGCACCAGCGGCGAGAGTGTCGGCTGCGAATTCATTACTCGACAGAGGTTATGGCAAGCCGCCGCAGCACATCACTGGCGAGGGTGGGCCTTCTTACGTCGTTCGCTTGCCAGAGCCGTGCAAGACGGCGGAGGAGTGGGTGCAGACGCTCGGGAATGTTACCTCAACGATGGTACTATTGAGGGACAATACAAAGTCTGAGCCATTTAATACCAATGTGAAATCAGACTATGCGTGGTAATCTACAATTACACCGCAGGCGAAAGAGCCTCAAAGAGGCCTAAGACTCTACGACAACTCAGCTAGTCGATTTCACCAGTGGCAAGGATCTGCGTGCTGCGTCGTTCCACTTCCACGGGCCCACAACTCAGCGCGATAGCGATCCTTGCCGGTTTTCCGCATCATGACGAAGGGTGACACTTCTGAATGGGTTACGGGGCCCCATCCGAGGCCACCGGGGGGCATCAAAATTGAGCAGGGGTGATTGTAGCTGGGGATCCTACGCCGCAGTCTAATAACAAGCTTGCTGCGGTAGCAGAGATGATTGAAATAAGGTTCCGTTCACGCAGCGGAGACGATTGCGAAGGGTAGGCGGTGATTGTAGCTCGCTAAGGAGAAGTGCTGCCAGAAATCCGCTTCGTGCCATGAACGGACAGCTGCCTCTGACTTGGCGCGAGCGCACAATGAGCGGATCCGCCCAAGCAGACCCCACGGATGTCCACAGAGCTGCTGCACGAGCAGGACCGAGCGCAGATCTCGAAGGGATCAAACGCGGCGCATAGAGCGTTCAGCAAGCTCTTATCGAGTAAAGGAGCTTTCTTCGCTTGTCCTCATGTGCCCTAGCATCATGCGGGCCTCACCGTGCGAAAGCCGCAAATTCTGCAGGGCGCACTTTCGAGCGTTCGCGTACTTCTCCTAACTCTCTCATCAACCCTGCCATTCACAACAACCCGGTAATCAAACCCGAGCTTGTTGAGTTCGCTTAGAGCCTGCTTAACCTTCCGCAGTGTCTCCGTTTTGACTTTGGCTTTCTGGTTTGCTCAACAGTTCGGATTTGGTCAAGTACTGACGTAGCCATATTCTGCCTTCCTTTCTAAGGCTTTGCCATAGATATGGGAAAAGGCACACGACTTTTGCAAGGCCTATCAGCGTTATTTTTCAATCCGTTAGGGGGCGCGGCTTCTCATGACTGAGCGGCCAGTCAGCGGGTGGATTGGGGCACGTCGGCTTCGGCTGGCGTTCTCGCCATTCCCACGCTAACGGAATTTGCCGGGCACCGGCACTCGGTTTACGGGCCTCTATACCATACCGCTCGGTAGGCGTGCGGGAGTGGTGAGGCTCTTCGCCTGCGAGAACTTGCCCGTGGCCTCGTCGAACGCCATCAGGTCGGTGAAGGTCCCCTCCATGTCGATCGCCACCAGCAACAGAGCCGCCCTGCGGCGATTCTAAACGGTATCATCGGAGAATGAGCAAAGTCGACGCGAAGCGCCGCTGCCCCTGGTGCCTGGGCAGCGATCTGTACCGGCGCTATCACGACGAGGAGTGGGGTGTCCCGGTCCACGACGACCGGCGGCTGTTCGAGCTCCTGATTCTCGAGGCGCGCAGGCGGGTTTGTCCTGGTCGACGATCCTCAACAAGCGCGAGGGCTACCGCCGAGCTTCGCGCGCTTCGACCCGAGGAAGGTCGCGCGCTTTTCGGCGCGGCGACGCGCAGCGGCTGCTCGCCGATCCCGGCATCGTGCGCAACCGCCTCAAGATCGCATCGACGATCGTGGCAACGCGCGTGCCTTTCTGCCGTGCAGCGCGAGTTCGGATCCTTCGACGCTTACCTTCTGGGCGTTCGTGGACGGGCGCCCACTCCAGAACCACCGGAAGAGTATAGCGAGGTGCCCGCCCGCACAATCCTGTCCGACGCGCTCAGCAAGGATCTGAAACGGCGCGGCTTTCGCTTCGTCGGATCGACCACATCATGCACGCCTTCATGCAGGGCGGTCAGGCATGGTCAATCACTTGACGACTCTGAGCTACCGGCGCGCGCAGCTCGCGCTCGCCGCGACCAAGGACTGCTTCAGCTAAACCTCGAGGAAGGTGACGACACTGCAGGGGATGTCGATGCGGCTTGACCGTTTTCGCGATGCCTCGTTGTTGCTTGCACGACGCCGACGAGCGCCTGCGCCCAGGAAGGCGATCCCGCGGGCGCGATCACGCTCGTCGCCACGCCGCGGCTGGTCGATCCCGAATATCGGGCGACCGTTCTCCTCGCCGTGCCGGTCGAGGAACAACCGGCACGTGGGCAGTTATCGTCAACAAACCCACGCGGAACTCGCTTTCGAGCCTGTTTCGCGAGCACGCGCCCTCGAAGCTCGTGCGCGATCCGGTCTACTTCGGCGGACCGATGCTGCGCCAGGCGGTGTTCGCGGTGGTTCCACATAGACCATACGCCGGGTCCCGGGTCGATCCAGATGATGAAGGAGCTGTTCCTCGCGACCCAGGGCGCGGTGGTCGACCACATCATCGAGGACACGCCCAACGAAGCGCGCTACTACGTCGGCTATGTCGCGTGGCGGCCCGGCGAGCTGCGCCAGGAGGTGGACCGCGGACTCTGGTACGTGCTCGACGCCGACCCCGAGCTCGCGTTTCGCAAGGATCCCGGAGGTCTCTGGGAAGAGCTGCTGAGGCGCGCCCGCGCGGTCACGGCCGGACGACTGCGGGCTCGCCCATGTCCCTGGGCCTCGTGTCCGCTTCCGGCCTGGAGTAGGAAGGTCCCCGGGCGACCTCGATGAAGCGGTCCTGCCGCGCCGCGCCTGCTCGTCTCCGTCTCCTCGTCTTCACTGCCGTCGCGCAGGCGCAAGTAGCGCCGCTCGAAGTCGCTGTTCCTCATCGCGAGACCCGGCATGCCCGATCCGAATTTCAGGGAGTCGGTCGTGTTGGTGGTCCAGTCCCAAGGCGGAGAGGCGACGGGTGTCATCATCAATCGGCCGACCGACCGTTCCCCTCGCCGAGCTGTTGCCGAGCGAGCGCTTCGAAGCCTTCACCGATCCGATCTACTTCGGCGGCCCGGTGGCCCAGCAGGGGCTGTTTGCCCCGTTCCAGGTCCGACAGGTATTCCGGCCCCGCGGTGCCGATGCTCCCGCAAATCTACCTGGCGGTGGCGCCCGATTCGGTCGACGCCCTGCTCGACAAGCCGCCGGCGAAAATCCGCTTCTTCTCGGGCTACTCCGGATGGGCTCCGGGCCAGCTGCAGGGCGAGCTCGAGCGAGGCGATTGGCTGATCGTCGATGCCGACGCCAAGACCGTCTTTCTCAGGGACACGTCCCGCCTGTGGCAGGACATGGTGCGGCGAGCGCGCGCGGTGCGCGCCGACGCGACGCGGTGAAGGCGGCTATTTCTTCAGCCCGATGAGCTGCATGATGCGCGCGAGCTCGACGTCTTCCTTGGCGATCATGTCGCCGAACTGCCCCGCGGGCATGAACGCCGGACGCACGCCCAGCTTCTCGCAGGCCTGAGCGAATTCGGGGCTCTCCGCGGTCTTCCTGATCGCGCCTTCGAGCGTCGCGATCGCGGACTTGGGCGTGCCCTTCGAGCCGCGATGCCGCGCCAGGCCTCGAGCACGACGTCGTATCCCTGCTCGCGCGCCGTGGGAACATCGCCGAGCAGCGGGATCGCGGGCCGAGGTGAGCGAAGCGAGCAGGCGCACCTGCCCCGACTTCACGTAGCCCGACAGCGCCGCGGGAAGCTGCAGCACCGCATCCGACCTGCCTCCGAGCAGGCTCGGCAACGACCTGCGCCGCGCCGAAAGGCACGTCGACGGCTTCGACGCCGGCCGCCTTGAACAGCGCGACCGAGGAGATATGCGTATGGCTGCCGACGCCAGAATTTCCCACCGTGATGCCCTTGGCCGCGATTTCGCGTCGGCGACGAGCTCGCGGCGAGCGTCTTCCACTTCGAGTCGCCCTTCACCGCGAGCACCGGCGACTCCACCAGCACCCGCGCCACCGCCTCGAACTCGTGGTAGTCGAAGGGCAGCATGCCGGAGTGGAAAGTCGTGGAGATCGAGTTGAATTCCACACGATCGCGTAACCGTCGGCCTTCTGCGACGCAACGTATTTGTAGCCGATCGCGCCGCCGGCGCCGGGGCGGTTGACCGACCAGCACCTTGGCGCCGCCGAGCTGCCTGGACATGCCGTCGGCGAGCAGGCGCGCGGTCACGTCGGCCGAGGTCCCTGCGGGGAAGAGCACCGTGATCTCTATCGGACCTTCTGTGGGAATGACGGCTCCTGCGCCTGAACTGCCGCCGTGAGGAGCGCAATACGTAACTG
>ERZ1370068.4926-contig-3975_pt1 | contig 86757 bp, 154 predicted proteins | sample MGYA00561227_ERZ1370068 | MGnify/ENA primary metagenome ERZ1370068 (study PRJEB38410, sample SAMEA6850437) | metagenome | study: Metagenomic assessment of the ecological functions of the soil: analysis of the soil microbiota associated with the...
GACGCGCGCGTTGAAGGGCGACTGGAACTGCGGCGGGTTGCCCGCGAATACGGTGTCTAATCGGCTTGCCGAAGTCCGGGTCCTCCGGTCCGTTGGTCCAGCTGCGTGTTCTGGTCGTATGAAGTCACGCGACGCTGGTTGAAGAGATTGAAGACGTCGGCGAGCAGCGTCACACGCCTGCTGCGCGGACAGCTCTCAGCGTGTAGGCCGCCTGCATGTCGACCTGGCTTTCGAACGGCGTGCGCGTCACGAAGCCGTCGATCGGTGTCGATACCCGCTCCCCGCGCGGTCTCCGGAATTTCGCCGCGCACTTGCTGCCATAGTTCGGGTTCGCGGCCATCGGCGTCGAGCGGCTTGCCCGACGACGTGTTGATGCCGCCGCCGACGTTCAGGCTGACGGCCCACGTTGCGGTTGCCGCACAGCTTGACCTGGTGCGGTCGGCCGAGCGGCAGGATGCCGTTGCTGGATCGCCGAGGTAGCGGATGTCTCCGGATAGCCGTAACCTGCGGCCTCGATCGCCGTGTAGCTCGGGATCGTTGGTCGGGAAGTCGTAGAGCGACGAGATCGCCTGGGTCCGACTGGCCGTTGTCGTCGCGGTAGAAACCCTCGAAGCTGCCGCTTGCAGCCGTCGAGAAGCGAGCACGAGGCCATCGCCGACCAGTTCGGAGCCCACGCCGGTTGAGCGTCAACTCGACCGAGCTGCTGGTGCAACCGGATCGTCGAACCTGGCGCCGAGGAATTCGTTCCGGGCGCGACGGGAATGTCGCTGCTCGATTCGTGAGGATACTGACGCTCCCACAGATGCCTTGTCGTTGCCGCCAGTTCTATAGCGCGACCATCGGGCAGTTCGCAATGTCCTCGAGAACGCGCGGCATGTTGCGGCATACATAACGGACGCCGAGGGTCGTGTTCGGCATGATCCGCGATCGATGCCGGCCACATACTTCGTTGGTGCAGGTCAGCCTGGCGTCCGGGTCGATGGTGTCTGCGCCGACGCCGGCCAGAATGAAGTGGCGTGTCACGCCCGGCTGCAGGGTGCCTTCAGGCACCTGCGCGCGTCAGCGCGCGCGTCGTAGTAATCGCCGCGCGTGAAACCATCGTCGGCCGACAGGGCGCGCGCCGCGAGGTCGTTCGGAATGCGGGCGAAGAAGACGCCGAAAGTTGCCGCAGATACTTTCGTCCGGCCACGTCACCCGCGGGATCGAAGGTCACGCGCCAATGCGCGCGGGCCCAGTTGTTCTTCAGCGCAAAAGTCCTTGATGATCGAGCCGCTCATCGCTTCCTGTTCGTAGCGAATCCCCGGATTCACGGTGAGCCGGGCTCCCGACCCTCCACGGTGTCCTGCGCGAAGAAGTTCGGGCAAGGTCTGCGGCGTTGTCCGCTCGCTGTTGAAGTTCGCGCGGGTCACCCGGTAGATTTTGCCGCCGCGGCACCTCGGACGCCGGAAGCACGTCGATTCTCGCGCCCGTTGCCGTCTGGCGGCCATCCGGCGCCTTGAAGGTCGGGCTCGGTGAGTTGATTGACCTGAGCGATAGACGGCGTCGTCGCACTGAACTCCGCACTTTCTAACTCATGGGCGCCGACGATGTTGCCCAGCCTTCGCTGCACACCGCTTGCTCTCGCTGCGATTGCCGGCCTCAGGAACGCCGACGCCACCCGTGATGATGTTGGGCGTCACGGTCTTGTCGGAGATGCGCCAGTCGTTGACGGTCGGCAACTCGCCGGATGCGTGTTCAGAGAGCGCGCGAACGATGCCTCGATCGAGCAAAGTTGTATCCGGATCGCGCCGCTATAGCGAACCGACTGCTGGTGGCCACCGTAATCGAGCGTGTGCTGAACGATGACGGTGTCCGTCACGAGGAGCGCTGACGTGCGCTGAGGACCAGTGTCACCGTGCGACGGATCTCGAAAAACGAGGCATCGATGCGGTTGCCGCTGCCGTGCGATACGTGGCCTTCGCCGCATGCGAGGTCGTGTAGCGATTCCGGATCGACCTCGCCCATGCTGGCAAGCGGGAATCGCAGGTGGCGCGGCAAAGCCTTCGCGTCTGCCAGGATGGATCGATCGCGCCGGAAGAAGAACAGCTTGTTCTTGATCACCGCGAAGCCGCCTTCCGCACCGAAATCGCGGGCCGTGCTGGACGGCGGTATTCACCGATCCGCTGGCTGCCTGATACTGCGTCGTAGTCGGCCTGCAACGATGAGGGCTGAGCGTAGGCGAACGCGGATCCACGCAGCTGGTTCGAGCCGCTCTTGGTCACGACGCGTTCACAACGCCGCCTGTCGCCTGGCCGAACTCGGCCTCGTAGCCCGCCGGTCTTGACCTGAATTTCCTTGACGAAGTCGTAAGGCGTCGCGTTACCGAGCGAACCGAAGGTCCCCGAATACGACCCTAAGACGTCGCCGTAGCTGACGTTGGTGACGTTGGCGCCGTCTACGACATACTGATTTTCAAGGCCGGTGCCGCCCGAGATCGACGGGCGCCGTGCGGCCTGCGGTGCCCGAGTTGCTCACACCGGGCGTGAGATACAACGCCTGGGCGAACGTGCGCCCGACCGGGAAGTGCTCCGCAGCGCGTCGGTGTCGAGCACCGGAGCCGATCGTCGCAGTCGTGATGTCGATCGGCGGGCGCACGCCGGTCACCAGCGACGGTCTCCGTGACGCCGCCGACGTCCATCCTGAGCGGCACGCTCGGCTGTCTGGCCGAGGCCTGACGATGACCTCCCTCTGCTCAGTCGACTTGAACCCGGGGAGCTCGGCCCTCACGACATACACGCGCCCGGGATGAAGGGAATGCTGAAACGACCGTCGGCGTCGGACGACGGCCGACTTGAGCCTTGCGGTCCGGTCGCCGTGACGAGCGGCTCCGGGGATCGGGCAGACCCCGCGCGCCGCGCCACGCACCACGCAGAGTTCCGGTAGTTTCGCGCCAGCGCCACGCCTGCAGCTTGGCAAAGCAGGATCACGAGCAGCTGCCAGTGCCTGAAATCGCATGTTCACTCCTCATCGACGAAGAAACACTTCTGGATCTGAGGGATGTCCAACTCGAAAGACTGGGAAGGGAAACGAGCCGAGTAGCACCAGCAGCAGGCCACTGAGGCCTCAACCACCGCGGTACCGATTGCGGGAGGTGTCTTGCGGTGTTTACCGCTCTGCTTGAACGAACGTGTCCAAAAATCCAAGAACTCTTGTGTCTCGTTTGCCGGATTTTCGCCCGAATCCGTCCCATAGCCTTTGGTTCGAGGTCATCTCGCAGCGAAACTCAGGCGCGCGCTTCTTCGCGGGCCGGCTCTCCTCGCTGAACGGGCTGACCGGCGCCTTTTTGGCTGCGCTGACGGTGTCCAGGCTCTTCCGAAGCGCCTCCATGAGGTTCACGACCTTCGGCGGTGCCTCGACTTCGGGCGTCACGATCTCGCGCCCTTCGATCTTGGCGTCGATGATGCTCGCGAAGACCGGTCTGGTAGTCGTCGCGGTAGGGAGGCAAAGTCGACCTCGCCTTCGAAGCGTCCCCATCACTTGCTTCGCGAGCTTCACTTCGTCGGGCTTTACCTCTCCGGCATGTCGGCGAGCTCGTCGATGGCGTTCATGCCGCGAATCTCGCTGGCGTGACGCAGCGTGACATGATCAGGCCCTTTTCCCGCGGCTGAATCTTGATCAGCTACTCCCGGCCGCGAGAGCGCCACCTTGCCGATACCGGCCTTTCCCTTCATGCCTCGCGGATGACCGCGAACGCTTCATCCGCCAGGCCGTCCGGCGCCAGGTATGCGGCCGTTCGAGGTAGATGTCGTCGATCGCGTCGGCGTCGGTGAATTTTTCGAGGTTGATCACGCGTGTCGAATCGACGCGCGACCTTCTCGAAATCCTCCTCGTCGATGACGACGTAGCGGCCTTTCTCGAATTCGAAGCCTTTGACGATTTCTTCGCTTCGGGACTTCGCGGTTGCGGGTCGGGCACCAGCGCTTTCTGCTGAATGCGCGTCTGGCATTCCGCGTGGAGCTGATGAAAGGCCAGCGTCGGCCGCCGCGTCTGGTCGCGGGAAACACTTTCACGGGGATGTTGACGAGGCTGATCTTGAGGTAGCCCTTCCAGGTCGGACGTCGCAGCCATTGGGAACCTAGCGGCTTTAGGCTCTGACAGGCTAGGCGGTGGCTTCAGCGAAGCTTCAGGCCCGCTGCCGGGGCATCAATTCAGCTAGACTGTGGGCGTATGCGCCATTAGAACGAAAGCCTCACTGAGACGCCTCTTGTCGTCCCGCTTGTTCTGCCGCTCGTTTGCGTGGCTGTCTGGCTGCGCGGTGCGCGCGGCCGGAACGATCGCCCGCCGCGATGGCCGACGCAGCCACGAAACTGCTGGCGTCGCTTCACGCCCGAGCAGCGCCAGGAAGCGTCGTTTCCCGTTCGACTCGAGCGAACGCGAACACTGGGGCTTCGTGCCGACCGAGATGTTCCCACGGCATGGTCTCATTCTCGGCAAGATGACTGACCCCAGCGGAAGCTCGCGCACGATCTGCTGCGCCCGGCCTCAGCCAGAAAGGCTATCTCACCGCGAGCTCGATCATGGATCTCGAGATCGTGCTCCGCGGCATCGAGGATGCCGGCGGCGGCGACGCCGCCAGGCCCGGCGTTGCCCGCATGGAACGTAATCCGGTCAGTACTTCTTCTCGATCTTCGGCACGCCTTCCCAGAAGGGCGCATGGGGCTGGCGCGTCGAGGGCCATCACGTCTCGCTCAACTTCACCGTCATCGACGGTTCGGTCGTCGCGCTCGGCGCCGTCATTCTTCGAGTCCAACCCGGCGGAGGTCAAGGAAGGCCCGAAAGAGGCCTCCGGATTCTCGCGTCCGAGGAAGACACGGCACGCGCGCTCGTGATGGCGCTCGACGATGCCCAGCGCGGGAAGGCGATCATCAACAAGGCGGCGCCGAACGACATCGCGACCATGAACGCGGTCAAGATCGATCCGCTGGCCGGGCGATGGCATTCCCGCGACCGAGCTGAAACCGAATCAGCGCGAGCTGCTGATGAAGGTCGTGGATTCGTCACGTGTCAGCGATGGCGAGCGATATCGCGGAAGCGCGGATGGAGCGGCTGCGGAGAGGCCGGCCTCGACAAGCTGGTGTTTGCGTGGTCTGGCGATCTCGAGCGCGGCAAACGTCATCACTACCGCGTGCAGGGACCGACGTTCCTGATCGAGCACGACAACAACGCAGAACGACGCCAACCATATTCACTTCGGTCTGGCGTGATTTCGAGGAGACTTCGGGCGGGATCTGCTGCGGAGCACCTCAAGACTGCCGCTCACTAATCGGCGAATTGGCGAATTGGTAGACTGCGCTGAGCTCCAGGCGTTGATGCTGATACTTCAGCCCACTCACGCAATCTCGCAGGCACTGACTGATCAGATCTCCGCGCAGATTGCGTCAGCCAGTTCTTCGTCGTCGCCTTCCTCCGAGATCAGGCGTCCGGTTCTTTCCCGATGCGACGACACGCTCCGAGCGCGCCGAGATCCGATCGTGCATGTCGCGATGCCCGAGGTGATCGAGCATCATCGCGCCCGGCCCAGACGCAGCCGATCGGATTGGCGATTCCCTTGCCGGCAATGTCGGGCGCCGATCCGTGAATCGGCTCGAACATCGACGGGTAGGTGCGATCGGGATTGATGTTCGCGCCCGGCGCGATGCCGAGGCTGCCCGAGATCGCCGATCCGATGTCGGTGAGAATGTCCCCGAAGAGATTCGACGCGACGATGACGTCGAGCGATGCCGGGTGGGTGACCATCCGTGCGGCAATGGCGTCGACATGGAACTTCCGGTAGTCGACGGCCGGATAGTCCTTGCGCACGACCTCCGCGATCTCGTCCCACATCACCATCGAGTGGCGCAGCGCGTTGGACTTCGGTCGCGCTGGCGAGCAGCTTGCGCGGGCGCTTCGACGCGATCTCGAACCCGTAACGAAGAATCCGTTCGATGCCCTTCGCGGGTGAACAGCCCCGTCTGTTCCGGCGACCTCGTGCGGCGTGCCGATGTGGATGCGTCCGCCAAGGCCCGCGTACTCGCCTTCGGAGTTTTCACGCACGCAAATCATGTCGATCTCGGCCGGGCCGCGATTGGCGAGCGGTGACACCAGACCGGGAAGCAGCCGCATCGGCCGCAGGTTGACGTACTGCTGGAAGCGCTGGCGAAGCGGCAGCAGCAAATCCCAGACCGCGATGTGATCCGGGCACCGACGGCGAACCGATCGCGCCGAGGTAAATCGCGTCGAACTTCGCGAGCGCGCTCGAAGCCGTCCTCGTCCATCATCTTCTTGTGACTGAGGTAATAGTCGCAGCCCCAGGGCAGCTCGGTCAGCTTGAGCGACACGCCCGACGCCGCGCGTGGCCTTGTCGATGACGGCGCAGCCCCGCCGGAATGACTTCTTTGCCGATGCCGTCGCCGGCGATGATCGCGATCGAGTAGGTGTTGGGCATAGTCGTGTGCAGGGCGGGCTCACTAAGGGCGAGGTAGATCCCTGAGGGCGTGGAATGCCCTGGACTCCGGTCGCTGGCGCGCCGCGCGCAGAATCGCGTCGGCCATCACTTCGGCGGCGAGCGCGCCGATCACACCGGCATCACCGGACGCGGCCCGCGCCTGTGTGGCGAGCGTGAAGATCAAATCGCCGTCGACCGGCGTGTGGATCGGCGCAATCGCGCGCGCAAGCCATCGTCGCGCCATTTCCGACACCCTCGTCGCCTCGGTCTTGGTCAACGTGGCGTTGGTGGCAATCACGCCAAGGGTCTATTGCCCGGTGCCGCCGAAACTCCACGCGCCGGCGCGAAGCAGTTTCAGCGCGTCGGCGAATCCCTTCCATCCTGTGCCTCGCACATCCCGCGACGACCTGCCCGGTCGCGGGATCGATCACGTCGCCAAATGCGTTGACGACGACAAGCGCGGCCACCGTCAGGCCGTTCGGCAAGGCGAGTAGAGGCGCTGCCAACGCCCGGACTTCAACGGCGCGGCCGAGCCCGGCAGCTTGCCAATGCGTGGCACCGGCCCCCGCGCCGACGCTCCCTTCGACAACCGGGGCATTCCAGTGGCGCTCCTTGCGGCCTGATATCCACAGTCAGCGGTTGGACGAATCATCGGATCGCCGACGCCGAGATCGAAGAGCGATGCCGCCGGTACGATCGGCACGTGTGCCTTGCCGAAAGGAATCCAATCTGCTTTTCTTCCGAGATACCTCATCACGCCTGAGCGCGCGTCGAGTCCAGAACGCGCTCCTGCCCGACAGCGTGATCGCATGGATCTGCCGGCAACGAGATCGACACCGGATTCGAGCAGATCGGTCTCGGCCGAGGCCGGCGCCATGCCCGCGCACATCGACGCCCGCGGTCGCGCCAGCCTCCGCAAGGATCACGGTGCAGCCGTGGGCGCGTTGGGCAGCGTGCGGTGCCCGACCTTGATGCCTGCCACCGACGTCAGCGTCGTGTTGCGCGCTTGAGCGTCCAGAGAATCTCCGGCAAAGCCGCGAGCACAATCGCGGCCGCCAGCCCGGCTGCCAGCCCTCGCCTCACGCTCGCCATGGTGATGGTTTTGTTATTGCAGACCGCATGACGCGCGCCTTCGCATTTCTGCTTCGCCGTGCTCGTCGCCTCCGTCGCGGCATGCTCGAATCCGGAGCCGGAACCCTCGACCGAGCCGGCTCCCGGTCCGACACCGATGCGCGCAGCGCACGCCCATCGGCGAGCTGCCTGCCATCGATGTGGACGCGGTGCTGGCGCACACCAAGGCGTTGTCGTCGGATCAATACGAGGGCCGCGGTCCCGGAACCGAGGGCGAGGAGCTGACGATCACCTACCTCGTCGATCAATTCCGGAAGATGGGGCTCAAGCCCGGGAACAGCGACGGGACGTTCACCCAGAAGGTGCCGCTCGTCGGCATCACCCCTCGCCTGCGCCGCTCGTGCTGCGCAAAGACGGCGTCGAGCATCGGCTCGAGTGGCGAGACGATGTCGTCGCGTGGAGCAAGCACGTCGCGAGAGCGCCTCGATCGAAGACTCCGAGCTCGTGTTCGTCGGCTACGGGATCGTCGCTCCCGAGTTCAGCTGGGACGACTACAAGGACGTCGACGTCACCGGCAAGACGCTCGTGATGCTCGTCAACGATCCTCCCGTTGCCGAAGAACAGAACCCTTCCGAGCTCGATCCCAGGATCTTCGGCGGCAAGGCGATGACCTACTACGGACGCTGGACGCTACAAGTACGAAATCGGCGCCGCGAAGCACGCAGCCGGTGTGCTGCTCATTCACGAAACAGGACCGCGGGTTATCCCGTTCGACGTGGTGCAGTCGAAGGTCAGCGAGCAGTTCGACCTCGTGACGCCCGACAAGAACATGGGGCGCGTCGCGATCGAAGGCTGGATCACACTCGATCAGGGCCGCGAAGCTCGCGGAGCTGGCCAGGCAAGGATTTCGAAGACCTGAAGCGCCAGGCGGCGTCGCGCGACTTCCAGCCGATTCCGCTCGGCGTGACGGCATCGATGACGATCAAGAACAAACTGCGAACCATCAACTCCCCAAAACGTCATCGCGAAGGTTGACGGCCGCGATCCCGTGCTCCGCAATGAGATACGTGATTTACACCGCGCACTGGGACCATCTGGGCGTCGGGCCGCCGTTGACGGCGACGCCGTCTACAACGGGGCGAAGGACAACGCGGTCGGGACTGCCGGGCTCATCGAGATCGCCCGTGCGTTCACGAAGCTGGCGCAGCCGCCCAAGCGATCGATCGTGTTTCTCTCGGTCACGGCTGAAGAACAGGGCCTGCTCGGCTCGCAGTACTACTCGGTCTCCCGGTCGTACTCCGCTCGCGAAGACGCTCGCCAACATCAACATGGACGGCTTGAACGTCAACGGCCGCACGAAGGATCTGACCCTCGTCGGCTACGGCGCGTCGGACCTGGACGACTACGCGCGGGACGCGCGCGGGCGAACAAGGCCGCGTGATTCGAGCCGACCCGGAACCGGAAAAGGGCTTCTACTACCGCTCCGATCATTTCAACTTCGCGAAGCAGGGTGTGCCCGCGCTCGATCCCGACGAAGGGCGTCGAGTTCATCGGCAAGCCGGCCGACTACGGGCAGAAGGTCCGCGATCACTACACGACCTACGACTACCACAAGCCGAGCGACATCGTCCGCCCCGACTGGGACATGAGCGGCGCACGGGAAGATCTGCAGGTGCTGTTCGCCGTGGGTTACCGCGTCGCGGAGGCCGATAAATATCCCGAGTGGAAACCCGGGAACGAGTTCAGAGGCTGTCCGCGAAGCTCAGCTCAAGGGAAAACCTTAGAGGGCAGGAAGGGCAGGAGGGCAGGATGGGAAAGACAGGCGGGTTGGTCGGAGAAAAGCATTCCGCGATGACTGGCGACGAGATCGGTCGCGCTCGCGAAGAAGCACACGCTCTTCGAATGGTCGGCGCAAGCCAGCGTTGATCCCATTCCCGTCGCGCGCGCCGAGGGCATCTATTTCTTGACGCCGGAGGGCAAGCGCTTCATCGACTTCAACAGTCAGTTGATGTGCGTGAACGCCGGCCACGGCAACGCGCGCGATCATCCGGCCATCCAGGATCAGGCGGCGACGCTCGCCGTATGCCAACCCGTTCATGGCCACCGAACCGCGCGCTCGACTGGGCGCCAGGCTGGCCGAGATCGCCCCGGCGACATCGACGTCTTCTTCTTCACCAACGGCGGCGCCGAGGCCAACGAGAACGCCATCAAGCTGGCGCGGCTCGCGACGGGCCGCCACAAGATCCTCGCGCGTTACCGCTCCTACCACGGCGCGACGGCCGGGCAGCATCTCGCTCACCGGCGACCCTCGCCGCTGGCCGTCCGAGCCGGGCATTCCCGGTGTCGTGCACGTACTCGATCCGTACCACGGCATCGAGCGCGGATGGGATTCGGCCGATGCGGCGCTCACGACGCTGGAAGAGGTGATTCAGCTCGAAGGCCCGCAGACCATTGCGGCCTTCATCCTCGAAACCGTGACCGGAACCAACGGCGTTCTGATCCCGCCCGACGGCTACCTGCAGGGCGTCCGCGATCTCTGCACGAAGCACGGCATCCTGATGATCTGCGACGAAGTGATGTCCGGGTTCGGGCGCACCGGCGAATGGTTCGCCGTCAACCACTGGAACGTCGTCCCCGACATTCTGACGATGGCGAAGGGACTGACGAGCGCGTATGTGCAGCTCGGCGCGGTCGGGATGCGCCGCAGGTGGTGGCCGATCAGTTCAAGGACAAGGTGTTCTGCGAGCGGTCTGACCTACAACAGCCACCCGCTGGCGTGCGCGGCGGCGCTGGCTGCGATCGAGACGTACGAAGAAGAAAAGCTGATTGAAAACGCCCGGCGGATGGGTGCCGTGATGACGGATTTGCACGCGGACCTCGCTCGGCGGCATCCTTCGGTCGGCGGCGTTCCGTTCGCTTGGTCTCTTCGGGATCGTCGAGCTCGTGCGCAACCGGAAAACCGGGCGCCGCTGGCGCCGTTCAACGGCACCTCCGAGGCCATGAAGGCCCTCGCGAAATTCTTCCGCGACGAAGGGCTCTACACGTTCGTCCGGTGGAACACGTTCTTCACGAACCCTCCGCTGTCGATCAACGAGAGCGAGATGCGGCAGGCGTTTGCGATTATCGACAAAGGCCTCGAGATCACGGACCGGTATGTTGAATCGTGAAATCAAGAATTAAGAATCAAGAAATAAGAAAATGCTGAAACGTGCCGTTGCGTCTGACCGTGGCCTTAGTGAGCCGGAAGTATCGCCATGACTGGACAGACCGCGATGGACCCCGCCCACGTCAAAGCCGTCGAAAGCTGGCGCGCCCGGCACGAGGCGGATTACACGCGCGAGCATGTGCCGCTCGCCGGCTTGTTCTTTCTCAAGCCCGGCGCGAACACCGGCCGGCAGTGCGGCAGGAAGTGACGTCCGGCTGCCCGAACGCGCGCCGGCGTCGGTTGGACGGTTCGTGCTGGAGAGCGGGCGCGTTCGGTTCGAGCCTGCCGCGGATTCGCGAGTGACCCTTCGCGGAGCCGCCGTCCGAGCGCCGCTGCAGCTGAAGTCTGATGCGTCGGACGACCTCGACGAGCTGGCGATCGGAACGATGACGCTCTGGATCCACGAAGCGGGCGATCGTCGAAGCATTCGGGCTTCGCGATCCGGAAGCGCCGCCGCCAAGTCGTTCAAGGGCTTTCGATGGTTCCCGATTGATGCTCGATATCGCGTGACGGGGCGGTTCATGAAGGATCCCAAGCCTCGCGTGATCGAGATGCCTCTCCTGACGGGCGATATCGACTCGGGCACCACGGAAGGTGTGGTGGAGTTTGCGTTCAACGGTTCGAGGATTCGCATGCGGCCCATTACGACCGAGCCGGGGCGTCTGGTGGTTCATCTTCCGTGACGCGACGGCCGGCCACGAGACCTACGAAGCCGCGCGGTTTCTCTACGCCGATCTCAAGGCCGACGGCACGGTGGAGATTGATTTCAACCGCGCCTACAACCCGCCGTGCTCGTTCAACACGTTTACGACGTGCATTCCGCTTCCGGAGAATCGCCTCGCGATTCGCATTCCGGCCGGCGAGATGGCGTACGCCGGCAGCCGCCAGTAATCGTCATTCGCGTTAGGAGCGGCCGTGCACCTCTATCTCGTACCACGGCGACGCGGTTGGTCCCGAGGTCGATCCGCGCCGTCCGCTCTCGGGGGTGGGACAGGCTTCCGTGGATCGATTTGCCGCGCTCGCGGCGAAGCGCGGCGTCCGCCCCGACGTCTTCTGGCACAGCGGCAAGCTTCGCGCGAAGCAGACGGCCGAAGCGTTCTGGCGCGCGTGCAACGCGCTCGCAGAGCTGTCCGCGTCCCGCGATCTGCAGCCGGGTGATCCGCCGGCCTGGATGCGCGATCGACTGATCGGCGAATCGCGCGACATCCTGATCGCGGGGGCACTATCCGCACCTGCCCGGGCTGCTCGCGCTTCTGCAGGGGCGCGACGATGCCGCCGGGCTTTCCTCTGCACGGTGTCGTGCGCGCTGAAGACCGACGATGGCGTGACGTGGGTTGAGCAGTGGCGCCTCGAGTGAAAACCACTGACGAGATACGAAGTAACCACGAAGGCACGAAGACACGAACGGCCACGAGGCACGAGGACACGAAAAACCGTAGTAAAGATCTTCTTCGTGTCTTCGTGCTCTTCGTGGATAGCTGCTTCGTGCCCTAGACGCCGTGAACATCATCGGAATACGACCCCCGAAGGACGCCCGCCAGAAATCGATCTCGTTGACGTCCCCGAAGTGAGCCTGGAGCAACTCGTCGAGCCCAATGGTCCTGAAGAAGCGCAGGTCTCCGCGGATGCCGAAGTGATCCCTGAAGCAGCCCATCACGCCGCCGCCGAGGATTCCAGCCCAAAGCTGTTGTCCGGAGACATCTGGTTACATCCGAGAGTCCCTCGGCCGAAGACCGGATCAGTCCGACCCCGCCGGACCCGTACGGACGCACTCCGCCGCCAGCGCTGGCCGCCGAACGGGATGCCGAGAATGATGATTCCCCATCATGGTCATCACGTTGTTGTACGCCGAAGGTGCTGTCGGTGCCGAAGAAGCTCGGCGAGTAGCCAAAGTCGAACTCACCGCCGAAGACACCGCCTCCATGCCGCCGCCGCGTGAACCCGAATGCCGTTCGGCCGTCACCGACTTCCTGCGCGAAGTTGGCGCCGATCCAGGGACTGATGAAGCCGTCGGCGTAGTGCGAGATGCCGACCACGACAGCACCAGGAACGCCGTCACGAAGCGAAGAGCTTTCAGAAGATCGCAGCATCGTTGAAACTCCTTGAAACGAGGCGCAGGACGCGCCCTCCGGCGGAGCAGCTGCAAGCGACGTGCCTCTTCCGCGGAGGCTCACCAGTGCCGCAGATTTACTCAACCGGTTTCGACGACGGGTCCGTGAAGCGAGATGGTTTGGGATGAAGCGAACGATCTACTGAGAAGAAGGCCCGGGGTTCCAACAGAACCCCGTGCCTTCTTCCTGTTTTGTCGCTAAGAGCGGTCAGCGAATCACGAGGCCGATGCTCGCCCGCCAGAAGTCGAGATTGCCTCAACCTCGGCTCGGGATCCGCGTCGTTATCGAGGACAGGTCGCTCGATGACGGCTCCGAAGTATCGGAGGTCGCCACGAAGCCCCACGTGGTCCGCGAAGAACCCCACTGACGCCGCCGCCAAGGTCGAAGCCGAAATCGTTGCCGTTCAATGCGGCGAATCCGGGCGACGCGGCCTGGCGCGACCCAATGTAGCCCACGCCTCCGACGACATAAGGCTCTGATTACCTGCTCCGTGCTGCCCGCCGACTGGAATGCCGACGATCAGGTTTCCCGTCGCCGTGAGCACGTGTGGTTGTCGACGGATTCTTCGAAGATGTTCGGCGCCCAGCCGAAATCGAATTCGCCGCCGATGATGCCGTTGCCCATGCCTCCGGCACTGAAGCCCCAGTTCGCGTGATTGCCCTCGACGGGCGCGTTTCCGAGAATTGACCCCGCCGAATGGAATGAAGAATCCATCGGCACGAGCCGGCGTTGGGGCGAAGACCACTGCAGTGGCCGCCGTGAGACACGAGAAGTCTTGACGAGCGTTCGAGATCGTTGAAAACACCTCTCCGTGGCATCCGGCGACAGAAACTGCAACCGCCGTGCACCCAGGGGCGTCGAACTCGGCAACTCGACAGCTCTCATGCGATCGCAGGCAGAGCGCTCCAGGATGAGATGCCACGCGCGCACTGAGGTGTGCTTCGCTCGTCCGTAGATGGCCGATCGCGATTGCGGATGGCCACTGCGCCGCGCACGCGAGCGGTCGAGGGACGAGATACGTCGCCCGTCGCGATTCACCTCGTCCAACGATCTGCTGATTGGCATCGTCCGAGTTCCGGCGTCGCTCAAGCGTCGGGCACGCGGATTCCATCGGAAGCAGATCACGCTGAAGGGGACCGGAGCGAGGCGTTCGAAATCCTGATGGGCGATCCACCCACCGCGGCAAACTTTCCGGCGAGCGCGATGTGGTTGCCGAGGATCTCGCGGATGCCCTGCGCGCCATACGCGCGCAGAACCATCCAGAGTTTCAGCGCGCGGAAACGGCGGCCCAGTTGAACGCCGGTGTCCATCAGATTGTGAATCTCGCCGGCGTCGCGCGTGCGCAGGTAGTCGGGCGACAGAGAGAAAGCCCGGCGCACGACGTCCATGCGCCGGCAGTAGAACGCGCTGAGATCGAACGGCGTGAACAGCCACTTGTGCGGGTTCACGACGACGGAGTCGGCGTCGTTCCGCGCCTTCCAGAATCCATCGATGCGACGGCAGCATCGCGGCGACGCCGGCGTAAGCCGCATCGACGTGCAGCCACATGTGCTCTCGCCTGCAGAGCGCCGCGATCCCGGGCACCGGATCGACGCTGGTCGTCGACCGTCGTCCCGACAGTCGGCATCACCGCGATCGGCAGGATTCCCGCCGCCCTGTCTTCGTTCACCGCCTGCTGCAGCGGCATCGACCCGCATCCGGAACGCTCTTCGTCGACCGGAATTTTCCTGAGAGAGTCGATGGCCCAGTCCGATCGCGATCATCGCCTTCGATCGATGGAGAAGTTCGCCTCTCCGGATGTGCAGACGCGCAGGCGCGGAACGTCCGGACGTCCGGCGAGGCCGGCTGCCCGGAGCGGTTGGGACAGCCAGCTTCGCGCGCAGCGATCAGCGCGTGCATCGTCGCTATCGATGCCGTGTCGTAGATGACGCCCTTCGAAAGCCGGCGGCAGCCGATCGAGTCGCGGAGCCATCCAAGCGCCACCTGTTCGAGCTCGGTGGCTGCAGGCGACGTGCGCCACAACATGGCCTGCTGATTGAGCGCGGCAGACAGAAATTCGCGCGAGGATGCCGGGCGGCGCTGGCGGTGATGGCGAAGTAGGCGAGAAATCCCGGGTGGTTCCAGTGCGTGAGGCCCGGCACGAGCACGCGCTCGAAGTCGGCCATGATGGCGCTGAAGGATTCAGGATCCTCCGGCGCGTGCGGGCAGTTGTCGCGGTGATGTCGCCCGGCTTCACCCTTGCCAGGACCGGAAAGCGTTCGGGATGTTCGAGGTATCCGGCGATCCAGTCGACGCAGGTCGTGTCCGCGGCGCCGGAATTCCCGCCGGGTCCACGACAGGCCTATTTTCGACGGTCACTGTCACGGGCGAGAGAATCCGCGCCGTGACTTCGTCCGCCGGTCTTGAAGTGTGGCTTCGCTCGGGTCGCGCGTCACGACGGTTGCCGTTCCAGCGCCGCCGCCCGCGGCTGCGCTGATCGCGGCGCCCTTCGCGCCCGCCGGCAATCGCACCGAGAATGGCGCCGACGACCGCGCCGCCGCCGGTGCGTGCGGCGCTCGACTGTCCGCGCGGGTCACCGGTTCGCGTGATGGTTTCGGTAGTGACGGGCAGCCTCGTCCCGTCGGCCAGCACGAGCAGTATTGAAGCGGATGCCGAGGCGGCCTGTTCCTTGAACTTTCCGCCGCGCTCGACAGTCACGACCGTGCCGAGCAGCCGCGATCCTGCCGGAATTGCGACCGAGCCGTTCGAGGCGAACATCGCGAGCGACCCTGGCTTCGACGCGGTCGTTCAACCTTGGCGGTCTCGCTCCGAGACCGTGGTCTCCATGCGAATGCCAATCACCGAATCGGCGCCGACCGTGAGCTCTTCGAGAGACCTTCTGCGGAGGCTCCGGCGCGCGAGGCGGCTCGGCCACCTGATGGTCCTCTGACAGGCGGTGGGCAGGCAGTGGCGGCGCTCTGATCGACCGTGGGCGCGCTCGGCGCTTGCGGCGCGGGTGTGCTTGGCCAGCCCCGGTCAAGCGTCGGCAGCGGCGTGTTGCAGGCCGTCGTCGTTGTCCGCAGGCTTTGCTTGCCGCTTTCGCAGGTCTGACGACGCGCTTCCTCGCGCTTCCGTGGCGTCGCCGGCGCGGGCTTCGCCGGGAGCCAGGGTGACCGCTGCGGCTGGAGCCGGCGAAACGACTGCTTCGGTTTCCTGGACAGGTCTTGCAGAGGCCTCGATGGGCGCCGCCGGTCATCTCGATCGCCGCCGGTTTCTCGGTTGCTCCATTCTGGCGGGTCGCCATGAAGGCGCACGCCATGCCGCCTGGTAACGCAGGCAACCGCGAGAGCCGTGAATGCGAGTCGGTTCGAGAACATGGCGGCCAATCTCCTCAAAGCTGGGTTCCACCGGAGCATGACGCAAGCCCGCGTGCGGTCCTGGCCTGGAGGGCCGGGCGTAAGTTCTTGGAGCGCGTCAGGTTTACCAGATCGGCTCGTCCTGGGCGACTGTCACCTGCGACGGAAATTGTCCTCGACCATCAGGGCAGGAAGGGCAGGAAGGCCGGGAGGGCAGGAGGGCCAGGTCCGGGCGGGAAAGGAATACCATCGGCGGCATGACTCGCTATTTGAGCCTCGCCGGCGTCGCGGTGATCGTATCCGCTCGATCGGCCCGGCGGCGTTTCGGGGCTCGGGCGCAGGCCCCTGCCCCCGCGCAGGCGATCGACGAGGAAGTACCGAGACTCATCAAACAGCACCTTCAGGATCCGCGTATTTCGACCGAGCTCGTGGATCACCTGCCGGCGTCGGATCGAGTTCCTTCGCCGCTGCAGATTTCTTGGCCGCATCGTCGGCACGCCTGGCGAGCTCACCTACGCGAAAGACATCCATCGCTACTACGAAGCGCTCGCACGCTCGTCGCACCGCGCAAAGTTCTGGAAGATCGGCACCACCGAAGAAGGCCGCGACATCGTCGTCCTCGCCATTGCCGACGAGGCGACGATTGCGGCGCTCGATTCGTATCGGATCGGCTGAGCGCGCTGACCGATCCGCGCCGGACGAACGAAGCCGACGCCACGACAGCTCGCTGGACACCGCCAAGCCGATCTACTACCTCGTGAGCGGCATGCACTCTCCCGAGAACGGCGGGCCCGAGATGCTCATCGAGCTCGCGTACCGACTGATCGTCGAGGAAACGCCGTTCATCCAGACGATCCGCAACAACGTCATCACCTTCATCACGCCGGTCATCGAAGTCGACGGCCGCGAAAAGCAGGTCGACACCTACTACTTCAACAAGAAGCGCGCGCAGGGCGACGCGCGGCTGCCGCTTGATGTACTGGGGCAAATACGTCGCAGCACGACAACAACCGCGACGGCATGGGCCAGCTGCTGAAGCTCACGCAGGCCGTGACCGAGCTGACCGCTGGACTGGCATCCGACGATCATTCACGACCTGCACGAAGCGCAGACGTATTCTATACGCCTCGACCGGCACCGGTCCTATCAACGACGCGCTCGATCCGATCACGGTCAGCGAGTGGTGGATGCTGGCGCGAGAACGACGTGATGGAGATGACCAAGCGCGGCGTGCCCGGCGTCTGGACCTACGGGTTCTACGACGGCTGGGTCCCGAACTACATGATCTTCATCGCGCACAGCCACAACGCCGATCGGCCGCTTCTACGAAGTCCAGAGCTACGGACCCGACAACGTGCGAAGTGCGGCCGCAGGCCGCGACCTCAGCAAGGAGTGGTTCCGTCCCGAATCCGCCGCTGCCGTTCATCAAGTGGGGCCCGCGCAACAACACCAACATCCAGCAATCGGCCGTGCTGTTCGCGCTCAACCACGTCGCGCAAGAACCGGTCATCTCTATCTCGAGAACTACTGGCTGAAGAACAAGCGAGTCGGTCGACAAGGGAAGGAGCGGTCCGATCAACGCGTGGGTCATCCCCGCGGGCCAGCGGCGCAAGGCGGATGCGGCGGCGGCCGTGAACGATCTACGCGTCAGGGTCTCGAGATCTCGCGCGCCGCGTCGTCGTTCAAGGCCGGCAACGTCGACGTCAAGGCCGGCGATTACGTCGTGCGCGGCGACCAGCCGTTCCGCACGCTGGCCGACGTATGTAGCTTCTCGGTCAGAACTACGCGCCGCAGAATCCGCCGCCCTACGACGACACCGGCTGGACCTTCCAGTTGATGCGCGACTTGCGGATCGTGCCGGTGGCAGACAAAGGCGTGCTCGATCAGCCGATGACGCTCATCTCCTCCGACGTGAAAGCGCCCGGCGGCAGTCGAAGGAACGCGGCAAGGTGCTGCGTGGTCGAGCACACAGCCGACACCAGCCTCGGTGACGTTCCGTTTCAGAAATCCGCGCGTGAAGATGCTGGCGCGCCGAGGAAGATTTCGAGATCGACCGGCAGTCGATTTCCCGCGCCGGGGCCATCATCGTGCCCGACGGCGATCCGCGCGCCGCTCGAGGCGATGCTTCGCGACCTGGGCTTGTCGGCCAGGGCCGTTGCCGCTGCTCCTCGGTCAAGACGCACGAGCTCGATCTTCCGCGCATCGGCTACGTCCACAGCTGGACCCGGACGCAGGACGAAGGCTGGTGGCGCGCGGCGCTCGACGCCTACGGCATCCCGTACACGTAGCTTCGCGGACCAGAAACTTCGCGAGGGACGCCTTCGAGCGAAATGACGACGTCATCCTCTTCCCTGCATGTCGGAGGAAGCGCAGTGTCGCAGGTGAACGGCATGGCCCGCGACGGGAAACGCCGCGCTGCCGTACAAGAAGACCGCCGAGACGCCGAATCTCGGCGCGATCGATTCGAGCGATGACATTCGCGGCGGCATGGGCCTCGAAGGGCTCGCCGAGCTCGCGAAGTTCGTGCAGGAAGGCGGCACGCTGATCACGGAAGGCTCGACCTCGACGATCCTGCCCGAGTATGGAATCTCGAACGGCGTAACGGTTGAAGAGCCCGCACAGCTCTTCGTCCGTGGATCCATTCTTCGCGGCCGGATCGCCGATCCGAAGAGTCCGATCGTCTACGGCTTCGCGGGCGATGAACTGCCGGTGTATTTCAGCTCAGGCGCCGGTGCTGAACGCCCGGCGGACGAGGCGGACCGCCTGCAGCCGCTCAAGGTCCGAATGCCGGCCTTGGCCAGAACATCACACCAAACGCGGCGCCGCTCCGGCTGTCGGTGTTCGATGGCGATCAGGCCGAGACCAACCCGCCTGCCGGCGCCCGGCGAGCGTCCCAGGGAAGAAGACGTGGCCCGGCTCCGGCAGCAGGCGGTCGGCGACGTCACGGCGGAAACGAGTCGCCCGCGCGTCGTGATGCGATTTCCTGACAACCCGAATGATCTGCTGCTCTCGGGAACGATTGCCAACGGTCAGCACTCGTCCGGCCGGGCCATCGCCGTAGCGACGAAAAAGATCGGACTGCGGTCACGCCGTGATGTTCGCGATCCGCCCGTTCTGGCGATGGCAGACACAGGGAACCTGCACGCTCGGCTTCAACGCGATCACCTGAACTGGTGAACGATCTGGACGCTGGCAAGTAGGGCGCAGGAGGTAGACTGTGGGCTCAGGCCTGAAGCCGGCACTGAAGCAGGTCATGTTCAAAGAGCCGCCGTACCTGCGAGCTTCGTAAGCCTTCGAGAATCCAGTTCCGAGCGTTCGTCACGCTGAACGATCCGTCTTCTCGCGCGGAGACCTTTGATCCAGTGAGGCCGCTCCGTTGTGCACCGGCGCAGGCGGCGTATTCGGGCCGCGGCGGCAGGGCATGCGGCGCGATCGGCATCACGCCCGGCTGATCGTCCCAGCCAGTTCGCGATGAACAGGCCGGGCACCGTGTAATTCCTGACCGCTCAGCACCGAGAAGTGAATCTGCCACAGGTCCTCGAGCCCCGGCGACGAGTAGAGCGTCTTCATCACGCGACGGCCATCCGCCTTGCGAGTGCCGTTGTTCATGATGGCCACGCGCGGCCGGACGGCATGGACGAGAACCTCGGAGTTCGACGTGTCCTGACCGTGATGCAGTCCGAGCAGCACATCGACCGGTGTCGATGCGGGTCTTCGGACACATCAGGTCGAACTCCTTCTGAGTCGGCAAGATCGCCGAGATGCGCCGTTCTGAACTTGCCAGAACGTGATGTAGCTGCCGACCGATTGCGGATCTTCTTCGTTGCTGTCGGTCGGCTTGAATGCTGGCGCAGGCCGGGTTCGCTTTTCCAGCGCCCGGCAACGGCGTTCTTGATCACCTCGCCCGCGGAGCTCACCACCACGACCTCGAGACCGGCGACCGCAATCTTGTCGCCAGGCTTCGCAACGGTGTGCGTCGCCTTCGCGTAAAGCCCGGGATAGGTGTTCTTCAGGAAATCGTCGATCGCCTGGTTCGGCTGCTCGATTCGGACCGTGATCGATGAAGTGCCGTATGGGAATGCGAGCGGCGAGCTCCGCCACGCCACCGGCATGATCGCCGTGCCAGTGCGTGATGATCAGATGATCGATCTGCGTCAGGCTGCGCATCGCGTGCCGCCGCGATGATGCGCGCGGCGTCGCGCGACCGCTCCGGCGCCGCCGTTGCCGGCATCGATCAACAGCGACTCGCCGGAAGGCGAGACAAGCAGTGTCGCGTTGCCGCCCTCGACGTCGACGACGTAGATGTCGAGCGTCGTCTCGCGGCTCGCGATTGTGCCAGCGCCGGCGCAGCTGGTCAGCGCGGCGATCGTCAGGAGAGCGAGGAAGCGGCGCATATTCTGACCCCCAGACAACTAGACAACGATTCCGATCACCAGTGCCATTCACCGCGACTCGCATCTCGCTCAACGGGCTCGTTCGACAGGAGCCAGACGCTCAGGAGCAGTGCGGACACCGCGACCCATTCGCCGCCGCGCGACGGTAAAACCGGCTCCTGCAGCCGTCGCCGCCGGCGAAGAACCAGGCAAGGCCGCACACGTGGTGCGCATACGCGATCAGCCTCACGATAGCGGCTGATTGTCAACGCCGAGACGAAGGAACTGGACCAGCGCCACCGAAAGTGTGACGGCTGACGTCACGACGATGGCCACGACCGGCGTGCGAAAAGCCGGGATGTGTCTTGAGAAACATGCCGGGCAACTGTCCGTTCTCGGCCATGGCAAACAGGATCCTTGGGGACGCGAATGTCAGCGCGTTGATCGTGCCACCCATCGAGAGAGGCGCGCCGAGCGAGATCAGGGCGGCTCCCGGCGCTCCCAGAAAACGCAGGCTGGCATCGGCCAGAGGACGTTCCGGATCGTGGCCAGGTCCGGGAGGATGCCGATGCAGCACGATCTGGCACGAGCACGTAGGTGAGAAAGACGATCGCCAGTCCGAGCACATCAGCGCGAACGGCAGATGACGGCCTGGTTCGCGGACTTCACCAGCGGGTATCGCGGCGCCTTCGAAGCCCATAGGTGAACACGAGCAGCGGCGCCGTTTGTGAGAAGGCGGTGTATCCGGGCGGGCCGCCGGAATATCTCGCGGCGTCGATGAAGAACAGGCCGCCGATGCCTACGAGAAAGAGCGGAATCAGTTTGCCGACCGTCAGCACGTTGGTCACCGTGGTCGTCGCACGAATCCCGACGATGTTCGACGATGGTCAGCGCCGCGATGAGAGAGACGATGATGACGGAGCGCCACAGCGCCGACTGCCGGCCGCAGGGATGAAGAAACCGACATAGCCCACGAACAGGTTCGACAGCGATGCCGCGGCCGCGATTCGCCCGAGCCACAGCAGCCAGCCGACCTGGAAACGCCGACGAGCGGTCCGAACGTCGCGCGGGCGTAAAGATATGCCGGCCGCCGCTCGCGTTGAACCGGCTGCCGACTTCAGCAAAACAGAGAATGACGAGAAAGATCGCGATCGCCGCGACGAGATACGCGGCCAGGCTGTAGGTGCCGGCTAACGCGTAGGCGCGTGCCGGCAGGCCGAAGATTCCGGCGCCGATGATCGAGTTGATGACGAAGCGCGACGAGGTCCCACCGGTGAATGCCACGGACCAGCCGTGTGCCGGCGGAATCGGCCATTGCGACCAGGATTTTCCGTCAGAAGGAGAGCACGAGGTCGACTTTCTTTCGCTCGAGGCCGATCGCCGGCGTCAGCCGGACGCTGGGCTTTCCAGCACGCGGCGCTTGAAAGATCGTCGTCCGGCACCTTTGGTGCAGCCAGTCAACGCAGTGCGCCGATCCCGCCGCACAGCCGCACCGCCCACCGCGCAGGCCACGATCGGATCATCGAGACAGGCTTCGGCACCGACGGTTGACCCCATCGCGACGCCGATCGCCGCGCCGATGATGACGCCGTTCCACAGGCGATCACCTTCGCGCGCGATCTTCAGCCCCGGTTCGTAGCGAATGGTTTCCTGGTTGACCGTGATGCTTCGACGGCGAGGATCGCACCAAGCGGTCCGCTGATGGTAGTACCCGTCGCGCGCGTGACGAAGACGATGTCTCCGCTCTGGCTTTCAGGTTGGTGAAATCGGTTTGCCCGTAGGCGCGGCGTCGCCGAGAGAAAAATCGTGAACACGAGCCGCGTGAGTGACCGCTCGACTCGTCAGCCTCATGTTCCCGCTTACTCGGAACCTCGCGGCTACTCGCTTCATCACGACCAGCAGGTCCCGCGCTTCAACGGCCATTCCGGGCGTGACCAGGACTTCGGCGACGATGCCGTCGCGCGGGCTGTAGACCGCGGTCTCCATCTTCATGGCTTCAATCGACAGCAGGCGCTCGCCGGCCTGCGACCGGCTGCCTGGCGCGCGCGGCGACCGACGACACCTTGCCCGGCATCGGCGCGCCGATGTGATTTCGTTGTCGGTTGCCGGCTCTGCCGGGTGGCGCTTTCACGGTCGACTGTGTCCGATCGATCGAGCGACGCGGACGTCGCGCGGCTGTCCGTTCAGCTCGAAGAAGACCGTTCGTGTGCCGTCTTCGCGCGCTTCGCCCGTCGTCAGGTAGCGGATGATCAGCGTTTTGCCGCGCTCGATCTCCACGGCGATTTCGTCGCCAGGCTGCAGGCCGTAGAAGAAATTCGCGGTCGGAATCGTCGACGTGTCGCCGTACTGCAGCGAGTGATCTGAGAAAGTCGGAGAAGACCTGCGGATACAGCAGATACGACAAGCACTTCCTCTTCGCGCGCGCTCGCGCTTGGCCTTGCTCGTGAATGGTTCGCTGCTGCCGCCGAAAAATCTGCCGGCGGCATGCGCCGCTCCCGGGCCGTCCGGCAATCGGCTGCGACGCGCGCCGATCGCAGCACGACATCCTGGAAGTTCTTCGGCCAGCCGCCTTCCGGGCTGACCGAGCATGCCCTGCATCATCTCGACGACGCTCTGCGGAAATGCCGAGCGGCGACTCGCGATTCGAGCATGTCCGCCGGCTTGAGGTCGTTGGTCACCATGAAGAGCGCCAGATCGCCGACGACCTTGCTCGACGGCGTGACCTTGACGATGTCGCCGACCAGCTGGTTGGCCTGGCGCATAGGCGCGGCAGATTTCCGGCCAGCGATCCTCGAGGCCGAGGTTCTCTCGCCTGCTGGCGCAGGTTCGTGTACTGGCCGCCGGGCATTTCGTGCTGGTAGACGTCGGGTCCCGGCGCCTTGAGCGCCTCCTCGAACGGGTAGTACAGCTCGCGGACGCCCGGCCCAGTAGCGGCTCAATTCGTCGAGCACTTCCTGATCGAGTCCGGTGTCGCGATCCGTGTGGCGCAGCGCCGCGACCAGGCTGTTGAGACATGGCTGGCTCGTCATGCCGCTCATCGACGCGATCGCGGCGTCGGCGATGTCGCACGCCGGCGTCGGCCGCGCGCAGCACGCTCGCCGGCGTTGATGCCGCTCGTGTCGTGGGTGTGAAAGTGAATCGGCACGCCGACTTCGTCGCGAAGCGCCTTCGACGAGCGCGATAGGCCGCCTGCGGCTTGCAGAGGCCCGCCATGTCCTTGATGCACAGGATGTGCGTGCCCATCTTTACCAGGCGCTTCGCCAGCCGCACGTAGTAGTCGAGCGAGTATTTCGTGCGCGCCGGATCGAGGATGATCGCCGGTGTAGCAGATCGCCGCCTCGCAAATCGCCTGCGTATCGGTGCGCACGGCCTCGATCGGCGAGCTGCATGTTCTCGGTCGAGTTCAGCGAATCGAAGATGCGGAAGACGTCGATGCCGTCCGCCGCGCTGCGCTTGATGAACGCCCGCACGACGTTGTCGGGATAGGTGGTGTAGCCGACGGCGTTGCTGGCGCGAAGCAGCATCTGGAACAGGATGTTCGGGATCCGCTGCGCAGCTCGATCAGCCGGTCCCACGGATCCTCCTGCAGGAAGCGCATCGAGGTATCGAACGTCGCGCCGCCCCACATTTCGAGGCTGAACAGGTCCGGCACGCCGGCGCGCCACGAGCGTCGGCGATCAGCGAGGATGTCGTAGGTGCGGACACGCGTCGCCAGCAGCGACTGATGCGCGTCGCGCATGCGTCGTGTCGGTGACGAGCAGCCGCGCGTTCGTCGCGCACCCATGCCGGCGAACGTTCGGGTCCGAGCTTCTGCAGCTTCTGCCGCAGTGCCCGCCGGGCGGTTCGATCCGGGCCGCCGGGTCGGCGGCACCGGCGTCTTCGAGCTTCCGCGCGATCGTAGCCCCTTCACGTCGGGCGTCCGTTGACGATGACGTTGGCCGAGGTATGAGAGCGTCTTCGTCGCGCGATCGCGCGGCGCGCCGGAACGCGAACAGCTCCGGCGTGTCGTCCACGAACGTCGGTGGTGGCGCCGCCGGACCTGAACGTCGGGTGGTCGATGAGGTTCAGCAGGAACGCGATGTTGGTCTTGACGCCGCGGATCCTGAATCTCGCGGAGCGCGCGGTCGCCGCGCTGCGCCGCTTCCTCGAGCGTCGATCCCCACGTCGTGACCTTGACGAGCAGCGAGTCGAAATACGGCGTGATGACCGCGCCGCCGAAGCCGTTGCCGCCGTCGAGGCGCACGGCGAAGCCGCCCGCCGATCGATACGTCGTGATGCGGCCGTAGTCGGGAATGAAGTGGCGGTCAGGATCTTCGGTCGTGTCACGCGGCACTGCATCGCGACGCCGCGGCACTCGATCTGGTCCTGCGTCGGAATGCTGCACCGGCGCGTCGTGCAGCTGTGTGTCCGGCCGCGATCAGGATCTGGCTGCGCACGAGGTCGATGCCGGTGACCATCTCGGTGACGGTGTGCTCGACCTGAATGCGCGGGTTGACCTCGATGAAGATAGAACTCGCCGCGTTCCACGTCGAGCGAGGAACTCGACGGTGCCGGCGTTTCGGTAGCCGACCGATCGCGCACAGGCGAACGGCCGCGTCGCAGATGCGCTGATCGCAGATCGTCCGGGAGGTTGATGCTCGGCGCGACCTCGACGACCTTCTGATGCCGGCGCTGCACCGAGCAGTCGCGTTCCCAGAGGTGCACGAGGTTGCCGTGTGCGTCGCCGAGGATCTGCACCTCGATGTGTTTGGCGCTTCGGATGTAGCGTTCGAGGAAGACGTCGGCCGCGGCCGAACGGCGGCGCCGGCTTCGCGCTGCGCTTCGGCGAGCTTCTGTTCGAGCTTCGCGGCGCTTGGCGACGACGCGCATGCCGCGGCCGCCGCCGCCGAAGCTGGCCTTGATCATCAGCGGATAGCCGACGCGATTGCGGCTTCCTGCCATCGACGACGTCGCGTCAGCGCCGCTGTCCGTGCCGGGAACGGTTGGAACGCCCGGCATCGCGCGCAAGGCGCTTGGCCGCCGTCTTGTCGCCGAACATGTCGAGGTGTTCGGCGGTCGGACCGACGAACGTGATGCCGGCTGCGTCGCACGCACGGGCCAGCGCGGCGTTCTCGGCGAGAAACCCGTAGCCGGGATGAATCGCGTCGACGCTCGTTGCTGCCTGGCGACCGCGATCAGGCTCGTCGATGTTGAGATACGAACGGACCGGTTCGCCGCCGGCTTCCGGCCCGATGAGGAACGCTTCGTCGGCCTTGAACCGATGCAGAGAGAAGCGATCCTCGTAGCTGTAGACAGCGACGGTGCGGAGACCGAGCTCGGTGGCGGCTCTGAAGCAGCGGATGGCGATCTCCGAGCGGTTGGCGACGAGCAGTTTTTCATGACAGACAGGTTCGGAGGTCCGACGGGGGTGCGACGGATGAATGTCACGTGTGATCTTACGATAAAGATCTTTCCGTCCGTGAGTCCTCCGACCGACATCGTCGTCATCGGCGCGGGCATCATCGGTTGCGCGACGGCGCGAGCTGGCATCGGCGCGTCGCGGCGCATCGGTACGTGGTCGACGATCGCCCCGCGGGCATGGGCGCCACGCAGGCGTCCGGCCGGAGTGCTCGCGCCGTGATATCGAGGCGCGCGACGATTCGCCCCTGCTCAGAGCTGACGGTGCGAAGCCTCGGATCTTTCGACAAATTTGTCGCTCGCGTCTCCTCGGTGAGCGGACTGCCTGTCACCTATCGCCGCACCGGCACACTCGAGATCGCGACCGAAGAAGAATCTCTGCCCGTTTCGAGCAGCAGCGCGTCGCGCTCTCCGCGCAGAGGCATCACCGCGGAAGTCGTCGATGCCGCCGCCGTGCGCCGCGAAGAGCCGCCAGCTTGCCGATGGTGTGCTGGGCGGCGCCTGCTGATCCCTGCACGGATATGTCGTCGCCGGAGAGCTCAGCGCGCGCTCGCCGCAGCGGCGCGGCGCCATGGCGCACAGCTGATCGAGCACGGCAGGGTCAAACGCATTGCGGAGCAGGAAGGCGAGCTCAGTCAGTCGAAACCGAACGGGGACCGCTCGCCGGCAACGGTGTCGTCATCGCCGCCGGAAGCTGGAGCGGACGGATCGAGATCTCGGCGGCGTCACGGCGCGACTGCCTGTCAGCCGGCCGGTGCGAGGACAGCTGCTGCATCTCGCGTGGAGCGGTGTGCCGCTGCGCCGCGTGATCTGGGAGTGAGCGCTGTTATCTCGTGCCCTGGGAAGACGGGACGCTGCTCGTCGGCGCCACGGTTGAAGAGGCGGGCTTCGACGAGCGAACGACCGCGGCGGGAGTCCATGACCTGATCGACGCGGCCTGCGAAATCGTTCCGCGCATGTGGACAGCCGGCTGATCTCGGCGAAAGCCGGCCTTCGGCCCGCGACGACCGACGATCTGCCGATCATCGGCATGTCACGACCGTGATTCCGAATCTGATGTATGCCACGGGCCACTATCGAAACGGCGTGTGCTGCTGGCGCCGCTGACGGCAGCAGCTCGTCGCCGACTCGATGCTCGAGGATAAAGTGGATCCGATGCTGGCGGTGACGAGTCCTCAACGGTTTGGACGCGCTATAAGCTGCTGAATCGGGTAATCGGGTAATCGAGTAACCGGATAGTGGATTGATGATTTGACGATTGGCGGTGTTCGAGTACCGATCTCGAGGCGACGCTGCGAGACGGTGAGACGGCACAGGCGGTATGAAGTCAACCGTCGGGCGACCACTGTTCGAGATCGATTGTGCAGGTCCGACGGAAGAAGCCGCGAAGGGTCGTCTCGCGAACTGGCTGACCTGGCGGCACCGAACGTTCCAGGGCATTGACAGCGCTGCAGAGCGCCGAGCGCACTGCCGCACCGGGCGCTCGCCGACGGCGCGTTCGGCAGCTTTGATCTGGACGAATCTGCCGCGGACGATCTTCGACGGCAGTCATTGGCAGAGATCGAGGCGGCCTGCGCACATCTCGGACGAAGTGCAGGCCCGCCGCCACGGAGTAACGACATGGCCACGCTTCCCCGCCGAAGCCGAGGAAAGAATCAAAGTCACTGATATGGCTTGGACGCTGGACACGGCCAGTCCATCCGCAAGCAATTCACGTTCGCCGGATTTCCCGAGGCGGTTGCCTTCGTGAACCGCCTGGTGCCGGAAGCGGAGGCGGCCGACCACCACCCCGACGTCCTCATCAACTACAAGCGCGTCACGCTGATATTCGACGCACAGCGAAGGAGGGCTCACAGAGAAGGACTTTGCCGGGGCGGCGATGGCGGATCGAGTCAGTGCAGCGAACTAGAAATTTGGCGACTTGGTGGCGACTTGGTGATTTGATTACCTCACCAACTCACCAATTCGCCAACTCACCAAATGCGCCTGAAACAAGACCTACAGCTCTCTGCCGAAGTTGCGGCGCTGACCGGATTGAGTGCACGCCAACTTCAGATCTGGGATGCCAGCGGGCTCCTCGCCGCGGCCATTTCGTCCCACCGCACGGCCGCCGGCGGATACACCGAGCGCCGCTACACGCCAATCGAACTGTTCGAGCTCCTCGTGCTCGCGGATTTGCGCCGCCGCGGTCTCACCATTCCTCAACTGCACGGGATTGTCGATGTGCTGAAACATCAATTTGGCGCGCGCCTCTTCGATGCGACGGGCGGCGGCGGCTCCGTCCGCCTGTTGACGGACGGGCGACGTGTGCATGTCAAGACGTCGGCAGGCGCGTTTTACAACTTGTTGAAGTCGCCGACGCAGCCGCTGCTCGTGATTGGAGACGAAGGGCTGCTCAAGGAGCTCGGCGGGAAGGTCCGCGCGCAGGAAGAAACGATCTACTGCTTGAAGCTGTTCAGGGCGTCCTGCTCTGATTCGAAATTCTCGAGGACCGCCAGAAGTCTCGTCGTCGCGAGCGCACTCGGAACGAACGCACCTTCAGGTGCACCAGCTGAGAGGCGTCCGCCCAGTTTTCTGATGGTGACGTAGCTTCCAGACCAGCGAACCAATCCCGGCGCTGTCGAGATACGTGATCTCCTGGAAATTCACGAGTATCTGGAGCTGACCGCGCTCGATCAGTTCGTCAACCTTCTTGCGGAACAGCTCCTCGCCGTCGGACAGGATGAACCGCCCGCTCGGATCGAGAATCACCACCCCGTCGGCGCTTCGTTCGCTGATCTCCATTGAATGGCAGAACCGCAGATTGCTGATCGCAGATTTTCTATCACGAAGGCGGAAGGGACGACGACGAAGAATCAGAACCTTCGTGAAAATCGTGTAAACCGGTCCCGCTAACTGATGGGGAAGATCTTCTCGAGGTCGTCGGCGGGACGGGAATGACGTGCACGCCCACCAGTTCGCCGACTTTGCGTGCGGCACGCAGCGCCGGCATCGGTCGCGGCTTTCACCGATCCGACGTCGCCGCGGACGATCGCCGTCACCAGCCCGGCATCCGACTTTCTGCCAGCCGACGAAGACGACGTTGGCGGTTTTGACCATCGCGTCGGCCGCCTCAATCATGCCGATCGAGGCCGCGCGTCTCGACCATTCCGAGCGCGTCGCCAATCTCGCGCTTGTCTTTGTCTGCCATTCGCGCCGCGCAGTGTATCACGTGCGCGGCGACGGGATACGCAGGCACGACCACGAAGGCACGAAGACACGAAGAAGAGGAACTAGGCCAACAGTCCGGGAAATTCGCCGGCTTGACCTCGTAGCGGGGAAAACCGCCGACGTGTTGGCGAGCCCCAGGTGCCGCACGGCGACTTCGGCGAACACGTCGCGGAAGTCGGTGGTCACGGCCAGATCGCGCCGATCGTAGCGGCGGTCCACCGCGAGGCCGGGCCACTTGCCGTAGACCTTGCCGCCGCGTACGCCGCCGCCAATCACCATCATCGCGTTGCCATGTCCGTGATCGGTGCCGCGATTGCCGTTCTCCGACACAGCCCGGCCGAACTCCGACATCGTCAGGACGACAGTGTCGGCCATGCGGTCGCCGAGATCGGTGACGAGCGCGGCAATGGCCGCGGGAGAAGTCGTCCAGCCGCGTCGCGAGTTGGCCCTGTGCCGATCCCTGATTCACGTGCGTGTCCCAGCCGCCGAGATCGGCGAACGCGACTTCGAGCCCGAGATCGGCTTTCGTAAGCTGGGCAATCTGCATCAGCGCCTGGCCAAAGGCGCTGCGCGGATACTCGGCACCGTTCTCGGGCCGGTAGCGCGCCGGATCGGCAGCCTTCGAGCGTCTTCATCGCGTCGAACGCCTCGCGTCCGACGCCGTTCAGCACGTGATCGGCCGCCGCCGCATACTGCGCTTCGAAGCCGGAACTGACCGCATCGTTTCCGCCGCCTTGGATCCCGAACTGCGCCACCTGGTTCATCGCGAGCGCCGGCGCGTGGCCCTGCAGCATCCGCGGAAGCTGTTGTGTCAGGGCGACGGCGCGAAACGACGACTCGCGCTCGGTCTTTCTCGCCTGCAGAGTAACGATTGAGCCAGCCGTCTTCCGTGCTCTTGACGCCCGGCGTCGCCGTTTCCATGTAGTCCTGCGCGTCGAAGTGCGATCGCGTGTCGTCGGGCGAGCCGCACGCCTGGACGATGGCGAGCTCGCGTCGATCCCACAAGAGGCTGAGCGGAGCGAGGCGCGGGTTGAGGCCGAAGAAGCCGTCGAGGTCGAGCGCGCGCGTCGCGGGCGGTCCCGGACGGGCGAGCGATCGCAATGCGCAGGACGCGCGCGGTAATACTCTGCGTCGCCGAACGGCACGACCATGCTCAAGCCGTCGACTGCGCCGCGCTGGAAGATCGCGATCAGTTGCTTGGTCCGTCGTCCGCTCCGCGGCAAACGCGGTCCTGCGCCAGGAACGAGGGCGCGAAATCGAGGCTGACGAGCGCGAACGCGCCGTTTTTCAAGAAGACTCTTCGAGAAGTCATGACGAGCCTCAGATGGGCGGCTCTTTAGAGCGCTCTGGGTCTGAGACCCGTCCTATAGCGCCGCTGAAATTCCGGCGAGTCCAGCACGAGCGCGATGCGCTGCGCCGGAGCCGTCGCCTTTGCGCACAGTCGCGCGCGTCGTCTCCGATAAGTCGTCGCCCAAGCGCCGCTTCAACCGACGTCTGCCAGCTCTCGAGCGACGACGAGGTGGTGTCGACAAAACCGCGGCCGAGGCATTCCGAATGCGCGTGCTCGCGCTTCGAGTGCCGCACCGCCGTTCGGACGCCGCTGGCCGGCGGCATCCGCCCGAGGTGAGCGCGAGCGCGAAGTTCATGCGCGAGACGAGCGCGCCGGTGTTCGTCCACGCGTCAGCCGAGTCTTTGTAGCCCGTCGGCGGCTGGCACTGATAGAGCGGCATGCCCATCTCGCTGCAGCGAGCGGACGAGCGGCCGCGCATCGAGAATATCGGCGCCGGTCGCGCGCACGGCGCTGACGACGAATTCGAACGGCGTCTTGACCTTGGCGCGATACGTGTCGGGCGACGAGGAATTCAGGAGACGTCAGCAGCAGTGTCATCACTCGCGGTGAGATTGCCGTCTGTCTCGGTGAAGCGGGCGGCCATCCGATCGATCAGCGCCGGCGGCGGCGTGTCGCTCACAAACCGGCGGGCGAGCTTGGTCGAGATGAACTGCGCCGTCGACGGGATGCGACGCGAGGATGTCCAGCACCTGCTCGCCGTCGCTCGTCCGCCGCCGGCCTTGATCTCGTGGCCGAGCACGACCTTCTGCACCGCGGTCAGTGGATCCGCGGCTCGAAGTGGAACGCGCCGCCTATGACGCGGGTTGTCGATCGTCCAGCCCGTGAACGCGCGCGCGACTTCGGTGACGTCCTTCTGCGTGTAGCCGCCGTCGACGCCGAGCGTGTGCAGCTCCATCAGCTCGCGCGCCGTAGTTTTCGTTCAGGCCATTCGCGCCGGTTCTTCTGCCTGCTGCGGCCGGCTTGCTGGCCTGACGCCGACGGCGGGAAACCCGCGCTGCGCGGCCGCGCGACCGGAGCCCGACGCGGCGAGTCAGGCTGACGCCCGTTCGCCGGATGCGGTCCGTTCGGATCGGCGCTGAGCCAGTTGTCGAGATAGAAGAGCATCGCCGGGCTCTTCGCCGTCGCACCGAGCAGTTCGCGGAAGCTTGCCGAGGACGTGGGGACGGATCGTCTCGCGCTCGTACTCGGTCAGCAGGAATCGGTCGCGGCCCTTTGCGCGCATCGACGTTGAAGTGGTTGAACCAGAAATCCGTGAGAACTTCCTGCAGCTGCCGGTCGCTGTAGATCGGCGCGCAGCACTTTCTGCTGGCTGAGCTCGACGAGCGACGCCGTTTGCCTGCTGCTTGAACCTGCATCTGCGCCGGATCCGCTTCTCTCGCGGCGCGTTGGCATCCGCGCCGGCTGCGTCCTGCTTCCGGTCGCGCCTGGCTTCGGCGGCAGCCGCTCGAACTGCTCGGCGATTTGTCTCGAGCTCAGATTGATGGTCGTGAAATCCGGCGAGACGCGCGCTCGACTTCAGGATTCGCTGATGCGTAACGGGATGAAGCTGCTCGTCGATGTAGCGCTCGATGCCGATCCTCGCGCACGCGTTCGAGCATCTCCGGGGCGCGGACCGAGCCGACGCGGTTCAGCACCGAGACGATCGTCTTGTCGTCCAGTGGGGAACGTCGCCGCCGAAGGAACGCTGAGGCTGCCGAAAGCGCGGTCGCTGCCAGTGCCGTAATCTTCGTCCGCATGCGTCTCCTGACCTCTTCCTGTTAGACCAGGAGACGCCGGCGAACGTTAAAGGCACGCAACCTACGGCTGAACAACCACTTTCAGGTCGATGACCCTGGTTTCGCCCTCGGTGAGGGTGAACGGTGTCGCAAGACGGCTCAAGTCCTGAGTAGAACTGCCGCGGGTCGGATCCCCGCCGCGACGCATCCAGGGCTTCAGCTCGCCACGGCGAAGATACTCGCCAGGCGGGAGCGTGGCACCGAATATGCGGCCGTTCTGATCCCGGCCGACCCGACCGCCGACCGCGGCGGGTCGGTCCCATCCATTCATCCGGGTTCTGCGGGAAGAACGGTCACCGTCGCGTCGGATCGGTTCTCGCCTTCGGATTCGTCACAAGGCCGGTGACGTATCTGCTGTCGATTCGTGATCCACGCCAGTTCGACGCCGTCGACACGTCGCGGCCATCCGAGAGTTCGAGACCGAATCGATGATCTCCTTGCCGTCGTAGCGTACCGACTTCACGGTCCACGGCGTCGCGCCCGGGCCCGGGCGTTTGGAATGCGCGCAGGAGCACCGCGCCGGCGCTGGACTTCAGCTCGAACGTGAAATCGTCTTTCGTGACAGGCGGTGTCATGCCAGCGCCGAAGAACGTGGGAGTCGGATTCTTGGGTTGCGCCATCACGCGAATCGCCGCCGCATCGACCCATGCGCGCCGGCGGATCGAGCGTGATGCGCCCGGTCACCGGATCGGCCGGACAGGCGTCAGGATCACACCGGCGACGTCTGCACCTGCGACGCTGACGTTTGCCGTGAGCTGTTCCGGCGCCAGGTCCGGGGGCCGACGGCATGATCGTCGCGCGCACTGTGTATTCGCTCACGGCGCGACATTCGAGAGCGAAAACGTCCCGTCGGCGCGAATCGTGTCCGCCCCTTGCGGTCCCATGAACATGCCGCCGGGAGTTCACGGGCATCAGCATCACGTTGCCGCGGCGCGGCGGCGCCCATTGGCATCGACCGCCGATCCCGAGATGGTCGCAGTCCTGGTCGGGCTGAGGATGATGTCGATGCCCGTAGTGATCTGTCCTGCAGCGACTTTGACGTTCAACGCCTCGGCGGAGTTGGTCGTGCCGCGGATAGTAGGACGCCGCGTAGCCATGTGCGGTCGTCGGAGACGTCAGGGCCAAAGTTCATCGCACGTTGCGGGTTGACCATGACCTGGTAATCGGCGGGCGAGAGTCCCCACAACCGGAATTCTCCGGTATCGGACGTGGTCACCATCGATCCGGCCGGCGTGGCACGGCGTTCGCCATTGACGACGTCGCTGCGCAGCGGCTGGATGTTCGCGCCCACCACCGGATCGCACGAACTCCGTCGAGGACGCGGCGCCGGTGATGACGCCTGCCGCGCGACAGGCTGAAGTCGACGCGATCGGCCTGCTGCTTGTCGGCAGGTCGATCACGCGCCGGGCTGGTTCCAGGCTCGCGCCGTAACTCATCGTGACACGACCGTTCTTCATCGTCGTCAGCGTGCACCCGGCCGGAAGGTCGCGGAATTCGTAGCGGCCTTCGCCGTCGTGGCCGTGCTGCGAGTTCGTTGAGCGTCGGGGACATCAGGCGAACAGTCGCGCGGCGCAAAGGCTGCCGCGATCCCGCGGCGACCGCAGCGCGCCCCGAATGACCGATGTGCCAGTCTTCGGCGGCTGCGGTGTCGCGTGCGCGGGCTGCGGCTGGCCAGGCGCCGGCACGGCGCCGCCGCCTCTGAACAACGCCGGTAAACGCTAGTCCGCGCCGTCCGGACTTTGGATGACGAGCGCCTGTTGCCTGGTGAAACGCAGCGGCGACGAGGGATGCAAGAAGGGCCACGAGACCGAAGATCGCGCTCGCGACATAAGCGAGTTCCTCGGACGATTAGACGCCACGTTAGGCGGATGGGCTGGAAGGGGGAGGGGGCAGGAAAGTTTCCCCACTGCCCGTCCCGCCCCTCCCGCCCTCCTGCCCCTTACGGTTTCCAACATGAACGGATACCGGTAGTCGTGCGGCGGGATTGAAGTTCTCCTTGACCGTCCGCGCGCTGACCCAGCGGACGAGGTTCAGCTTCGACCCGGCCTTGTCGTTCGTGCCCGACGCGCGCGCGCCGCCGAACGGCTGCTGGCCGACGACCGCGCCGGTCGGCTTGTCGTTGACGTAGAAGTTGCCGGCCGCGTAGCGGCGCGCTCGACGTCGCTTCGACGAACGGCGCGGCGATCGCTGCGCGAACATCGCGCCGGTCAGCGCGTACGGCGACGTCGAGTCCACCGAGCGTCAGCGTCTCCTGCCCACTTCGCGTCGTCGTAGACGTGGGCGGTGACGCACCGGCCCGAAGATCTCCTCGCACAGCAGTCGATAGCCCGGATCCGCGGTCTCGATCAGCGTCGGGCTGGATGAAATAGCCTCGTGCTGCTCGTCGCGTCTGCCGCCCGCCACGATCGTCGCCCCGTTCTTTCGCAGTACGTCGATGTATCCCGCTGATCTGGTCGAATGCGCGCTCGTCGATGACCGCGCCCATGAAGTTGCGGAAGTCGCCGATGTCGCCCATCTTGATGTCGTCGATCATCGCGACGACGCCGATCGCGGACGTCGTTCCAGAGCGACTTCGGCACGTAGACGCGGCTCGCCGCCGAGCACTTCTGTCCCTGGAACTCGAAGCCGCCGCGGACGATGGCCGACCGCCAGCGCCGCCGCGTCGGCGGATGCATGCGCCACGACGAAGTCTCTTGCCGCCGGTTTCGCCGACGATGCGCGGATACGAGCGATACGTGGACACGGCAGCGCCGATCGTCTTCCACATGCTGTTGAAGACTTCGGTGCTGCCGGTGAAGTGGACGCCGGCGAGATCGCGTGCGCAGAGCAGCACGTTCGAGATCATCGCGGCATCGCCGGCGACGAAGTTGATGACGCCAGGCGGCAAGCCCGGCCTCCTCGAAGAGCTGCATGAGGTAATGCGCCGAGAACATCGCGCTCGACGCCGGCTTCCACACGACCGTATTGCCCATGAGCGCCGGCGCCGTCGGCAGGTTCGCCGCGATCGACGTGAAGTTGAACGGCGTGACGGCGTAGACGAACCCTTCGAGCGGCCGCGTACTCGAGCTGGTTCCACATCGTGTGATCGCTGAGCGGCTGCTCGTCGAGCAGTTCCTGCGCGTAGTGCGCGTTGAACCGCCAGAAGTCGATGATCTCGCACGCGCGAGTCGATCTCCGCCTGAAACGCCGTCTTCGACTGCCCGAGCATCGTCGCGGCGTTGAGCGTGTCGCGCCATGACGTGGTCAGCAGTTCCGCGGCCTTGAGCGAGAACGGCCGCGCGATCGGCGAACGGCCATCGCGACCAGTCTTTGTGAGCGGCGACGGCCGCGTCGGCCGCGCGCGTGACGATCTCCTGGCGTCGCGAGGTGGAAGCTGCCGAGCGTGTGGGCGTGGTCGTGGGGCATGCTCACCCGGCCGATCTCGCCGGTCGAAATGTGCTCGCCGCCGACGACGATGGGAATGTCCACGCGTTCGCACGCCATCGTCTCGAGACGCTTCTTGAGCGATGCGCGCTCGGGGAGATCGGGGGCATACGACTTGATCGGTTCGTTGACCGGTGGAGGAATGCGGCTCATGAGGTTAAAGGCTCATTCAGAAATCGAATCAACGGTGTCGAGGTGCCTGAAGACCTGACCAGACCTCCACAGAAGCGCGGGTTGGTCGCGAAACTGGCAGGAAACTCTTGCCCGCGACGAACATGCGGAACCGGAGGTACGAAGCGGCCGGATGATCGGGCTGCGAAGCCTCGAGGCACGCGCCGCAGCGGCTCGCCGCCTTCGAGCGGTCCAACCTTGCGGCGGAACGCCGGGCGATTCGACGATCGCTCGAAAGCGGCGAAGGTTCGCGGCGATGTGCTCGCGCTCCTTTCTGCAGGATCGGCGACTCGGGATAGCACAAGCCGCCGCCAGCCCAGACCCATCCGGGCGCGACCCATGCCAAGCCCGCTCCTTCGCTGCTTCGGCAGGTCACGGTGCCGAAAGGCCGCGACGACGCTGGTCTTGTACAGGCGTCTTGTCGCTGGAAAAGCGCGTGTCCCTGGTAGATGCGAAAGAGCGACTTGGGACCAGCCGACAGTTCCGGCGCAAACGCGCTGAACTCGACGGCCATGTAGCTCGACGACATCGAGCATCGGCTTGCGCAGCAGCTCGTCGTGCTGATCCTTGCGCGGCGTGAACCAGTCGCGCCGGTTGTTCCGCTTGAGCGCGCGCAGAAAGGCCCATGGCCTTCGGGCTGAAGCGGGAGCAGGCATTTAGGTCTTGGCGGCCGCCTGTCTCACGGCCATGCGCCGCTGAAACACGCCGGGTCAGATGCGGCACGACGCCGAGCATGCGCTCGATCAACATCAGCTGACCGCGATGGTGCATTTCGTGTTCTTTCGCCGACAGGATCAGTTCCAGCCGGCTTTTCGTAGCCGGCTGCGAGCCAGGCATCATCGTCACGATCTCGCCGAGAAGCGGCTCGGACAGACCTTCGAGAAATGTCGCGAACTTCTCGCCCTCGGTCTTGAGGGCGGCGACGATTTCATCCTTGGTCGGGGTCTGGCTTTTCCGCGCGCAGCCGGCCCAGGATGTCCATGAAGGGGACGTCGGCCATGTTCGTGATCTTGTTTTGATGCGTGTGAGCGTCACCGCCGACACCTGAGAAATGTGGAACAGCAGCTTTCCGACGGGCCGCACCTCAGGCGCCGGGCAGAACTCGTACTGGCTTTCGGGAATCTCTTCCGCAATCTGGATCAGTGTGGCGCGGACCGTTCTGAAGCTGACGGCCAGCTCCCCTGGCTCCATAGTAGGTCATTCAGGCTCCTCGGGTTCGGTCTGATCGAGACGTCCAAACAAAAACTATACTTCGGATCCGATGCGATTCTGTATCGTCGGATCCGGGGCGGTTGGAGGCTACTTCGGCGCGAAGCTCGCGCACGCGGGGCACGAGCGTCACATTTCTCGCGCGCGGCGCGCACCTCGAGGCGATTCTGCAGTCGCGGGCTCGCGGTGAAGAGCGTCCTCGGCGACTTTACCGCGCGAGGCGCGGCGGAGGATCGCGCCGAGCGGGTCCAGCCGGTCGACGTCGCGATTCTCGCCGTCAAGACCTACCAGGCAATCCGGAGGCGTTGCCGATGCTCAAGACCATCATGCGCGACAACGCCGTCGCGCTCACGCTGCAGAATGGCGTCGAGGCGTCGACGATGTGGCGGCGGCCGTCGATGCGGCTCGCGTGCTCGGCGGCACGCACTTACGTCGCCACGGCCCTCGCCGAACCCGGCATCGTCGAGACAGACCAGCGCACCCATCGGCGTATCGTCTTCGGCGAGACGTCCGGTGAAGCGTCGCGGATATCCGAACGGGTGCGGCAGATTCACGAAGCATTTGCCGCCGCCGACATCGTCTCGGAGCCGGTCGCCGATGCCCGGGTGCCGATCTGGGGAGAAGTTCTGCTATCTCGCGCCTTTCGCGGCGTTCACCGGTGCGCGCGCGTGCCGGTTGGTCCGATCTGGTCCGGATTGGACGTCGCGGCACATGCTCGTGTCGGCATTCGGCGAAGTCGAGGCAGTCGCTCGGGGCCGAGCACGTGGCACTGCCGCTTGATGTCGTCGAGCGGATCGTCGCCTACGTGGATTCGATCCCTCCGACGACGCGGTCGTCGCTGTTGATCGATCTTCGTGCGCGGAAAGCCCGATCGAGATCGAAGCGCTCGCCGGCGCGGCCGTCCGCCGCGGCGCGCAGCGCCAGAAGTGCCGATGCCGATCATGTCGGCGCTCCTATGCGGTGCTGAAGCCTCGCGCGCCGCGGCACCGCGCGTCAGGGAAAGTTGTAGGGCGGGTCTTCAGACCCGCCTTACATCGAACCTCACGAACATCCGGAGCGCCGCATCGCGCTCTTTCGATCGGCACGAGCGGGAAGGCCGCCAGCACGTGGCCGGAATTCGTCGATTGAAGAAGCGATAGAGGTGCGCCACGGTCGCGTTCGGCAGTCGCGAGCGCCTCACGCGTCCTCTCTCGCTTGCTCAGGACGCGGGCGAAGCGCGGCTATCCGCTGAATCGCGGGCGAAGGCGTCGTCGCGGGCCTGAACGGCAAGCCGTTCGATGCGATGGCCGTGGTGACGTGCGTGGCGACTCTCAACCGCGCCAGGTAATTCAGGACGAAGCTGTTGAACACTCCGCAAAGGGAAGTGCTGCGCGGCGGCGCCGAGCGGCGTGCGCGCGACAGAAGACGGCGTGGGTCGATACGCACCCGGCGGGGGGACTGCGGCAGGCATCAGCGTCAGGCGATTCGTCCGGACTGGCGACATCGCTGGCCAGGCGAGAGACGGCGGCGAAGATGCCCGCGTGCAAGCAGCCTGTCGGCGTCGCGCGGCCGACACGGTCCACCACGTGGCTGCTGCGCGCGCGCCGAAGCGCCGGAATGCCATCGATATGTTTGCCTTCGATGACGGGCAGTCCGTCGCCGACGCTGCCGCGCAAGACCGCCCGATCGTCGGTCACGTTCAACTCGCGTCCGAAGCGTGCGCCGCCCAGCTGCCGGGCGTTCGAAGCGGAGGGAACAGCGCGGCGAAGCCGCTCCGCAATCGCCAGGTCTGCCGCCGACTTCAAATCCGGAATCGGCAGGTCATCGCCCGACAGCCTTCTCGATCGCGCCCGCGTGTGAGCGTTACTGGACACCACGGGCCTCGAATTGGAATCGTGGGAATCGAGGGCAGGAAGGATCCTGCGTTCGCCGAGAGCCGGCAGGCAATCTGCTTCGTCTCCGGCCAGCCGTGGCCGTGGCCAGAAGGAATTTCACGCTTCGACGGATGGGAAACACGGCGTCGCGGTTGTCGGTACGCTCGATCAGCGTGTCGACCGAGGCGCGTGAGAACAGCAATCCGGCGAAGCGGCGCGCTGCGCATGGTCTGCGGCGAGCCCTCAGGGCAGACTCACAGACCGATTCGCCCGCCCGGCCGCGTAAGAGCTGATCGCGCGCCTCGACGAACAAGTTGGGATAACGATTGGCGTGACCGGAGCTGTCGGAGGTGTAGAGACCGGAATCGCCGTGCGAATGCGCACCAGCCGCCCGGTGTCCTCTGGCCGCGCGTCGGTTCTTCTTCGCGACCGTGATCGGCTCGCACCATGTCCCACGGCGGGTTGCCGAGCACGGCGTCGAAACCCGCGGCCGGCAGCGGTGTGCCATCGCGACCGAAGAACACCTCCGGAAACTCCAGCTCCCAGTGAAAGAATCTGCGGGCCGACGCGGTGTCGCGGAGCATCAGCAAGGTATCGCGCGCGGCCAGGCCGTCGGCGAGAGCACTCTCGCCCGAAGAAGGCGTCGGTCAGCTCCAGGAATCCCGACGCCGAGCTCTCCCGCGCGCGACGAGAACCAGCAGGCACACCAGAGATCGGCCGCGCGCTTCCATTTGGACAACGGCGTGTCCGGATCGATTGAGTGCGGCGAGCGCGCGCTCCTTCGCCCGAACTTCAGCGGCCGTGTCGTTGGGCGACTCTGCGAGCGAGAACCGGATCGGCAATGCATGGCGCATCCGCATCGCCGACTGCGGCGTCGCCGGCAAAGAGCGGCAGGTTCGCTGTCGATCGGCGGCGCGTGGTGGGTGGGCGTCGGAGCGCGCTCAGCCACGCGCCAACCAGACTGTCTCCTGTCTGAAGATGATGATCGAGAAAGCTGAGCGGCCGATCGGCCGCAAGCGTAGCCAGCCATAACGACAGCCGCGCCAACTGCACGGCCATCGGGTTGATGTCCACGCCGAACAGGCATCGTTCGGCGATGGTGCGCGCGAGATCGCGCCGTGTTCGCGCGGGCCGAGGTCGATGCGCCTGGCAGCTTCCGGTCCGAACGAGTGCCGCTCGTACGCCTGCGCCAGATGCGAGCAGGCTGCGACGAGAAACGCGCCGCTGCCCATCGCGGGGTCGAGAACCCGGAGACGCAAGTATCTCCTCGGGCAACCCGTCGCGAACTAACGGGTCGAGCGTATGGCGGACCAGGAATCGTCGAGTTGTTGCGGGGTGTAAAGGTGCCGCTCGCCTTGCGAAGCCCCGACCCGGTCCGCAGCGAAACGGCCGGCGCCTTTCGGCCGCGCGGCGAATCATCCAGGACAGGCGTGTAGTCGAGCAGGGTTTCGTACCTGGCGCCGAGTTGTTCGACGCCGAGATCCCGGTGCGAAATGCGCTGCTGCCCGGAGCCGTCGACCGCGCTTCGCGTCGTGATTGAGACGAGCGCACGCCTCGCCGCCTCGTCGTCGAGATCGCGGCGATCGGCGAGTGGCGCAGAAGCCGGCGCGAAGAGTCGTCCGATTGAACGCGTTGACCTGCAGATCGCCGGCGTTGCAGCCTGCGTGCACGCAGGCGGCTGACCGCGCCGAGCGCTTCCCATAAACCAACTGACGGCGCCCTTCACGAGCTGATGCGCGACCAGAACGTCGATGCTGTAGCTGTCGCGGTACCGGGTGCCATAACGGGACGAGCCGCCTGGCCTCCGCAAAGAGGAGGAACAGGATTCGGAAACGACGGTGAGCGCCTGCTCGAACGCGCTCTCGAGCGCCGGACGCGGTCGACGGCGAACCAGGGCCCCGAGCACGGCGGTCGACGCGTCGAGCACGCCGATCCGCAGGGATCGATTGACGATGCCTGCTTCGCGTTCCGGAAGCGATGACAAGAGGCTCGACCTGCGTGGCGATGAGCGTCAGCAGCGCGGCGCGCCGTGAGATCGTCGTCTGTTGCGAGATCAAGGTTGAATTCTGCGTAACGCCGCGCGCATAGCGCCCGGCGCTCACGATCGAAGCGCGGTGCCGTTGAACATCAGCGACCAGAGGGCGCCTCGCTCCCATGCGGTCACGACCGCCACGCGCCAAAGCGGATCCAGCCGTGCTCCCAGGAGTGTGACGATGAGGCCAAGCGAGCCTGCTTCGGCTGGAATCGTTGCGGCGATCACGCCATCCCGGTATTCGATCGAACGCGGGGCCGGAAGGCCGAGCGCCGAAACAAGCGGCGCCGCTCCAACTTCGAAGAGAGTTCGAAGGCCGGACACGGGCCCGAGTTGGTCAGCAGCATGGACGCCAGGCCGAGCGTTCGGCGGGCGCGTCCGCTCGAGCCGGCGTCCGTCGTCCCGCCGCTGAGCGCGCGTTCGAGCACTCGCTCGGAGACGAGATGACCGCTCAGCCCGGGCAGCGCGATGTCCAGCTCACCGAGAACGAGCGCTGCGCGAAGTCCCGGCGAGGACGACGGTTGATCGCCGAGCATCACGGCGAGCCGGCGCTGCGCGATCGCATGGCTTTCGCGATCGCCTTCGAGTCTTGCGGCCTGTGCTCGCTCGACACGTCTGTCGAACAGACCGGGCTGTGCTTCCGGATGCTCTCGAGGAGTGGCATTAGCGATTGCCAACTCGCGCAACGCGCCCTTTTGCCGAAGCGCTCAATCGCGCTTCGCCGTTTGCGCCAGCCATTCGTCGTCTTGAAGGCGTTCAAGCTCCGGGCTCGAGCGAGTGCAGCAGCGTCTCGGCATCAAGCCTCGGACCGTGCAGAGAACAGCGGTTACTGCCAGACCAGCAGCGGCATGGAGACGGACCGCCACTGTGTGCCCCGCCATGTCGCGCGTCGCAGGTCTGGCGCAGAAGCACCAGCGCGTGCTTGCCGAGCCGTGCGCGGGTGATCCGGCTTTCGCGCTCGCGCGACCCAGGGGCCGATTGACGTCTGCGGCGAGCGAGACACGACCATCCTGGCAATACCCGCGTGCTTCGATCAGGCGCTGGCATTCGCTTTCTGCTTCGGCGTCGAAGCGCACGAGCGGAACTCGCGGCGGGCGGCGAGATCGGCCGTGGCAATGTCCGAGGTGCTGAGGCTTTCGATTCGATCGCCGCTTTCCGCGCACAGTGGATTGCTCGCGCCAACCGCTGAACGCGCCGACGCTATGCGCGCGGCGAGACGTTCAGCCAGTCGCTCCTCGCCCACTTCACTCGCGATCAGGTTGAAGGCATGCACCCGGCGCGTCTGTCCGATTCGATCGACGCGTCCGATTCGCTGTTCCAGCCGCATCGGATTCCACGGCAGCTCGAGATTGACGACGACGCGGCAGGTGTGATGAAGATTCAGGCCTTCACCCGCGGCATCGGTGGCCAGGAGCACGGAGCATCGGCCCTGCTGGAAGTCGTCGAGCGCCGCGCGTCGTTCGTCTCGGGACAGGCCGCCGTGGATCATCGCGCAAGGCGTGGCAAGCATCCGGCGAACGTGGGCCAGCGTGTCGCGATACTCCGTAAAAACGATCGCCCGATTCGTGTCGCGCATGCGGACGACGCGAGCAGTCTTCCGAGGCGCGCGAGCTTGGTTTCAGCGAAGCGCCGCCCGTTGCTGCGGCCTCGGCGAGGGCTCGGAGCAGGCGCCGCTCGCGCTCGGCATTCTGGAGCGAGGGGCCACACCCAGCCAGGCGCTTCATCCGCGGGGCTGAATTCACCTCCGGCTTCGTCCAAGGGAAGTGCGAGCTGTACGAACGGATTGGCGGCGGACGAGTCGAGAACAGCGATACGGCGCCTGACGGAGGTCTCGGAGCGACCGAGCACTCGACAGCGCGCGCTCGTGCAGCATCGTAAGGGTGAGCGCGGCCGCTGGATCCGCCCGGCGTTCGAGCTCGAGCGCCCGGCTGAATTGCTCGAGCCGCTCGGCACATGCGCCGCTCGGCAGCCGATGAACGGACGTCGACGCGATGCACTCGCCGGGTCTGGTCCGGGCGCGACGTCGACCCGGCGCCGTCGAAACACCAGCAGCGGATCCCCGTCGCTCGTCTTGCCCAGGCTGCAAAGCGCGTCGAATGCGGCGCGATCGCCGTTGTGCGGTGTCGCCGTGAGAAGCACGACATAAGAGGCGCGCGCGGCCAGCGCAGCGACCGCTCGATGGCGGTCGCTGTCGCGGCGTAATCCCGTGAGCTTCGTCGACAACGACCACGTCCCAGTGACACTGGAGAAGCGTGGGCAGGACCTCCGGCCTCTTTGCGTAGTCGATCGATGTCAACGGCGACGGGAAACGTGGTCCACGGATTGAGGCCGACCGGCAGGCCAGCAGCACGACGACGTGCGCCTGCCATGTCGACGATCGCCGCCGTGATGCCGAAGCGTTCGCCGAGCTTCTGCTCTGCCACTGGTCGCGCAGTCCTGCGGGCACGAGCAGGAGCACCCGGTCGGCCGCGCAGAACGCCTTCAACTCGCGCGATGATCAGGCCCGCCTGAATCGTCTTGCCCAGGCCGACTGTCGTCGGCAATCAAGACGCGCGAGCCCCTTCCGCGCATGACGGCCAGCGCAGGTTCCAGCTGGTAAGGCACGAGATCGATCCGTGCGTGCAGCGCGGTCTGCAACGCTCCGGCCGGACGCGCGTCCGCCAGGGAGCGCCCGGCATCGACGCCGGTATCCACGCATCCGCACCGCTCGAGCGCGTTGGGATTCGTGAATGCGTTCGACGCGTTCGAATGGCGCAACGACCCGACATTCGCTGTCGTGATTGAGGTTCCCTGTCTCCCGGAAGGCGGATCAGCTGACAACTCTCGAACGATCGGATGTCGCGGACGCGCCAGCGCTGGCGGCGCGCTCGCACCGGAATCGTTCACGCGCGGCCGTTCCGGGTGTTGCAGTTCTTGCATCGCCAAAGAGGCCGCCGGGATGCAGAAAATGCAGCGCATCAGGTTGCGCTGCCGGAAACTCAGGGAATTACTTCAGATCGTCGGACGGCGTGATTTGGAAGGGCAAGCCCGGTGCCAGCGTCTCAGTGACAGACGCCGCGTCCTGAGTCGCCGCGCGGCTCTTTGAGCCTGGGATGGTGATGAATTCGTAGTCGTAGGCGTTCATCGACAGGGTCAGCTTGAGAATGCCGTGGCTGTCGCTGATTCTCATCTCGCTATTTGGGCGCGCGGCGAGAAATGAGTGCAGCGATGCCGCCGCCGGTAGCCCACGAGATGAACTCCACGATGCCTTTGTTGAGATCGAAGCGGCCGTCTGCATCCTGCGCGGCGAACCGTTCCGTAGAGATGGTCGTGGCCGCTCAGAACGATCTGCGGCGCCGTTGTCGCATGAGCAGGCGCCAGATGGCGCGCATGTGCGGGTTCTCGCCATTCGGGCCCGATGCGTGAACAGCGGCTTGTGCCAGTAGGCCAGCGTGCACTTCAACGTGTTTTCCTGCAGGTCGTCCTGAAGCCAGGCGTATTGCGGCGAGTTTGTGCCGGTCGCAATCCTCGCTGTTCAACGAGACGATGTGCCACGCGCCGAGATCAGCTGTAGTAGCTCACGCCTGACGTTCCGGCCTGACCGCCAGAAGTGCCCGTAGTAGCCCGATGCATTCGGCGTCGCGCACTCGTGATTGCCGGGCGTCGGTCGCGTCCGCCCCTCAACCGGCCCCACGCGGGTCGTAACATTCCCGTACTGCCGCATGGTGCTCTATACGCGTTGTCGCCGAGCGTGAAAATCTCTCCGCCGAGCGACTCGAGCAGTCTTGCCGTGGCCTCCTGGTTACCGCTCCCGCCGCAGATCGCGATGTCTCCTGCGCCGGCGGCGCACCTGCGGCGCGAAGACCGGCGGCGGGAAGAGGTTGGGCGTCGGCGTGGGCGGCGGCGGGGGTCCGGGGGTTCGATGGTCCCGTCGGTGAGGTGCCGGCGCACTGCAACACGCTCTGACGCAGAAGACGACCACGGCGACTCGGTCGTCAAGTGCGGGCGATGAGGCCGGTGCGCTCAGGGTCCACGTCAGAACCGGGTGATCACGGCAAGCTGGAAACGGCGCCTTGGAAACGCCGACGCCGGCATGCCTGTACGAGGGCGACGACAACTGACCGATGTGCACTGGTCGAAATTCGTGGCGCTGAACACATTGAACACTTCCAACCCGTGCGTCAAAACTGCCAGCTGCTGACGTCCGGAACTGTTTCGTCGCCGCCGAAAGATCCACGCTGCTGGAAAATTCCGCCGTCTGCTCGTATTCCGATCGTCCGGCCTGGCATCGTTCTGCGTCGTTCCGTTCCTGTCGTCGCCCCAGCTAATCGTATATGGACGGCTGCTTCTAAACAGGCCCAGTCCCGAAATCGTCCACGCTCGCCAGAGCGGCTGGGATCCCGGCAGCTGCCACGTCAGGCCGGCGGCCAGATTGTGCCTGATATCGTTATCGCACGAGCTTTTTCTGCCCCGATATTGCGGCTGTCCTCCGGCAGGAGGTAGTTCGCCCCCGTCCCCAGCCCGGCAAGCGTATACGACGCCATGACCTGGAAGGGTCCTGAGGATCGCTCTGCCTTGATCTGAAGCGCGTGATACCAGCTGCTCGCCTCGATTGCCGAGTGCGACGATTTTCCGGTAGCCATTTGGCACGGGTGTCAAGGGCCGTGTGGCGTCGGCTTGCTGGACAGCGCGCCGCGCGGGCTTGACGATCGAGGCCGGGGGATTCAAATCGATGAGGCTCATGAGGTCGTAGCCTCTGAGATAGATGTAGTCCGGCGCCGACCTGGGGTACTAAAGATTGCCTGCTCGCCGCCAAAGGTGGCCTGCGTCGAGTATGGATTCTTGAAATGGTCCCTCTACGGCTTTGAAGGTCGCGAGGTGGAAGCACCGCGGGCGCCGAAGGGGAGCGTATTCGGAAACCTCGGCATGAGCGGCGATTCGGGCGTCAGCGTGACGGTATTGATCCATCCTCGCCTTCCAGTTCCACGCGGTTGATGTAATAGAGCAGCTGTTGCTGGCGGCTGTACCGTAACGCCGCCGCGGGAGGATCGTGTGACCGTTGCCCATCGGATCCGCACGCCGCGCCGATTCGGGGCCGCAGGTTGTTTCGTCGGCGGGCACCTCGAAGCCGGCGACGTTGCTGACATCTCGAGGTCGTAACGGAGCCCCGGATTCAATGTGAGGAGCGCGATCCGATTCGCCAGGTCGTCCTGGATGAAACCGGACATCGACAGGCTCTCGGATCGGCGATCACGGCGTCTTCGGAAGGCGCAATTCCCTGGATGAGCTTGCTATGGCTGGGGAAAGAGACTCGGCGGGCCCGCGAAAAATGCGCGCGCCGCGCGCGTAGGGCAGCTCCGTGCTGTGCGCCCGGACTTACTGAAGCCCTCCGCCGAATCTCAGGGCATGCGGTCCTGTCGTAAGAGGAAAACGTATCGGTGGCTTCCCAGGTATCTTCCGGACTTGCGCCAAACCCGAACGATCCAATCAGGCCGCCCCTCGGTTGGAGTACTCCCGCGCGCGAGACGTAAACAGCCGGATCGAGATCGTTCCGGACGTCTGTATACCTTGCGGAACTGTCCTCGCTAACGAATTCACGAGCCTGTTCGACAGCGACGGTCGTCCCGTTCGACGAAGAGCGTGTGGAACATCGTTTCCGGCTACAAAGGTGCCGGTGCCAGGCAGCGGACAGTCCGCCCGGTTCGTTGTGCCAGTCGAACCATTGCCCGCTGTAATGCAGCGTCCACAGCTGGCGGCTGCTGGTCCGACGATCCAGGCGCAGGAAGAGCAGATGCCGATCTTCGTCATCCGGCACGGCGGCCTCGGACGCGCCGCCGGGCGACGACAATGTTGCTGCCGCGGGAGCGCCAGCCCTCGTAGCTCGTAAAGAAATGCGTTTGATCTTTGACGAGCGGTCCGCCGAGCGATCCGCCGAATCGCTGTGCCGAAGATGCCGGTTTCACGCTCGGTGAATGCGGGGATGTCGTTCAGCCCATCGTCCTGGATGAACAGGAATCCGCTTCCGCGGAGCTCGTTGCTGCCGGAATTCGTCACGGCGCTGGTCACGGTCGCGAGCGCTTCGCCGAACTCGGCCGAGAACTGGCTCGTGAGGACTTGCACTTCCTTGATCGATTCGAGCGAGTATCCCGAGTAGAACGTGCGAGCCGCGCTGCGCCACTTCGAAAAGTGGCTCGCGCCATCCACGAGCACGTTGTTGCTCCAGAAGATCTGTCCTTGCGGGCTCGGGTAGTTCCGGATTGCCGGTGAAACCGGCGGCCAAGCGGGCGAGGCTGAGAAATCCCGGCCGGCGAGCGGGAGGGAATGAACCAGTTCCTCGCTGATGCGCTGCTGCACCGTCGATCGTTCGCGCTGGACGAGCGGGCCCGGCGCCGTCACCGCGACGACTTCGGCGACCTCCCCGCGCATGAGAACTGAACCTTGACCGTGCCGTCGGGATCGAACCTCACGTCCCGCCTCACGAGGGGCGCGAAGCCCGCGAGTTCTGCGGTCACGTCATGCGCGCCGGTTGCCGGCAACGCCGACAGGACGTACTCGCCATCCGCGTTGGTTGCCGTCGCCCGCTCGATCCCGGTCATGCGGTCTTTCGCGCGGTGACGACGACGCCCGCGAGACCTCCGCCGATAGCCGTCGTGACGGTGCCTTCGATCGATCCAACCGGAGCCTGCGCCACAGACATTCGCGGTGAAGAACCAACCCGACAGTAAGAGGCACAATGCGGCCCGCAGCGGATGGGTTTCGCATCATTAGCGGCTCGAGAGGAGCGCGTTGAAGAGCAGGCGGAAGGTGGCCAGCGACTGCCCGCGATGCTGGACGCGGAAGCCCAGCAGCACGACCCGGCCCGAGCCGACGCCGACTTCGGCGATCGCCGAGCGTCCAGCAATGACGTCCTCGCCCTCCAGCCCAGCCGCTCAGAGCAGATCGCGAGCGGCATAACGGGCGATGGTGCGCGAGTGCCGGCGAGTCCCCGGGGCCCGTATGGCCGCCGGTCGAACCCGAAGACGTTGCTTCGTAGGCGGAGCTGAACGCAAAGAATGCCGAGGTGTGTGGCGTCATCCCGAACGCCAGAGGCTGCGACGCATCGAGTTCGAGTTTGCAGGATCGATCCCGGGCAGAAGAGCCGGCTGTTCTCGGCGCGAGCGACGTTGCGCACGGGCAGAGAGAACGCCTCGATCGCGAGGTCGCCCGCCTGATCGAGGCAGACGAGCGTGCCGCCGAGCTTCACGAACGCCTTCAATGCGGCGACACCAGTATCGCCGAGGCCTCCGGCATACGGCGGTGGCACAGCGCCTTCCGGATGTCCGCCGACCAGGCGTTCGGGCGACGCGCTCGGGGAGAACGATCACGTCGTATGCCGCGCGCAGATTTCCAGCGCGGATCTCGGCGTCGGTGATCGACGCGAAGTGGAATTCGTGCTGCTCGAGAATCCACCGCGTCCAGCCTTCGTCGATGTTCTCGACCCACGGCTTGTAGAGTGCGATGCGCGATCGCGCGATCGGCTGCGCATCGGCCGGCGGCTTGCGCGCGCCCGCCGTCGGCTCGCAAGCCGAGCTCGGTCGCAATCTGCGCGACGACCGGTTCGATCCCCTTGAAGCTGCGGCACGACGAGTGCGCCCGGCTCGTGGCGGAAGCCGTTGAAATCGAATTGACGGGGCATCCACGACACCAGCCCGCCTGCCGCTGCGAGCCGGTCTTGCAGCGACGGCGCCGCCGTTGCCGCGTCCGTCGATGACGTAGAAGTCCGCCCGTCGCTCGGCCCGATACCTTCGCCGGCGTGATCGTCGCGCTCGACAGCCGCTGCATCGCCGGAGGCTGGAACGTGCGCTCGATCAGGCGGACGTCGATACCCATCTGCTGCGGCAGCGTCCAGCCGGCGACGTCATACGGCCGTTCGGGCGGACCTTCGCGGTGTGACACGCCGCGCCGGATAGACCTGCCGTTCGAGCAGTGTCTTCGGCATGCGCGATACGGCTGCGCCAGCAGGATGATGTCGGTGCCCTCGGGATATGGATCACCGTCCGCGCGAAACGGTTCGAGCGCCCGGTGGATTTCGATCGAGCCCTGCATCAGCAGTTCTTCGAGCTTGGCGACCGCGCGTTTGTCGATTGCTCGCTGCGGGATGATGAACGCAAACGGTCCGCCCTGGCGGCCGAGATCGACCGCGCGCCGTCCCATTTCGTAAAAGTTCTGAACGATGGTTTCGCGGTACGCAGACACCGCCTGAAGCAGCCCTTCGACCGCGCTCAGGTCGTAGTCGACGATGTCGCGGAGTCTCCAGGAGCCGCCTGGCCACGGATCGGGAAAATTGATCTGCGGCCGATGCATCAGCCAATCCCCGCTGACCCGCCCGGAGCTCGCTGGCTTTGAGAGTGATCGGCGAGGCCACCCGAACGCTGGCGACTTCGGTCAGACAGGCACACCGTGTTGTGGCCGAGCGGCGCCGAGTCTTCATGCCCGGGCCAGTAGTAGTCGTACATCGCGTTCGAGCGACGACACCGGTCCGGCGATCGCGCTGCAGCTCGAGCGCCATCGCGCTGCCGAGCAGCGCGGCAGTGCGCCAGATGAGCGGATCGTAGTTCGTGATCGATCGGATCGTCGTTCGGCGGCACGAAGAAGCGCGGGCCATTGCTGCCCATCTGGTGCATCGTCAGAAAAATCTGCGGGTGCCACTCCGTGTAGAAGAACCGCGCGAGGTTGCGATTCTCCGCCATGTTCATCATGAACGCGTCGCGATTGATGTCGTGGCCGACGTTAGCTGTGATACAGCCACGGCATCGGTCCGCCTTCGAACGGCGTGCCCTTCTGCTTGTCGTACCAGTCCACGACGAGGCGGTGGCCGTCGGGGTTGAGCAGCGGAATCAGGATGACGACGACGTTTTCCAGAATGCCGGTGACGGACGGATCTCGTGACGTCGCCAGCGTGTAGAGCAGTTCGTTGGCGGCTTGCGTGGCGCCGATTTCCGACGCGTGGATGCTGGCGCCGATCGCGAGCACGGCCTTGTGTGTCGTGGCGAGGCCGTGAGCCTCTTCGCGGCTGAGCGCGCGCGGATCGGCGAGCTGCTGGTTGACGGCCGGATCCGATCCAGGTTCTTGATGTTCGCTGAAGCGCTGATGATGGCGGCGAGCGTGCGGTGCCGCTCCGTGGTCGCGCCGATGTCAACAGATCTTGACGCGATCGGACTGCGCCGCGACGGTTTCGAAATATCGCTCGATGGCGTCGGCATCAGCCAGGCGGCCATCGGTGCCCATCTTGAAGCCGAAAAATGCGTCTGGAGCTGGAGCCTGCGCCGAGACGATCGGGGCATGGACGAGGAGCGCGACGGCCGCCACAACGGCCGGTCCCAGATTGCGCACGCGACGAACGGCAATCATCCGCATGACGCTCCTCGAGCGCCATGATAGCAGAGCGTCAGGAGGGCTTTTTCGGCGTGACGTTCTTGCCTGGCGGGCTGATCGTGTCAAGCTTTGCGAAGAGTGCCGAGAGTCCGCACTGCTGCGGATCGAAGAAGCCGAATTCGTCCTGCGCCGGCACGCGGCGGACTTTCTTCTTCCGCGACGGTGCGCTCGCGGCAACGGGCGCTGGTGCCGGCTCCGGCGTTTCTGGGCTCGTGGCGGAGCGTTGTGCTCGACAGTTCGGCTGTTCGACTCGGGCCCGGTCGATTGCGGCTGCGCGGACGACTGAGCGACTTCGATCTCGCGCCGCATCGCGTCGAGCAGATCGCTCCAGTCGTTGCGGCTGGTCGAGCCTGGAATCTCCTCCGAGGCCGGTGTTTCGATCGAGGGTGCCGCTTCGATGCTTCCGGGCTCTTCCTCTTCGACGACGACCACCGCCGGCTGATGTCGCCTGACAACGGTTCCTGATGCGGCGCGTTCAGCGGCGATCCGGTCCAGGAGCGTCGAGACCTGAATGCCGAACACGACGGGATCCATGCTGTCGGTCTGCGCAGGCCGGCCTCGCGACACCGGCGCGCGTCCTGGCGCGGACTTCTGCGGCACGCGTGCGCGCTGACCGGCGAGACCGAGTGTGGGCATGTTGAGCGTCTGGATGCGCACGCCCTGTTCTTCGAGCTCGAGTAGCCGGTCCCCGAGCGCGCAGCTGATCGCGCCCGGATATCGCCGCTGACAGCAGGATCAGGTCTGGATCGCACTCGTCGAGCTTTGCGAGCGCCTGCGTGACGTTCTCGACGATCAAGAGGTCCGCGCGGAAGCTGACCACGCGCGAGACATCGTGAGCTTCGACGTCTGACGCCGATCCGATTCGATGACGAGGATGAGGGCCATGACCTGACGGTCTAATCCTCAGGCGCCAATGGCAAGAGATGTTCCCGACCCGGCTCCCGCTGTATGGCATCCAAGCGCCAAGAGTCCGCCTTTCCGCGAGTTACGCGCGTAGGGCGCGGGAATGGATGGGAAAAGACGACTCGAAGCAGCTGGTTATCGCCGACGATTCCGGAGGGCGGGGTTACGAATCTGAAGGGGAGTTCTGTTCTGGAGCCGCGCAATCGTCGCGCCGAGGTGCGCGCTTGTATCGTCCCAGAACGCCTCGACATCGGGATGGCGATCGAGTGCGGCCTGAACCATCCCGCGCTGGATGCCGCGCCCTCGTCCATGGACGATGCGCACCTCGCGGAGGCCGGCCGCCGCGGCCGCGCGCACATGCTCCTCGACGACCGAGGTCACGTCGCGCGGCGCGAAACGAGTGGAGGTCGATCTCCGGCTCGATTGGAATCCTGATCACGGCTGAAGCCTGAAGCCGAAAGCCTTAAGCCTGTCGCAACTGCGTCAGGTCTTTTGATACGAGGCAGTCACGACGGTCTTGAGCCCGCCGCGCACGGAAAAATCGCCGACGACGGTCATCCGGCGCGGCGCCAGGAGTGCGACCAGATCGTCGAGGATCTGATTGGTCACGGCTTCGTAGAAAATCCCCGGTTCCTGAACTCGATCATGCAGTACTGCGGGGACTTGAGCTCCACGCAGCGCGCGTCGGGCACGTAGGTGATCCGGATCTCGCCGAAATCGGGCAGCCCGGTCTTCGGGCAGACCGAGGTGAACTCGGGACAGGCGATGGCGATTTCGTAGTCGCGTTCCGGCCGCGGGTTCGGGAAGGTCTCGAGTGTCGTGGCTGACATGCTCGAAAAGTCTAGCATTGGCTCGAGGGTGCAATTGACACTCGGGGTAAGGGCGAGTAGGATACGGCGTTTTTCGAAGGAAAACCGTGGTCTTCGCTGCGCGCGCGCGGATCGACGGTGACGACTTTCGCGCGTCAAGTGATGGGGGACGCCGATGGCAGACGCCCGAAGGATGGGCAAATCCGAACTGTTCTCATATTTCGCCGAGCGCTTCGAGGTCAAGCGGACGCAGGCCCGCGAGTAGTTTCGACGAACTGACGGCGCTGGCCGAGAAGGAGCTGAAGCGATCGGGTGAGTTCGTGATTCCCGGGATGGTCAAGCTCGTGGTTCAGAAGCGCAAGGCGCGCATGGGCCGGAACCCGGCGACGGGCGAGGCGATCAAGATTCCCGCAAAGACGGTCGTCAAGGCGCGGATCGCCAAACAGCTGAAAGACGCCGTACTCCCCAAGAAATAGTTTCTCGGCGGTCGAGACCTGTCGGGGGCCGCTCCCCCTACCCGACGGTCGGACGACGCTCGAGGCAGCGAGAGAGGCGCGGCGAGCCTGGCGGCCGCCGCGCGGCTTTCTCAAGCCGTTCGCGCCAGCCAGCGGCTGTACAGCGTGGCAGGCACCAGCCGCGCAGCCCGCGCTTCCAGTCTCACAATCGAGTCATCGTCCAGAATGATGTGATCGCCGGGTCCGATCAGGATGTCCGCGCTGTACCGCTTGAGCCCGCGGCCCGTGCGAATTTCGAAATGACTGGACGGTGAGATTCCGTTCGCCGAGCCGTCACCTGGTCCGCCTTCACGAGCGTTCGAAACATCGTTAAACCTCGCGGGGCCCACCCGCTGAATTGTCCGACTCTCCCGGCGCTCAGCTTGCTGCGGCCTGCACCGAGCCGTCTGGTGCTCTGAGGCGCAGCCTGAACGAGGTACCCGCGCCCGACTTCGCTTTCGACCGTGATCGTGCCGTCCAACTGTTCGACAATGCGCTTGGAGATGGCGAGGCCAAGGCCGAGGCCGCGCCGCTTGGTCGTGACGAAGTCGTCGAAAATGCGCGACAGGCGGTCGGCTGGAATGCCCGAGCCGGTGTCCGTCACGCTGACCTCCACGTGATTGTTCGACCGCGCGGTGACGATCGAGATTCGCCCGCCGGGGCGGTGGCCTGAATGCCGTTGGTGATCAGGTTGCGGAACACGCGGCCGAGGGCGAAGCGATCGCCGTCGATCATCAGCGAGCCCTGCGCGTACTGCGCCTCCACTTTCACGCCGTTGCGTTCGCCTTCGGCCCGCATCGATTCGACGATCTCGGCGACCGTGGTGTTGACGTCCATCGCGAATCGCTCGACCGGCTTCGGCTTGACGACGTTGCGGAGATCCTCCATGAACCGCTTCAGCGTGACGAGCTCGCGCTCAATCGTCTGGTGGAAACTGATGCGGGACTCGGCGTCGATATCATCGCGCAGGAGCAGGCGCGTGCTGTTGCCGATGTTCTGAATCGGATGCGACAGGTCGTGCACGATGCCCGCGGCAACGCGGTCCGAACATCGCCTGGCGTTCCTGCCGCTTGACGTTTTCCTGCAGCTCGACGAGGCGGTCGGCCATGGCGTTGAACGCGGCGCCGAGCTCGCGAACTCGTCGGCGCTCTTGATGTCGACGCGCGATTCGAGATCGCCGCTGGCCACCGCCTGCGTGCCGCGCTTGAGAATGAAGATCGGCGCGATGAACCGCCGGCCGAATACGAGGCCGATGCCGATCATCACGAGCAGCGCCATCACGATGGCGACCGTCAGGTAGCGCTGGAGCGCGGTCGCGCTCGCATACGCTTCGCTCGTCGGCTGTTCGACGATGACCGTCCATCGAAGTTGAGGGATGGGCGCGGCGACGGCCAGTGTGGCCCCGGCGGTCTGATCCAGGTATTCGGCCGTGGTCGGGCCGTCGCTGCCGGCGTCGACGAGCGGATGGCTGCCTTTCATGTTGCGCGACTGGGCGACGAGCGCCTTCTTGTCGGGATCCCCGTGCGCGATCAGCGTGCCGTCCGGCGCGACGACGAGCGCGTAGCCACGCTGACCGATCCGGATCTGATCGACCATCCGCCACATTTCTTCGAGGCTGAACTCGCCGACGAGCCAGCCGGCGGGCTCGTTCAGGCGGGTGAGCTGGATCGAAAAACGGCCGTCGGCAGCAGGTCCTCGTCGACGCGGATGGGCGACATCGAGACACCGTCGAAGATGGCGCCGGGATCTTTCGGGACGGTGACCCGCGGCGGACCGATGCGGCTCGACACGATCACGCGGTTACTGGCATCGAAGAGCGTGATCTCGCGGAACTCGCTGAACTGGAGGACGTGGCTGGTCACGACGTTCTGGAGCTGCCGCTGATCGAGCCCGGTGTCCTGAATCTCGGCGGCGAGGGACCGCAGAATCTCGGCGTGGCTCGAGATGTAGCGGCGGATTTCTTCGGCGGCGCGCGCGGCGACATTCTGGTTGCCGGCGACCACCGATTCGCGCGTGCCGCGCTGGAGCGACCAGATCGAGAAGCCGCCGTAGCCAAGCAGCGGGAGGATGGCGGCGAGCGCGAGGATCAGCGCAAATCGCGTCGCAATGTGACGGATGCGCGGGGACATGCGTCAGTTCTGCGTGGAGAGCACTATGTTCCGGCACCTGCTTCCACTGACGCAGCGTGCCGAGGATGTCGCGGCCGGGTTCGATCGGGACGTCGGAACCGCGTGCTTACCGCCCGGGCTCGTTCGCTCCAGGCGATGAAGATGGCGGGCGGGTCTTCGTAGATAGCACGCTGCAAAGCGGCAACACCCGCGCGGTACTCGTCGTCGTTCGCGGATGCATTGATCTGATCGAACGCCGCATCAACCTTCGTGCTGCTATACCCACCCATATTTCGCGAGGCGACCCGTGCGCCAGTTGCGATACGTCTGAAACAAGCGTCGGGTCCCATTCTGGAAATCCGCCAGGAATACGTCGAAGTCGCCCTTACTCAGACGCTCGCGACTACTTTGTCGTCCAGAGACATCAACTCGCATCGCAAGTCTACGCCGACGCGCTGTAACTGCTGTTGAGAGGCCAGCAGCGAAACGCTCGAGAGCGACTTCACCCAATAAACAACGACAGCGTCGTCCGCGTCGCCTCCTATCTCTCGCGAGGCTCATGTGTTGAAGAGCTGGTGCCGGTGCTGTCATACGCCCAGTTGCTGGGCCATACGGCACTATCGGCCGGAAGGCCGTGACCCTTCAAGACGTCTGACACGAGGAGACTGCCGATCGATCGCCGCATTGAGCGCACGTCTGAATCCCGGATCCTTTCAGCTTTGGGCTGTCGAGACGTTCAGGATGCCGCATGAACTGGATAGTTTCGGAGGTGGCTAATGACACTGAACCGCCTTCGACGGCTGAAGGATTTCGATCGCGTCGGGCCCAACCTCGCACAACATATCGGCTCGACCGCGAAGCATATCCGCCCATGCCGCACGCACGGATGCGAATACGGTTTTATCTGGATGCGATCGATAGGTGGTCGGCCAGCGTAGTAGGCGTCGTTGGCCACCATCTCCGCGCCGTCGTCAGAGAGCTGCACGATCTTGAAGGGGCCCGTGCCGTTGGGAGTTGTGCCTGCGCCAGCCTCGCCGGCCGCGAATTCCGGAACGTCCGCTAATGCGCTTCCAAAACGAACGCCGAGATGTCGTTTCAATTCAATTTCCATTTCGGCTGGGCGAAGCGGCGCGCACCTCGGCTGACGTCCGCGAAAGCAGCTCCGAGACGGACTGAAGTCGAACTGCTTCTCGAGCTACGGATCTTCAGGATGCTGGCAGTGACTGGGCGGCCCGTCGTGGAACTTCGGCGTCCGGATCTGAGGGTGAATTTTGAGTGTGATGCGCCGTCGGGTGAGAGGTCAAACTTTGTGCGAGGCGCGCGACTGCGGCTCTGACCGTCGCGGCCGAAAGCTACGAAGGGTTTCGCCGGCGATGATCGTTACTAAAGCCTGCCGGTAGCGCCGGTACTGAGGCATCTTAGCCCATGCTCGACAGCCCGAAGGCCATCGTAAGACGTCACCGGCGATTGGCGCGATCGGTCAGCCGTTGCGCCCTGGCGTGACTGCAACCAGCCAAGGCGATCGGCAGGGCGGCCAGCGATACTGCCGCAGAGGCGATCAGCTGCGGTTACTCGATTCGCCCTGCCCGTTCCCGTCGCTCACGCGATCGAAGCTTACCGCTTGTCCATTGGGATAGTCATCGACATAAAAGTCGCACGAGCCCTGCGGCTTAGCGCTCTTTGTCGACTTCTTGATGATCGTGATCTTCATACAAATGCCTCCTCGGCAACGCCGGCCACTTGATGTGCCAGCGTGACGACCGCCGATTCGAAGTTGCGCTTGTGACAAGTCGGCGCGTTCAAGTCGCCAAGCGTGGTGTGAGAAGCCACGACACATCCGCCCGCACACGTCGGGATGAATGCGCAGTCCCCGCATTCCTTCCAGGGACTGAGTCTGAGGAACCGTTCCCGGGCCGATTCGCGCCACGATTCGCGGCGATCGTCGATGTGCCCGGTCGAAAGTGTTTTGTCTCCGGTCGAACCCGGGCACGCGTAGAGCGATCCGTCGGGTCCGATCGTGTGCGCGTGCTGCACGATGAACGTGGCACGGACCCTTCGGCACGCCGTCCGGGGTCGGCAGACCGTGGCGCCGCGTTTCCTCGCGCAGCAGCGACATCTTGTCGTCGAGGGTCACGCACGAATCACAGCTCGATCCGCCGCCCGCCCCAGCCGCCCGTCATGCAGGTGCCGCTGAGAGGCTTGATTGGCTTGCCGTCTGAAGAAACGGGCATCAGCGGCAGCATGCCTTTCGGCAGCGGCTTGGTCTCGGGCGCGCGAACGATCGGCTTGAAATTGACCTTGACCAGTTTGTCCGCGAAGGGCTGGGCCTTCAGGAAGTCGAGCAGGGCCGGATAGCTGTCGGCCGAGCTCTCGTCGAAGTTGCCGCCGATGGCGATGCCAACGCGATCGGCGACGTCGCGCGATGTTTTCGATGATGCGATCGAAGGTGCCCTGGCCGCCGCGAAGCGGCCGCATCCGGTTGTGCGTCTCGCGATCGCCGTCGAGCGTGATCTTGACGCCCTTCAGGCCGAAGGGCAGCAGGCGGTCGACGATCTCCGCGCGTCGAGGAGCAGGCCGTTGGTGATGATGCTGATGCGCTGCTCGCACGCTCGCGTTCGGCCGGCCGATGCGTACAGCCGCTCGGCCAGGTAGTACATCACCGGCAGGTTCAAGAGCGGCTCGCCGCCGAAGAACATCAGCGTCAGCTGCTCGGGATGCACCCGGTCCATCTCGCGTTCGATCCAGTCGCGCGACGCGAACGGCCGTCTCGAGCGACATCCTGTCGGCAAACTTGTTGTAGTCGCCGTGGTCGCCCTGGAAGCAGTAGCCGCAGGCGAAATTGCACTGAAGCGTCGTGAGAATCGTGACGTGCAGTTCCGAACTGTCGCTCTTGACCCGCGCGAGGTGGCGGTCGAGCGCGATTCGATCGTGCGTCACGGTCGGGACGAGAAACCCGTGCTCGAAAAGCGTCTGGATCGCGTCACGCTTGTCGGGCCCTACGGTCCACAGCCCGCCCCGATCAGCTCCTGGTCGAGCAGCGCCGCGACGTCCGACGACACGAGCAGCTGCGCGTCGAGAGGGTGTTCATCAGGAACACCTCATCGCGGGCAGGAAGCACGACCCGAACGTTGAACATCGAGCTCTGCATTATGAAAAATCGCGCAGGACCCGTTCGAGTTGACGCGATTGGACCGGATGGCCGCGTTGCGAGGGCTGCAACCGTTGTTCCAGTAACCCGGGGCAAGGCTCTACCGGGTCACACTGTTCTCTAGAGCGCCGATTAAACAATGCAGAAACAGGGCGCGTAGGACGCGCGCGACACGGCCGAGAGACCGACAAAAGCTGCGACCGGGCAAGGCGTTGCCCGAAATCGGAGGCTCTGCCGATGGAGCAGCCGTCTTAGTGCAGGAAAATCATGGAGTTGCAGTGGTGGTCAGAGGATTGGCCGCACGGCCAATTTTCTAAGCGCCTCGTAAACGCCGAGCTAACTGCCGCACGTCCAGCTTATCCATCTTGTACTTCAGCGTACGTAGCGGAATTCCGAGGTGCTCCAGCGGTTCCGGTGACGTTCCACCCGCATTTCTCCAGCGCTCGCAGGATGAAGTTACGCTCGAATGTATTGGTTGCATCCTCGAACAGGCTTTCTGTCGAGCTACCGCCGCGGCTCGAGCTGCGCGAAGTGGAATTCGAGCGGCAGGTCTTCTTCGGAAATGAATTCCTTGTCGCTGACGGCGACCAGGCGCTCGATCAGGTTTTCGAGCTCGCGGATGTTGCCGGGCCACCAGTAGCTTCTTCAGCAGCTGCCACCGTCGGATCCGTGATCCCCTGGATGCGCTTCCGGAAACGCGCGTTGTACCGGCGCAGGAAGAACTCGGCAAGCTGCGGAATGTCGTCGCTTCGTTCGCGAAGCGGCGGCAGCTTAATCGGGATGACGTTGATGCGGTAGAAGAGATCTTCGCGGAAGCGCCCTTCCTTCACCGCGCGTCTCGAGATCGATGTTGGTCGCGGCGATGAGCCGGAACTCCGTCTTGATCGGCTTGGTGCCGCCGACCCGCTCGATTTCGCCTTCCTGAATCGCGCGCAGCAGCTTCGCCTGCAGGTCCATCCGCAGATCGCCGACTTCGTCGAGGAAGAGCGTGCCGTTCGAGGCGAGCTCGAACTTGCCGAGCTGCTGCCGGTGCGCGCCGGTGAACGCGCCGCGCTCGTGGCCGAACAGCGTGCTCTCGACGAGCTCGCGCGGAATCGCCGCCAGGTTCACCGCGATGAACGGCGCGCTCGGCGTCGCCCGCCTCGCGATGAATCAGGCGGGCGAGCAGCTCCTTGCCCGTTCCGCTCTCGCCGAGAATCAGCACCGTCGCCGAGAGCTTCGCGATCTTGTTCACGAGATCGACGATGTCCCGCGTGACCTTGCTCGCGCCGACGACGAACTCGCGTTCGGTCTGATCGGCAACCTGCGCCGACAGCGTCAGCACCTGACGGTTCAGATCCTGACGTTCGCGCGCGTTGCGCACGAGCGAACGCAGCTGGTCGTAGTCGAACTCCTTCGTGACGTAGTGATAGGCGCCGTGCTTCATCGCCTGCACGGCGGTCTCGACGTCGTTGATCGCCGAGATCATGATGACCTCGACGAGGCTGTAGTTTTCCTTGATGATCCGCAGGACTTCGAAGCCGCTGATGCCGGGAAGCCGGACGTCGAGCAGGACGAGATCGACGTCTTCGCGATTGAGGATCGGCAGCGCCGCTTCGCCGCTCGCCACGCGCAGCACGCGGTATTCGCGTTTGAGGATTGCCGTGAGCGTGTCCCGCATCCCCTCGTCGTCGTCGACGATGAGGACCGTTTTGGGTTTGGGGCTCATGAATTGCGGGAACCGGGCGGTATTTTGGCAGGCGGTTGACACTCTTGCAAGCCGTTCGATAAGGTAGCGTCATTTGTTGACGCTGCAGTGGGTTACGTCCGGCGCAGCTATCGTCGTCGCGGCGCTGGCTTACCTGCGCGCCGCGGCAGGCTTTCGCGCCGGCTCGATCGACTCACTGAGTCGTACTGGGAGCTGCGCTACGACTACGGTCAGCTGCGATCGCGGCTGGCTCAACTCCAACCCCCGACCCGACGGCGTCGCCGGCGCAGGATCACGCAGCCCCGGGCCAGACTGCATTCGTGCCGTTGTCCTCGCTCAAGCGGTAATCCATGACGCGAATTCGACGTTAGTCGTCATCGGCGCTGGCACCGGCGGCTACGTCGCCGCCATCCGCGCCGCGCAGCTCGGACTCGAAAGTCGCGGTGGTCGAGAAGCAGAAAGCTCTCGGCGGCACGTGCCTCCTGTGGGGCTGCATTCCGACCAAGGCGCTCCTCGAACATGCTCATGCGCTCAAAATCGTGCAGCACGCTTCGGACTGGGGCGTCACCGGCGTCGAGCATGTCGGCATCAACATGAGCCAGGTGCAAAGCCGCGAAGGATCGAATCGTGATCCGGCCTCAGCAAAGGCGTCGAGTTTCTGTTCAAGAAGAACAAGATCGACGTGGATCAAGGGGACGGCGCGTCTCGCCGGATCTGGAGTCGTCGAAGTCTTCGAAGGCGAGACGACCGCACTGCGCGCGACGAAGGACATCATCGTGGCAACCGGGTCGTCGCCCGCGAGCGTCCCGGGGATTGCCATCGATCGCAAGCGGATCATCACCAGCGACGAGGCCATCGGTCTGTCGTCGGTTCCGAAGTCGATGGTGATACTGGGCAGCGGCGCAGTTGGTGTCGAATTCGCGTCGATCTTCAGACGGTTTGGCAGCGAGGTGACGATTCTGGAGCTGCTGCCGCGTCTGGTTCCCGTGGAGGACGAGGCGGTTTCGGCGGAACTGTTGAAAGCGTTTCGCAAACAGGGCATCACGACACACACCGGCGCCAAAGTGACGGGCGCTCGCGTGAACGGTGACGGCGTTGATGTCGAGGCTCAGCTCTCGGACGGCGCGGTCCAGACGTTTCGTGCCGACGTACCTGCTGGTGGCGACGGGCCGGGGACCGGTCACGACTGGGCTCGACGATCGAGCGGCTCGGCGTCACACTCGAAAGAGGCTACATCCGCGTTGATGGTCATACCGGACGAACGTGCCTGGAATCTCTGCGATCGGTGACGTGATCACGATGGGCCGGCCGCACCCGCAGCTTGGCACATGTCTCGTCGGCAGAGGGAATTCTCGCGGCCGAACGAATTGCCGGACAGCAAATCAGGCCGATCAACTACGACCACGTGCCCGGCTGCACATATTGCGATCCTGAAATCGGCAGTGTCGGGTTGACCGAGCAGGAAGCCAAAGCACGCGGCTACGATCGTCCGCATTGGCATCGTTCCCGTTCGGCGTCCTCGGCCGGGCGAAGATGGCAGCGGCGAAACAGAAGGCTTCGTGAAGATCGTAGCGACAAGAAGTACGACGAGCTGCTGGGCGTCCACATGATCGGACTGCGGTCGACCGAGCTTGTGCGCCGAGGCGACCGTCGCGCTTCGCCGCTCGAATCGACGGTCGAAGAATTGATCCGCACGATTCACGCACATCCGACGATGGCGGAGGCGGTTGGTGAAGCCGCGCACGCCACTCACGGCGCCGCTATTCACGTATGACGAGCTGAAGCCCCGCAGGTCTGAAGTCTGGAGTGCAGCATGGCCACCGACGTCGTAATGCCGCAGATGGGCGAGTCCATCGCCGAAGGGCACAATCGTTCGATGGATCAAGAAGGTCGGCGACTCGGTCGATCGTGACGAGCCCCTCTTCGAGAATCTCGACAGACAAGGTCGACGCGGAAATACCCTCGCCCGTCGCCGGCGTGATTACAGAAATCAGGGCCAAAGAGAGGCGAGACCGTACCCGGTGAACGCGGTCGTGGCGGTGATAGGTCCCGCTGGATCGGCAGTCCGCACAGCCACCGCAAGCCGCGGCGGCTCCGCCGCCAGCGCCGCAGCGCTCTGCGCAGCGCCATCTCAGCCCGCATCACCGGCCGCGCCTGCTCCGCGGCAGGAAGAACCACAAGCGCCGGACGCTTCCAGCGCTCCGCAGCCGGCACGCATGACGCCGCTCAGCCGAGATCCGGGCAACGGCGACTCGGTCAGCCGAGGACAGTGATTCGGCAGCGTTCGTCTCCGCTCGTTCGCAAGATTGCGAAAGAACATAACGTCGATATCGGTCAAATCCGAGGCTGCACGGGATTGCCGGACGCGTCACGAAGAGACGACATCCTCCGCGTTCACTTGGACCGTCGCGCGTCGCAGACGCCGGCGGCCCCTCGCCAACGCACGCGCCTCCGCGCCATCAAGACCGTCGTCGACCGCAAGGCGTGGCTTCCGGGCATAGGGCAGGCCGGCAAGACCGTGCCGATGTCGATCGTGCGGAAAAAGATCGCCGAACGCACATGGTGACGAGCCGCCACACGTCGGCGCACGTGCATTCGGTGTTCGAGGTGAATTTCAGCAAGGTCGCGCGGGTTCGTGAAGCGAAGAAGAACGAATACGAACACGCCGGGGCGAAGTTGACGTATCTGTCGTTCATCATCAAAGCGGCGGTCGATGCCCTGCGCGCCGTGCCCGTCGTCAACGCTCCGGTCGACGGCGACTTCGATCGTTGTATCACCAGGGACGTCAACGTCGGCATCGCGGTGGCGCTCGACTGGGGTCTGATTGTCCCGGTGATCAAGCACGCCGACGAAAAGAACCTGCTTCGGATTGAGCCGCGCCGTGTCGGATCTGGCCACGCGTGCGCGGAGCAAACAGCTCAAGCCCGACGAGGTGAGCGGCGGAACCTTTACCATTACGAACCCTGGTGTATTCGGCGCGCTCTTCGGCATGCCGATCATCAACCAGCCGCAGGTCGCCATTCTCGGAATCGGCGCCGATCGAGAAAGCGCCCGGTCGTCGTCGACGATGCGATTGCGATCCGGCTGCATGGCGCACCTGTCGCTCGGCTACGATCCACCGGATCATCGACGGCGCCGTCGCCGACGAATTCATCGTCGAACATCAAACACGCGCTGGAGAACTGGACCGTCGATTGACGCGATCGATAGAGGTCCGGGCGGCCAGGCCTCCGTGCCGTATGCGCAGGCGCTCGAGTTGCAGCGCGCGCTGGTCGAGGATCGGCGTGCGGATCGCGTCAGCGACCTTCTGCTGCTCGTCGAGCATCCTCCGGTCGTCACGCTCGGTGTTCGAAAGGAAATCAGTCGGTCGCACATCCTGGCGACTGACGCGATGCTTGCTTCGCGTGGCGTCGAGATATGCGATGAGACCGGCCGGGGCGGGGACGTCACGTATCACGGCCCCGGTCAGATCGTCGGCTACCCAATCATCGACCTCAAGCCCGATCGTTCTGGATGTGCACCGTTATGTCCGCGACCTCGAGGAAGTCATCATCCGCGCGGTGAGTGATTTCGGCGTCCGGGGCGAACGCGTCAAAGGGCTGAGCGGCGTCGTGGGTTGGCAACGACAAGCTGGCGGCGATCGGCGTGCGGATTTCGCGATGGATCACCAGCCACGGCTTTGCGCTGAACGTCACGACCGACCTCGACGCGTTCAAATGGATTGTTCCCTGCGGTATCGAAGGCAGGGGCGTGACATCCTCGCATCGTCTCGGCGCTCCGGATGACCCGGCTCAGGTCGAGGCGAGACTCATCGTCCGCTTTGCTGAGGTCTTTGACGCCACTCATGGTCGAGCTTGATCGCGCCGATTCTGGCGTTCCGCCGTTAACTCAGCCGGTCGAATCAGGCCGCTGAGGCTCCGGGCCGGCTTCCGATGCGAGCATTTAACCTACACGAAACAAATAACTTAGACTATTTAGTTCACGTGTGGAATATTTTTAGGCCGCTGGTGTTCTTGCTTGCGTCCAATACGGACGACCCCAGTATGAGCGACCAAACACACGATACGCACGATCTGGAACTGCTGAACCGGCTGAAGGCCGGCGATCAACGAGCGCTCGGCGACCTGGCCGATGCGTACAGCGCGAAGATCTACCAGCTGGCGTTCCGGTATCTCCGGAACAGGGAAGACGCGGAGGAAGTCGTTCAGGACGTGCTCTTCAGGTGTACTCGCGAGGTCAGCGACTTCCGCGGCGACGCGGCACTCGTCCTGGATCTACCGGATCACCTTCAACACGGCAATGTCGCGGCTGCGGACCGCAAAGTATCAGCGGCAACAGGCCGACGAGCCTCAGGTGATCTCGAGCGACGGCGAAGCGCTGCCACGCGTCACGCGCGGCGACGTCGCCGACTGGTCGAACCTTGGCGACGATTATGTTTTCCGTGCAGAGCTCAAGCGCCGCATTTTCAGGGCGATTCTTGCGCTGCCGGCAATCTACCGCGCGCCGGTTGATGCTCCGCGACATTCAGGGCATGTCGACTGAAGAAGCGAGCGCGATGCTGCGCGTGAAGGATCAGACGCTGAAGTCTCGTCTGCACAGGGGACGACTGATCCTGCGTCGCGAGCTGGCCGACTTCGCCGGCGGTCTGTCGCTCCATCCGGCCGCCGCCGCGTAGTCCACCTACAGCATCATCGCGTTGTCGAGCGCGACGCGGTCGCGGCTGTTCAATGAAGGCAATTCAATGCGTGTGATCCCAGCCGGGCCGAGCCGGACCGGCAGCGCTGCGGCGCGCGCCCGCCGTCCGTTCGAGTCGTCGGCCGCGACGAACGCGGAAATCGTCTGCGTGCCTGATCCCGCGAGGGCGTCAACGGCTTTCGCGGCCGCCCAGGCGAGCGGTAAGGACCGGGCGGCCAGAGGGGCCCGACCTTGTCCGCGAGTCGGCGCCTGGTTGGCTCGTCGAGCACGCTGGTCGCACGAAAGCCACCGATCGTGGCGTCTTCCCAGGGCACGATCGATTGACGCGGTGGCACACCGATCACGGTCAGCGCGACGTCCTGCGCCGAGCCGCCCTGCTCCGCCGCCACGACCGCGCGGACTGCCGAAGGCCAGACCTTCCGGCGCCGATCCAAAGAGACGCGTGCGCGGAAACTTCAGCTCCTGGACGCCGCGTTCCTATCGCCTCGCGTCCGCCTTGTGCTGCCCAGAGCACGATGGACTGCGATCCGAGCTGAGCGATCCGCTTCAGCAGCGCGAGACTGTCTTCACCGAGCCACTCACCTTCTTTCGCCCGATCCGCAACGACAAGGACTGCCGCGCCGGCCGCCAGCGCCAGCGACGTCGATCCGGAGACGACGGTCGAGAATGGATGGACGGGCGCCGATTGCATGATGTCGAGGGCCTTGCCTTCAGCGACCCGGCCGCTCTCGTCGATCAGCCGAATCACGCCAGCAACATCGCGCTGAGCGAGCACGTGCGCAATGGCGCCGCCGAGCTCTCCTGCGCCGATGACGCCGATCTCAATCATGGACAGGTGATTATTGTCGAATTGGTGAATTGGCGAGTTGGTGAATTTCGAACTTGCCAACTCACCAACTCACCAACTCACCAACTGCCAATTGGACCATAATCGAATCTCCATGAAACAGTTGTTGAACAGCAAAGTGGCATTCGTCACCGGAGGATCGCGCGGCATTGGTCTGGCGATCGCGCGCGCGCTCGCGGCCCAGGGAGTCCAGGTGGCCGTGACCGGCAAAAGTCAGTCACACTTGTCGGAGGCGCGTCCGAAAATCGAGGCGGCCGGGCCCGCACGCGTCGAGACACTCGTGGCCGATGTCCGAAACTACGCCGACGTCGAACGCGCCATCAACGCGACGGTTTCCCGGTTCGGCGGCCTCGACTTCGTGATCAACAACGCCGGCGTCGGGATCTTCGCCAACGTCGCCGACATGACGCCCGCCGCAGTGGTGCGAGGTCATCGACACGAACCTCACCGGCGTCTTTCAACGTGTGCCACGCGGCGCATCCCGCACCTGCGCGCGGCGCGGCGGCGGCTTCATCATCAACATCAGCAGCCTGGCAGGGAAGAACGCCTTTACGACGGCCGCGGCGCTACTGCGCGTCGAAATCCGGGCTGAATGCGTTCAGCGAGGCGCTGATGCAGGAAGTCGGCTACGACAACATCCGCGTGAGCTACGTGATGCCCGGCTCGGTGGCGACCGGGTTCTCGCGGCGGCGACGAATCCGAGCGGCGCCGACTGGAAGATCTCCGGCGACGATGTCGCCGAGGTCGTGGTCGACCTGCTCGAGCACGATCCGCGAAGTCTTCCGAGCCGCGTCGAGCTCCGGCCTCCGAAGCCCAAGAAATAATCCGTACATGTCTGTCTTCGACAAGCATCGCGACAGCGCTCGAACACCACGAGACGATGATGGGCAGCGCGCGCGGGCGGCTGGCCGTGGCGCTCGATCTGCTGACGGATTCGCTCGCGCTCGTCGGCCAGCACGGCGTGTACTGCCGGAGCGAGCGGTTTCCCGGGCAAGCCCGCAAATGGACATCGCGCTCGTCCTCGAACAGCTCGACGACGCGAAACAGCTGGTGCAGAGCGCGATGGAGGAGCTTCGGGTCAGGGCGTGATCAGCGGATGCGATCCTCGAGGACCTCCGTCCTCGGCAACGTGCCGGACGCCGCGCGGTGCCGCGGCGACGTCCGATTCCTTCCAGCGCGACACGATGATCAGACCAGAGTGTCCCGGGCACGCAGAACAGTATCCCCGAGCGCGAACGCCATCGTTCGCGGCGACCATCCGCCGCGATCGAGCGCGTACCCGGTCCAGTAGCTCGACGCCGACGATGTCGAGCGTGACCAGCGCGAGCTCGGCGGCGAAGACTCGCCCTCTGAAGCGGTCGGGAACTTCCAGCTGCAGCAGGACCGTGCTGAACACCCAGAGAATCGATCCGCCGAAAGTGCGCGAACAGCACGGCAATGGCGGCGAGCCACAGCGCCGGCGCCCAGGCAAGCATCAGCGTAGAAGACGCCGACCGATGAAATACGCCGGCCCGATCGCCCGGCGCAGCGCCTGCGGCTGCTGTCCCGAGAATCCATCGAAGCATGATTGGTCCGAGTGCGCGCGCCGATGCCGCGCGCGCCGTAGAGCACGCCGATGCCCGCCGCCGTGCTTCCGCCAACCGGAAAGACACGCTGGCCGAAGATCGTCAGCAGGAGCAGCACGCCGCCAGCGAGGCCCCAGCCGGCCTTGACGAACATCAGCGCCGCAACGTGCGCGCGCGCCGCGATGTAGCGGAAGCCTTCGACGAGGTCGGGGATGCCCGTGAGCGCCAGGAAACCGGCGACGCGCGGATCGTCGGAGGTGTCGACGTCGTACCGCGTCCGGCTGATGAAGAACGCCGACACGAAGAAAGACGCCGCGTTGACGACGAACGCGACGTTTCTGCCCGCAACGCGCCGTGACAAGGCCGCCGACCGAGGCGCCAATCGCCAGCATCGCCGACCAGGCCGCGCTCGGCAAGCGCATTTGCGGGCATCAACTCCGCAGCCGATGTGATGCTCGGAATCGTGGCGGTTCGCGCCGGCTCGAAGAACGCCGACGCCGAGACGGTCAGCGCCATGACGACGTAGGCGATCCAGATCTGTCGGCGATCTGGCGGACGAGCAGCAGCCCGAGAATCAACACCCCGCGGATCAGATCCGCCGCGATCATCAGCCGCCGCCGGTCTATGCGGTCGACTACGACGCCGGCCATGCGGTCCGACGAGGGCTACGGGAAGAAACTGCACGATCATCATCCACGCCACGGCAGTGGCCGATCCGGTGAGATCGAGCAGGAGCGCGCAACACCGCGACCGTGTTGAACCAGTCGCCCAGCTGAGAGATGGTCTGGCCCGATGAAGAGCAGGCGGAAGTTCCGATTCGTGCGCAGGACCGCGACGTAGGGATTCATCGATATAATGCCCGCCGTTCATGCTCGAAAGCCTGGGCCACTACAAGATTCTCGACCGGTTGGGCAGCAGCGGAGCGTCGAGATCTATCGCGCCCGTGACACGAAGCTTGGCCGCACCGTGACGATCAAGGTCCTGCCGCAGGACATTTCGCGAAGCCTGGCCCTGCGCAGTCAGATTCTGGCCGACGCCAGGGCCGCGACGGCGCTCTCGCATCCCAACATTGCCGCGCTCTACGAAGTCGGCGAAGAAGGCGATTTCGCCTATCTCGCTTGCGAATACGTGCCCGGCGAGCCGTTGACGGCGCGTCATCGCCAGCCACTCGCTCAACGTCCGGCGCGCCATCGATTTTGCCACCCAGCTGGCCGATGCGGTGGCCGACGCTCATGCCGAAGGCATCGCGCACAGGAATCTCAGGCCGACCACCGTCACCGTGACGCCGAAAGAGAAAGTGAAGATTCTCGACTTCGATTTTCCGCATGGATGAAGAGACCGGGCGCGACCCTGCCGCCGCTCGAAGACGCCGATTTCCGCGCCGATCCGGCCGCGCTCGGCGCGATTCTCTACGAGATGGTCACGGGCAGACAGGCCCCTCCCTCGGCGCCGCCCCCGCCGAGCGCGACGAACTCGCACATTCCAAAAGAGCTCGATCACATCGTGATCAAAGCGCTGAACAAGTCCGGCGACGAGCAATACGAGTCGGCGGCGACGCTCGCGGCAGAATTGCGTTCGGTGGCGGCGGTGCTCGACGTCCGCAGCGGCGACAGAGAACCGCCCACCAACGTCCCGCCGAGGTCCGAGAAGAGAAGCCGCGAATTCCGACCTGGATCGTCATCGTGCTCGCCGGCGCGCTGATCGCCGCGCTCGTCTGGTTCGCGGCACGCACGATCTGACTCTGCACCCGATCAACGGCCGCGCTGGAGAATGGCCGGCAGCCCTTCCGAGAATGCGGACCGGGCGAGCACTTCACCGACGCCCGCCTGCCTTGCGGCTTGAATGAGGTCAGCCTGCACGTGCGACACGTACTCCGACCGTCGGGATTGACGCCAGCGCCGGGTCCGCCTTCATGGCCGCGACGATGCCGAGCGGATCGGTCCGCGGGTTGTTCAGGTCGAGGATCACGAGCGACGGCGCCGCTTTTCGCATCTCGTCGAGCGCGGCGGCCGAGGAACGCGCGAAGTGACACGCTCACGCCGCCCTGCCCGGCAGCGGCCCGGATCTTGAGACGAACATCAGGTCATCGACAATCGCCAGAATCATTTCGTGATCCTAATTGAGACTGAGAGCCGTTGCGCCGTTCTTCAAGAACGGATTTCGTCGTCTGCGTGCGACGACACGCGCGAAGCGATCCTGATCGATCCGGGCGACGAAATGCCCGATCTCCTGACATTCGCCGATCAGCAGTCGCTGGCGATTCGGTTCATCCTGCTCACGCATGCGCACGTGGACCACATCACCGGCGTTGGCGTGGCGAAGCAGGCGCTGGGCGTTCCCGTCTACCTCCATCGCGACGATTTGTTCCTGTACGAGCGCGTGGTGGAGTTCGGCGCCATGTTCGGATTGCGTGTCGAACCGCAGCCTCCGGTTGATGGGTTCTATACGCCCGGCCAGAAGATTGCGTTTGGCGGCTACGAGGCGCGGTCGCATCACACGCCCGGCCACTGTCCGGGCGGCGTCTGCCTGGAGGTCGGGAAGAAAGGCGAGCCGGGTCAGGATCTCTTCGTTGGCGACACGCTGTTTGCCGGCTCGATTGGCAGGACCGATTTGCCCGGTGGCGATTACGAAGACCCTGATTGGGTCCATCGAGAACGTGCTCTTTCCCTTCGGTGACGAGGCGCGCGTCCATCCGGGCCATGGGCCGAGCACGACGATCGGTCAGGAACGGCTCACCAACCCGTTTCTTCAAAAGCGACGCTAGTTGGCCTGCAGGCTGACGGTCAGTTCGATGCGGCCGACGCGAAGACGGTCGCCATTTGCCAGGCGAGCGCGGTCCACTCGCCTGCCGTTGACCCACGTGCCATTCGTGCTGTCCAGATCGACCACATTCAAACGCTCATCGTCTGCCTCGAGCCGGCAGTGCAGACGCGAGACGAGCGCGGCATCGATGACGAAATCGGCGCGCGTGGCCCGTCCGACGGTCTTCACGCCGCCGGGCCGGATCCTGAAGGTCATCGAAGACTTCTTTGCCGCATCGGCCTGAAGAATCCACATACGCCCGCATATACAGTACGGGTCGTCAAGAGGTGAGCGCGCTTACAGCCGCGCGGTTGCGACCGTGCGAACGGCGCGAAGAATGGAATCGGCCGACTGGTCGATGTCGTCCTCGGTCGTCGACCAGTTCGAGACGGAGATCCGCATGGCGGTCATGTCGTGCCAGCGAGTGTGGCCAAGCCAGCACACGCGTTCGTCCTGGACGAGTTTCAGCGCATCGAGCGTCGCTCTGGTCGCGGTCGCGTCCTGCGAGCGCGACCCGCGCCAGCACCTGATTGAGGACGACGTCGTTCAGGATTTCAATCGCTGGCTCGTCACGCAGGCGATCCGCGAACCGCTTCGCCAGCCTGCAGCAGCGGGCCACGAGGTCGTCAATCCCCGGCGTCCCAGCGATTTCAGCGCCGCATACACGGCGAAACCACGCGCGCGTCGAGAAGACTCAGGGGTCCAGTCCATCGGTTCACGTGGTTCGAGGGGCGAGCGCACGAGATACTCCGCCATCATGGCTCATCGCGGCGCGGTGTGCCGCTGGATGGGCGGTGAAGACGAGCCCCGAGTCGTAGGGCACGTTCAGCCATTTGTGGGCATCGGTCGCCCACGAATCGGCTCGGGCGACGCCTGCGGTGAGATGGCGCGTGGTTTGGCATGCACCGGCCCAGAGTCCAAAGGCGCCGTCCACGTGCAGCCATCCGCTGCGCTCAGCGACCAGATCCGGCGATCTGCTCGAAGCGGATCGAACGCGCCGGTGTTCACGTTGCCAGCCTGAGCACACACGATTGCCGGCGCGTCGCTTTCGGCGAGCGCCGACGCGAGCGCGCTCGGCACGCATCCGCCCTTGAGCGTCGGCCTCCACCCGAATGATGGTGGCAGAGCCGAAACCGAGCAGCCGCAGCGCGCCGACGACCGAGACGTGAACCTCCTCCTCCCACGATGACGCGAGACGCTGGCGCGCCGGCAAGACCGTTCCGCTCGACGTCCCAGCCGGCGCGACGGAGCAGCTCGTAGAGCGCCGCCGCGAGCGCCGTGAAATTCGCCATGTGGCAGCCGGTGACAAAACCGGTACTGCGATGACGAAGGCAAACCGAGCACATCGAGCAGCCACGACGAGGCAACTTCTTCGGCGACGACTGCCGCCGGCGAGAGCGCGAACAGGCTTGCGCACTGATCCCACACGGCTGCCAGCCACTCGGCCGCGACCGTTGCGGGCACGGCGCCTCCGGTCACGAAACCGAAGTATCGCGGTCCTGTGGTCGTCACGATGCCGGGGTCGGCCGCACGAATCAGATCCCGAATCACGCTCGCAGGACTGACCGGCTCGTCTGGCAAGGCGCCGCCGATGGCAGAGCGAAGATCAGCGAGGGTTGCGCGCGGCCATACGTCGCGGCTTCCGCGCGTTTCGATGTAGGTGCGCGCGTAGGCGAAGCACCTGGGCGCAGGCCATCCGTGGAGTTGTCGTTCACACGATCAAGGATGCCGGCGGCGTCTCAGCGGACGGCCGATACGGTGCTCTTCAGCCAGTTCGCGATCGCGGCAATCACGTTTGGGCTGACCGTCCTGTCCTTCAGCGACGCGGACTTCGTCAGACCTCGCCGCTCACGGCCGCGACGAGTAGATGGTTGACGCCTTCGACCTTCACGACCGACACGGGCCCGGCATTCTTGCGTGCGCGAGCCATCTGTTCGAGCCTGTCGGCATTTGCCGGATCGACCTGTGTGTCGAGCAGGCCCTGCACGATCAGGATCGGCTGCCTGATGCGCGACATCAGCTGCGCCGGATCGAACGAGAGAAAACTCTTGAACCACGGGATGTCGGCTTGCTTTCTGAGCGGCGCCGGCACGTCTTCCCGAGCCCTTGCCGGTGAGCACGGCGTTCTGAATTTTCTTCTGAAGCTCGATCGTCGACGTCGCCGTTCGGCTTCGGGGCGCTTTGACCGCTCCATCGCGTGGGTGACCTGGGCCATGTTCAGCTCGGCACCGGTCACGCCAATCGTGGCCACCAGTCCGAGCGCCGTGATGCGCTTGTCCCTGCTCGCCGTAATCATGGCCACCGAGCCGCCTTCGCTGTGGCCGATGACCGCCACAAACCGACGATTGACGTCTTTGCGCGCATTCATGAACTTCACCGCCGCGCCCAAATCTTCGGCATAGTCGGCCATCGTGGCCGATTCGATTCGTCCGCCGCTCTGGCCGACGCCGCGCTTGTCGTAGCGAAGCACCATGAATCCGGCGTCGGCAAGACCGCCGGCGAGCTGACCGAAACCGGGATGCCGAACACCGTTTCATCGCGATCCTGCGGACCCGATCCCGAGACGAGAATGGCCGCCGGCAGCGGCGTCTTGCCGGCATTCGCGGGTTTCGACAGCGTGCCCGCGAGATCGAATCCATTGGCGGGGATGCGAACCAGTTCGTCGTTCGGACGCGTAGCTGTCACGCGCCGCGCGGCAACCGAGGCCAGGTCTTCGCGAACCACCTCGAGGTTCTGCGCCGGGACGCTCAGTCGCAGCAGATGTCCGGCCTGGTCGGCCCAGATTTCGATGTCGAGCGGAGCACCCGGCGCCTGAACCTTCAGGGCCGTGCGGTGCGCGCGCACGATGTCGGCCGCGGTCTGAATGGTTTCATCCGAGGACTGGCCTACTTCGATCTGAAATGCCGCACCCGTGACATACCCCTGGAGCACGGTACCAACGGTCGCCGTTCTGAGGCGCTGGGCGAGTGCCTTCATACGGTCCGAAGAACGGATTCGGCATCAGGATGGCGTCTTCGGGGATCGGATCCGTGCGCGTGTTGCTGGCGTCGCCCTGCGTCACCGTCGTCGTCGCGCTCTGGCCCGACACTACCATCTGCATCTTCAGCGCCTGACCGCGCACGCTCGCATCGATTCGAAGTTCGATCGGTTTCCAGTCGGCTGTGTACCGCACGATCACCTGGCGTGCTTCGAGATCGATCGGCGGACCAATCCGCCCTGCGCTGCCGATCGTCCAACCATCGGCGGTCCGCGTGACGACGATGTCTTCGTTCCCGATGCGCTCCGCTCGCAGAAACACGACGAAATTCGATGTTGGCGAAGACGAAACCTGCTGAGCCGCCGCGAACGGCGAAGCGGCGAGCGAACCAAGCGTCGCGAGCAGGACCACCGCGGCTCGGTGTGCACCAGCCAGGCGTATAAAATGCTGGGAGAGCATGGCCACTCAGCATAGCACCACGACCCTCGCGAGCTACGAGGCGGTTCGGCACCACGCCGGAGCGTTTTCGCGCGCCGATCTCGGCCGTCTCGTGGTTTCGGGTCGCGACCGCGCATCCTACCTGCAGGGATTGCTCACGAACGACGTACAAGCGCTCGGGCCAGGACGCGGCTGCTACGCGGCGTATCTCACCGCGCAGGGACGGATGATTACCGATCTGCACGTGTACGAGCTCGGCGACATCATGCTGTTGACGCTGCCGTTCGAGGTGAAGGACTCGGTACTGGCAAAGCTCGATCGATTCATCTTCAGCGAAGACGTTCAGCTTGGAGATGTCACGAGCACGTTTGCCAGCCGCACCGTCGTTGGTCCCGAGGCGGCGGCGATCCTGGCTCGCCTGTTACAGGGAGCAGATGCAGCCGCGCTCGCAGCCCTTCCCGAACACGGCAACCTTCGCGCCCACTTCAAGGATCAGTCCGTCATCGTCCTCAGGGTCACCGATAGTGGCGAGCCTGGCTTCGATGTGCTGATTGACGCGTCCGGAGCTTCGACGCTTGCCGAGGCGGTTCGATCGGCAGGCGCCGTCGACGTCGAGTCGGATCTCCTCGATGTCCTTAGAATCGAAGCAGGCGTGCCGAAATTCCACCGCGACATGGATGAAGACACGATTCCGCTCGAGGCCGGCATCGAATCCCGGGCGATCAGTCTGAGCAAGGGCTGTTACGTGGGACAGGAAGTCATCATCCGCGTGCTGCATCGCGGACACGGCCGTGTGGCCCGGCGGCTGGTTGGCCTGGTTTTCGAGAGCGATCGAGTGCCGGCACCGGGAACTGCGGCCCTTGCAGACGGCCGCGAGGTCGGACGCGTGACGAGCGCGGTGTTTTCGCCCGCGCTCTCGCGGCCCATCGCCCTCGGGTATCTTCATCGCGACTTCACCGAGCCAGGTGCGCGCGTGACGATCGACGGGTCAAACGCGGTCGTTTCGGCGCTCCCATTCGTCAAGACATCAGGCGCCTGACAATCGCGCGATAAGCTCGGCGTCGGCTGGCGGAAACTCCATGGAGGCCAGCTCCGCTCGCGCGGCCCATCGCATCTCCTGCCCTTGCTGCGGCATCGGCTCGCCGGCAATCTCGCAGCGGAAGAAGTGAAGCTCGACGATCCGTTCCGGATACTCGTGCGTCGTCACGAAGATTTCCTCGCCTACCGCGGCGACGACCGCAAGCTCTTCGAAGAGCTCGCGAGCCATGCAGATGTCGAGAGGTTCTCCGGGAAGGCATTTTCCGCCGGGAAATTCCCAGACGCCCGCCAGGTGGACACCGGCCTGCCGCCTGGTCACCAGGAAGCGGCCGTCGCGTTCGATGACGGCGGCTGTCACGAGGACCGTGGTCATTCCTCGGCGTCGGGCGTGAACGGAAAGCTCCGGCAGTCTTTCGACATCGGACACACCAGGCATTTGGGATTCCGGGCGCTGCAGACCATGGCGCCAAGATCCATCAGGGCCTGGTTGAAGTCGAAGACGTGGCGCACCGGAACGAGCGCTTCCGACACGCGCCAGAGATGCTGCTTGACCGCGTGACTCTTCGGGTCGCCGGCCCTGACGAAACACGCGATAGAGCACTCGCGCCACGTTCGTGTCGAGAATGGCCGCGCGCTGCCGGAACGCGAAGCTTCGAATGGCGCCGGCGGTATAGGCGCCGATGCCCTTGAACGACCGCAGCGTCTCGTCGTCTTCAGGCAGGCGGCCGCCGTAGCGTTCCACGGCTTCACGCGCGATGCTTTGCAGACGTTTCGGGCGGATGTTGTAGCCGAGCGGAGTACCACGTCGCCGTCACATCCTGCTCGGGCGCGTTGGCGAGCGCCGTCGAACGAAGGATACTTCGCGAAGCCACTCTGCGTACTTCGGCAGCACGCGATCGACCTGAGTCTGCTGCAGCATGATTTCCGAGACGAGGATGTGATACGGGTCGTTCGTCTTTCGCCACGGCAGGTCGCGGCCATGACGCCGATACCACGTCAGCAGGCGCTGGCGGAATTTCCGGCGATCTCCGGCGCCGGGCACCGGAAGTGCGCGAGCCGGACGCTTGCGGCCCGCGCTCACGCCGGGGCTCTTCCTTTCGCGGGCATATAATCGCTACGACGTCGTGAAAATCTACACGCGAACCGGCGATGCCGGCCAGACATCTCTCTTCGACGGCACTCGGGTGAGCAAGTCCGATCCGCGGGTCGATGCGTACGGCGAAGTCGACGAGCTCAACGCCTGGCTGGGGCTCAGCCGCGCACAATCGCTCGATCCCGATCTGGACGAGGCGCTCATCATCATCCAGAAGGATCTGTTCGCGCTGGGCGCAAAGCTCGCCGATCCTGCGTCGAGGATCGCCTCCCGGGTCACGAAAGCGACGATCGAGGATGACGACGTCGCACGCCTCGAGGCGCTCATCGACAAGCTCGAAGAGGAGTTGCCTCCGCTGTCCCGGTTCATCCTCGCGGGTGGATCGGAGGCTGGAGCCGCGTTGCACGTGGCGCGCGCCGTCTGCCGCCGGGCCGAACGGCGCATGATGTCGCTCGAACCCGCGCCTGATGGAATCCTGATCCGGTACATCAACCGCCTGTCCGATCTGCTGTTCGTCATGGCTCGCGTGGTGAACCGCCGTGCCGCCATCCCCGAGGTCGAGTGGTAAGCACCTAGGCCCGCGCGTTCCGCTGCTCCAAATCGCGCTTGACCGCTTCGAACACCGCGCGGGCCAGTTCCTGCGAAATCCGCTCGCGAATCGCTCCGCATTCCACGAGGACCGTCCTGTCAGGCGCTTCAATCGCGACGTCCCAGCGATCTCTCGCGATCCCTTCGGGGCGATCCTCGAATGACGTCGGCCTGCCGCGTCGTCCGCGGCCGAGCGTACCGCGTTGCTGACACGGTGCGCCGCGCGATGCGGTCGTGTCGCCGTTGATCAGCACGCGGACCGCGGCGATGCATGCATCTCTTGTCGATGGCTGCCTGGCCGTAATAGAAGCAGTGTTCGTCTTCCGTGAACAACCGCAATTCGTCGCCAACGGGGATTTCGGCGACGATGGTGCGGCCGGCGGCCCGTTCAGACTCGTGCGCGCGCTCGCGACGGCGGCGCCAGAAGTGCAGGGTCGTGGCGAGGCTCAGCGCCGCGGCCAGCAGCGCAAGTGCGACGAGAGCAGCGACGAGATCACGCATGAGCGATGCTGAATTGTAGAATGCTCGGGTGTCTCGCCGGCCCGGAGTCGCTCGTCGCGCGCGTACGACGCATGCGAGCGCCTGGCGCAGTCGCATTACGAGAATTTTCCCGTCGCGTCGCGCCTGCTTCCCGCGCCCATGCGTCCGCACGTGGCTGCGGTGTATGCGTTTGCGCGGGTTGCCGACGATGTGGCGGATGAGGGCACCGCACCAGCCGGCGTGCGGCAGGCTGAACTTCTGAGGTGGCAGCAGCGGCTGCATCGACGCCGTGGCGTCCACGCAATGGCAACATGCCGTCCGACGATCGCAGCGACTTGATTCTTGCCGCCCTGGCTCACTCGATTCGCTCGCTGGATCTGCCGGTGTCGCTCTTCGACGATCTGTTGAGCGCGTTCGGTCAGGATACCACGACGAATCGCTACGACTCCTGGTCCGACGTCTTCGACTACTGCCGCCGATCGGCGAATCCGATCGGACGGCTCGTGCTTCGCATCGCCGGCATTCGAGACGACACCCTGGATCGATCGTCGGACGCGTTGTGCACGGCCCTGCAGCTCACGAACTTCTGGCAGGACTTCGGCCGCGACTGGCGGAGCGGGCCGCTTGTATGTGCCGCGCGAGGTGCAGAGCCGCTGCCGCGCGCGCGAATCCGAGCTGCACGGCCCGATGCTTCCGGGCGCGTGGACCAGCGCGCTCGAGATGTGCATCGACAAAACCGCGGCGCTCTTTGCCGAGGGCCGCACGGTCTGCGATGGCGTCGGCGGGCGGCTGAAGTTCGAGCTGCGTCTCACGTGGCTCGGCGGCCGGCGCGTTCTCGATCGCGTGCGGACGACAGGCGCCGACATTCTGCATGTGCGGCCGAGCCTCGGCGCCGCGGATGTGCCGATCCTGCTCTGGCGCGCGGCACTCTGGGGCGCGACGCGGCCTGATGGCGCGAAAGACCAGCTTCTACTACTCGTTTCTGGTGCTTCCGGCGGAAGAGCGCCGCGCCATCGTGGCTGTCTGGGACTTCTGCCGTGCGGTGGACGATGCAGTGGATGAAGGCGAGGGGACGGATCGACCGCGCGTCAGGCCGTGCAGTGCTGGCGGAAGGAACTGGATCGGTGTTTCGCGGGCGAGAAGCCCGAGACGCCGCAGGGCCAGCGCCTTCAGCCGTTCATCAATCGATTCGGCCTGCCTCGCGATGCCTTCGAAGACGTCATCGACGGCGTGGCCATGGATCTCGATCACACGCGGTATCAGACGTTCGACGATTTGCTCGGAATACTGCCGTCGAGTGGCCTCAGCCGTCGGGATGATCTGCATCAGGATCTTCGGATGCGAGGACGAGCGCTCTCGCGAGTACGCGCTCCAGTTCGGCGTGGCGCTCCAGCTCACCAATATCCTCCGGGATATAAAGGATGATCTGGCGCGCGGGCGCGTCTATCTCCCGCTCGAGGATCTGGCGGCCTCCGGCTGTGCGGTGGAGCATCTGGCGGCGGGACGAGTGAGCGAGCCGGTGCGCCGCCTGCTCGAGTTCGAATGCCGCAGGGCACGCGGGTTCTACCGCCGTGCGGTGGACATCCGCCCGGCACGCGATCGACGCGGCTCGTTGCCGCCGAAATCATGCGCGCGGTGTATTTCGAGACGCTCGAGCGCATCGAGCAGCGCGGCTACGACGTGCTTCACCGAGCGATGCGCGTCCGGCGTCCTCGCCAGGCGTTCATCGCGCTCAGGCAGTGGTTATGGCCCTCATGACACGTTACGACGCGATTGTGATCGGCGCCGGGTTCGCCGGGTTGAGCGCCGGCCGTCAGGCTGGCGAAGCGCGGCGCGAAGGTGCTGGTGCTCGAGGCGCGCGCCAGGCTCGGCGGACGCGCGACGGCGTTCGAGGACCGCGAAAGCGGCGAGACCGTCGACAACGGCCAGCACATCATGCTCGGGTGTTACACCGACACGTTTGAATTCCTCGGCGACATTGGCGCGCTCGACAACGTGAGGCTCGACTCGCAGCTGGCTGTCACGATGATCGATCGCACGGGCCGGCAGAACGCGGCTGTCCTGTCCGTCGCTGCCGCCGCCGATCAATCTGCTCGCCGGGCGTTCTCGATTGGAATGCGCTCGACTGGAGAGACCGCGTGGCGATTCTGCGGATGCGATCCCGCTGGCGCTGGCCCGGCAGGAAATCACCCGAGCGGCTGGCGCCATCGCGGCGTCGCCGGGCGAGACGGTCGAGAACTGGCTGATTCGCAACGGCCAGACCGCCAGGCTTCGCGAACTGCTCTGGGATCCGCTCGCGCTGGCCGCGCTCAACCAGCCGCCCTCGGAGGCGGCCGCGCCGCCGTTCGCGCGCGTCCTCGCCGAGATGTTCGGTCCAGATCCGCGCGCGGCGTCCATTGCGCTGCCAGTGAAACCGCTCGACCAGATGTACGCCGAGCCGGCGCGCACCTACATCGAGGCTCACGGCGGTCGCGTGAAAACGGCAAGTCCGGCCACCGTGCATGTCTCTCGAGGCGCGACCGAAGTGGCCAGCGGCACCGATCGATGGTTCGCCGGCGGCATCGTGGTGTCTGTTCCATGGTTTGCGGTGAGCGATGTGTTTCACGGTGATGTCGGTCCGCTCGAGACGCATGATCGCCCGTGCCCGCAGCATGAGCGCCTCTCCCGATCGTGACGGTGAATCTCTGGTTCGATCGGCCGCTCTTTCCTGAGCCATTCATCGGCTTGCCGGGACGCACGATGCAGTGGGTGTTCGACAAGCGAACGATTGTGGGCGGCAAGCTGACGCACCTGTCGCTCGTCTCGAGCGGGGCGGCGCCGGTCGTGGCCCGATCCAACGAGGACCTCATCGCGGCGGCACTATCAGGAACTGCTCGACGCACTGCCGGACGCGAGAACAGCGACCCTTCTCAAGTCGTCCGTGATTCGCGAACCGCGCGCGACGTTTTCGCTCGCTCCCGGTCAGCCGGAACGGCCAGGCACGGCGACCGCAATTCCCGGCGTGGTCCTGGCCGGCGACTGGATTCAGACACCGGCTGCCCGCTACGATTGAAAGCGCCGTGCGGAGCGGACACCTCGCGGCCCAGGCGCTATCGGATCCGATGAACTCGATCGTCGTCCACTACAAAGAACTGGCGCTCAAGGGCCGCAATCGTCCGTGGTTCGTTTCGATCCTCGTCCGCAATCTGAAGACGGCGCTTCGCGGTCTCCATGTCAAGGCGGTTCGATCGGTGATGGGCCGCATCGAGGTCGAACTGGAGACCGCCACCACGTGGGCAGACGCTCACGATCGAATCCGCCACGTGTTCGGCATCGCCAACTTCTCGCTCGCGGGTGCACGCGCCGAACGATTTCGACGCGCTCGCTCGGGCCATCCTCGACGACCTGGGCGACCGCCAGGCCGGAGTCGTTTCGGGTGAGCGTGCGGCGCGCCGACAAACGGTTTCCGTTCACCTCGCCGCAAATCGAGCGGGAGGTGGGCGGAAGAATCAAGGAGGCGCGCGGATGGCTCGTCGATCTCGATGAACCTGCGCTCAACGTCCACATCGAGATGCTTCCGGAGCATGCGTTTTATTTCTTCGGCAAGGAGCGCGGTGCCGGCGGGCTGCCCACGGGAACCGGAGGGCGCGTGGCATGCCTGCTGTCGGGCGGAATTGATTCACCGGTCGCGGCCTACCGAATGATGCGCCGCGGTTGCACCGTCCTGCTCGTGCACTTCCACAGTTATCCGATCCTCTCGCGCGCCTCGCAAGAGAAGGTCCGGAGATCGCCGCGCTGCTGACCCGGCATCAACTCCGATCGCGGCTCGTCCTGGTCTCCTTCGGCGAGCTTCAGCAGCAGGTGCTTCTGGCCGTCCCTGCCGCGCTCCGCGTCGTGGTCTATCGCCGGCTGATGATGCGCATCGCCGAGCGAATCGGCCGGCGCTGGCACGCGAAGGCGCTGGTGACGGGCGAGGTGATCGGCCAGGTGGCCTCGCAGACGCTCGAAAACCTGACGACCATTGCCGGGGGCGACGACACTCGAAGTGCTGAGGCCGCTCGTCGGGATGGACAAGGATGAGATTACCAGCGAGGCTGAACGCATCGGTGCACTGACGATTTCCAACATTCCAGATCCAGGACTGCTGTCAGCTGTTCACGCCCAGGCATCCGTCCACGCAGGTTTCGCTGGCTCGAGAGTCGAGCAGGCCGAGCAGGCTCTGCCGGTGGACGCGATGGTCGAAAGGCCGTCCGCGAGGCCGTTGTCGAAGAGTTTCAACTTCCCATGCTTGCCGAGCGGCTCGGTCGTGCGAAATAATCCGCTGGCTTTGGGCTTCAGGCTTAGGCTTCGGGCTGCAGGGAGACATGTTTCAGTCAGTCAAGGAAATGATCGATGCGTTGAAGCCGGTGGCGAACGGTGTTGACCGATCGCGTCAGTGTGACTGATGCCGGTGCGATCACCGGCGATCTCGTCGATCGGCTGGCGTCGACCGCGGCATTCGGCGCAGATGCGGAGATCAAGGCGACGGCTCGCTGGATGATCCGGTCGCTGGCGGCGGCTCGTGGAATCCGTCCGGCGTCGATTCACGATCTGTACATGGCGATGGGACGCGGCGAAGCCGGCGGCTTCACCGTGCCGGCGATCAACGTCCGGGCGATGGCCTACGAAACCGCCCGGGCGGTCGTTCGTTCGGCCAGGGCGCTCGAATGCCGGCGCCTTCATCTTCGAGATCGCGCGATCCGAGATCGGCTACACCGAGCAGCGGCCCCACGAGTACGCTGGCCATCGTGCTGGCTGCGCGGCGCTGCGCGAAGGATTCAGCGGCCCGCTGTTCATCCAGGGCGATCACGTCCAGACCAACGCCAAGAAGTTCAACAGCCCCGAACGGGACAAGGAGCTGGACACGCTTGCGCGCGCTGATCAAGGAAGAGATCGCCGCCGGTTTCTACAACATCGATATCGACACCTCGACGCTCGTCGATCCTCAGCAAGCCGACGCTCGACGAGCAGCAGGAGGTCAACGTCGACGCTCGCGGCGGATTTCGCGGCGTTCATCCGTCAACAGGAGCCTCAGGGCGTGACGGTTTCCGTCGGCGGTGAAATCGGCGAGGTCGGCGGCAAGAACTCCGACGTCCACGAGCTCCACGCCTACATGAAGGGCTTCAACACGGAAGCTGAAGGAGCGCGGCGCGAATCTCATGGGGCTGCAGCAAGATCAGCGTCGCAGACCGGCACCGCGCACGGCGGATTCGTCAACGCGGACGGCACGGTGCAGGACCGACGTGAAGATCGATCTCAAGACGCTCGAGGAGCTCTCACGTCTGGCTCGCAGTGAGTACGGACTGGCCGGCGCTGTTCAGCACGGCGCCTCGACGCTGCCGCCGGAAGCGTTCGACGCGTTTCCGCGCGTCGGGGCCTGCGAGATCCACCTGGCCACCGACTTCCAGAACATGGTCTACGAGCACCCGAAGTTCCCGGCTGATCTCAAGGCCGAGATGTGCGCGTGGCTCCGCGAGCACGCGACCGAAGAGCGGAAGCCGAAGGACACCGAAGAGCAGTTCATCTACAAGGCGAGGAAGAAAGCCATCGGTCCGTTCAAGCAGCGGATGTGGGGCATCGATGCCGACAGCCGCGCGGGCCATCGGCCAGTCACTGGAACAGCGCTTCACCTTCTTGATGCGCCAGTTGAATATCGGCGGGACCAATCAATCGGTATCCCGATTCGTGAAGACGCCGGCGCTTCCGATCGATAGAGAAGCGGAGATCGTCGCAGCCGGCGGGAAGATTACCGCCGCGGAGAAAAAGGCCGAGGGGCTCGCTGACTAACCGAAATTAAGTAAGAATTAAGAATTAAGAAAGGAAACGACGACGAATTCTTCTTAATTCTAAATTCTCAATTCTTAATTTCAGGTCTTTAATCAGGTATTCCTGGATACGGAACCGGACTGGGCGGGGCAACCGCCAGGAAGATCATCCGAATCGGCACGCCAGGCCGTCCGAGATCCTGGAAGATGTCGCGCGCATCCACTGCCCGTTGACGAGAATGTTCAGCTTGTCGTTCGAAATGGCGCCGGAAGGATTTCTCTGGCGCGCCGCGTCGTAACCCGCCACCTTCAAGTGCCAGATCACGCGCAGCAGCAGTTCCTCGGCGCGTCCGACGCCTTCCTGTTCGGTTGACGGCGGCGCGGTCAGGTTCGGGAACTCGTTCGCGGTCGCATACACGACTCGCTCGGCCCTCGCGATGTCGAGCGGCCCCTGGGGCACGTGGTACGGATTGGTCGGCGGCGCAGGCGGCGCAGGAGGTTCGGGTTCGGGCGGCGCCGGCGGCGGTGGCGGCGGCTGATTCGGAGCCGGACGCCGCAGCGTTTCGTCGCCGTGCAGCGGCCCGAAGCACGTCGAGCCTTCATAGTGAATGCGAATCGCGTCGGCGCCTTCGATAAATCCGGTTCCGTTCAGATCGAACGGACAACCGATCACTTTCTCGACGGTGGCCGTCCCGGTCAGGTGAAGCGCCACTTCGGAACCCGCGGCATTCAGCTGACCGGTCGACTGACCCTGGACGAGCACGATGCCCGAGCAAATCGCGTAAAACTGGCCGGCCAGCGACGTCTGCGTCTGGCTCGTGATCGCCCACTGAAATTCGCCGCAGCTCCACGAGCTGGGAACTGTGACGGGCAGTGTCGACAGCCACGTGCCGGTGAGCGCTCCGGTTCCGCCCGGAAGGTTCGGCAGCGACGGCGCGGTCGGCGACACGAGCGTCTCGTTATGTTCGAAGCCGGCGCACGCCGACATCGCCGCGGCGAGCGTCATCGCGCAGACGAGAGAATGGAATCTCCTCATATGCTTTTTCTGATCGGGCCGCTGCCCGTGCCTCACGATCACGAAACCGTGACGACACGCAACGAATTTGTGCGCAGTCTGAACGTCTTCCCGAGAATTTCCTTAGGAAAACGCCCTACGGTCTAACAGGATGCAGGAGGCCGGCCAGATAATCGCGCAGTCCTTCGCCCGTGCTCTGGAAGGCTAATTCTGTCCAAGGAATGGTCTCGGTGTCGAACTCAGCGGTTTCGAGCCCCTCATCGTCGACCGAAAGCGTCCCGCCGGTGGCCGTCGCCGCGTAGACGACGATGACCGGTGCGCGGTCCGGCATAGGAGTAGATGTTGACGAGACCATCGAGCCGCACGTCGAGTCCGCATTCTTCGCGCGCTTCACGAATGGCCGCCGACCGTCAGCCGCTCGCCGCGGTCGACGTAACCGCCTGGAAACACCCACTTGCCGTAGCCGGGATCGATCGCTCGGCTTGACCAGCACGATGCGGCCGGACATCGCGCGGATGATCGTGCCGACGGCGATCTTGGGATCGAGATAGAAGACGAAGCCGCACCGCGCGCAGACCGAGGCGCTCCGGCTCGGAGGCCTTGAGCAGCTTTCGCTCGAGCGCACCGCCGCACGTCGGGCAGAACTGGTAGGCATGAGCCTCGTCGTGGGGATGCAGCATCTCGCGTGCGGCAAGTATAATTCGACGGACATGTCGATCCTGAAAGTCGCGCGCATGGGCCATCCGGTGCTGCGCGCGAAAGCCCGTGCCATCGATCGCTCCGAGATCAAGGGCGCGGCGATTCAGAGGCTGATCGACGACATGATCGATACGATGGTCGAGTATCACGGCGTCGGCCTCGGCCGCGCCGCAGGTACACGAGGGCGTCCGGCTCTTCGTGGCCGCGCTCGACGCCGACAGCGACGAAGGCGAGCGGCACGAGCCCATCGCGATCATCAATCCGGAAATTACCCTGGTCGGTTCAGAAGTCGTCGAGGACTGGGAAGGCTGCCTGAGCATCCCCGACATCCGCGGCCGTGTGCCGCGAGCGCGCGAAATCACGGTCACGCGCGCTTCGATCGGAAGGGCGATCGGATCGAGCTGATCAACGCGCACGACTTTGCCGCGCGCGTGATTCAGCACGAAACCGATCATCTGAATGGCGTGCTGTTTTTCGACCGGATGCGGTCGTTCGACTCGCTGACGTTTCTCGAAGAGTACTCGCGCTACTGGGTCAAGGACTGACGTCCCGCCGCTTCTTCTCCAGCGCCCGTTCCGACTGCAGCCGCTCGAGCTCGACCACCGAGTGATCGGCGAACTGTCATCGCGCCCGCGATGCGCGCGGTGCCCCGCGACGTTGGCAATGGCCTGGTGCATCGGCTGACAGACGCGCCGGTACGACGGATGACCCTGAGGCGCCGTCCGCAGCTCGATGACGTGCATGGCCTCGCGAGCGTTCATGTCCATGTAGAAGCGAACCCGGTAGGCCATCGACGACCGCATAGGGAGCGACGCCGGTCGAGCCCACGCGTCACGAGCGTCGTGGTGGAGCGATCGCGGAACGATCCATGACCTCGCGCCAGTCGGCCAGCGCACCGGCTTCTTCAATCGCGGCTGGCTCGACGTAGCCGTAGCGCGTCGCTGAGCGGCTGCCACTCGAGCGTCAGGAGCCGGTGACGCTGCAGATCCCGGAAGGCGCCGTAGTCGGCGAGGACGTCGAACCGATACCTGGTGCGCTCGAACGCGCCGCCGGGCTTGTGACGACGATTGGCGCGGTTGCCGACGTAGGCACGAAGAACGGCCGCGCGTTCGTCGGCGGTACAGACGTCGAGCCAGATCGAGGAGCTGGTCGTCCGGAAGCCCCGAAGCCGGATAGAGCGCCGACGCGACGACTTTGACTTCGCCGTCGGGATCGAATTCGGTGAGCGTGACTTCCGCGCGCTCGTTCCGGCGTCGACGCCGTCGACGAGCGCTCGGCGCCGGCTGTCGAACGCGCGTCGCGTCTCTGCGAGAGTATGTCGGTCCAGCGTCCGCCACGATCCGGCTGATCGACCCGCGCGAGAAAGGCGGGAATCGATCTGGCGGAGCTCGTTCAGGCATCAGCCGCGCGCAGCTCGCGCACTTCTTCGAGCGGGTGCGCGAACATCCGCAGCAGCAGCGCTTCGAACGCCTGGCCCGGTGCCGAACATCCCGACGATTCGAGGTCGTGGCCGCCGGGCAGCAGGCCGCGAAGCGTGTCGAGCGCCTTGGCGCGAATCACCGAGCGATAGACGCGCGTCGGAGTCTTCCGGCCGCCTTCGGATACTTCGCGCGGAAGTGCGCTTCCATCGCCGGGATCCATCGGGCGTAGGTTTCGAAGGCGGCGTCGAGCGTGCGGACGAATTCGCGCGCGCGAGCGGCGAGCGCTGCCGACTTCCGGCAGGCACGTGATACTTCCAGCGCCCGTCCGGCCGGTCGGTGTAGCGGCACGTAGCGCGTCGACTGCTCGAGGTAGGCCATCAGGCGTCCCCACTCGAGCACCTTCGTCAGCACGTTCGACACGCCCTCGCAGGCGACGTGCGCGCTGCCAAGTTGGGCGACCGAGTCGTCGCCGTACTCGTTCAGCACGCGGCGCATACAGGCGCTCGGCTCGCTCCGCGCCGCACCGTGCTCCCTGACCGATCTCGCTCGTCGTCGAGCTCGCTTCGCGAACTCGTCGAGAAACAGCCGGCGCAGCGATTTGGCGGAACGGCGAGTAGCGCGCGAACAGCGCGCCCTTGACGGTTTCAGGCAGGTTCGCTGAGCGCGAAGACCGGCTGGTCGGTGTTCGTGAAGAACGGCTCGAGCTCCGGACTTCTTCTGTCGTGAAACTGTCTTGCGTCAGAACCGGCGGTGAGCACGGTGGACGGCTATTATGATCGATATGCCGCTCTTCCGCCATCGACTGACCGTGCGATTTCGCGATTGCGACGCGATGGGACACGTCAACCACGCGGTCTACTTCACCTACATGGAGCAATGCCGCTTCGCGCTGTGGCGTCAGCTTGGCGGCGGCATGGGACTGCCGGGTGCGGGACGATCATCGTTCACGCCGAATGCGACTATCGCGCGCCGGCATTCGTCCACGACGAGCTCGAGGTCGGCTGGTCGATTGGCGAGCTCGGCCGATCGAGTTTCACGTTCAACTACGAGCATCGTCAACGCGGGTCCAGAACGACCGGCGCGCCGGCGGGACGGCAAAGACGGTGAACGTCGACGTTACGACCACGCCGCCGCCGGAGCGGTCATTCCCATTCCGGAGCGACACACGCCGGCCGCCTTGAAGAGAGCAGACGGCCAGGCAGACAGGCGGGGGCAGGAAGGGCGGACGCGTATGGGCTTCGCTTAGTAAATCGCCCGTGCCTAATTAACTCTGTCTGCCCAATAAAGACGCGAGGCGGCTCGCCACGGGAGCATCCAGTCCTCGCGGCAATTCAACGTGCTTCACATCCACCGCAAGCAACGCGGCGATCAGCGCAATTCGCCGTTCCGCACGGGCGATCTCGGCCCGACAATCTTCGATTTCTCCAGACAAGCGCTGCACCTGCCTGAAGTCTGCCGCGAATCGGTCCCATAGGAATCGATCCGCACATTGATTCCTGTCGTACGGTCGTCTATAGCCACATTCAACCCTCATAGACAGTTGACAAACTGAAGCCCTCCGCTGAACTGTGCAGGTCCACCCATCTGGGTAGAGGTTGACGAAGGAGCTGCAATGCTGAAAGCGAAAGCGCGCAAAGACAAAAAAGGCAGTCGAGCCGTGCCGCACGAACGAGACGCTACCCTCTGGCCTCTACACCGAGTTCCTTGAGTGTTCAGAAATTCACATCGTGCTTGTGAACCAGATGCTCAGCCTGCAAGCTCGCGAGCAATACGTATAACTGAAAATCAAGCATAT
>ERZ1370068.3199-contig-2316_pt1 | contig 86677 bp, 167 predicted proteins | sample MGYA00561227_ERZ1370068 | MGnify/ENA primary metagenome ERZ1370068 (study PRJEB38410, sample SAMEA6850437) | metagenome | study: Metagenomic assessment of the ecological functions of the soil: analysis of the soil microbiota associated with the...
CCTGTCGATGAAGAGCGAGTTCGATCGCCTCGAGCGAGAGTTCGCCGAAGAGCGGGCGCGCTTACACGCGCAACTCAGCGAGGACTCGCAGTCGAGCTACCGCCGGGGAATTCGGGAAGGGCGCCGCAGGCTCGCGAACGACGTGCGGGCGCTCTTGAATGGACAGTTTTTGGACGACATCGAGGAGATCGGGAACCGTGAATGAGCGACGTTCTTAAGCCCGGCGCTCGCGTCAGAGGACTCACTGGAGCAATGCTTGAAGCGCTCCGTCGTTTGCACCGCGGGATTGATCTGGACGCCGATCTTCCTGTTCCTATGGTAACGCTGGAAGCTCTCTATGCGCGCCGTTTAGTGTATGCGCCGCCCCCGGGATATCGCCACGACTTCATGCTCACGCCTGCTGGAGTCTCGATGGTACTGGAGACAGATCACGTCCGACTGCAATCCATGTACCTGGACGGGATCCGATACTTTCTCGACGTTCGGCAAACACATCCGAGTCACAGATCTAATCGCGTGGCGAATTTTCCGCAGCTCTTGGCGAAAGTCAGCGCCCTGGCGCTTCAAGAAAGGATGAGCAAGTGATCATATGGAAGAATATTTGCGACCAGTGCGGCAAAGTCGCCGAAGTGGAGTCCGGTGCAACCCCTGACGGTTGGTTCTTCATTCACACTCGGATCGACAGCGAGACTAGGGAGAGCATGCGCGTGCACGAGTTTTGCCCCGACTGCTTGGAAGTAGGCATAGTAGCAGCCGCCAAATACGCCGCACAAAGGCGACAAACTACACCGTAATCGAGTTGAAAAAATGATCCAAATCTACTGCGCGCATCCGCTCACCGCCCCCACCCGCGAAGGCATAGACGAAAACCGTCGTCGCGCCGCCAAGTGGGCCGCCTGGCTCTGGAAGCAAGGCTTCGCCGTCGAATGTTCGTGGATTGTCGCTGACCGGGGAACTCGAAGAGACGCCCGAGAACCGCGAGCTCGGGCTCAAGTCGGATTGCGAGCAGGTTCGCCGATGCGACGTCATGGTGCTCTGCGGGCCGCGTATCTCGGGCGGGATGCTCCAGAGAGGCGGGGGCGGCGAAGGTCATCGTCGACTTCACGCACCTCGAGCTCGACGTGCCCGACGTAACATTCAGGTGGCGCCACGGTCGGCCGATCACTCTCGCCGAGATTGAGGCGCGCGTCGCTTACTTCCCAAAAACAGACCCGACACCGCCGATACTGGCAGCCGAATGAAAGCGCTCGTCGTCATCGTCGTGCTCGGTGCGTTATACTTCTACGTGATACGCAACGTGCGCGACCACTTCGGGCCTTGGGGCCATTGGATGAAACAACCCGACGACGTGGACTACGACTTGGACCGGCGCTGGACACCCAACGTTTTCGACAAGAACACGAACACTCCCATCCGTTGAGTTTCCAGAAAACTGTTACGTCTCCGGGTTTGAATTCGCATTCGACGTGGAAACCACGCCGCACCAGTACTGCCACATCACGTACAAGTACCCGTCCGGAGCTCTCTGCGGCACAAAGCTTCTGTGGTTTCACGGCGGCCCTTTGACGGAAGAAAGGTTTCACATGGTCGACTGTCCGACGTGCCTGCACATTTGGGAGAAGCGCGGGCTATCTATATGAAGAAAAAGACCAACTCCGCCTCGGCACCGACCTCGACGGCAGCGTCGCCGGTGTTCGTCGTCGCGACGGCAACATCGTCGGCTACGGCGTCCTCATGCCTTTGCGAGAAGGACAACCGCTCGCCCCGGGCAGCGAAATCGTGCGCGTCGAAGAGTACGAGGAAGACGGGTGGCACGACATCGAGACCGTGTACCGAGTCTCGGATGGGCCGGCGCAGGTTGCGACACCCGCGTATCGGGCGGGCTATGACCGGATTTTGGAAAGAAGGAAGTGGGGCTCGCGTGAGATGACACGCGCGTCTTCCTCCGATCGCCGTCGCGCGTTTCGCTTGCAATACGAAGCAATCAAAACGCTCTGGAGCGACGGACAGACGGAAGATCTAGAAAAGAAATACTAACGGCTCTAGAGGCCGAGTTCGGGCCAATCTCCGAAAACGCCCCAAAGGAACCGGTACAGCACGTGGTTGGTTGGTTGGACGACAACGACACGCAAGGCCTTGTCGAACGAGAAGCGGAGCCTCCACCTGGTTGGTTTTGGGGCGCCCGCGTCTGCAATTGCTGAGCTGCGGGCAGCGCATCGTCTGGAAACCGACCGCGTTCAACGTCTGCGCATGCAGTCGTCAGTGCGCCAAACGCATCGCGGCCAGTAGTGCCGCAGCGGCCGAATCTCGTACACGAGCGATACGCGAAGCACATCTCGCCAAAGAGGCGGAAAAACGCAAACAGGAACGTGAACAAGAAGAACGGGCGAGACGTGCCGCAGAAGAGCGACTTCGCGAACGAAAAAATACGAGAAGCGGAAATACTCGAACAGTGCAAGCGCGCGTACGCTCGTCTGGTCACGAGACATTCACAACGACAGAGGACTCAAAAGAATAGTCGACAGTCTTCAACTTCAACTGGAAGCGCGCCCCAAAACGCGAGCGATTTTCACCGACGTGCGCCTCGTTAGAAACAAATGGACCGTGCTTGAGTTCAGTGTTTCTACTCCAGGCTGGGGACATGACTGCCACGTGCACATTATTGCTGAACGGTAGCGGTCCCGGCCGTGCTGCATGGACACGAGGGGCCGCGTCTGCCGAGCAGGCCGTTGCCGCAGTCATCGGACACAACTACTCATCCAACGTCGGAATGCCCCACCCATGATCGAAGCATCAAACCAAGACCGCGTCGAAGTCTGGGCCTGCCAAGTCCTAGGCTTGAAATCCGCGTCCGACATCCCCGAGCGCCGTTCTCCGCGCCGTCGAAGAAGGTCGTCGAGCTAGCGCAAGCCGTCGACATCGATCACGAGCAGCTTCACCGGTTGATTGACTACGTCTACTCACGCCCGACCGGACTGCCCGCACAGGGAGATTGCGGGCTCCATGGTGACGATTTACGCCGCAGCGGGGGCTTTGGGCATCGACGCGCAGACGGCGTTCGAGAGCGAGATGAAGAGAATTCAACAGCCGGAAGTGATCGAGAGGGTTCGAAAAAGGCAAGCGGAGAAGCGGGCGGCGATCAAGTAGCAGGTACGAGCCGCCCCCAGGTGATCTCTCGCTTCCGCACAGCGAGGTCGACGCGCCTTCTACGAAGCGCCCCGAGCGGCAACGCCTCGAGCCCCTCAACATGAGCGCGGCTTCCAATCTTGACCGTCCAGACGAGCGGGGCACCGCCGTACATCGGGTAGCAACGCAAGACGAAACGATCGAGCGCTCGGAATTCGTCGAACGCTTCCAGGTGTTGAACGAAGCCGGCACGAACGTGAGTACGAACGAGACCTGCACCGTGCTCTCGCTGAGCAGCGGCAGGGGCTTTAGGATCAAGCACGTCGAGCAAGTCGAGCGTCGCCCGTTTCGAACAGTGCGCGTGCGAGCAATGGAAAAGCCCCCACCGCGATTCGGTCGTCGGTGGCAGAATCACCGTCGACGTGTCGCCGTCACTGCCGCTCGTGTGCGCATGCCACCAAGGACAAACGACGGGAAGCGCGCCGTTCTCAAGCGGCTCGAACGCCGTGCCGGCGAGCGAACACCTTGCCGAAGAAGCTCTCGGCGGCATCACACACACAATCCCGTTCATTTCCTGAGGGCATGTCCAGCATTCGCGTGGATATTCGAGGTGGGCCCCCGCCAGAAATGGGGCGGTTGTGTGTGCCGACGTCCTTCAACGCCGCGTCAACGTCGAGCGGTCGTCCGTCGAACTCTCGCCACTCGTAGGCAGCCCCGGCGGGTGGCTCGGCAGGTACCAGAATCGACTCGCGTCTCGAGCCGACTCGTCGAGCACGTGTCCTCGTCGAGCTACTTTGCGTGAGACCCAATACCAGAGATGTTCGTACTCGACGGCGTCGACGGGTCTCGAGAGTGGAAAGACGACGCGCAGCTTCGGGTGCTCTGTCGAGTGGCTGTATGTTGTGTAGACGACGCCTTGAACACCGGGGAGCAAACGCTCGGCCTGGTCGAGCGTTGTGTCTCCTTGGTCGAAGTCGAGCGCGAGCCCGTAGACTGCTTCGACGCGAGAGAGCGCTCGGCGATTGCCATCGAACGCGGCGAGAGAGAAGCCTGCAACACGACGTTTGTCGCGGACGACTTCGGGATGTTGAACGAACGTATCGACGAACTCACGCCAGGAGTATTTCCCGCGTCGGCCGCGGGAAAATGAACGCCAGAGCGTAAGGATGAAGGTCTCGCTCATGCGCTAGACCTTCGGCCTCGCAGACTTCGACTGTTTGTTTTTCATTTTCGACTGAACGACGGTTATCGCCGATCTCGAATCGTTCGGCAAGGGATCTTGACGGGGCCGCGCGTACGGCGGTATCGTCGCAGGCTCAGTCGAGAAAACCAGTCGAAATCAGGAGGTGCCGTTTTGCCGACAGCGCCGTGGGATACGTATCTTCTCAAGAACAAGCAGGGGCGCGTACTTGCCGTGCTTGGCGAACGCGGTTCGAATCCTCACGCATCGAAAAGAGTGGCGAGATGTCATCGCTCTCGATGCGTTCGCTGGCGTTGTCGTCAAGAAGAAGCCGCCACCGTGGACCGCCGATATCAAACCCGACACTGAAGACAACTGCGATTGGACGCAGAGCGACTCTGCCCGCGCAGCGCTTTGGCTTTCGGACGAGTATCTCTGCTCGTTTTACACGTCAGTGATCGATGAGGCCGTGCAGCTAATCGCCGAGACGAAGAAGTTTCATCCGGTGCAAGAGTACTTGCGTGACGTGCACGGTGCTCACAATCAGTGGGATAGAAAAGATCGCATCGAAGATCTTCTCATCCGCGTCGCGGGAGCACCAGACAACGTCTATACGCGCGCCGTCACCAAGAACTTTTTCCTCGGCGCTGTCGCTCGCATCATGCGTCCGGGCGCGCAGGTCGATACGGTGCTCATTCTCGAAGGCGCTCAAGGTGCAGGCAAGTCGACGTTCTTTCGCACGCTCGCGAGTGACGAGTGGTTCTTCGATACGGTCTTCAACATCGGCGGTAAGGACGGCTACCAAGCTCTTCGGCGGAAATGGATCGTCGAGTTCTCCGAGCTCGATGCGCTCGGCAGTGCCGACCTGGCGCGCGTGAAGGCGTTCATCTCGAGCGTGAAGGATTCGTACCGGCCGAGCTACGGCAAGACGACGATCGACTTTCCGAGGCAGTGCGTGTTCGCTGGCACAGTGAACCCGAACGGCGCCGGGTATCTGAACGACACGACGGGCGCTCGTCGGTTTTGGCCTGTGACCGTCGGCAAGGTGGATCTGAAAACGGTTCAAGAAGAACGCGATGATCTTTGGGCTGAGGCGTTTTGGAGATACGGGAAGAATCAGAAGTGGCACTTGCGCGACGAGAAGCTACTCGCAGCGGCGGCGCTCGAGGTCGAGGCGCGGCGCGAGTCCGATCCGTGGGAGACGCATTTCCGCGAGTTTTTGCACATGAACCGCGGGCTCTACCGGAAGCACGGGGTCACGATCCCGACCCTTCTCACCGAGGCGGTCGACGTGACGAAGGACAAGCAGAACCGTGCGACTCAGATCCAAGCAGGCAAAGCGCTCAAGGCAATAGGCTGGACGAGAATTGAACGAGGCAGCGACGACGTTCGACGCTATTTTCCTGCCGAATCGTCAGCTTCGAGGGCTCTAAAAGTAGTCCCTTCTTCCTCCATTCCTCCAATAGGAAAAGGGGGTCTTAGGGGGGTAGTGATCGGAAGGGTACGAAGGGATCAGTGGGGGGTAGCTGACCTCGAATTTTGATTGGCGGAATGGAGGTTGCCCAGATGGGTTTTCAGCCTAGTGCGTCGAAAACGGAGATGTTCCTGCTCTGCCAACGGCCGTTCGATCCTGGGATCGAGACCGAGCCGGACGAGCCCGGAGAACCGGCGCTCTACGGGAGCGCCTTTCACAAAATAATCGCTGCGTGCCTGCGTTCACCGAAGAAGAAGCTTCTCGAGAAGAACGCTGCCGGGTACGCGCGGGAGGTCGACCGCGCCGTCAAAGCGTTTGACATGAAACACGCGGCGCAGGAGCTAGCCGGACACGTGAAGGGCAGCGTGCAGGTGCTTCGAAACTGGCTCACGCGAGAGAAGCTCGAGATTTCGCAGATCGAGCTTGCCTACTCGGTCGAACCTGATTCCAGCGGCATTTGGGGCGCCCGTCAAATCAAGCCTCACAACGAGAATCACATCTACGACGTCAAAGAGGGCGAGATGCCCGGCACCGTCGACATGATCGCAGAGAGTGCAAATCGGAAGCGCACGGTCGTTCTAGATCACAAGACTGGTCTCTTCGAGGACTGGTTCGCAAACGACGAGACCGTTCGCTTCGCGCGCCCGACGACGATCGCTCAGATGCGCACGTTGGGGCTAATCGGTTCGCAGCTTCACGGAGAGGTCGCGATCTTTCACGCCGATCGAAGAGGGCTCCCGATCGTGTACTCAGAACCGCACGAGGTGTCCGAGCAGTCGAGCCACGCAAGAGCGCTTCACGCTGCGTTCCAAAACGTCGGCCGTGGTTTTCTTCGCCCCGGCGAGTACTGCAAGCGTTGCCCGGCGCGCGTCGGCTGTCCGGCGTCGGCGGCGCACTTGCTCGTCGAGAGCTCGGAAGTGCTCGTCGAAGCAGCGAACAAGATCGCTCTCGAGCCCATCGATCCGAACGCGCTCTGCGCTCTTCCGACCGAACCGCCGCCGGCAGGTATGATCGAGATGCGTGCAGGGGCGCTCTACGATCTGATGAAGCGCTTCCGAGAGCTTGAAAAAGTAGCATCGACGGAACTCAAACGGCTCGTGCGCGGCGGCGCGGTCATCGAGACACGCGAGGGGAAAGTGCTCGCGCTTCAAACGCAGACCTACGAGACGCTCTCGAAGAAGAGCGTCCTCGAAGCGCTCAGGCAGGTTGCCGGCGAGAAGGAACTAGACCGGCTACGGAAGAAGGGCGCGATTCGAGAGGCGACGCGCGAGATGCTCATCGGCGAGAAGTAAAAAGAGGGGCTTGCCGGGGGCGAAAAAGACGTACAGACATCGAATAGACGTCGAACACCGCTCGTCCTACTCGGTATGCAAGCACACTCTTCCAATCACGCTGCAATGGACGACTCAGACGCCCCCGGCCCCAGCGCAGAGCTCGTCGACCCCACCCGAACCGTGGCCTTCCTGCTCGCTGGGAACGCCGTGGCGACGTTCCAGAGCCGCAAGACGGGCAAGCGCTTCACCTACCGCGTCCGGCTCGCTCCGGTTCATGATGGCGATACGCGTGAGCCGCTCTTTTCGTGTCCGTCCTCGACGGCCCGAACAACGATAGCGACTACGCCTACCTCGGGTGCGTCTACACCCCAAGCCAGGTCTACAGGCATGGCCGGAAGAGCCGCATCGCTTTTGATGCGCCGAGTGCCGTCGCTTTCGATTGGGTTTGGGCGCAGCTCCGAGAGGTGCGATGCACCCCGAGCTCGCTGTCTATCACGAAGGGCGCTGCGGCCGATGCGGTCGACGTCTCAGCACACCAGAGAGCATTTCAATCGGCTTAGGCCCAACGTGCGCGAACAGAAAGTAAAACCAGTGAACATCACCGTCAAAGACCTCTCGAACGATCAACGCGCTGCCTATGACTCGATCCTGCGCTGGCTCGCCGACGCACGCGGGCGTCGACAACTCGCCGCTGCTCACACTGGCCGGTTTTGCCGGAACCGGAAGAGCACGGTCGTCTCGCTCATCGCGAACGAGATCGACCTGCTAGCATTCTGCGCGTACACAGGGAAGGCTACGAGCGTGCTGCGCCGGAAGCTCGCTGCCGCCGGCACAGCGACTGTAGGCGCCCAGCGGCGCAGTCCGAGCGGTGAGCAATCGACCGACGAGCGGCCGTACTGCGGAACGATTCACAGCCTCATCTACCGACCGTGTGACTGCCGCGATCCGCAGGTCGTCGAAGTCCAAAAGCCATGCCCCGAGAAGGGCTGCACCGCCGAGACGTTGTGGCTCGAGGGACCACAGCTTGTGCATGAAGAGGCACGAGGGGCTAGTGAAGACCGTCAAGGCGTTCGAGGCTCTGAAGCCTCGGAATCTCTTCGTCTACGCCGAGAAGGATCCCGAGACGGGCGAGTGCAAGCACTGCCACGGCAAGGAATGGCTTCGCCGCGAAGCGCTTGACCGCACCTACGGTCTCATCATCGTCGACGAGGCGTCCATGGTCGACGACATGATGCTCTCGCGACCTTCGTGAGTACGGCGTGCCCATTCTCGCCGTCGGCGACCACGGGCAGCTTCCGCCCGTCGGGGGCAGCGGAAGCCTAATGAAGAATCCGGCCCTGAAGCTCGAAAAAGATTCATCGTCAGGCCGAAGGGGAATCCCATCATCGCTCTCTCGAAGTACATCCGCGAGAACGGACGCTTCCCGAGAGCGTGCCCGCTGGTGACGCGGTCCGGTTCGGGCAGCTTCGCTTCGTCGACCGGCTCGTCGAGGAACGCTACGAGAACGCTTCGACCGCGCGGCTGCTCGAAATGGGCCTCGCCTGCTACACGAACCGGCGGCGCGTAGGGCTGAAACGTTCCGGTGCGTCGGGCACGTGGAACGGCCAGGAACGGACGAGAGCTGCCGAAGGCTGGCGAGCACGTCATCTGTCTTCGCAACATGAAGCGGCCGCAAGCGGGCCGCCCCCGGTGGCGAATGGGATGCGCGGCGTGCTCAAGAGCGACGCGATACCGACCCCGCTCTTCAACAATCGAGGCGAGCGCATAGGCGAGAGCGAAACGCAACTAACGGGCGCTATCGCCTTTCCAGAAGATGAGATCGAGCCGCACGAGTGCAACATGCTTCGCGCGCAGTTCGGCCGCGAGAAGACGTTCTCGAGTCCAGAAGAGCTCGAACGCGCGACACGGGCCTTCACTCGTTCCAGATGGCAGGGGCGCTCTTCGACTATGGGTTTGCGATGACCGTGCACAAGTTACAAGCGCAGCCAGATCGACGATCTGGTCGTGCTCGCTGAACGCCCTGGCCCCGTTTCGAACGATGACTACAACCAAATGGGCATATACGGCCGCGACTCGGGCTGTGTCCAAATTAACGGTGCTGCGGTGAGCGCGCCGAAGTTGGCAGCGTTCCTCGCAGCAATAAAGCCGGACGGTACTGTCACCGTGCATGTCGATTCGTCCGGCAAGGTCACGCCGGTGCGTTTCGTACCCGCAACAGCCAGAGTCGGCACAGCGTTCAGCACGCGCGCACGTAACACTGTGCGATTTCTACTTTACGGGATGTTCGTCAGGCCGCGTGAGGCGGATTTGAAATATCCATTTTGTCGGAACTTGGTCGAAGTGGACGCTCTAACGCCACGGCAGTTACGTTCGCGTCTTTAGAGCGCTTCACTCAAAAGCACGGGCTGCTGTCCGTTAGGCAGCGTCTCGTGCGCACGGACAACTGCGTGGCATGCGCACCTCACGTGAAATATTGGCGTGGATAGGCGAACTATGAGCGGCTTTCGCGTGTGGCAGCTCGAAGATTCGCCGCTCTGGGCGATTACCGCCGGCTACTTCAGCTCCGAAGTTGAATCAGGTCGTGCGTAGCGTCCCCTGGTGTCGCATACGACCCGAAGGTTCGTGCGCACGTCGGCTAGCATCGACGGCATCGAGCTCGTCGTCTCGAAGCTCAAAGAGCTCAAGCTTCGAAACGGATGACGCTCCTGAAAACAAGCGCGAGTGGAAACACATGCTTCCGGTGTCCTACGACGGCGCGCGTGATTACCAGAAAGTCGGAATCGACTTTCTCATCAACCAGGCGGGCTCTGGGCGCGCTGCTCGCGGACGACATGGGCGTCGGTAAGAGCTTCCAGACCATCAGCGCGGCGCGGGCTCTTCGACGAAAAGACCGTCATCGTCTGCCAAGCTTCACGTTCGAGGCGTCTGGGAACGCTTGCCGAGCCTCGACGACAAGGGCGGCGAGATTGCCAAGTGGTGGCCGAAAGCGAAGGTGTTCGCCCCCTACGGCGTCAGCGCCCGAACCGATCCCGCCTCGACGCGGACGTGTTCGTCACGCACTACGACATCGTACACGCATGGGTCGACGCGGTACTCGAGTGGTCCATCGACAAGGAAGCGGAATACGAAGACCGCAACTCTGACCGTCGCCTTCGACGAGGCGCAAGTGCTGCTCAATCCAGGCACCCGCCGCTCGAAGGCATGTCGTGCCATCACGCCGAGGTCGCCCGCGGGCGCATGGCTCACGGGCACGCCACCGGTCGAGAAAGTCAAAGATCTCTGCAACGTCGTCGACACGATCAGCCCCGGGCGATTCGGAGAATTCTTCGGATTCGCAAGACGCTACTGGCGATGCCGTCCAGAAGGAGATCGAAGGCCCCGAGAAGACGCGAAAGCTCGTCTGGGATTTCTCAGGCCTGCTCGAACACGAAAGAGCTTCAGGCAACGGCTCGGATTGGTTCACTCTCAGACGTGACGAAGAGGGAAGTTCTCAAAGAACTTCCCGCCTTGCAGCGGCAGATTGTAGACGTGTGAAATCCCGTCGAAACATCGCGTTGCGGTAAACGCGCGCCTCGTCGGCGATCGGAAGCAGATGCGTATGGCGCTCGACGCAGCGGCGGACGGCAAATTCAAGAGCGTCCTCGAGCTGATCCGCGACGAGCTCGAGGCGGGCCAGCGTGTCGTCGTCGGAACCTACCGTCGAGCTGGTCGCGAACGGATAGCCGAGGCGATGAGCGAGGTCGCGCCGAGCGCGTTCATCCACGGTGGCGTGTCGCTCACACGCAGGCCGAAGATTATCGACAAGCTTCGGAAGACCGAGGGCCCCGTATGCCTCGTCGCGAACATCGACTGCATTGCGACCGGCGTCGACCTCACGTTCCGCGTCCACGGTCGTCGCGGCCGAGCTCGTGATGGAACGCGCGCGACCTCGTACAATTCGGGAGAGTCGCGTGCACCGCTTCGGCGCCTCGACGAGCGAGAGCCCGTCGTAGTTCGCTACGTCATCGCTCGCGGAACGGGCGATGAGCTCATCCCGCAAGCGGTCATCAACAAGCCTCGACAACTTCCTCGACTTGGTGCAGAGACCGACAAGGGCGACGGCCTCAGGCAAGCGCTCGCGGGTGAAGACGACGGACCCTCGCGGCTCGCCGCCGCCCTGAAGAAGATGGGAAAGAAGCGCACAGCATGACACACAGATCGTTCAACAAGTTCGTGGTGCGGCTCGAGTCGATTGGCGTGCGCGCCAAGGTCGAGAAGTACGCGCTCTCGTACCGCATCACGTTGCGCGAGCTCTACGAAGGTCCGAACCGCGCGCCGTCGATCACCGCTGCTCGTCGCGACGTCTACCTGTGGCTCTATGGCCGGCGGGAAAGCGCAACAACGAGATCGCTCGGCTCTTTGACCGAACACCAAGCAGCGTGTCGAGCCTGACGCGCGAAAAGCGCCTGTAAACAGACCGCCTTGGGGCAATGCGCCCCGAGTCACACACGTGCACACTCATGCGCGTGTTTTGACATTCGCACGAGGTATCGCTATGTTGCAGCTCCGAGTCGGGCCCTCGAACTCCACCCCGCCCGCTGCTCCTTTTCGACTGGGGGCAGCGGGTTTTTCTTTTCAGGCGTCGGACGCTTTTGTTTCGGTACCAGAGAACGGGCGTCGGTAGAACTGATTTTCTCACTCCCAAAGTCGAAGAGTCGCCCACACGAAGGGTGACGGCGGGTAGCGAGAAAGAAAGTCGAACAATTAATGCCTCAAGAGGCGTCCGCGCTAGAGCGCGAGGCGTTTGATCGAGTCCTGGTGCTCGGTCAACCGCACTACGGAAAAAGTACTTCTGTGATCGGCTCAGCCGCAGAAGCTTTCGGCATGGGGTACGTGCTCAACTGCGGGAAGAAGACAGGCCTCGCTCGACGCTGCGCGTGGAAGCAGCCGCTTCAAATGGGATCTCATTCGAGACGAAGTGCAGATGGAGGACGCGCTCAAAGAAGCGCGCAAGGGCTGCAAGGACGGCACCTACAAGTGGGTCGCGATTGACGACTACAACCTCTACGCCTCGTGGCTCGAGGTCGCTCTAGAGGACCAGACACGAAACGCGAAGGGCGAGGCCGACGGCCGGCGCTTTGGCGCGATACCGGAAGCGGCTCATCAACATTCTGATCCGGTGCTTCGACTTCAAAGCGCATCGTCTACGTCATCTCCCACTACATCGAGACCGGTAGCGGGCTCATCGACGGGCAGGTTGAGAAAACGGGCATCGACGTCGCACCGCTCTTCGCTGGGGCGGCTCGAAAAGAGATCCCTGGATGTTCGCCGACATCATCTTCATGGCCCCCTCGTCGAAAGATCAGACGAGACGAAGCTTCTACATCAACCCCATCGGCGTCTACGGGCCTTCGTGTCCTCAGCGCGCCCGGCACTCGAGAGATCGACGCCGACGTCGGCCTCCTGCACGAAGAGTTCGAGAAGAGCAGCGCAAAGGCGAAGGCTCGTCGCTGATTTCCTGGTCGAGCAGTTCGACCTGTTTGCAAACAACTGGAAAGTAAGAGGCACATGGCCAACACACAGCAGACCAATCAGAAGAAACTGGAATACAAGAAGGTCAAGTTCAACGTGGACGAGATCGCGCCCGACGCACCGGCGGGCGAGTGGAAGCGTCAATCCCGCGGGGTAAGTGCAAGGTCCAACCGACGAAGGAAGACCACTACCCGATGCTCATCGTACCGATCCGCCTCGACAAGACTGACGAGACGGACGAAGCGTACGAGAAGGCGCTCGGGGCTGAGTTGAGCTCTATGATCGTGTTCTTCGGTGACGAAAAAGCTCGTGCGGCTCGTATGTCGAAGCTTCGTCTTCGGCAGCTCTGCGAAGCAGCCGATGTCGACCTAGACGTCATCCCGAAGGTGATCGAAGACCCCGAGAACGATCTCGAGCCGCTCATCCGTGCCTCGAGGGGAAGAAGCTCACCGTGTGGACGGTTCTCACCACGCGCAAGGATACGGGCGAGGTCGTGACGGACGTCCGGTTTCAAACCCGAACAAGGCGCTCGCCTCGACGACCGACGACGACGACGATGACGACGATGACGAGGACGATAAGCCCGCGCGTGGGAAGGCACGGTCTTCGAACGGCAAGGGCAAGAGCCGCCGATGAGCTCGCCCCGTAGACGGTCGCTGCTCGAGGATGACGAGCTCGTCGAGATCGACGAACGGGATCAAGCTTCGGGCAGCGACGTCTGCGTGAACGATGCGCGTGCATGAGAAGCCAAGCACACCGAAGAGGACGGGTGTGCTTGCGGCAAGTGCGAGGAATTCGTCGAATAGGAAGGCCGCTTCGATGAGCCCGCCGATCGATTGGTCGAACTTCTGGGTGCCGGCAGGGGCGCACCGAACGGATGAGCCGGAGGCTGAGGCGCCCTAAAATACCCGCACCAGCGCTGTCGTTAACGGAAAAGATCAAGGCTATGAGAGCGGCGCGGCCTCGTACCGCCCTCGGCGCCTCTCGACGCGAGCACCTTTAAAGCGCGGTTGCGAGAGCTAGACGGGTTTCTTGACGAGGCTCTTGCCCGCAAACCGATCGATTGGTCCGTGATTGGTGCAGCGCCAGCTTTCGGACAACCGCCACCTTCGGGGCCAAGAGCGAGTCGCCGATCGAAGAAACCATGCGGCAGGCTCTTGTCAAAGTGCTACCGAGCACCGCGAGCATCGAGCAACAAAAACAGTTGTGCGGTGGGGCGTACCGCGCAGACTTCGCTGTCACGACCCCTGAAGGCGCCAAGGTCGTTGTTGAGTGTGATGGGCACGAGTTCCACGAAAAGACGAGAGAGCAGGCGGCGAGAGACAAGAAACGAGATCGAGAGCTTCAGATAGCGGGGTGGATGGTACTGCGGTTTACCGGATCAGAAATTTATCGTGGAGCGGAGTACTGCGCGCGAGACGTCGCGAGAGCGCTCAAAATCTTATGACCGCGCAGGCGCTTCCCGTAGTCCGCGAGTACGACCCTGTCGCCGCTGGAGCTCGTTGTGATCTCTGTCCATTAAAGGGAACACCGTCGTTCCGCCGAAAGCATCCGCTACTACGACGAAGCTCGTTTTCGTCGGCGAGGCGCCCGGCCGCAAAGAAGAAATCTTTCAACAGCCATTCGTCGGCCAAACCGGTGCTTTCCTTCGCGGACTCTGTCGCGAGGTCGACATCGACTTCCCAGCCGCCGCTTTGCAGAACGCAGCGCTTTGCAGATCCAATCTCGACAAGGAAAACGAACAAGCCGCGGTGTGCTGCGCGCCGCGACTGCTCAAGGAGCTCGCCGCCCTCGATCCTAATATCCCGATTGTTACCCTCGGTAAGACGAGCACGCTTTCAGTGCTCGGCGTTCGAAGCATCATGCATTCCCGTGGGTTCGTCTGGACCGCTCGAGAGCTCGACTCTGGCCCCGCATGGAAAGCGGCGAAGAAGGCAAAGCTTCGAGCATCGCCCAAGCGAGAACAGCTCTGGCTCAAAGCTCAGATCACCGAAGGTCGAAGCAAACTCGCCGGACGTACTGTGCTTCCGACCGTGCATCCCGCCTTCGTGCTGCGCTCGGACACGTGGCTTCCAATCTTGAAGCTCGACCTAGACCGCATCGGCCGATGGATCCGCGGCGAGTTGAACTACAAAAACTGGTCGACAACGGATCCTACGTCGTCGTCAGCCGCCGCGATGACGTCCGGCGAGAGCTTCGAAAGCTCAAGGACGTGATCAGCGAAGACGTCGAGACCGGCGCGAGCACATCAGGTGGGAACGACGGGGCGGATCCGCTTCGGAACCGTCTCTTGTGCGTCGGCGTTTCAGACGGCAAACACACCGTCGTAATTTGGCCGTGGCGCAAGACACACGCGCCGCTTCTGAACGCGCTTCACCGGCGCGTTCGCACGATCAGCATGCACAACGGCTACAACTTCGACCAGATCGTGCTCGCGCGTAACGGCGTGCCGTTCGAGGACATCGAAGAGAAGCTCGAGGATACGCTCATCGGACACCACACGTTCGCGAGCCATATGCCGCAGCGTCTCTCTCACGTCTCGAGTGTGTTCATCGACGCCTCGCCGTGGAAGATCACGTTCAAGCAAGGGACAGGCGGCGCGAGCGAGAAGGGGCTCCCGCCCGAGAAGCTCAGCGGCGAAGACCTCTGCAAGTACAACGCCGCCGACGCGCGCATTCAAGCGCAAGACTGGCTCGCAATGCAGGCCGATCTCGCAGACGAGCTCGATGTCTATGCAGTCGACAAAGAGAACGCGCGCCTGTGCCGAAGCATGATCATCAAAGGCATCGGCGTCGACCTCGAGAGACGTGCCTGGCTACACGACGAGATCTTGAAGAAGCAAGCCGACTTGCTCGAGAAGATGCGGAAGCTTCTCAGGCGAGCGCACTTCTACCCGACGCAGCTCGCCGACGTTCGGAAAGCGCTCTTCACGACGCTCGGGGCGAACATACACATCGCCGACCCGACCGACAGCGGCCTCCCGGAGTACATCCCAGACGACTCTCGAGCGGCTCAAGGGCAGTCCGACACGTGCGGGGCGTTTCGCCGACCTGCTCTTGCAATGGCGAGGCGCAGCGAAGATCGACAGCACCTACGTGAAGGTGAAAACGCAGTCCATCGACAAGCCTTCGCGGAAAACGCCAGGCTTCGCTCGAACGCACTTGAACTGGCGGTCGTATGGGGCGGCCTCGGGACGCTACTCGTGTCGTTTGCAATCCTGCCCCGAGCGGAATATCTCAAGGACAAGAGCGTCGTCCTCGAAACGCGCACTCGCGAGATGTACGTCGCGCCGCCCGGCTACAAGCTCGTCTACTTCGATCTCTCTCAAGCAGAACTGCGCTTTGCAGCCTACCTCTCTGGTGATCACAGCTTCATCCGCGCCTGCGAATCCGGCGACGTGCACACCGCGACGGCACAGTTGCTGTTCCCCGCCGAGGCTGAACTCATTGGGCGAGACCCGAAGGGCGCGGGAAGCCTTTCCGCGACGTCGAGAAGAACAGCATCTTCGGGTTCTGCTACTACGCCGAACCGGGCACTATATTCGGTTTCGTGCGCTCGAAGGGGCTTCCGGTCGAGATGCGAGACGTGATCCGAATGCATGACATGGTTCGGCAAGAGTTCGCCGACTACTTTCGATACGTCGAGCGGAACAAGAGGCAGGTCGACAAGGATGGGTTCATGCGGTGTGCGCTCTCGGGGCGGATCTCGTGGCTCGGGTGGCATGCCGGAATCAGTGACGTCGCAAACCGTCCAATTCAAGGGGGATTGCGTCCCTGATGAATGTACGCCTCCCGAAGATTCAACAAGCGCTGCCGTCGAGCGCGTCTGTTGTTGCGCAGATCCACGACGCGGCGATTCTCGAGGTTCCTGAGCGGCACGTCGAGCACGTTCGAGCTTTGGTGAAAGAAGCTGGGCGGAGCCGGTTATCATCCCAACGAACGGTTGGGGTTCGAGCACGCGCGTCGAAGACGGCGCGAGAAGTTTCGTCATGCCGATTGATCTCAAGATCGGCGATCGTTGGAGCGACTTCGGTTGAAGGAGAAAAATGGAAATCGATATCCGAAAACACCCCCAAGTCCGACAAGACGTCCGCACCGGCCTCATCGCGCTCAAGGTCGGCAGATCTGGGGCGAGAACAAGCTTTCATTAGACGTGATCTTAGTACGACTAGTGGTTAGTGTAGGCGACATCGCTCGACTCACTCGCGACGTTTGGTGCGGTGAGATTAACGGTGAAGATCACGAGCGATGGCGGCGAGAAATCAAAAAAGAGCTCGGCAACATCATCTTCTCAACCATCCGTTGGGTAGACGACCTCGGCCTCGACGTGCTCGAGTGTTTGGATCTCGCTATTGAGGCGCAGGAGAAGTTCGCGAACAGCGGGAGGCCAAGGTGAGCGACGAAGACATCGATAGTGAGCACGACATCGCGTTGACGGCGGCCAATTTGCGCACTCACGCAAAGTGGTTAGTGCACGAAGTGGAAAAACGTTGGATGGGTTGAAGTCGACGGACGGGGAGACAACTAAATGATCATCGGCATCTCCGGCGTCGCCGGTAGCGGCAAGGACACGTGCGCGGACTTTCTCGTCGGCAGGTACGGCTTTAAGAAGACGAGCTTCGCCGATCCGATGAAGCGCATCGCTCGAGACGTCTTCGGCTTCTCGGACGAGCAACTCTACGGTCCGAGCGAGATGCGCAACGCACCGGACGAGAGGTATCCTCGCGAGCACGAATGGAAACCAGATTTAGAAACTAACCGATGGGTCTTGTTCGTGTTGCGGCTTTTGTGTCGCTCACCCCGCTTTTGAAGAAAACCCGTGCTACCTCACGCCCAGGTTCGCGCTTCAACAGCTTGGCACCGCATGGGGACGCACGTGCTACCCGAACGTTTGGGTAGAGCTCGCGATTCGAAACGCCGGGCACGGCGACGTCGTCATCCCGGACGTGCGTTTCAAGAACGAGATCGACGGGCTTCGCGCCGTCGGGGCGCATGTCGTTCGAATCGTGCGGCCGAACGCCGGGTTAGTCGGCGCCGCCGGTCAGCACGTGAGCGAGACCGAACAAGCCGAGATCCCGAACGACGCTTTCGACAGCGTGATCCGAAACGACCGCGGGCTACGGGAGCTCGAAGAAGCCGTCACTGATCTGGTGCGGCATTGGGGCGATAGGTAGAAAAGGAAAAAACATGGCTTACGCATCGCGCTTTGCGAAGACGGATCGATCTGGCGACTCGTCAAGTACGGTTACAGCTACAAGGGCCTGAGTATGTTTGGCGCCCGGTGCCACTCGAGAAAGAGTAAGTATGCCCGCCCCGCTCGTTCTTCGTTGGTCGGTTCACTCTAGAGACGCTGTGCGCGCTCTCGAGCGGTTCATCGCGTGGCTCGATCCGCACGGACCGATTCACCGGCGGCTTCGGTCGATTTGAAGAGAGATCCGTTTGCCGACGATCTCAAAGCGTTCGGTCCTATTTACAAATGTACCGATTGCGGACGCCTGTCCGGTAAGCCGACATCTTACGGCTGCCCTGGTGACTGCGACTTCGTACCGAGCCAGAAAGCGTGAAGTACACCCTCCTTCGCCTCGACAAGAGCAAAGCGCTGGCACATCGTCTCGCTCGACGAGCGCTTCACGGTTTGCGAGAAGCGGATCTACACCGTGGACATGTACGCGACGAACCAGACGCCCGAGAACGGTGAGAAGGTCTGCGTGGAGTGCGACGCGAAGAAAATCAGACACCCGAAGGACGAATCTGTTTCGTTCAAGAAGTCATGAAAACGAGCAACATCTTCTACCCGGACGACGCCAAGGTGACGTGGCATTGCAGCACGATCGATTGCGGCGAGACCGTGACCAATGACGGCTCTGTGCCCGAAGGTTGGATTGAGACCATGCACGGGTCGCAAGGGTTCTATTTTCCTTTCGAGTTTTGCCCGAAGTGCGCGAAGCAACGAGCCGTGGCCTACAAATTCGAAATGCTCATGCGCTTTTTCGAAAGCGAAGAAATGGTCGCCGTGGAAGTGAACGGTGACGACGTCAAGTTTGCGAGCGCCACGCACTCGGGGCCCGATGGCTTGCATATGTCCCTGGGGTTCGCCACCTTGTGTGCGACGGTCTACTCGAGGTTGCAGACCGGTGGCTGCTCTGCCGATGAGGCGAAGGTGTTGATCGCAGAGCTTCTGGAATCTCGATGATCTAGGGAAAGAAGCCGCGCATCCCGACGACGGTAGCCGGCTGCCGCATGACGCGCGTCACGGTCACGATGCTGCTACCGATCACGAATTGAAGTCCAACTGCCGGAAGCGGCGAGGGCCTTTTGAATGCGACGAGGAAGGCTTTGATCTGGCCCGTGTCGTTGTCCGGACTGCGAACGACTCCGCCGTCGATGATATTGTCCATGGTCCACCCGGACGCTTGAGCGATGGCGTTACCGAGGACGTCGATGCCCACGTTCGATGGGACACCTGAGAGCTCGATCGTCCAGATTTCGTTTGCTTGTCCGGTAGCCAGCGGCGCGTTCGCGGCTCGAATCCCTTTTTCTTTCTCGCCCAAGCCCACAGCACGCCGCCTGCACCGGCTGCGATCCCTAAGAGAACTGCGAGAGGCCACATTGGTTTTGACTCCTAGGCGAACGAAATCGGTTTGCGCCGTGATCGGCACACCCGCGAGCGCGAGCTGAATCGTCTGCGTGAAGTAGTCCGAGAGAAACGTTGGTGTCGGAACCGTCGCGGGGCTCAGCGGCGGCTTCGGCGGGGGCGCGGCGACCTGCGTCTCTACGTACTGCCCGAGCGGCGCCGAGAACGCATCGTCCGACGGCGGGACGACCGTGACGGACGGCGACCGCGCGCCCGTCGGTTTCCTCAACAAAGCGTCTCCGACGTTGCCCTTTGTCTGAGCCTCGTTGTTCATCGGCGTGTTGTTCAGGCCCGTGTTGTTGGTGTCGATGCCGAGAAACACCGTCGTGAGTTTGATCCAGGCGTCCGTAAGGTCGGCGATGGTGTAAATCGTTCCGGGTTGCACGGCGAACTCGATGAAGTCGCCCGCGCTGAGTACGCTCGTCTGGTCTTCGGTCGTTTGCACCTGCAAGCTTCCAGTCGTGACTAGGAAGTCACCGAGCAACGGCGGATACGAAGCCTGCTGGTCGGAGAGCGCAGCGAAAGAGGGCGGGAGGTACGCGAGGTGCCGGTCGATGAGCATCTGCGCGTCGTCGGTCATCGTCTTGAACGTGCGCGGAACGAAGCCGGCTTTGCCCGTCGTCGTTTCGCTCGCACCGATGCCTGTGCCGAGCGGCAAGTCGGGGGAAGGTCGGCCAATGCTTCCGAGAGCTCGACTAGAGTGATTTCCCCGATGTTGCTCGCGAAGCCTCCGACATTGCCGACGGCGATGCCGACGATCTCGGCGATGTCGACGCTGCCCCTGCGAGTACGACGGCCGCCGGTCGCTTTCCAGTGAGTGTGACCGTTGATGTGAAAGGGCTTCCGGTCGAGTCTTTGTAATCGAGCTGCACCGTCTGCGCGCCAGGGCCTTGTGGAATAGGCGGGACGGTTGCGACGGCGTCTGTGTCGAGCTCGGAAGTCGAATAGAACGCAGCGAGTGTCACGGGCGCGGCGACTTCCTTGAACGCGCCGGTGTTGCCCGTCGTGCCCGAATAGGCAGGCGTGATCACGATCGACGTCGAGCCTGGCGGGGCAGCGACCGTGTAGAAGACACCTTGCTGCGAGAGGAACTGAAGCACATCGCCGTTCGAGAGCGATGGGATCTGCGAGTCGGTCGTGTCGACCGTTGCCACGCCGTTTTCCACGAAGAATGAACCTGGCAGCGTCTTCGTCGTGCGCAGCGGGTACGGAAGCTCTGGCGGCGTCGACGTGCGCGGGTGACACGGAAACGGCGGCGGCGCTGCTGCGGCCGGCGTCATGTTGAGCGTCAGCGTACGTGTCGCCGAGCTCGGACCGGGCGCCGTCGAATAACTGAAGACGGTGAGGCCGAAGAACTGACCGAGCACGGGGTCCGTCGTCGGGTTTTCGTAGAGCGTCACGGCTGCGAGCGCTGCGGCGGCTTGCACGGGGCCGAAACTGCTGTTGGTGACGTCGACGGTCCACGCGAGAATGAGTTGATCCGACATGCCCCAAGGGTACCAGGTGATCGACGCTCAAGGACACGTCGCTGCGATCCACCGTCTTCGGGCCGCTGTCGGGCGGTCTTTGGGCCGTGTAAAGTGCCTGGCAGGTGCGTTTTGCGCAGCGGGAAAACCGCACTGTGGGGGCGGTCTGGACGCCTGGGACGGCTGCGTGATATGTTCGTCTATCACTCAGGTGGACGATAACCAGATAACCAAAGCCGCTCCGGACGCGCTCACAGTGGCGCAGGAAGAGCTTTTGGCGCTCGACCGGCGAGCGGACGAAGCGGCCGACGCGGCCGTCCCTGCGAACACTAGACGGGCCTACGAGCTCGATTTGAGGTGCTTCGCCTCTTGGTGTGCCCGCCACGGCGTGCGCCCCATGCCGGCCGAGCCGAAGGTCGTCCGGGCCTACCTCTTCGAGCTTGCCGATAAGGGGCGCGCCCCAGAGGACGTCCCTACTGGCAAATCGAAAGGACCGATGGGCTACAGCGCGCTCATGCGTGCGCTCGCCGCGATTTGTCGAAGCCACACGAAGTCGGGATTCCCAAGCCCTTGGAAGGAAGGACTTATCACCGAGACGCGCGACACGTTGGCGCGACTCAAGGGGACGGCGCCGAAAAACAGAAGCAGGATCTTGGCGGTGTTGGCGAGGCGCTTCTCTTCAGTGTTTGCAATTTGATAAGTGACGATCTTCGGGGGTTCGGGACCGCGCGATGATTCTCGTCGGTTGGTCGGGCGGCGGGCGCCGTCGCAGCGAGATCGCCGCCGCACGTGTGGAGCATTTCACGCCGGTCGAAGGGGGCATCGAGTGGCGGATCCCTCGTAGCAAGGCCGATCAGACGGGCAAGGGGCTCGTCGTGCCTCTGACGCCTGCAAAGGACGAGCGGTATTGCGCCGTGCGTTCTCTGAGGTGTTGGCTGGCCCTCTCGAAGATCGAGAAGGGGCCGGTGTTCCGGGGCGTCGACATGACGACGGGCGCGCTCATGGAAGGCGCTCTCGCTCCCGAAGGCGTAGCGCGTCGCATTCAACACTACGTGAAAAACTCGGGCTAGATCCGTCCGACTTCGGCGCGCACTCGCTTCGAAGCGGATTCGTCACCACGGCTTACAAGCTCGGACGTAAGCCACTCGACATCATGGAAGCGACCGGGCATCGAAGCCAAGATTCGATGGCCGGGTACATTCGTCGCGCTGGGCTCATCGAGGAGTCGGCTGCACGAGGGCTCATGGACGAGGCGCTGGCGCGGCGAAACGAGAAGGAAGAAAAATGAGCACCTTCGCCGACTACGACGAAGAGATGCAACGTCGTCGCGAGATTCACGTCGCGGCCTTGAAGCTCGAAAGTTGGAAAGCACGGACGTACAGCCCCGAACAACTTTTGGTTGAAGACATCTTAGAAGCACGATCACGGGACGGACATCGCGGCGAGGTGTATTTCTTGCGCGAGAGTGGCTCAGGGGCGATCAAGATCGGAACCTCTACAAACGTTGCGCTTCGTGTTCGAAACATAAGACGTGACATGCCTCACGAGGTGGTCCTTCTCGCAACGATACGGGCGGGTACCAAGTGGAAGCGCAACTACTCGCTTTTTCGAACACGCGCGTATTCGGGGTGAGTGGTTTCGTCCGGTGCCGGAACTGCTCGAGTACATCGAGGGGTTACCGAAGTGACCTCGCTCTCTCAGCTCGTAACCCAAATCCGCATCGCCCTCGCGACGCACCCGAAGGTGACGGTCAACTATCCGAAGCCGAAGCAGCTCTGGCGTTGGCTCAAGAAGGAGCTCCCGGTGTGCGACGTCACCTTCGACGAGCGCGCCGTGTACGTTTCGTGGAAGGCCGGCGAAGGCGAAACGGACGAGAGTGAGAAGTTGATCCCCGGTAGGTACGCAGAAGTTGTCTTGGCAGAAGGACGGGTTCGTCGATGAGCCGAGCCAAGCGCGTTCGCAAGGCCAAGATGGCCGCTCGTCGATTGAAGCGCGGCGAGGCGGCGTTTAGGCGCGCGTACGCATTCGCCAAAGACACGCAAGCGCGCGCTCGTGTTCGAGCTGAGATCAACGCGAGCGACGCGCCCGACATGATGAAGACCGTGCTTGGTTTTCTGATCGATCCGATCGGCACTGCTGTCGACGCCGCTAACGAGGCGATTAGGAAAGACGAGCTCGCGCGACAGACCGCATACAACGTCGAAGTATTTAAAAAGGAAGGATGATCATGAACGTCGAACCTATAAAAGCGTCCTACAACGAAGCGCGCGCCGCTCAACGTGAGTACGCCAAGTCAGTTCGGAAGGCGAGGCAAGAGCGTCTCAACAAGGCCGAGGAAGGTGTCGCCCGCGCACGGCTCAAAAAACTGCCATCGAGCTCGAGGATGAAGCGCTCAAGAAAGCCTACGGCGCGATTGCCGCCGGGCGCCGCGTGTTCAACATGAACACGGTGCTACGGGACGCGGGCCTCTTCGAGGGCACTCACATGCCGAAGATTGCAATCGTGCGCGCAGACGCTCAGATGGTGCGCTTTCGTCGAGCCGGGAATAACCAGTGCAAGTTCTCTGGAACCAAACATGGATCTGCTCAAGACATCGAGTCAAAGCACACCGTGTTCCCTGTGGCGTTGTTCGGTGAGAAGGTCACGTGGGACTGGCGTTTCAATCAGAAGATGTGGCAGGTCGAACAGTACGAAGCTGTTGTGCCGTTCGTGCCGCCGCGCTTTCGTCCGGCGAAGCTCGAGGACTACTTCATCATGTGGGAGCCGCTTTGGAAGAAGCTTCCGCCGCAGCCGGATCCGTTTCTTCTGCGCGCGCTCGGCAGCGGGCTCTTCGCGGTCGTCGCGCAATGGGACATGACGCCGCTAGAACAATCAATTCTCGAAGGACGCATCGGATGAAGAAGAGAACCAAACGCCGCTGCCCCCACTGCGCCGACAACGGCATCCGCGCGACACTCGAGCCGGCAATCTCGGCGCGAGGCCGCGTGGACCGGTGTTGGCAGTGCGGCGGCGAGTACATCGGTGAGAAGCGCGTGCATCCGAAGACCGTGCGGATTACCGAGTGTGATACCATCCTCGACATGCAGAAGGACACGGCCGCGCTGAAGCAGCTCGAGGAACTAGAAGAGCTCGTCGTCGTTCCGCAAGAGCGTGGCGGCATCTACTTCTCGGACTGGGAACGAAAGTTCATCGCCGACGTGCGCCGGCAGCACGACGACCTTCTCGGGTTCTCGGACAAGCAACGCGAGAAGATCAAAAGACATCTGGCAGGCAGCAGATCTTCGAGAGCGCGTGGCGCCCAACGAGAAGAACGCGAACCTGTTCTCGAATCTCTCGCCTCAACGTCAGGCCGAGCAGCGCGAGCGCGCAAACCGTATCAAGCTACCGTGGGAAGTCTGACGTTTTCCCAGCCTTGAATTACGCCCGCTTGCTTCAACGGCGGCGGTGTTGGTGGGGCCGATGCCGTTTCACCTGAGAGCTTTCCCTTCGAGCGAATGCCGGCGGCGACTGCAATCAATCCCGTAGCGACGAGTGCGAACGGGAACCAGCCTGGCAGATCTTTTTTCTTAGCCATCGTTTTTCCCTACTGCGGCAGTACCGTCATGGTGAGCCCGTTGATGAGCAAGTCTTCAGCTACGCCGAAGGTTGCGCCAAGCGGCTGCAACGTGTCACCGGTGTTGAGTGTGAGTCTTCTCTGCGACGTTATCGCGTTGTTGTTGGACGCGGTAGCGCTGCTCGATTGCGCGCCTGCCGCGGTCGAAGCGTCGTTTAGAGTTCCTCCGCCTATGAATTCGCCGTTTTTCGAAATCACGAGAGCGTCGGAAACCGTCGGATACGTTTCAGTTGCGTACCTACCCTTGCCGATGATTTTGCTCATTGCGGAATCACCGTGAGAGTGAGTGAGTTGATGAGCATGTCTTCGGTCACGCCGAAGATTGCACCAATCGGTTGCAGCGTGTCGTTAACGTTCAAAGTGACGCGCCTTTGCGATGTGAGCGTGTCTGCTTGTCCGGCGCTAGCACTTCCGTACTGCGCGCCCGCTGCGGCCGAAGCATTGGTGAGTGCCGAGGCTCCAATGAGGTCGCCGTTCTTGGAAATTCCCATGGCGTGCGAGTGGGTCGAGTTGAGATCGATGCTGATCGAGAGCTCGACCAAAAACGTTCTGCCGCTCGTGCCGTTGTAGGTGAGAAGACAAGCAGAAGCAGTCAACGTGAAGTCCGCGGTGCCGGCGTATGAGAAGTCGGATCCGGTGACGACGTTCCAAACATCGGGACCTGACACGCTCGTGTCGAAGAAGTTCGACTGGAACATCGTCACTTGTGCGCTTCCACCTACGAAGACGGGACCCGTAGGACCAGTGGGGCCTGTAGCGCCGGTTGCGCCAGTTGCGCCCGCGGCCCCGTCGGACCGGTAGCTCCTGTTGGTCCAGTCGCGCCTGTTGAACCAGTAAATCCTGTTGGTCCGGTGAATCCTGTCGGTCCAGTTGCGCCGGCCGCGCCTGTTGATCCTGTCGGACCTGTTGCGCCTGTCGGTCCCGTTGATCCGGTTGGTCCTGTATTTCCTGTCGGACCGGTCGATCCTGTTGATCCTGTGGGGCCGGTCAAGCCTGTCGGACCAGTGGGTCCTGTTGATCCCGTTGATCCCGTAGCGCCAGTGGGCCCTGTCGATCCTGTCGCGCCTGTTGAGCCTGTCGAACCGGTGTCGCCGTTAGGTCCCGTTGAACCTGTGGACCCGGTGTCACCGGTCGGTCCCGTTGAGCCGGTGTCACCAGTCGGTCCAGTGTCACCAGTCGGTCCTGTAGGTCCGGTTGAACCCGTCGTCCCCGTCGATCCCGTCGATCCTGTTCCCGCACCTGTCGGTCCTGTGGGCCCTGTCGCTCCCGTACCGCTCGGACCGCCATTTGCTATTGGACGTTCCGGATACGTTTCGCTCTTGTGAGGGCCTCTACCGATGATGTGGGCCATTGGGATTTCACGGCGGGATTGCCGTGCTCGTAGTTCCAGGCCCTGCTTGCTGCACCGTGCTCGCTGGTTTTTCTTCGACCTTCAAGGAAATCCCACAGCCCGTACCTGGGGGAACGCGAACATGTCCGTCGTGCCCCATACCTCTATCTGACTAGAGCCGCCGACGTTACACATGAGACCGACGACGACGCTCGTTATACCCGGGGATCGGCACAGCAGCAAATGCCGAGCAGCTACCCTGCTGCGCGCTCGTTGCGGTAATGGTGCATGATCCGCCGCTGTTGCCGACGACAGTGAAGTCCGTCGGAAACGTTGGCATCGCATTGTTGAACACGATGATCGCGTAGACCTCAAAGTCAGATCCCCCGCCCGTGGATATTACGCTTGCAGCCCAAGAGATTTCGAGTGTGTTGCCCGGGGTGAGTCCAGTTAGCGCAACTCTAAGCGCCGTCCCCCGCTGTCTCTCGGCACCTCGGAGAAGGATCCCGATACAGGAATCGTGATGTGCTCGGTGAGCGCGTCGTAGCCGACTGCGCCGAGCGCGGTTCCTGAGGTTCCGGTGGGTCCAGTAGTACCGGTATCGCCAGTCGGACCAGTTCCTGGCGGTCCGTCTGGACCTGTTGGTCCGGTTGATCCGGTACCCGCACCTCCGCCTGTGTTCGCGGTCGGATACGTCTCTCGTCCGCGTGGGCCTCTACCAATGACGTAGCTCATCCGACAGCAACAGCAGCGCACGGCCTGGCCGTTAGCGCACCGTTCTCGTAGGCGAAAAGGTAGAGCACGTTGTCGGGGCCGCGCACCGTCGTAGGGCGTCCGCCGGAGGCAGCCAATGCCGAGCGCGCTGCGTTCACCATGTCGGGCGGTAGAGCGATGGGGTTACCCCACGTGCGACACGTTTCGGTTGCAGTGACGACCGTTGGCGACCATGGGACATCCCACCACCAACCGGGTCCGCCTCGACCGCCACGGAAAGAAGCGGGTCGGAACCCACCTCCGTGATGGCCGCCACCTCCATGGTGAGGATGCGGCGGCGCGCTCAAACCGTGGGCGGGCATGTCTTTCGGATAGGGTCCGTACGCGTGTGCAACGGCCTGGGGCGCCGCGGGTGCTGTCTTGGGGGCATCGGTGTAGCCTCTTTCAACTGCGGCGGTTTGCGTGGTTCGGGTGGGAGCGACGCCACGTATAGGATCTCTGCGTCTTTCGCGTTCGGAAACTTCCGAGCGACGGCAATCATGTTCGAGATGAGCTTCGGCGACAGTCTGTTCGAATTCCTCGAGAGGACGTCGTCGCCCGCGACTGCGACGTAGAGCACCTCGGCGTCTTTCGCCGCGGGCTTTGCGCGCGCGACGGCGGCAAGGTTCGCGACGAGTTTCGGATGCGGCGTGGGCGGCGGGGCGGCCTTGAGCTGCGGCGGCAAGCGCTTCTCGGTCGCAGGAGGGTGCAGGGTCTTATTCGAATCGAGCGCAACCTTCGCCGCTTGAACCGAAGCCGTGTCGGTGTGCAAGAGCTTCGCCGCTTCGGCGATGGGAAGCTTGAGCAGGTCTGGATCCTTGAAGAGCCCGCTTGCTGCTTTCGCCGCTTCGGGTGCGAGCGACTTGGTAACGCCAAGCAACGCTTGCTGCGCGTTCTGTGCGTGGGCGAGAGCGAGCGCGGTATCGAATGCGACTTGCGCTGCGCCGTCTGGAAGACCTGCGCGCGTTGCTGCGACCGCGGCTTCGTCGAGCGGGACGCCAGCCACGACGGATTTGCCGATCGAGTACGCGACGTCGAATGCTTTCGCGGCGACGGGTCCGCCAGGAAGAGCGTTCTTCGCAGCAGAGACGACCGCATCGCTGATATTCTCGCCTCGAGCAAGAGCACTGCCGGCAGCGATGGCCGCGTTGATTCCCGCGCCGACGCCCGGCACGAACGAGATAGCGACCTGAGCGACCAAGAGGACGTCGCCGGCAATCTCGAGCACGTCTTCGAGTGGATCCCGTGCCCCGGGCCGCCGTAGTACTTGAACCCGTTCGTCTCGCTCGACCAGAGCACGCTCCCGCCGACGCCCCAGTAAAGGACGAGGTTTCCGTCGTCTTGAGCGATGAGGTATCCGCCCGCATGCCCCTCGGTGTTGCTCGCCCACACGGCCTCGGGTGAGGGGCCGCCTGCGCCGATGTAGATGACGAAGTTTCCGTCGCCTTGCATGTAGGCGCGGTTCACGCCGGGACGAACGCCGGTCCACCATAGTGGCTGACCATCACCGTAGAGCACGCAGTTTCCGTCCGTTTGAAGAACGACCTTGACACGGCCGTTTTTGCTCTTGAGCCCTTGGTTGGGATTCAACCATTTCCCAGGTCGAAGAATGTCGCCGATGTACGTGATCGGCGCGGGCGCTCCGAGCGCGAACGGTTCGGGTGGTGCGCCGAGACCCACGAGCGGATACGGCGCGAAGCGCGGGCCAGCGTCCATGGAGCGAAAGCCTATCACAACCATTGGAATTCTACGCCGCTTGCGATGAGGTCTCGGTTCGGGCGCTCGTCGTACTGCCAAACAGGCATCGGTGGCTTCCAAAACCAACGGTAGATCCGCGAGACACCTGGTGAAGTCTCGATTGCAATCTGTTCTTGAAACGCTTCGCCGTCGGTACGTTGGACGGGCCCGTACCACTGGCCCCCGCCGGGTGCGCTCGGACGTTCGATCCACCAAACAAACCACGGTTTCATGATAACCCCGCTTGAGCGAGCAATGTGACGCCGTGGTGGTAGCCCCACGGTCTCAAGTCTCCGCCGGGTGGATGGTAGTGCTGCTCGATCCACGTCGCGTACGTGTTGCCGTCGGAAGCGACGAACGGCGAGAGCGTTCCGTACTGCATGGACGTAAAGCCAGATGTGTTCCGGAGTGCGTTCGCGGTGACGCCGAGCTCGGGAAGAGCAGCGACTTCAGAGCCAGTCACCCGGCGCCACCCGGAAGGGACGGCGAGTGCGACGCGCGTCTGCTCGCCGTACGCGGGGTCGATTGCAGGCGCTCCCGATTGAGCTTTCGATTTTTGGTCACGAGAATGATCCCTATCGCTGTCACACCGGCGGCGAGGGCCGCTTTAGTGAGCGGCTTCACGCGCGCCTCGCAATCGGTAGCATCTTGTAGACGCCGTAACCTGCGGCGGCGACGAGCGAGAGCACGCCGATTGCGGCAGCAACGACACCGACCCGCCCCTTTCCTGTTGGGGGCGTCACTGGTTGCGGAAGGTAGGCCACGCCGCTGTACCACTTCAAGTACATGCCGTTCTTGAACGTCGACCACGGCTGCCAAGTGGCGCCGCCTCTCGAAACCTCCAGCGCTACACGCGCGTTGTATTGCGGGTCGAGCAGGCTCAGCGCGTCGTACTGCGGGTTGTACGTTATGTTGATTTGCCAAAGACCGAAGCTCGTGCTCTCGCCGTTAAGGCGGTCGCATGGGTGCTTGCCGATGTTCAGGTCACCTTGCGCGCACGTGTTACCGCCGCTCTCGGCCATCGCAACCGCCGCAGCTAGTTTAGGATCAGGAAATCCGGTTTCGGCGGCTAGCGCTTGAAGGTTTTCGAGAGAGTAGTCAGCCACGGCTCACCACCCTGGCGACTTCCTGGGCCCACGGCGCATAGCTTTGCGGGTGTAGCCCGTCGCTCGACAGCGGCGTCGTCGTTGCCGGCACCGTCGTTACCCCGAGTCGGCTTATCAAGTCGCGCGCGTTGGTTTGCACGGCCGCGGGGGCTCTATCCACACGACGCGAGCGCCGATGCTTTGAAGCCCACGAACGATGGACTGGTAATACGTGGGGCTCGAGGTCGCGCCGTCGTTCACGCCGAGGCTCACGAGCGCGATGTTCGGTCTGAACGCTGTGAGCCAGTCGCCGCACTGGCCGCATGCCGCGGTGTGGTTAGCCCATTGCCGGGTCGTGGTTCCGACGTGCCCTTCGTATCGGAAGTCTGGAAAATACTTCACGAGTTCGGGACCTAGCCCCACCGCATACGAATCGCCGATGAGCGCTACTCGACCTACTGTTGACGGCAGTGGTTGCGTCTTTCGTCGAAACAAAGCGCGCCGACGCCGAACAGGGCGCCGCCGATGATGGCTGCCATCCAAGGTTTTACAGGCTTGTGTGGCATGACCCCTTAGCTCCGGCTGTGCCTCCGACGGTCCCTACCGCGGCGTTACCTGGGCTTCCGCTGGTTCCGACAACCACGGTGCAGACGTTTTCGTTTACGTTCCAGAGCACGATGGTGCCGCCGTCGCCGCCGCCACCCCATCGCCGCCGTTGAGTGAACCGTTGCCACCGGCACCTCCGTCGCCTCCGTCGGCGTTGATCCAGTTAACCCCTGGGTCAGATCCAAGAAGTTCTTCGTAGACGAGAAGGACGACGCCGCCACCACCGCCGCCACCGCCACCACCGCCGCCTTTCGTGCCGGCGTTCGAGGCGCCTCCTGCGCCGCCTCCTTGCCCTATCGCAAAGATCGTATTTGCGACGGTCGTCGCGTTTCGCTTGATTCGTCTTGCGAAGATGGGGACTACGAACCCACCAATGCCGCCACCACCGCCTCCTGCTCCGGATGCACCATCGCCGCCACCACCGCCACCGCCGGCCCCGCCGGCACCAGTTCTCACCGGGATAGCTCGCACCAGTGTCGTAGTTACGTATTCTCGAAGAAGGTTTGCTACGACATGGTCGAGACGTGGTTTAGACAAGCAAGAGCCTCCTGCGCGAACGATACCGCCGGTGCCGCCACTACCGTCTCCGCCTTTGCCGCTAGCGCCGCCGTTTCCTCCGAGACCTCCTATTTGATCTGCCGGTGCGTTTGCTTGAGTTCCGCCTGCAACGCCTCCTGCGCCGCCGACCGATGCGCCCCCGCCACCTCCGGCAGTCATGCCGTCTATGTCTGCACGGCCCGCACCGACTACGCCGCCGGTACCGCCTGCCCCACCTGTGCCTGCTGGACCCACTCCTCCCCCGTGTTTTGTATCGCTCCTACTTTGCCGACCTGAGACAAGTCGAGCGTGTTACGAACATAAAGCGTGTACGTGATTGTGACGAGCTGGCTGCCGCCTGCGGTGATGAAGACGTTGTCTCGGTACTCGTCGCTCGACATGTTGTGGTTCGCGCCGCCGTCTACGGTCAAATCGCCGTCGGCGCCGCTTCCGAAGAGCATGGCCCGGAAGCAGTTCGGCATTAGGTTGCCGGCGATTTGAACTTTCCTGATCATCATAGATTCAACGTCGTGACGGCGCCCGCGCCTCCGGGGCCGCCTGTAGTACCGCTCGCTGCCGAGCCTGCTGTGCCGGTAGTGCCGATGAGCGTTGTAAATACGCCTGTCGATATGTTGCAGAGAACGATTGTGCCGCCGCTTCCTCCTGTGCCGCCCACGCCGCCAGCGTTCGTACCGTTGCCGCCAGCGCCACCGGTGCCACCGGAAGCATCGATCCAATCGGCTGGCGGCAGCGAACCGAGTAGTTCTTCGTAGATGATGTAGATGACGCCGCCGCCACCGCCACCACCACCGCCACCACCGCCCCGTGTTCCTGCGGCCGGAGCGCCGCCTTTACCTCCTACTAGACCGAGTGCTTGCAAGCACCCCGCCGGTGTTCCTGCGCCGCGCTTGATTCTTCGCGCGTAAATAAAGACGTTACTGCCCGCGACGCCGCCGCCACCACCACCGCCGCCAGCGGTTCCACCGCTTCCACCCCCACCGCCGCCACCGGCACCTCCTGCCCCGCCGCGAACCGGAATGGCTCTCGTTGCCGTTGTCACGGCGCAAACCACGAACGGCGACGTCAATACTCTAAAATCTGCGGGATAGCAGAGACGGTACCGCCTGCTTTTCCGCTGCCGCCTGCGCCTGCCGTTCCCGCGCCACCGGCACCGCTCGCGCCGCCAGCTCCGCCTCGTGCTCCAATGAGGTTTGCAGGTGAGTTTCCGTTTGTGCCTGTCGTTGCGCCGCCAGCGCCGCCACCTGCGCCTGCGCCCGTAGAGCCTTGCGTTCCGCCATCGACCTCGACGTGCGCAGCGCCGCCGCCTCCCGCGGTGCCGCTTGCTGCGCCGTCAGTAGCGGCAGCGACGCTATTCGTGTTGATTGCTAGCGCAGGCGCCGCTGGAGAGATCGAGCGTGTCTCGAACATAGATTGTGTACGGGCCCGGTTGAAGCGCGCCGGTTCCGGTGATTGTTATGTTGTCTGCGTAGAGATCTTGCGTGAGAAGCGTCGTACCCGCGGCGATTGCCGTGTTCCCGTCTCGTCCGGATCCGAAAAGCATCGCGCGTGCGACGTTCGGCACGTACGTAGAGTCGATCTGCTTTCCTTGAATCAGGGTCATGACGAAACATCGAAGAAAAAGCTGACGATATCGGTCGACGAGCTCAAGTTGAATCCTGCGACCGATTGGTTCCAGTAGAGCAAGTCTCCTGCGACGACGTTTTTAAGGAGACGCGCCGTAGCGCCTCCGTCGTTAGAGAAGTAGCAATCGCAACCGACTTTCGTGCCGTCACCCACTTGGTACGGAAACGCCGGGTTGATACCAACGCCGATGTAGCCGCCGTTCGTCGTCGACGCCGCAGGTGTGAATGCGACTGCCGTTGCGCACGCGAGGTCGCCGTCCACGGTCGTGGTCGACGCCGTCATGCCTTTGTTCGCACGTAGTTCTGTCGCCAAATACGGTCGGCCCCGTGGGTCCTGTTGGTCCGGTTGATCCCGTTGGCCCGGTCGACCCGGTTATGCCGGTTGGACCTGTAGGTCCTGTCGAACCCGTTGGTCCTGTGAAGCCTGTGGGCCCAGTGACAGTCGACGCTTCGCCCGTAGGGCCTGTCGGGCCTGTAGGGCCCGTACTGCCGGTCGCACCGGTGCCCGACGCTGTACCGGGCAATCCTGTGGGTCCCGTTGCGCCCGTCGAACCGGTAAACCCGGTGGGTCCCGTTGGGCCTGCACAAATCGCTCCGATCATCTTACTCCGCTGCCGCGAGCTGCCTCTCGGGGTCTTCGACGACGTCTTTGGCGTCGTAGAGCGACTGAAGTACTTCGAGGTAGAAGCGGTTCATCTCGACCGGCGCGATGCCGCCGGGTGTGTCTTGCATCGCTGCTTCCTTCACGAGCATGTCGTGTTCCATGTCCGTGAAGAGCTTGTCCCCGGGGATGTCGAGCTTCTCTGAGATTGCGAGGCCCGATCTTCGTACTACCGAGTCGTCGCCATCCAGTGCGCGTCATGACGATCTCGGCGATGACGTCTTCGGCCGAATAGGACTTGGTCCCAATCGTCACTCTCTTCTTTGGTAGCGATACTTTCTTCATGGTCGTTCTCCTACGCGGCGAAGCACGGGATTTTCAGCGTCGTGCCGCCAATGTCGATCTGCAAAAACCTGTCGACGTTACCCGGAACTGCCGCACCGCCGCCGGCATTTGCCGTTGCGCTGGTCCCATCGAGTCTCAAGTTTATGCTGTTGAAGCGCCAAGCGGGCTTTGCACCGTCCGAATAGTAGACGTGCCCGGTGACGGCATCGGCGGACGGGTTCGTTTGCGCGTTGCCGACGTAGATGACGCCGTCGCCGGTGTTCGCCGGCATCTGGGTCGTCGTGATGTCTGCGAGCCGCACGAGCGAGAGGACGCGACGGCTGGCTGCGAGCTCGGCGAGCTCGACCATTGCCGTGTCGTTGGGGACCTGTGTTTGAAGCGATAGCCGCACGCCGCCTGCTAGACCGGTGCCCGAACCGACACCGCCCGCCAGATCGAGGCGACCACCGTTACTGCCGGGGTTGGTCGTCGTCTGCGCCGCGATCCGTAATGTATTTGACGCCCCTAGACTCGGCTGTTGAGTGAACACCGGGCTCGCGACGTTGCGCGAGAAAGAGAGTTCACTAGGCGTCGTTATTTCGACGCGCGTCGTGTTGATTGTGAATTGGCTGACGGTATTGATGTCGACGATGACATCTGTTTTTGCGCGGAGTTGTACTTGTAGAACCTGAGCATCGTCACCGATGAAAATGGCGTTCCCTGCTGTCGCCGAGAAGACGTTCAGGTCGGCGGTGTTCAGGGCGTTTCTTGCCGTACAGCTCGATCCGTTCGAAAGACGAATCGTGCCGACGAGCGCCGGTGTCGCACCCATGCCGAGCTGAGTCGAGATGCTCATCGCGCCCGTCACTTTGGTGGGGTACGTGCCCGAGCTACTCAAACGAAGGCGTTCGGTAGGGGCGCCCGAAGTGCCGGTACGAAAGACGAGTGCTTGTGGAACACTTCCGATGGCAACCACGCCGTCGACTTCACCTGAAAGGGTCGCGCTCTGGATGTAGGCCGCGCCGTCGTAGCCGGCGGAAACGAGGCGCATGACGCCGTCCCCATTTGCGACGACTGTAGGCGCGGCGCGCGTTCCGCGGTTCTTCATTCCAACGAAGAAGGCGCCGTTCGTGTCCGTCGAATGCTGCGCGGATATGATGCCGCGCAAGGCCGACGATCCGGTCTGAACTGCAACGACGCTTCCGGCGGCTTCGCCGTTCGTTACGGTACTGCCGGCGTAGTAGATTCCGGTCGTGTAGAGGTTTTCGGCCTGGAAGTTCGTGGACCACGTCGGGACGCCGCCGATCGTGATGATCGCTTGGCCGTCGGTGACGCTTGGCGTGATTCCAATCCGAAGTTTTTCGTTCAGACCGAGGTTGATCACGGTGCTCGTGATGAGCGCTCCGTCCGCAATCTTTGGGTCCAAAAAGTCCGGCGTCGTGTCGGCGCCCGTGACGGCTACAGTGTGTGAGTCGGGTCCTGTGGGCCCCGTTATGCCTAGCCCGGTCGGTCCCGTCGGCCCGGTGTCGCCAGTAGGCCCTGTGGGGCCTGTGGGGCCGCCAAAAGGACCGGTAGGGCCCGTGGCGCCGGTGTTTGTCGCACCGCCAGCGAGCCCGGTGGGCCCCGTTTCCCCGGTCGGCCCAGTTGGGCCTGTCGCGCCGGTGTTCGTCGCCGAACCGGGGATACCTGTAGGGCCGGTCGTTCCGGTTGACCCTGTTCCGTCAGGGCCCGTCGGACCAGTTTCACCGCCGCCGCAAATGGGTCCGATCATTTTGCCCGCCTTGCGGGAATCAATCCGGGATGATTGGTGTCACCGAGCGCAGAAAGATGTTGTGGTCTCGAGGGCGCGTGGCGTTCGACCATCCGCTGTACTGGGGATCCCAGTGCGGGGACAGAGTGAAGTTGTTGATGTGGGTGTTGATGTTGTTGCGGTGCTCTCGGTAGACCGCCAAGTCGATGAGCGTACGCGGCGCACCGTTTTCCGAGTGGCCGTTCTTGTTCTTGAAGTTCTTGAGCTTGCGGCGCATTTACTTCTTCGCTTTCTTGCTGGACGTCTTTTTGACGGACGTCTTCTTGTGTGGCGCTTCTGGATGCGCGTTCTCGTCCATGTGCGCGATTGCATCCGCTTTCATAACAGGCTTGGGCGCAGGTGCGGGGGCGCTTCCGGCTTCGTGATTTGCGGTGCGGGCTTTTCCGGCGCGCTTGCTTTGCGCGTGTTCAGACGGGCTTTCGCGCGTTGCCCGAGAGCGAGACGACCGATGATGGCACTCATGGTTTTTCCTTCGCTTTCTTGCGTTTGCTCGCGGCTATGGCTCGCTCGATTTGGCTTGCGGCTTTCGCCGGGTCCACCGTCTTCACCTTCATCGGGTTCGCTTTCACCGGTTCCGTTTTGAGCTGCTTTCGCATGAAAGTGTTCCTATCAAGGCGGGGTCGAGAACGTCGCCGGATCCCAGAACACGCCGATGGAGAGCGAGACTATGAGGGTCGTGCCGATGACCACATCCGCAGGAACGACGACTTGAAGCGCGAGGATACCGCCACCGGCGGGGACGATGACATCCGAGAAGTCAATTTGAGACCCGAAGATGCCAGAAGCTGTCGGATCGATGACGTTCGATTTCACCGATCCGTCGAGTACGGGGCTAGGAGCCGACGTAGTGCCGATCACGTACTGGAGACTGATTGGGCTTCCGGTGTTGCCGGTTCCGTTGATGACCACGAGCGCGCCGGTACCGAGATGTCCTCCGGGGGCCGTGAAGAGTATCGAAGCGAAATTCACGATTGCGGACGAGTCCTCTGGTGTTGCCCCGAGCTGATTCGCAATCGGGTCCCATGTGCCGTCCGCCATCGCCGTGGTGATAGCAAAGCCGTACCTGACGATCTTCGTTCGGGAGACCGAACGTGGACCGCACCCCGGATGGGTAGCCTTCGGTCTTGTACCTGCCCCATCCCATGAGCCTCATGCTAGCGGTCCTTTCGGTTCTTCAACCGGTTCCGGTTCTACTTCTTCGGTGTCGAGTTTTTCGACGATGACGTCGATGACGATCAAGAGCGCGTTCGTGAACATGGAGAGGAGACTCGTTGCGCACCCGACGACGAAAGCGTCGAGGGGCTTTCCGTTTCCGGAGAGACGACGCTGGAAGCCGCCCGCCGCCACGCCAACCCAGAACCCGATGCATTGCGGGCACCTGAAGAACAAGGGCCAGAGCTTCTGAAGCGGACGGAAGATCGTACTGCGCGTGACGATGAGCGTCGCGCCGATGAGAGCGAGGGTGAGAAGGGTCTCGGTCATGCCGCGAGTGAGCCGCCTTCCGCGAAAACCCAGTCGGTTCCGTTGAAGCGCGCGAGTACGAAGCCGCGTTCGTTGGTCGGAATCGTTCCGATGGTACCAGCGCCAGTACCGCCGTTGATGACAGCGAGCGCGTTCGCGTCCAATCCCGCTTTGGTGATGAGCATCGTGTCACCAACGAGCTCGCCGCCGCCTGTCAAAAGCGTGACGGCGGTCGGATCGGCGTCACCGGCCGGCGCCGTGTAGTGGTTGCCCGAGTTCTCGCCGGTGTACCCCGCTGTCGCGCCGGTGCCGTTGAGAGAGACGCTCGTCGATGCGCCGGTAAGAGCTGCGCCTGGGACGTCGCCGCCGCTGTAGCCGCCGGTAACAAGCACGAATGTGCCTGCGCCGCGGGTGCCGCCAATGGCAATAAAACTCTGCCACGACGTGCCATCGAACGTTCCGCCTGCGGCAGTAGTAAATACCGCGGCTTGCCCGAATTCGGTGTCTCTGAAGTCGGCACCAAAAGCGCCGACGTCGATGGTGCTCGCCGAGATACTTGAGTTGACGGAAGCGAACCCTCTTGCGGTTATGTCTCCTAGACAGAAGCTGTTCAGAAGGATGACCACGGCGTTCAATGCGCCTGTACCGGCGTCAATGTCGTTGTCGATTCTGGCGTTGTAGAAGAAAACTTCTGATAGTTTTTGTGTCGCGCTAGAGACAAATCCGCCGCCAAGCGTAACGGACTCGCGTCCTATCTCGTCGCCGCCGAAAATCACCAGAGAGGCGGGCGCTTCGACGCCATCGGTCACCGTGAAGCTGCCGCTCACGGAAATGTTGTGCATGGCTACTACCGCAGCGGGGGTAGCTGCATCGCCGCCACCGCTCAGTGTGTTGGGCCAGGTCACGTCGCCGGTAATGGATACGCCCGACGCAATCGAAAAAGAATCGGCTCTCAATTCCGTCGAAGAGAAGTGTGGAAAGGCAACGTTTTCGGTGTAGCCGCCAAGAGCCGGCATTAACCAACCGACGTAGTTCGCAGACACGTCGGCGACCGAGTTGTCGGTGCGCGACGCCATGAACTGAGCGATGGTCTTGAACGGCTCTGCTGCTGCGCCGTTGAGGCCGGTCTGCGGCGTGTCGCCGTCGATGAACCGTTGCCGTTGAAGAGGCACGGCCGCAGCGCCAGCGCCGCCGGATGAGCCCGTGCCTGGGTACGCCGCGGTCCGATACCTTCCCCAACCCATGAGTCGAGACATCAGAACTCCTTCTGCTCTTTTGCGAGCTCTACGAGACGTGCGAGCGCTTCAGGTCGAAGCACGATTTTTCCAACCGAGCCTGCCTCGGGGTCGTCGTCGAATAGCTCGATCGAGCCGTCGTCGAAGACACGAATGGTCGGGCAGCATCGTTTGCTGCCGCACATGAGAGTTTCTTGGTGAAGTAGCTTGGGCATGGCGCTTAGCCCGTAGGGGCCGACACCTCTTGGACGCTGATGGTCGAAGAAAATTGGAGAAGGTTGTTTTTGCCTGCGTCGCTTGAGATCACTCTGATTTGAACGTTCGACGTCACACCAATCGGCAGAAGAGGTGTCGTTTCGAACGGTATCGCTTCCGCCCCGCCGGATTCCCGGTCACGTTCGTGTCGATCGTGTTCCGTTCATTTTGCGGAACAGGCAAAGGAATGCCTTCGATTTCTACCAACACCTGTACTTCGTTTTTGGAGACGTCCGTGTTGTTGATGGTCAAGAGGCCGGTGATGAGCACGTATCCTGTAACGCGAGGCGTGATTGGAACATCTTCAGGGTTAGTGCCCGGTACAGCAGCTACCCATGGGACTTGAGTCCCTAAGCCGTCCGATATCGGTGTTGATGTTGACGGTCCGGTTGCGTAGTTTCGCGCGAACGCCCCGCCTGGCGGTGAATTCGCACCCGCGCGAGTGTCCGGGTAGCTGTGCGCTGTTTTCGAGCGGCCCCTGTTGAATATGAATTCGCCCATTGGAAACTACCTCTTTTTGCGACGGTGCGTTGACTTGCGACGACGTGCGGGACCGCGCGCCCCGCGTTTGCCGGCTTTGCCTCTGTGACCCTTCTTGCCGCTCACGGCGACGGCGACGAGGCCGACGAGCGCCGCTACGCCGATTGCGCCGGCAACGATGGCGCCGGTCGAGCTTCTTCTCTTCAACTGGAGCGACGACGATGGGTGGTTGAGCTTGGGAGGTGTTTGGGAGACACGTCTTTTGATGTTGTCGTAGTAGCTGCCGGCTGGACACGTTGACACAACGACGGGCGGCCCAGGCTGAGGGGGCCGGGGCGGCGGCGTGTCCGTCGTTGTTCCGCCAGGAAGATTGCTCGTTCCGGGAGGCGCCCACCATGCCGGGCGAGGACTGCAGCCCGCGGGCGCGTTCGGCATGACACGACGCAGCGGCCGAAGCCGTGTCGTTTCCGTACTTGCCGTCGGGCGACACCCCGAGAGCACGCTGCGCGGCGTAGACGACCTCGAGACTCGACTGATCGCACGGGTTGATGGTTGCGAGCGCCGCCACGGGCGCCGGTACGGTCACGGTACCGGGCGTCGGTGCAGGCACGGTCGTCTGTGGGGTGAACGCTGTCGTCGGGACCGGGGATGCGCCGGGGCAGTTCGATTGCCCAGCGGGCTTCCACCACGTGGGCCGTGGGCTACATGCCCCGGGGGCGCTCGGATCGACGCTCCTTGCCGCAGAAGCTGTCGCCGGCCCGTACTTGCCGTCAGCCGTCACTCTGAGCGAGCGTTGCAGGTCACAGACCTTGGCGACGTTTTCGGCCCTGCAAGGATCGACGTAAGGAGAGCTCGAAGGCGCGGTCGTCGCCTGGATCGGGGGCGGTTGAGTCGCTGCCGGTGTTGGCGTTGTTGCGGTCGGAACCGCGCCGCAACCGGGCGGCACGTTCGACTGCGACGTGTTCAGAGCGAGCGCGAGCGCGATCTGAACGATGGGCTCGTAGTTCCCGGTGTTGATGGGCACCGGGTTCGAGGGTTCGCCGAGTTCCACGCCGCCTTGAAGTTGTGGATGGCGGTGTTCACGGCCGTGCCCGAGCGTTTGACGCTCGAACAGTAGTTCGAGTCGCCGAGAAGCGCCGCGAGAGCTGCGCTTGCGGCCTTGTCGAGGCTCGAGCCCGCTGCCGGCGGCGCTGAAGCCGTAGGTGCCGCTGCTCTTGCGGGACAGCTGCTCTGCCCGACAGGAGCCCACCACGATGGACGAGGGCTGCACCCTGCCGGCGCGTTTGGAACGCGAGCTCTCGCTGCTGTCGCGGTGCCGCTGCCCCACTTTCCGTCGATCGTGACACCGAGGCCGCTCTGGATTGCGCAGACCAGATCGGCGTTCGATTGAAGGCACGGGCCACCGAGCGAAATGAGGCGCGTTCACGGCATCCGTCACCGCGTCGCCGACACCCACACCGACCGGTACGTTGATCGTCTCGTTATGCCGAAGCTCGCGCCACGTGCGTTGGTTGGCCACCATGTGGGTCGGCTTGTGCGCGTTCGCGTTGATGAGCGCGCTCATCGGAATGCCGTACGCGCGAGCGATGCGCGTAGGGCTATCGCCCGGTTTCGTTTGGTAGCGCATGTTTTTACCGCTTCTTCTTTCTCGTAGCGATGTAGACGATGCCGCCGAGAACCGCGACGCCACCGGCGGCGATCCCGACCATGGCGCCGGTCGAGAGCTTCTTCTCGTCGCCCTTCGGGTATGCGTTCGGGAAATCCTTCGAGTGGATTTGTGTCGTGACGATGAGTCCGTCGAGCGTGTCTTGGTCGAAGACGCCGTCGGTGCGGAGCTTCTTGATCGGCGCCCCTGCGTTGATGTTGTTGAACCACGCTTGGAAGCATCCGGTAGCAGCGGGGATGGCAGGCGCCCACGTCGGACACGTCGAGCCCGTTGTCGAGACGATGAGCCCGTTGAGGCGCGCAAGCGTCTCGGAGACCCACTGCTGCTGTTTGGTCGAAAGCTTCGAGTAGATTTCCGGGTCGCCTACACCGGCGAGCCCCGGAACACCGGCGCCATCGAACGACACACCGAGCAGTCCTTTACTTTGAGCCCACATTGGTATTGGTCCTTCGCAATCGACGCACGCGGGGCGCGCCGGTAGAAAGTTTTGCCGGTAGTAACAGTCGGCGGAACGTATGCCTTCGTCGGTCGGTCCTTGAACGGGATGGTCCGTGACGAAGTCTGGATGCCCGGAAGCTTGCGCTGGCGTCGTCATGAAAAAGCCTCCGTGGCCTTGAGTGGTTGCTGCGGCGCGGGGGCCATCGCTTTTTGCCGGCGACCCACGCGAGAACGAAAATCTCAATGGCGCCCGCGGCGGCGACGGCATTCCGCACGAGGTGCTTACGCTCGCCTACGAGGTAGAGGCCACCTGCGATGAGCCCGGCTCTGAGAAGAGTGCTTCCGATGACACCGACCAAGCCGGGCGCGATGTCGCCCTTCACGAGCGTCACGGCAGCGTCCGAGGACGGCAGCGTGATGCACTGGTCGCCGTTCATGAGAACACCCCGAGATTGGAATGCCGCCGACGCCGGTTTGCTTTGGCGGATCGCAGCCTTCGCCAGCAGCAAGAACGGCTACGATCGTGGCGCCCAGAACCGCGCCGATGATTCCGCCGTTGTGTTCGGCATCTAGTACCTTCTGCGGGATCCGTTGAGGGACGTAGTCTCTACGATGAGTCTGATATGGAGACGGTTGCCCAGAGACAGAGGCGTAGCCGATGCCTTGTCCGATGAACCCGCCAACGACGAATCCGATCGGCGTGAGAAGGAGAGCGCCAAGCTTGCTCATGGCACTTCCTCGCCCAAGTTCTCGTCGAACACGAGAGAGCCCGCGATGGTTCCGTACTGGACGACGTCGTTGAACGCGACCATGAACTGGTCTTCTTCAGAGAGAGCCGAGAACATTGCGCACGATGCGGCGGCATCGCTGTCGAGCGTCGGATTGAGCGCCGGATCAGCTTGCCGAACGCTCGCGAAGAGCAACACATCACACGGCGTCGGGATCGGAACGTCGAGCGGATACTCGGCGAGATCCGAGCGCCACGGGTAGCGAAGTTCGTGGATGTTACCAAGCGAAGCGGCGAGAGGTTGGCCCCAGGGGCGCCCGCCGTTCGGCGGAACGTACCCGACGCCGCTCGGCGCGCCGGCTTGGTAGAGAAGAGACGGGCTTCTCGAATCCTGGTAGTTGAACCCGTCCGAGTTCGCGGGGTTTCTCGTGTCGCGCGTGACCGTGTTGACGATCATCACGTGCCACGAGATGTTTCCGTCCGGAAGGTGCCAGAGCGGGCTCGTGATTTCCTTTCGGAACGTGACGGTAGCGTCGGTGGGCGGTCCGGATTCCGAATCGAGCGGGCTCACGCGCGATGGAAGCCGCGCTACGAGCTCGGCGTATTGCCGAATTCCGACGAGGCGGACGCCGCAGTGCTCGGGGCTCTGTTCACCGGTCCGGAAGCTCGCTCGAGAGAGAAGGAAGAGGTACCTGAGCCCGTCGTTCTCTGAAGTAGGCTCTTCGGGAACGACGAGGCCCGTGTTCGCGTGCGTGTTGTACGGGTCGTTGCCGATGAAGTCGAATTCGGCAGTTCGGTCCGTGCGAGACGATCTCGTAGCGGCCTTGATTTAATCTCCGACGAAGCGCTGCGCCCGCACCCGCTGGATGCGTGGCGAGGCGCAGCACATTGTCGGAACGTCGAGACATGTCACCGTTTCAGAAGGACCGTGAGATCTGGAACCTCGAAGCCGAGAAGCTTGAGACGTGTGCGGCAATCCTGATCCGAAAGATCGTCGAGATCCTTCGAGTTGAACTGCCATCCGAGGAAGGTGATGTTCACGTTGAAGGGAACGCTCACGGGCGTTTGCGTGAGGATCGCGGAGATCTTCACGTTCTCCTGCTTGTGAAGGAGCCAGCCCTCGGGCCACGTCACGGCGAAGACATCGGCGAGGTTTCCGAGGTCTGTGAACGTGTCGTTGATCGCGTACTTCGGCGCACCGTAGACGTCCATGCGAATGCCGACGCCGGTGTTCCCCGACTGCTTGAGCTGATTGAAGTACGTCGACTGGAAGGGGCTCCCAGGAAACGAATTCTGCTGAAACAGACTGTAGCTGACGCGCTCGATCCACGTGTCTTGAGCGGTGTTGTTCTCGAAGCTCCCGACGACCGGCGGCGCGTTCACCGGTGCTCGACGAGAACTGGATTGGGATGTCGAGCACGGTCGGTACGCGCGGCACGCCGACGGCCATTCCGTAGGCAATCTTCGGGGCCCATATTGCGAGGTCGACGATATTGTAGGTCTTGGGCTGCATTGAAGTGGTCTCCTAAAACACAATCGGCGACGCGACGCATTCGGTCACGTCGCCGATTTTGGGTTTCTTCTCGAAGAATCAGCCCGCAGCCGTCGCGCTCATGATGTGCGGCATGTCGGACTGGCAGAACGCCTTCCAACCGCCGGGCATTTCCCAGCCCTTGATCTTGATTCCGATCTTCAAGATGCCGCCCTTGAAGATCTGGCGGCTGGTGTTGACCTGCTGCCCGACGAGGGCAGGCGTCGAATCGAGCGTTTGCTCTTGCACGACGCCGATGCCGCTCACCGTCAGTTCGGACGTGTTCTCGTCGATCGAGACGTTGGTCCCGAGCGGATCGTTGTTGATGGTGATGGCTTCGAGCATCTGTGCCTGGTGCACCGCGTCCTGAACGACGAAGAGCATGCCGATGGGGATACCGCGCTCGAGGAAGCACGGGCTCTCGATCGGCCGGTACATCTGGCCCTTGCAGCCGTAGCCCTGCCACCGGAGGCCGCCCCACGTAACCGGCGCGAGATCGAAGTCGCGCGTCGGGTGGAACACGCCCACGTTGTTGGTGGAAGTGCCGTCGCCGACGCTTCCGACTCGCCGGAAGTCGACGGGAAGGAAGATCGTTCCCGAACCCTTCGAGCGGTAGATGGCGTTGACGGCTGCGACGAACTCGATGATGGGCACCTCACTCGTGCCGGACGCCATCGCGTCCGCGAACGAGCCGAAGTAGGAGACGTCCGCTGCGAGCTCGTTCAAAACGAGTTCACGCTGCGAGGTCTTCCACTGGAACTGGTAGGCGTTGATGAAGTTCCAGCCTGCGCGCCACACCGGACCACCGAACTCGAACACCGCCGGAAGGAGATCCTGATCCGCTTCGGGGATGACGTCGTCACCCAGGGCGCCGTTGTTGAGGTCGTTCGATGTGAACACGTCTGGTGAAGGAGGCGGTTGAGCCGGCGCCTGTCGGCGCCGTCCAGGCGTTTCCGATCGTGGAGAAGCTCATCGGTTCACAGAAGATGTGAACGCCGATGCCTTGCGCGAGGATGTCGGTCTGGAGAATGCCGTTGATGAGGAACGTCGAGTCGATCGACGCCACACCGGGCACGCTCGAGGAACCGCTGAGGAGGTTCACCGTGTCGCCGAGCGTCGAGAGCGCTTCTTCGGCAGTGAGCGGGATCGGGATCGTCCAGACGACTTCCTCGACCACCGGGATGTTGCCGAAGCTGCATTTGATGCACTTGTCGGCAGCGCCGAGTGAGCCGAGCGAGCCGACGATCGGCGTCTCGCCGCGACCGAACGGCACGCGCCGGTGTTCGCGGTCGAACTTCACGATCTCGCGACCGAGAATGCTTCTGCTGTTCTTGCTTTTGACCTGAGTCTTGGTTGCCATGATTTTTCTCTCCTACCCGCCGTTTCGTTGGGCCGACGCGGGGGTGCTTTCGACACCTCAACCCCGGGGCTCTGAAGCCTACCGGGGCGAGGTGTTCGCGAATTCGGTTCGCTCAGTCTGCTGAGGGCGGGTCGCCGAGGAACACGCTGTACTTGTCGCTGATGCAACCGCACGACGCGCTGTCCTGATGCGGACCAGCTTTCGGACCCGGGCCTTGTCCCGGGGGCGGACCAGGCTCGTAGCCGACGCCGGCTCGTGCTCGAAGCGCCTGGTCGGCGTTCGGGTACGGGCTGTCGCCCGAGATACCGGTGCGTGTTCGAAGAGCATCCGACGCGCTCGGGTACGGGCTGTCACCCGAAATGCCCGTGTGCGCCCGGAGTGCGTCGGCCGCACTCGGATACGGCGAGTCGCCACCGAGCGCGAACGGACCGACGTCCTGTTGCCCAGAGAGCGCACCGGTTGACGGGTACGGACCCTCGGGCGTCTTGCCGTCGGCGCCCTTTCGCGCGTCCATGCTGATCTTCGCCGACGTTTCCGCCGGGAAGAGCCGCACGATGACGCTCTTCTGAAGCGTCGGAGCCGAAGTGTCCTTGCCGATCAGCATCGGCAGGAGGACGTTGCCGACGAGCAGCTTGACCGCGTTGATGCCGGCACCGAGGGCCATGCCCTCGAGCGCCATCTTCGCTGTCCGGTTCCGGATGAACGCCGCGCCGACCGCGGGCGCGCCGACCATGCCGACCGCAGCACCGGCGCGCGCCCACCCGGGCATGCGACCGATATTGAAAACATTTGCTTGTGTTCCGACACCGTCGGATACGAATTTGTCCTTCGGACGGTCGGCTGCGCTCGGGTCGTACGTCGCGAGGAATCGGTCCAAACCGTCAGCGGCGAGGAAGCCGACGCTTGCGGTAAGGACTGCGACTCCGAGATCCATCGCTCCCATCGAGCCACCGCGCGAGGCGCGCATGTGACGGCGACGATGACGCCGACGTGCTTGCACCGGTGCGGCCACCGCGTGCACGACGGCGACGACGACCGGCGACGTGTCGCGACGATGGGCGTCGCCACGGCGTGCACTCGGCGACGGCGCCTGCGACTCGAGCGGCGCTTCTTCCGCCACCCTTTGCGAGCGGCCTTGCGATGACCCGCGGGATTACCGCGCCACGCCTTCGTCGTTGCGCGCACTCGACGGCGACGCCTGCGTCGCGTTGCGACGACGGGGCCGCCACACGACGACGCCTACGACGAGTTGCTACCTTCGCCTCGACGCGCACCCGACGGCGACGACGCCGTGACTGGACTGCGCGTGCCTTGTGCGCTCGACGCCTGACGGCGGCGCGGTGCGGGAGCTGACTTGCGGGATCGGCGACGGCGTCGTTTTGCTGCGACCTTGGTGCGTGTACGTGCCATGGATGATCTCTTCTCCTTCGCGACTACTGCGCGAATACCTTTACCGAAAGGAACTGTTCGCTTGACCTTTGATCCTTTCGGATCGGCTTGACGTATGCGGACGTATTGGTCAGTGACGTCCACCTTCCCGTACTTGTAGCCGTGAGCCTTCGCCCACGCTTTTGCTTTGCTCGGCGTCCACCCGGCGTCGCGGCTGAAGAGAAGCGACTGCGCGCGCATAGGTTTGCGACTCGCTTCCGGACGAGTGACGATCGGCGTCGGACGTGGACGGAACACCTGCCGCCTCGCACCACGCGGTCTGCGTGATTCGCTGAGGTCGGCAAGTCGGTCGTCGTAAAGACCCATCTCACGGTTAGGTCAACAGGCTTTCAAGACGCATTTGTCGAGTCAACAACGGCACGAAAGCTTGCGCGACGCGCGTTCGTGGTTACTGTTTGCGCGCTCGAACTTCGCCGCGCGCTGCTCGGTGAGAATAAATAACCAAAACGGCGAGTTACGCTAACTCGATCGTGGCGAGTTCAAGAGCGTGAGCACGTGTTTTGGCGCGTGCGAGTCAGCTCTTACTCGTAGTGAGCCGCTACTACGCCGAGCACACGCGCGTAGAACGCACGACCCTTTATCGACGCAAATCCGCGAGAAGCCCCGTGCCCGACATCCCGACGAAGTCGCCTTCGCCGCTCGCCTTCGCGTCTTTGCCGGGTTCGACCCAGAACTCGCGTACGCGCGGCGGTGCTTGTCCGATTGGATGCTTCGTCGTGCCGTCCATGCGCACCCATTTGCCGTGATCGTCTTCGAACGCGATGAACACGTGAGACGGAACGTGGTGCGGCTCTCGGTGAGAGCTTCCTATGATCATCGCAGGAATGCCGATCGACATCACTGCGGCGGCGAGCGTCACTGCGGCGTCGTCACAGTCGCCGCCCACGATGCAAAGACCGCCCTCGTCGAGACAGAGCGTCTGCTCGGGCGTCGCCATGAACTCACCGAGATGCGGATCGGCGATGTACGGAACCTTCTTTCGAAACGCTTCGAGGATGCAGCTCGCCTTCTGTCTTCGACTTCCTGCCGATGCGTTGCACTTGGCGAGTTCTTGCGTCACCCACGCACGAAGTCGCGGGCTCATGCGCGCCTTGAACGCACGCCTGGCAACTTCCTCGAGAGAGATACGCGCACCTTCGCCACCTGCGGGATGCGTGCGAGTGACGGTTTGAACACCAGGAACGGGTTTGTCGACGATCATCTTCGCCTTCGTGGTTTCGTTGCGAGATAAACTACGCCGCCGACAGCGCCGGCACCGAGCAGGCTGACACCGACGATTTCGCCGGTGCTGAGACCCTCTTTCTTGGGCTCGAGGACGGGGGCGATGACCGTTCGTGGCTCGTAGCGCGAGGTAGTTGTACGCAGCACGCGCAGCGCACGGCTCGAACGCCTCACCGAGCACCTTATAGAGCGCGTCGCCAGTTGCGAGCTCGTAGTTGCCGGTGTTGATCGGTACCTTCGGGCTCTCGGTTGCGTTCCACGCGAGCTTGAAATTGTGCACGGCTGTGTTGACGGGCGTGCCGACACGCGCGACCGACGCACAGTAGTTGTCATCGGCGCCGATGGCGGCGTCGGCGGCTCGCGCGGCGGCTACGAGCGCTTCCGAGTACGGCGCGGCGAGCCCGACGCCCATCTTCTTACCGGGCGTGACACCGTCTGCGTACGGCAACGCGGCGAAGTACGATTTTGGAAGACGATCGAGAGTCCCGTCGAACCACTTGTCGGGCAGATTCAGCTTTTCTCCGGCACGAAGTTCTCGGAATGAGACGAATCCGTTTGGGTAGGTAATGGTTTTCTTGTGCGGGTTTGCGCGCACGAGGTCGACCGAGCACTTGGGACACCCGCCATTTCGTCACGCGAAGCGATCCCCGCAGGGCTGTCGCCAGGTCGCACTTCGTAGACACGCACGCTTTAGTTTACGCGCGTCTCCTTCGATCCGTCTAGCGAAGCACAAGAAGTGGCGCGTTTCCTGCCGTTCCGATTCTGTCCTAGCCACATCGAATCCGATCCGATACTGCCGCTCCATTCCCCTCTGCTCCGGTCCGATCCAGACCCCGCCTATACTGCCGATCCACGCGATTCCGATTCGATCCTACCCACACCACTCCTTTACTGCCGCTCCGCTACGGTACATTCCGGTCCGGTCCGATCCTCGCCCCGCCTATACTGCCGTTCCGCTTCTATCCGTTCCGATCCTGACCGAGCCCATCCCATCTGATCCTTTACTGCCAATCCTAGTCCAATCCGGTCCTATCCCATCCCGTCCTATACTGCCGGTCCACTCTCATCCGCTTCAATCGGTGCCCTTCCAATCCGTGCCGGCTACTGCCGCTCCGATTCGTTCACTTCGCTTCCGGTCCGTGTCCGGTCCGGTCCATGCCGCTACTGCCACGCCTCTCCGGTCCTATCCTTATCCCTTCCGATTCCGATTCTCAGTACTGCCGCTCCATTCCCCTCTGCTCCGGTCCTTATCCAGACCCTTCCGCTACGCTCCGAGCCGGGCCGTGCCCATACTGCCGATCCGATCATATCCGGTCCGGGTCGATCCGCTCCGATACTGCCGTTTCACACTCGCGCCGACTGTTGCGCCGGCTTGGTTGAACGTTTCTTGGCGACACGTTTGCTCACGCGATCAATCGCCTCGAAGACGTGACGCAGTTCCGCAAAGCTTTCGCAAGGACTCGTAACGTGCCGACCATATTTCCAAATCAACCTGCGCTTTTTCCAAGAGCTGTTGCGTGAGGTCTGCGCTTTGAAGTACTCGACGCATCGTCACCGGTCCGCGTTTGCCTCCGTATTCAACGTTGACACGAGCTCGCACCGGTTTTTGATCCGGCAATTCTGCGAAGACGACGTACACCGCACGTATCAAAGAACGCGCTTGATCTAGGCGGCGTTCGTCTGCTGCTTCTTTGTCGTCCCAAGTGAACAAGTGGTGCGTTGGGCTGCTCGCAGGACGAGAGCGACGCACCAGTTCTTCTGCTGTTTCTGTGGTTGTAAGCCGTCCTTTTGTTTTCTCGATTACTTCGAGCTCTTGGTTTATGAGTCGCGCATCTTTGTCAGAGATGCGCTTCCCGGTGTACTTGTCTTCGCCGCTCACGAGCGATTCCTTGCCGAGGCCTTCACTACCGCTTCTAGATCGAAGCGGCCGTAGATGCCTGCCGGCGACTTTCTGGGCGCCACTCGCAAAGCCCGATGCTCGAACCAGCCCGACGAACAAGATGGTGCAACGCCGGTAGCGAGATGAGAGCTGGCTCGAATTCTATCTCCAGATCGACCGACCAGTTGAGGTAGCCGGGGCGGTAGCGCAGGTCCGGTTGCTTGTTCGGCGGCTTGCCAACGCGGACCACGTCTCGTCGCATGCGCGGCACCAGAGTGTTTTTCGATGCCCCGTTGAGATGCGGCAAAAGCGCCGGCCACGGCTTGATGGCTTTGAACTTGATCGGAAGCAGGTCACCGAGAACGAATAACGCACCGCGTACCTGCGTTCCTGGAAGACCGATCTCGCCGTAGCGCGTTGCTGCGGTCACCAAAGCCGCCTTGACCCAGCGCGCCTCGATGCAATCTCGACCTTCTTCGTCGAGAACGCGAGCGTTCATGTAGCGCTCTTCGGGAATGACAGGAGGACGAGGGGCGCGTTTGGCAGCACGCTTCTCTTCGGCATTGAGCCGACGATTGTCTTCGATCTCTGTGATGCCTTTTTCGTGAAAGTTGTTCACGATCAACTCGGAGGTGCCCATGATCGTTAGCGCGATCACTTGTTTTTCGATTGAACGGATCTCGACCTTGTCAGGTTGTTTTGTGCGCTTGGGGGCTTGATCTCCACTCGGGTCTGTCCGTTGCTGTTTTCGGTCTTTTGCGTTTGCATTTTTTTCGTTATTCCTTTCCTCGACGGCGGTTCTCGTTGTTCTCTTTTTCACGTTCGCGAACGAGCGCTCGAATCATGGCGCTCACCGTGAGCCCCATGTCCTTGGCCAATTTTCCGTATCGGCGGTGCTCGTCCAAGCTCAACTTGAGCGTGATGACCTTCTCTCGTGCCATGAGAGAAGACTAGCCGACGACTACAAACTAGTCAACGACAATTTTCCGCGGTACAGTCGGATAATGACGACCAAGAAAAAACACCCCAAACCCATGAAAGTTCAACTACGGCTCGTGACAGTCGAGCAACTACTGGCGAATCCTGCCGCAGTGCTCAAACGGACGATTACCGGAGTCGGTAGGGGCGTTCCCGGGATCATCGTGCGCGGCTACAAGCCCATCGCCATCATTCAGGCGGTGCCTAAGGAGTACGACGTAGAGGACGTGTATTGGGCGACGAACCCCGACGTTTGGAAACAGGTGATGAGCTCGCGCCGTCGAGGGCGAGGGGTACCTCTCAAAGACGCCGAACAGAAATGGGGATTACGACGGAAACGAAAATAGTCTCAAACGAATTCGCGTTGCGGTGCGTGTACGACCGGTCCGTCGGCCCCTACGAGGCGGATCCCCTCGGCCTCGAGCTGCATTCGCAGAAGCGGATTCTTCAAGAGCTTCGAAAGCTTCACCGCGTTTTCGAAGGCGTGGTCGTCGCTCGGTGCGTCGACCTCGATGCTCACCAGAATTCTGAACCTCACAGATCTTCGTCCCATCCCCGTTGCTGTTCCGGTTCCGGCTCTTCTTCCTCTTCTCGAATTGGCGGGGCACGTGCGTGGGCGGCGGCGGGAGATCTTCACGCGGTTGCGGCGCCTGCGCCTGACGCACCTCTTCTGCGGGAACTTCGACGTAGGCGTAACCGGGCGGGAGCTGTTCTCGAACCTGCGCCCGCTCACGTCGTTGTCGCTCAGCAACGGCGGTTTTGCTGATCTTGTCGATGTACTCGCCGCCTTTTTGATCATGCCCGGCAAGTTGATGAGAAGAGTATCCCAACCTCTGATGCTACCGTCTTCTCGATTGCGAACGAGTTCCACGTCGGTGGTCCGTTCTATTATGACGGGGCTATCAGGATCTTGTTCCGGCGCCCCGTCGATGTCGTATCCGTCGTTGCGGCGTTCTCCGCCGCCGAAGAGCGAGTCGAGCTCTTTTCGAAGCACCATAAGTTTTCGAACTTCCCGAAGTTGATCGGGAGGGCCTTGCGGACGCGCGTATGGGTCGCGTTCGTATCGATCTCGCTCTTGTGGCTCGCCTTGCGGGTAGTAAGGAGCGTCGCGGCGAAACTGGCGAGGTTGCGGCTCTCTCCCGATGGGCATCGCGCTGCGAACGGGCTCGAGCACGCAACAGCCCGATTCCGGCAGCCACGGTAGCGATAGCCGGGCGGGGCCGGCGTGGTTGGTAGTTGCGGTCCTATCGGGGCGGCCATCTGTGGCTGCTGAGGCGCGCCGCGTCCCGTAACTCGCTGCAACGCATCGACCAGACGCGCCATTTCGTTTGATTGCGGCGTGGGTTGCATCCCTTGCAGTCTCTGGACCGTGTCGAGGGCGTCTTGTAGAAGCTGCGATGCGCTCGGCGTTGCTTGCTGTGGCGCTGTCGATTGTGCAGGTTGCATTCCTCGCAGACGTTCGACCGTGTCCAGGGCTTCTTGCAGAAGAGCGAACGGGCTAGCAGGCTGCATCGGTTGAGTTGACGCCTGCGGTTGCTGTTGCTGAGGATAGTGCCCGTTCCCGTTCTGTTGCCCTCTCGGTCGCGTGTCCGGCATCGTGATTCGCCCTTGCCCGCGCCACTGGTGACCCGACGAGTCGTGAAACCGCACTTCGTACTCGGCCGCTTCGCTCTGCCCGTGCATGTTCATGAACGCTTCGTAGAGTTCCGTCCGCGATCTCGGGCGGCTACGGATCATCATCTGCGTTATTTGAGATCCCGAGAGACGCTTGAACGTGATGTCGATCGAATCGGGCGCCCATGTCTTGAGGAGTGTTTCGTAGACGACGAGCGGGTCGGTTGTGCCGAAGCCGACGTTTTTCTTCCCTTGGCGCTTCTTGTTGGCGACTGAACGAAGTCGTCGGTCTTCGCGTACCGTCGCGGGATCAGCCGCGCCGATTTTACGCACCTTGTCTTCGTCGGCAACGAGTTCGCCGCTCTCTTCGTCCTCTTCGGCGCCCACCTCTTCGATGATGTCGGCTTCCTCTTCTTGTGCCGGAATGTTGACGCGCGGCTGAAACTCTTCGCGCTCGTCGTCCTTTTATGACTCGCCATGCGCTCGCGGATCTCCTTCGACGAGGTTTTCAGGACGGCTGCTCTGGCGATGGCGGCGGGATCGTTGGGTCACGCTCGGGATCGTCCGTGTCGCCGTCGTCATCGTCGTCTTCGTACACGTAGGGATCTTTCCCTTCCGCAGAGTCGCTGATCTCTTCGCCCAAAATCTCGGAACCATCCGCTCGTGCGCGAGTCTCACGCGGCTCATCGGAATCACGTCCCGCGAACCCATCTTGCCGTCCTTCGACTGCGAGTACACGTAGATGGCAACCGCGTTCCTGCTCACGAACATGCACTCGACGTTCATGCTCGGCATGAAGGGGTGCTGTTTGCCGGTGATCCAGTGTACCGTCGGCCCCTTACTGTTGGTGGTGTTCTCGGGGTCGAGGTTGTCGGTAACGACCAACCGAAGCTCGGGCGGCGGAAGTTCTTCTGGATCGGGCGGCGGAATGTTGTTGGCGGGCATCGTCATAGGCGTCCGTCCTCTGCGTATGAGTAGTAGCTCAATTTTTCGAACTGCCGCCGATCACGACGTGATCTAGAAACGGCATCCCTACGGTCTCGAATGCGTCGGCGAACGCTTCGGTCGTCTCGTCATCCGCTTCGCTCGGTTCGGCTTCGACTCCCGAGGGGTGTACATGCCAGAGCACAGCGCCACCGCCGCCGCTCATGATTGCTGCACGAAGCGTCGGAAGCATCGGTGCCATCACGCTCGAGGCTTCGCCGCGTCCTGTTTCGGAGTAGCCCTTCAAACGACCGTGAATGTCGACCGTGAGAACGCCGAAGACTTCTTCGTTCACTTTGCCGAGGTAGTCGAAGAGGAACTCGGCGACCTTCTTCGGATCGTTGAGCGGCCCAATCTTGTCGGCCAGAGCGTTACACGCCGCGAAGCGTTCTTCGTCCTTCTCGACCCTGAGAAACGGCCGGCAGAAGGCGTCGCCAGAATCGCGAACGCGGCGCGGCGCGCGTGCTCGCGGCTGCTCGCGCATGAGTCTACGCGCGTGTGCACGAATGCCCGGAGGCATGCGAGAGTTCGGATGCCGACACGCGCAGGGCGCGCGGGGAATCATACCGGTGCCCCGGCGACCGCCGCGTCCCCGGCGCCGTTCGACGTTCTCTGCGTCGCACCGAACGACGTCGCCGCTTCGAGGGAATCGAACGGGACGAATTCTTTCCGCTCGGCGTCTGCACCAAGAGCTCGTCGAGCGATATATCCGTCGCGAAGAGCACCACGTCCTTCTCTTCAGCGAACGGGATGAACACCATGCCGGCGTCCTGCACGATGTGCTTGATCGAGACGACGAGAACGATGTCGCCGACTTTGATGCCCTTCGACGCCGCTTCTGGGCCGACCGCGTCGACGAGCAGGTACTTCGTGACCTTCGTCTCGTCACCTCGGATGATCTTCGACTCGGATTTCCGAATCGTCATGCGCCCGATGAGCTGAGTGTTCCTTGGGACGAACTTCATGAGCTTTTCTCCTCGAGCTTTGGAGCGGTAGTGGCCACGGGTAGCTCAGGTGTCAAGGGCGATGGCGGATCGATGCCGCGACTCTTCAACGCCATTCGGAGCGCTGCGTTCTCGATCTGCGCCGCCGCGAGCTCGGATAGCACCTCACTGAAGTATTCTCGGCTCGGTGCGAAGTACGACGAACCTTCGGCAGGCTTTCGTGCGTCGGTGGGCGCGCACGTCCGCGCCGCATTCAGCATGACGAGCGCGTCCATGCGAAGTTCACGATCGGGGCAAGTTGACTGGCAAGGCTCGGAAGCGTCCTCTTTGCCGGCGCACCCTTCCGAGTGCTTGCAGCGCTCGATGATTTCGATAGCGCGGTCCTCGATGGCGCCCCAGCCGACTCGGTTCCGCCACGCGGCGAGCTTGAGAGCGTTCCAGTCGCGCACCCGCACGCCCACTTTCTTGTCGCCGGGGTCTTCGAGGCCGAGCATCTGTTTTTGCGTCGTCATGTGAGTTCCCCGTTCGGTTCTTTGATGCGCAGAGTGCCCTTCACGCGCGGGGCGGATGGCGGCCTGCATCAGAATCACGCGCATCCAAGCGCTGACACTCATTTTGCACCGTTCGGCGCGTTGTTCGAGAAGGCGAAAGTTGTTCGAGGTGCGAGAGCCAGGCTCACGCGCGTCGTCTTCATTGGCGCTTTGGTCATCCCGTTTCTACTCACGCACTACCAAAGTAGGGGCGATAGCATACTGCTCCCGCGGAAGTAGACCTGTCAAACACGATCACGATAGATTCGGCTGCGTTGGTCCGGTATAACTCACCTGGAAAACATGGGTCTCTCAGATGACAAAAGAGTAGATAAACCACAACAATGTGCCGAATGCGGCGGATGTTACCGCCCGTTTTACAACAGCCCAAAACAAAACGGGGAGGATTCTGTTCGCGAAAAATGCTTCGGCGTTTTGAAGGAAAACGACGGGCGAAGAAAAACAGAGTCGGGTTCCAAGAGCCCCCCGTCAGTCAATGCCGCGCGCTGGATCAGTTTAGGAAAGGGCGATTCAGTCTTGTCGACGCGGACGTATTCGAGCGAGCAAACCACCACATTTGGTGGTTCGGTAACCCTGCTGCTTACGCGCGAAATCGATGGAAAAGACGTTGCTCTCCATCATTTTGTCACTGGCGTGCCGGGACACGTGCTTATCGATCATCGAAACCGCAACCCGTTGGACAATCGGAAGAAAAATCTTCGCGTTGCGGACCTTTCGAAGAACGGCATGAACGCTAGAAAGCATCGTCGAGGACGACCAACATCCAAGTACAAAGGTGTCTGGTGGGATAAATCGAGGTCGAAATGGGCTGCAATGATTCGTGCCTACAAAAAGTCTATCCTCTCCGGACGTTTCGCTTCGGAAGAAGAGGCTGCTCGCGCTTACGATCAAGCGGCCAAAAAGCTGCATGGAGAGTTCGCGCTACTCAATTTTCAGAATAGCGATACGCTAGAAAATGTGGCGACACGATTCGGCGTCGGCCCGGAGTTTTCCGCGCAATGCCCCCGCGCCGAAGTGCCAGACGGTTGGAGAGCTTGGGTGCCCGAGGTTGATGGGCCTGTGCCTGAAGCACTCACTAAACGCGCCGCCGCATTTGCGGCCGATCCAACCATTCCACTAGGAAGCACCGAAAGCTACCCGTTACCTGGGGTCACTGTGCTCGCTTCGCGTCGAGCCGCGCATCTGGAGTCGTGATGCGCAAGGTAACCTGATCGAAGGGTGCTTTCGCTCTGAAAGCGGTATTTTTTACCGACCGAGAGGTCACCCCACCGGAGAAGGGCGGTGGGTGGGAGAGAGCCATCGCCGTCCTAACAGTCGCGAGCCTTGCGGTCGGCACGGCAGCGACGCTCTACTCATGGGGCAAATGATGAACGAGCTCATCAGAATGAACGGGACGCCGGTGGTCGGGTTCGGGGCCACCGACGGAGAGGTCATCAGGACCCAGACCATCCCGATTCTCTTGTGGGGCACCGGCGTGGTTGGCGGCGGCATTATCGGCTACAACGCTGGAAAGTTTCTCGGTGCGGTCGGCGGCGTTGTTGTTGGCGGCATCGTGGGCGGGTTCGCCGGTCTCGTGGTAGCCAAATTGAGCGCGCCCGACGCCGCTCCCACCGGCGTCGGCGTGGGTCTCGGCGCCGTCGACGCTGCGCCTGCTGTTATTGCTGCCGCCGGTCCGTCGCCGTGGGCCGTCGCGCTCGTGACGAGCGTGGCGAGCGCCGCGACAGGATGGGTGCTCGAGGAAGTCATGCTCGGGGCGCGCAAGAAGAGAAGGCGAAGGCGTCGATGAGCGAAATGATTTTTCTCGGTGGCTGTCCCGTCATTCGCCCCGAGGGGATCTATGTAAATGGTCGCCGAGTCATCCGGCTCGGGCTTGAAGGGGCTATCGGGCTCGGTGATGTCGGCGACCTGCTTTCGTATCGGCAGATGTGGGAGCCGTTCATCAAAGCGCACCTCGAGCTCTGGCGCGACATGAACGCGCGCTTCGAAAACTCTCCGGACGTGCGGCGCTGCCCGGCGGGGATCTTCAAGAACTCGGACATCAAAGACCCCGATCCCGTGTGGCGGTCGTGGTGCGCGTCGCTCGCTCTCACGCGCATGATGACGAGCACGACCGACCAAGACGGCATCTTGCCGCGTTGGAATGCATGGGCGAACAAGACGAGCGCGCAGATGGTGACGGGCGCGCCCGACATGCTGAAGTGGCTTCAGAGCGTCGTCTTGCAGGTCGGGAACTCCGACAAGGACAAGCTGCTCTCCGTTGCGAAGGCGTGGGGCATCGACGTCACGCTGCCGGGCTTGCCTTCGTTCGACTTGCAGCGCGACCTCATCGCGCGGACGGAAGGCGCCTACATCACCACGAAGGGCGTCTTGCAAATCCTCGGCTACGGTGCGGGAGAAACCCTTCGCAGCGCGACCAGACATAGCGCAAGCGACGGCGCAAGGGCTCAAAGAGACGGCGCAGGACATTCCGCGAACGACGCGGTGGGTTGCTATCGCGGGGGTCATCGTGGCCGTCATCGTGGGCGGCGTGCTCATCACGTACTACGTGCCGCGGCACCCGAAGCGAAAAGAGTTACCGGCGTGAGAGTACGTGACCTCGTACTCGTCGTGCTCTTCGTGACCGTCGCAGCGTTCATTATGATCGTGTTCGCGCGCTGCACCGGCATTCGCATGCCCGAGCCCACGATTTCTACCTCTCCGATGAACGTACCTACGGGACTACCAAAATGATTGGGTACGGCGTGGATGTCTCGCATCATCAGGACCCCGAAGCAGTTCCGTGGCAGCGTCTTCAAGGGAAGGTGGATTTCGTCATCGTTCGAGCCGCATACGGGAACAAGCTCGACCAACACGCGAAGGAACACGTCAGGCGCGCACGCGACATCGGCGCGAAGGTCGGTCTCTATCTTTTCTTCAGGCCGGGGCAGCGCTGGGAAGACGAAGCCCGCGCACTCGAGTCCGTTTCAGACTCGTGCATCATCGAGAACGGCGACATCATTCCGTCGCTCGACATCGAGGACGATCCGTTCTCGATCCCGAAGGAAGTGTCGAAGGTCGTGGGAAGACGGCTGCCGGCGAATCATCGAGCGTTGGTCGGATCATCTACGGCGACGCGATGGTGTACATCACCGATCGTTGTTGGAAGCTACTCGGGCAGCCCGAATGGGTCCTTCATCGCCCACTGTGGATCCCAAACTACGGCGTCGTGAAGCCTCGAACGCCTGCGGGGATGCCTGCAACAATTTGGCAGCACAGGATTTCGACGTTTCGACCCGTTTGGTCCATCTGAACAACCTGACCCGGCCCCGCCGGGTACTATTGACCAGAATCGGTTACTGCTTCCGTTACCTCTCGTCGGCTATCAGGCCGAGCTCGGACGATCAGAGCGCGTGTGAAGGCGCTCGTTGCCGAGAACTTGCGTCGCGCTGTGCAAGAACCTGAGCTAGAAGCAAGAGCTAGCGCCCGACACACCGCGTCTCACATGATGCTCGACCAAGCCCTCGCCGTCGCAGAGAACCACGGCGTACCGTGGGGCACGATTGTCCTCTATGTAGTCGGTGGTGTGAGCTTCGTGGCGGTCACTGTCACCGCGGCGTTCCGAGTCGTTTGGAATTGGATGAAAGAGAAGGACGCAGAGCTCAACGACGCGCGTGAGCTTCGTGCGACAACGGCTGAAGAACGAGCAAAGAAGCCGAAGACCGCGAAGCAGAAGCCGAGAACAAATACGCCAGGCTGAAGGGCGAGTTCAAAGCGACGGTGCACGCCCTACGGGACGCCCGCAGGCGGGAAGAAGCCGCCGCGGTGGGGCATCCTGTCTCAATCCCGGCGCCAAGTGCCGAGGAAGAGCCTACTGGGAGATTCTTCGTTGACGCGGACGCAGACCGGGCTTGGAATGACGCTAAAGAACGTGACAAAGAGTACCGCCGACTGAACCCCGACACGCCTGACGCCGAACTCGAACGCACGTCTCGACAGGTACAATCGTGACATCGACTCTCCCTTGCCCCCGAAGCGACCGCTCACCACCTCGCCCTGGTCCGCAGAAAGCGATGACGACATGTCCGACGACAAGATGAAAGTGACCCAAGAGGTCCTGCCGCTCACCGCGCACGATGTGCTCGAGGTGTTCGGACACTTTCAAGACGGACTGCTCAAACGAATCGACGAGCGCGACGCGAACGTTGCTCACGACGATTCGAGACATCGTCTCCGACCTACTTGCTCAGTACCAACGCATCACGCAACGCGCCGACGACCACGAACGTCGCATTCGTCAGAGTCGAGGAAGTGGATCGAAGAGCTGCGTATGAAGTACAACGAGCTCGCGAGCGCCATCCAAGCGCACGAAATCAAAACTCAAGCGCGTATCGATCAGGGGCCGTAAACCGTTCGAGTACTTCTTTCGGAGATTTTTGATCGATTGAGTGTTTCGTGTTGCTCGAGAAGTTTTCGCCCAACGAATTCGGAAATCTTCTCGACGGTGCGTTGGTGGTCGAGAACGAAGTCTTCGTAGTGGACGTGAAGGAATAGTTTCGGCTTCGGTGACGCTTCGACGAGCATGCGCTGATAGACGTAGCTCTCGGTGCGACTGAGGGATGATGTTGTCACGCCTGTTCGTGTATTCGGAGGGCACGCCGAATCGTGTGAGGTCGATCCGTGATATGAGATCTCGTCACGACGTCTCGCGCGATCTCTCGTCCAGTAGAGGTAGTGCGCGTCGGGGAACATTTTCGAGAGCCACGGGAACGAGAGAAGCGCTTCCGGGATCTTGAACCCGGTGTCAGGTTTTCCGAGAACGGATGCCGAGATACCGTTCGATGTGTTTTCGATACTCGTCGGGCGGGTTAGAGCGAATGAGGCCGCTAAAATCCCAGTTGTGGTGCCCCAAGCGACGCACGCACGCTCCTGCGAGTCTTGCCGCCTTGTACATCGCTTCTGGCGGAATGAGATCGCCCGAGGCGTTGCAGTGACCCATGTAGATGCCGCTCTCAGAAAAGAGCTTCGAGGCGAGCCGGGTGCCGCTCGATCCGCGACCGATGACGATGATCACGGCTTGAGCTGCGGCGTGTTGCTTCCGGCGAGCGTCCCGCCGATGAACGCGCCGACGACAGCGCCCGAAGCGCCTCCGATGACCATCGCGTCTTCAATCTCGGCCCCGCGCGAACGTCGAAACGACTTCGCGTAGCGAACTCTGAACACTCGGACGGTAGCGCGCGGCGGCGTAACCGGCAGCCGCCCCCGCGGCGCCTCCTAGGACGGCGCCGAGCGCAGAGAGGAGGCCCGTCTTCGCGTCGCTCATTGGATGCTCGGCGCTTCCACGTGGTCTCCGGTCTCGTAGGGCACCGCGAAAATCACGCACATGATGGGCAAGTCCGCGTTTTGAAGATCGATGACGAGCCAAAAGCGTTCGACTCGTACGGTAGCTTCATGACGCTCTGAGCCGAGTGAGACCACATGTTGAACTCGACCGCGCGCTTGCCGAAAACACTCTTGAGGTGTTTGGTGTACCCGAGGCGCGTCATGTACTGGATCTCGGGCCCCTGGTCGGATGCCGCGAGCACGATGTCGCTGTTACCGAACTGAGCCCGCGCTGTACGGTACGCCTCGAGTAGGTCGGCTGGCTTGAACATGCGCCCGACGACCCTCTTGCTGGCTTCGGTTGTCCCCGGTGCGAACTCGAGACCCGTTCTGAGCATGCTCTCAGATTACACGAGGCTGAGTTCCGCGGCAACAGGACGCACCATGTCGGCAGCGGCGCAGCGAGAAAACGCCTCGAACCCCTTGCAGGCGACGTGCTCGCGTAAATCTGACGAGAGCCATTCCATGCACGTCTCAACGAGCTTGTCGTAGGGCGCCGCGATGTAGCCGCCTTGCCACGGCATGTAGGCCGATTCTTCGGTGACGACGAAGGCGCGGTTCGCTAGCAGGTACGAGATCCGAGCGGCTTCGAAAATCTTCACCTCGTAGAAGTGGACGTTGAGCACAATTTTGGCGCGCGAAACGACGTCGTCCCTATCAGCACCGTAGAGGCCATACACACTCATGACTTTGACGCCTCGGTCACCGAGCTCGACCAAAATCTTCTTGCGTCGCTCGTTCACACTTCCTAAAAATAGAACATCTAACGGTTTGCGAGTCGACGGCTTGACGCGCGTCATGCTCGGCGCGTAACCGATCGGCACGAACGTCACATCGACACCTAAGTTCCGCAAAGTTTCCACGTTCGTTGGGTTGTAATCCCACACCTTGTGCTTCCGGTAAGCGTCGAGCAGCGTTCCTTGAAACCACGGCGAATCTGGAAAAACCTGCTCGGTGTTGTAGAAGATCGAGTCCGCTGGCGGAAAGGCTTCTAGCATGTGCGGCCCAACGATAATCGAGCGCACATCAGGGATCGGTTTCGAAACGATGCGCGCATCTAGGCCGTTCGCTTTGAGTCCCTCGCAAAGCGGCTCGGCAATGTCGTCGAGCGCTTGAGCATGGACGTGGCCCAATAGACGCGGAACGACGACCGAGATCTTCATTCTTCCTCGAACTCGAGTTGGTTCAAAAAATGCGCCGGGTTCATCGCATAAACATGTCTGCCGATATGTCCGACGAGCGAGGTCACATCGCAATGAACCTTCCCGCCCATGGCGCGCCACCGGTCACAGAAGAGCACGTCTTCACCGCCGCCGTTTGGCGGAAACTCGAAAAGCGCAGGCACGTCGCCGAGTTTTTGCACCGGCGTGTTCGCGCTCATTTTCACGACGCACGCGCGCGAGAAGGCGAGGATACCGCCCCCGACCGCAGCGACCTCGACGTAGTGCTTGCCGGCGCGCTCGAACCCCCAACCGGCCTTACCGCGCACGATCGGCGAGCACCACGTAGCGTCATAGGCGCGCTGAGGCCGGCGGTCGAGATGACAGAAACCGATGACGTCCGCGAGCCCTCACCTACCGCCTCGATGGCGTCGACCGCGTCTTCGGCCGACCACTGGTGATCGCCGTCGATCTGCACGAGGACATCGGGCATGTGCTTCAGCATGTCGGCCATGAGCCAGTTTCGCGCGACGTGCGTGATGTTGCTGGCGTAACGCCAGTCGGCCTCGTGTCCACGCTCGCGAAGAAGGTTGAGCGTCGCGATGAGGCACGTCACCATCGCCGGCTCGGGGCGGTCGTAGATGGGGGAACCGATGGTGACACGCATGTCAGTTCCAGGTCCCAACGTCAGTGCAACTAGACATCAGTTTGCTCACATCGCCCGCTTTCGGGGCCAGCCAAAACCACTGCATTATAAAGCCGGCTGACGTCGAGGAGGTTCTTACCCTGCTCAAAGTGCCGCTGCTACACGTGCTTCCAGATACATAAACGAAACACGACGTACCGCCGCCAACGGCGACAGACCACGCCTCACACGCCTTCATCGCTTGTGCTTCGTCGTAGGTCCCAAGCGGCACGCAGTCCTGCCAGGTCTGACCTGCGCCGTTGTCGTGCGTCACGAGCGCACAACCGGCGTCGACCTCGGGCGCGCCACCGGTGTTCAGTGAGCCGCCCGTCGCAACCATCGCGCCCCCGGTCCCCGCGTCGACCGTCTCGGTACCGCCGGTGGCTGCCGGCTGACCGCCCGTCGCTTCGACGCCGCCCGTAGAGCCCCCGCCGGCCGCCGCCACCGCCCCGCCAGCCGCCGAGGCGCCCCCGGTCGACCCTGCCGCCCCGCCCGTAGCGCTCGCCGCGCCGTCGTCTCCGGGCTCGCTGGCCGCCCCGCCGGCCGTGGTGAACGCCTCACCGCCGCAGCCGTACAGGAACATGAGAATGACCGGGAAAAATGACGTTTTTCATGGGACTTTGCCTCTTGCCTAGGACAGACGAACGAGAGGGCGGGCTATTCACTTTCTATTCACTTTTCTGCTGGCGGCATCCACCGAATCTTACCAGGATCGACTTCGCACCAGTGGCTTTCCCGCTCTTCGGCGCCGTACGTCACGATGAGGTTTTTGCCGTTCCGCGCCATGCCGGCGGCGTACTCGACCCCTTGGTGGTGGAAGGTGAAGGCCTCGCTGACGCGCGTCGGAAGCATCGCACTTTCGTCGAGCTCGATGAACCGGTGCAGGTACACGTTGTCGTTGTCTCGGTGAGCGACTTCGTGGATGAGCATGAGCCACCGGTTATCTCCCACGTTTACCGGTGCGGCGCCGCCTCGGTAGCGTGCCATCCTGAACGGCATCGTTTGCCGTCGAGCTATCTGGCATTCGAAAGCGTCTCCGCTCTCGATCGGTTCTAGCACGACAAACGGCTCGTACCCGTAGATGAGAAACAACTTTCCGCCGATCGACCACGGTAGCCAGTTCTTCTCGTACTCGTTCTCGTGTTCGTACTCGAGCACGAAGACGCCGCTTCGAAAGTTCCCGAGGACGACCTTCGACTTGTCGCCGCCCTTCGGGGTCTGGCACGTCGTCGCCGTGAACCAAACATCGACGCCGTGCCGGCAAAGCCGCACGTCCTCGAGCCCAAGAATCCTTCCCTTCGGCCAGCTCTCGGAAATGCGCGTCTGAGAGATACGCACAGGAAAATCCGATGAATCGTATTTGTATGGGTGCCACCCTTCACTGAGAGTGTTTTCGGTTCGGATGACGCCGTCCTTGTGCCGCGCGACGAACCACCGACCGCGCTCATGGTCGTAGTTCACGAGCCTGATGTTCACCAAGTATTCGTCACCAGTCGCTACGATGCTCGGGCTAGACGTCAAGTACTCGACGGGATCTTCACCCTTCGAATCCTTGAAGACGCGCATCTCTTTCGGCACTTCGAACCGCCCCCGACGAACGACGGCGTCGTACTCCTTCGGCAGATAGTGCAAGAGATTCCGCGCGGCGAGCTCGTACCGATGATAGGGCAAGCCGGGCTGCCGCAAAATGCGCTCAGCATGCCTGTCGCCCTTCCTCCATCTTCCCGACGTAGAAGGCCGAGATTGAGACTTCCTCGAGCGCTCGCCACTTCGCCTCTCGGTCGACGAAGAGTTCCATTGTCTGGTCTTTCGGCAGCGCGTCTCTCTCGAGCGCCATGTGCGCGAAGCCGTAGGCGACGTTGTTCTTGCCGGCGACGCGCATCGCCGTCGCGAGCTCTGCCATCGGCTCGGCTCTCGCTCCGGCCGAATCTGCCGCATCGAGCAGCGTCAGGATAGAGCGCTCTCGCTCGCCTTGCTGCGCAAGGGTGCGCCCGAGCATGAGCTTCGCGTACCACTTCTCGCCTGCCCACCCGCCGGCTTCCGCACGCTTCTCGAACCAATATCCGGCGAGGTAGTAGTAGGTCTGAGCGAGGTAGTACATCGCTCGAACGTTTTTCGGATCTGCCTCGAGCCGCTTCTGAAGCAGCCGGATGTCTCGCAGGTTTTTCCCGTCGTGACTCCCGCCGTCGTTCCGGTCGTCGATCCAGAGCGAGAAAAGCTCTTGCGGCGGCGCTTTGTCGGGCGACGGCGCCCAGTACTCGTGTGTCGGCTCGACGCTCACCCAATCGAAGTCGAGACGGCCGAGGCGCGTGTTCGCGTAGGCGAACGTCCCTTGCTTTGGATGAGCCGGTAGTGCGGCCCGGTGAGCAGGTTCTTATCGAACGTTTCCTCTCGAACGAGCACCATGTCGGCGTCGAGAAACAGGAGGTAGGTCTCATCGAGCTTGAAGCCATATTCCTTGACGACAATCTGCTTCGCAACGCGCGCCGCTTCGGTTCGCGCCGTGCCGAAGTCGAACTCGCCGTACGGCCACTTGACGTCCTTCTTGAGCGGAAAAACGAAGAGTGGTTTACCTGTGAACGCTTCGCGGATTGTCTTGATCGTATCGTCGGTCGAGCCGGTATCGAAGATGACGGCGGCATCGACGATGGGCATCGCGCTCTCGAGACAGCGCGCAATGACCGACGCCTCGTTTTTCACGATCATGTTCAAGACAATCTTGGTCACGTGAGTCTCCCTTCGAGCGCGCGAGAAACCGCATCGAGCCGATCCTTCGCCCCCTTGAAGTCACCGTCTTCGATTGCACGGAGCGCCATCGACAAAATCAATCCGTGGCTTTTCTCGGCGCTCTGCCAGTTATCGACGAGCGTCGGATGGTCGGCGTAGTACACCTCGAACCGCTCGGGGTTCTGAAACCGAACGAACCCGAGCATCATCTCGTCGGTCGTCACGCATCCGTTATCGACGCACCAGCCCCACTCTTTCTCGACCTCGGCGTCGAGCCAAACGAGGTCGTCGACGCCCCCTCGGATGACGCCGCCGGCAACGGGCCAATAGTGATCGGCGTAGTAGAGCCTTCTATCGGCACGAACTGCAAACGGCACGTGAGACAGTTCGGCGAGTCTGATTTTTCAGGAACCCCCGCCAGTAAATAGGTGGGCGGCAAAGAAGGCGCTCCCGGAAGCGCCATGTCGACCCAAGTGACAGGGCCGCCGACAATCTCTGCGCCGCGCCTCAGCCACGAAATTTTACGCCGCATGAGCGACAAGTACCTCGGTGTGTCCTTTCCAGGGTTCCAACTAAATTTGGATCTCGCGAAAGCTTCTTCCGAAAACAACGCTTCCGGCTCAGGCCCCGGAAACGCCCAGAGCGTAGTCGCGCCTTTCGGACGCATTTCTCTAATGAGCGGGCGGTAGTCGTTGTCGACGAACACGACGAGCGGCGCGGCCGAGCCTAGAAGCCAGCTAGCGCCTTCGATGTACGAACGTGTCGAGCGCCCCCTTTTCTCGTAAGGCTCGAGGTCGAAAATGCCCGTGACGATCATCGGCGGCAGCGCGGGCAATAATAGTCGTGTCCCGTTTCACCTGTTCGTTCGTGCACCGGCACCTGACGCAAAAGACCGAGACAGTGCAGGCACCGGAATTCCATTTGGCCACCACTCCCGCCTGCGCCACCGGCACCGCTGTAGGGCCCGTTCGACATGAGCAGCTCCGTGCGCCCTGTTATCTCGCCCGGCGAGCCGTCGCCTGGCAACGCAGCAAACGCTTTCTCGGCTTCCTCGACGGCAACCAAGGCAGGCTTGATACGCGGGTCGTCGAACAGGACGCGCTCTTCACCTGAACGCAGAAGCCCGAGAATCAAACCGCCGAGCTCGAAGCGCGCTTCGGCCACACGACGTCGAGCGTCGTTTCGTGCAATCGCTTGCTCGAGGCTCGTTATCGACATGAAAAGTTTATGGGACCCAGCCCGGAGGCACCGGGTGCCACGGCGCGGTGAGCTCTTGCGGCGTACCTGTGGGCGGTCCGACGACATAGCTCGATGCCGCGTGCATGCCGGTCATCTGGACGTGATCGGTCCGCATCGGTTGGCCGTTGAAGGTGCACCCGCTGAAAACGCCTTGCCGGCTTTCGCCGTCGCGACGTCGGGGCGCTCGTTGATGTTCGCGGCGGTGAGCGTCGTCGATCGAAACGTGCAGTTGGTGATCAAGACGTACAACCCAGTGGCCGTGTGAAACGGAAACCCGATCGGGTACTTCGGGCCACCGTCCACGATGCACCCTATGAGCTGAAGCCGCGTCGTCGGGTGGTCCGGGTGCGAAATCGCGGCGAGTGCGATCCCGCCGCTGCCCGGCTCGTAGATTCGACACTGCTCGTAGCTGTAGCAGTTCGTGTACGCGCCATGATTGATCCCCGAGCTGCCCGTGCGGTACGAGACGAATCGAACGACGTGGTGTTGCTGCCCGGAATTGTTCCAAACGAAAATCCCGTTCCGCGGACAGTTGTGCGCGAGGTTGTCGTGAAAGTCCCACGGGTTCGAGTCTTGCGGCGGGGTCGTGAGGAAGCGTCGGAAGTCGGGGATGTCGGGCCATGCGAAACCAGCCGCGCTCCCATTGCTGCCGCCCAGCGTGCCGACCGCGACGCAATCCTTGCAGACGTTGCCGCGCCCGTAGCCGAGCCAGAACCCGGCATTTCCGAAACCACGGTCTCAGCGGGTGGCACCGGTTAAGGAACGCGGCGCAATGATCGAGCACAGTGTCGTCGCTCTGGTTGAGCACGGTGTTGGTATCCGCATCCCACCAATAAGAGGCGTCCCAACAATCGAACGCCACGCAGTTTTTGAACGTGACGCCGTGGCTCTTGTGAGGGACGAACGCATGACTGCCGCAGCGCTCGACGACGACGTTCTCGATCACGCTGCCGCGCGATGCGTCGCCGCAAAGATGAAAGTGCAAGCCCCACCGACCTAGCACCACGTCGGTCGGAAACGTCGCGTTGCCCGTGAGCTTCCTCGGTCCGACGTCGTGGATGTACAGATTCTTGACCATCTGCGGCACGCTCGACATGATCATGATGTGCGTGCGACCGTTAGTTGCCGGAAACGGTCCACCGTCGCCGGTGCCGCCGATCCGGCAGTTGTGCGTGAGGTTGAACACTTCGGCACGGTAGGTGACGCCGTCTTTGATCGCGGCGGGAACCGCTGAGTTTTTCGCGAACGGACGAAAGCCAGTGGTCGCACTCGGGGCGGTGCCGTAGTCGCCCGCCACGGTCGGCACGACCATCGTGCGATCCGTCGTCGCCCACGTCGCATCCCACCCGGTGTTGTTGCGCACCCACGTGGTCTTCGTGGTGCCGATGATGTCGAGGTGCCCCGCGCCCATGACCCAAAGCCCGATGTCCGGAGTGGCCGTTCGTGTGAGGGTCGACAGTGCCGCCCACGAACAGCGACTCGTCGATCCCGACGAACAGGATCTCGTGAACGATCGAAGCATTGGCCGGATGCCACTGGAGCGTGCCCTCCATGATGACGCTGCCGCACGCGGTGATCTTGGTGCTGTGCGTCGGGTCGAATACTAGCGTCGTGCCAACGGGAGCGACGAGCTTGCAACATGCCACGTTGCCGGAAACCGTGACGGTGCCGATGATCTCGCCGTCGTCGGCGGGGCCGGGGACGACGCCACCGACCCATGAAGCCGGATCGTTCCAACTAGTCATCAGATTACCTCTTTCATGATTTGGTTTGTAAGATGCTTCACGTGGCTCATGGGACTATTCTCTGGCTCCGCACACCTAAAGGCGGCATCTGTTGCGTCGACGAGTGCGCCGAAGCTTTCGGCCATATCTGAATCCAGAAAGCCGCAGTCTTCGGCGGCAGTAGCGAATGCCTCGGCTGCGCTCTGGCAACGCAAGGAAAGTCCGGAGCTCGCCCCAGCTTATTTCCACCGCTTGTCTGTTGTCGTGGCGCTCGTCCACGGAGTCCACGACGCGCTGTAGGCGTTGGGCGCGTTCCTTGTTCAACGAACCACCTCTTTCCGGCTCAGACGTTCCCGGCCACGTAGCTCCGACTGCTTCACGGTTGCCTCTCGGTCTTTTCTGGGTACGGCCACCAAGGCGTCGAGAAAAAGAAACCGGCGCCAACGAGCTCAATCAGCGCGCCCCACGGCATCGGCGTGGCGTGTCCGACTGCGTAGCAGAGCACGCCGATAGCTATCGGGATTCCGGGGTGTAGATGCTTCACGGTTGCTCCTCTATCTTCCGCGGCTCGCTCACCAAGAGCGCCCGACGAATGGCCCGGACCTTCTCCAGGGTCCGCTCCGTGCCCCACGGGTGAGTCATGAGGCAGTTGTATGCCTCGAACACCTCGGCGAGGTAGTACGCCTGCGTTTGCGTGAGGTTTTTCAGGTTGTACCGCGCGGCATGTGATGCCTCGGCCCGCTTAGGATCTTCCGGGTTCTGGAATCGACCAGCGCTCCTCGCCCTCATTGAACCTTAGCCATCCGTGCTCGCGCTTGGTCAATGAATCAGGCGCGCTGATCCGCTTCGCGCGACTTGCCGTCCTCTGGATGCTTCACGGCGCACGCTCGCCTCTTCTGGGTGAGCGCTACCCAGTTTCAGGGCCCGCGATGATGCGCTTCGGTGCACTGGGTAGGTGTGGTCTTTCCCGCACGCCCAGCCTGAAACGCGCCGTCCGCGTATTCGTGTGCGCGAATGCGTTGCACGAACGTAGTCAAGTTCACCTGGTCGCAATAGTGACCGTTGCGCAGGTTCAGAAGATACGTCGTCTCGCGTGAGGCGAGTGCAGCGCCGCACGAGAGTCCCGGATCTGTCCAGAAGAACCACGTGGCGCGGCGATGTGTCGCGCGACCGTTTCTGGTGGAGGGCTTGACCGTTCGCGTGACCGGTCGTTTCCGGACAGCTGGTTTCGACTGCTTCACGGATGCCATGTGACTACTTGTGCCTCCGCTCACGTAGGAGTTGATCGCAGAAGCAGACCGCGCCCACTGGGAGGGCAGCGAATCATGAGGAGCATGGACGAGCGTGCCTTGAAGTACGCGACGCTCCACTCTGAGGAAAAGCACCATGCCCCAGATGAGCACCGACATCATCGTCCAGACGAATACGTTCGCTTCGAGCTTGTACCTCTCGTTCTTGACCCACTGGCCACACGTAGGGCGCTTGGTCATAGACGCGGGTGTTCGCGGGACCGGCTCTGCCGGAGCCGCCGTCTTCTGATGCTTCACGGTTGCACCCTGAATCGTTGACCTACTCGCGCCACAACTCGACCTTGTCTCCGATAAAATTCCCAACGCGATAAACTTCTCCGTCGAGGCGAAACAGTATCGCCTCGCAAAACCTCGTCATCGAGCTGCCCTTGGAGCCAATCGATTGACACCATTTTTCTACCGACACGCCGCTTCGGCCCTGGTCGACTCGGGGCACTTCACGTGGCGGGAGAGCGGTCGATTACGCTCTTTCTTCCTCACCAGGCCCAGGGCTCCCCGCAAGGTCGTCGCGCTGCCGAGCTGCCACTCAGAACCCTCGCGCGCGAACGTGACGTTGTACTTGCGATTCCAGAGCCTGATCGGAACTCCGATCCAGAAGGTTCCCTCGGGAGTCGCTTTTCGCAAGTCGTCGCCCATAAACGGACGCCAACCATCGCGCAATAATTCCTGTCGCTCTTCATGACTTGGGTCGAATGCCACAGGTAGCTCCTAGTGAAAAGATTCAATCGTTCACGAGACGTGGTCCTTCCGGACAGCGAGCACACGTTGCTTCATTTCCGAATCCTTGTCCGCGGAACTAGGCCGCGCCTCGTGCTTTCGCAGTAGCTGGACAATCTCCACCCGAATGTACTCCCGCACATCCTCGGCATCATCTTCTGGCAAATCCATGTCGCACTGTAGCTCCACGGAGCTCATCTCAGCTTCGAGCAGCGCAGCGGACCTCGTTGAACGCTTGACGTTTTAGCCCTCGGCTTCATAGATGAGCGAGCCTCCGAATATTCTGGCGGCAACCCTGCTTCATTCGCGCGGGTCTTTTCCAAACCTAGTCTTGAGCTGCCTGGCTCTGAGCCAGATGATTAGTGCGTCGATCTGCGCCTCCGTGAAGAAAACCGGGTCACGGCTGCCTAGAAGCTCAAAACACCATGAATCGTTTTCAGCGTTGTGCGTAACCATGAGCGCATCGTCTTCGTCTGCGGTGCAGCGAAGAACAAAATCAGGTCGCGCCACCTTCTCTGGAGTTACATCGTCCGTAGTCCGTCGGCGCCCGTGCTTCATCATGGCACCTTGAGCCCCGAACCCATAAGCCACGTCATGAAGTCGTCGAAACACCGAACACACAGATGGCCCTTCGTGCACCTTCCAAGAGGGTTAGGCGGGGTTAGAACGACCGCGCCAGGCTCCTTCAGTTCCGCGCTGCACTTGTCACACGTTGGCGGCCACGGTAGCGGACCTAGGTGTTCGAAGGCTTCGCGAACCGCTAGCTCTCGATTAGCCAACTCCGGAGACGACTGAGTCTCGTTCTTCATTTCCCGCGCCCCAATCTTCGTCAACCTGAGTACGCCGCTCGGCGCTCGGTCGAACAGGCCGCGCGACCTCGTTCAAGCTCTTGCCGCTCTTCATGAGCCACTGATAGACAGACCGCCGGGCGGCCGTGATCGACCGCACGCCGGGGCCTTCGTAGAGGGCTCGAAGCGAAACATATTCCGCGAGGGCGCGTCCCTCGACGGAAGCGCGTAGGTCGTCATCATCGAGCCGCGCTAGAAACTTCGTGAACGATCGTTTCATCTAATTCGCTTCCTCGCCTTCTATGAAGTCGACCATGAAGTCGCAGACGTCGTCGGGCCGAAGTGTTCCAGGCGGCGGTTGAGTGGAACACCGGTACATGACCCACTCACCGGGCATCTTTGAGAGGCTGCTCTGGCGTCCGCGGTGGACGTACCTCGCCGACGGCGCGCCGCACTTCGGGCACTTGCCGTCGAGTAGCGCCTGCGCTTGGTGAATTTCCGTTGCGATAGATCTCTTTACGGCTTCTTGGGGAACGTGTGCTCTTCGCGCCGAGTGGGCCCACTCGTCGTAGAACTCGGGGCGCGTGCGCGAGCGAGGAACGGTAGCCAGGCTTCACGGGGATGGGACGCGATGATGTCACGTTCTATTCACTACGTATACACTATTTCGAGGCCCCTTGACGACCGCCCGAAAACCCCGGACACTACCCGTACAAGATGAGTCTCCCCGGTCGCCGTCGCGCCGTCGCGTCGTCGAGGACGTAAGCCGTAATCGGCCCGTGCTCATAGACGTGCGAGTGATCTTCGCGCGTGATCCGTTCGAGGGCGCGACGTACCTCGAAGAAGACGGACTCGAGGAACGAAAGCGCGAGTACGAACGTGGCGACTTCGAGTTCGTCTACGCTCGCGCCGAGGCCGACGTCGAGATTGAAAGCATCGGGCAAATCCTGACGAGCGCCGGGTTGTATGGGATCGAAAGCGACAGCGAGCAAGAGTACCTGGACGAGATCGTCGCTCGACAATGGAGCGACTTGAGGGATGTATTGAAGTCGGTGGGCGTACCCACGGCAGAGTTACCGATTGAAGTCGACCCGACGTGGGTCGAGTGGAGGATGTGATGCGTTTTCCAAGTATCAACGATGTGTCGGCCGAGCTTCGCAACATCAACAAGCACCAACTCGAGCCGGACGACGCCGACGAAGGGATCGATGTTCGGTTGCAGGTCTACCCGGACAGCCAGTGGTCGGTGCACTCGGGTTCGTCCGACTACGATCAAGATCATCGCGGGTACTGGGGCTCGTCGAGCGTGCCGGGCAACAATCGGCGATTCGACTCGAAGGACGTCGCGCGAGATCTGATCGAGCAAGCGCGGGAGCACAAGGCGACGGGGGCGACGTGGACGAGCGTCCGGCTGGTGTCGAAGTGGCAGCGAAGAGAAAGACAAGCAACGACGTCGACTTCAACGACGAAGACGCCATCCTCGCCGAAATGTCACAGGCGCTCGACATTCCAGAAGACGAACTCGAGATCGAAGAAAACTCGGGACTCTCAGGTTTCGGTGCCGGTACGGTCTACACCGTTTCGATCTCTGGCGGCTCCGAAAGAATGGAGCGTCGTCGAAGACTACGACCAACAACGTGCGCTCGCTCTCGAGGTCGTCAAGCAAGATCTCGAAGAAGATCCGTCTGTGTTCAACCAGGGACTTTATCGCGCAGCACATCAACATGGATCGCCTGAAACGCGATCTCGAGTCCGACCTGCGGAACAACAACGAAGAGACGTTGCGCGACATGCGCGACCGTGACTTCTGGCGCGAAGCTGAGCGCTACATCGACGTTCCCGAAGAGGACGAAGACGGCGAGATGCCGGATCCCGAGGACTACATCGAAGACGTCGCCGACAAGATGACCGACGAGCAGCTCAAGGATCCGATGGCGTACCTCGAGGATATCTACGGCGACGACGCCGCCAAGCAGGCCATCGAGATCGCCGGCATCGACGTTAACGCGGCGGCCGAAGCTGCCGTTGATGACAGACGGCGAGGCGCACTTTCTCGCGCGCTACGACTCGAACGACTATCACACCAAAAACGGGCTCGTTTACTGGAGAGACAACTGATGGCAAAGCGAAAGTGAAGAGCAAACGGCAGCCGAGCCTTCCCGGGTTTCCGGATATTCCGGAGAAGCTCGAGATCAAATCCCGCACATGCCGATGTGGAAACAGATCGGCGGCCACGGTGATGGCGGCGCCCTTCTCGCTAGAAGCGAAAGCGATGACGCCATCGAACTGCTCGAGATCCAAGTGGTGCGTGAGTACGTCGGCGACAAGGAAGCCGCTGAGGTCGGTTTCCCGTTCTGGACTAGGGAAGCGTACTATTACCTCGCAGATCTCGATCCGAAGAACGAAGAAGTACAGAGCGCGCTGAAATACACCGGTTTCACCGAAGGCGATCAAAAGTTCTGGTTCGAGGACGAAGCGACTCCCGAAGAACGCGCGCTCGTGATCGCGGAGTCCCTGCACAGTTACGGATCAAAAGTCGAAGAAGGGAATGCTGGTTGGTCTGAAGACGTCGTTCCCGACGAAGTCGAATGGGAAAACGGCAAGGTCGGTGGCTCCGAACATCTCGAGGGTGAAGACGAGTCGTTCCGCGACGACGTGCTTGGCTACAGCGACATTCGCCAAAAGCTCGAAGAGACCGTCGAAGAGATGGCCAACAGGAGCGCCGCACAAGCGTGGAGCACCGTCGGCGATCAGGCGGCAGACGACGCTGCACGAGAAGGGTTCGACAAAGATTCGCTCATTGGCGTCGCTGAGTTCGGCGATGCTGTAGCTGTCAACGGCGACATCGAATCTGAAAAACATGGGCCGGTGTTCTCGCCGAGCTCGAGAAAGACGGCTACGAAGAAACCGACATCGGCGGCAAGGTACCGACCACCGAAGAGTTCGTGGATCCGGCGAGCGTTATCCGTCACGTCGCAAAAGAAATGGACATCGAGGAAGACGTCGTCGAGAAAGCGGCCGAGGGGATCGACTGGTGGCCGAAGAGCGGCAACGAAGAAATCGCGAACTCAACAAGCGGCTGGGCCATCGTCTTCGGCAAAGAAAGATCCAGATGCACACGTCGAGGACGGCGATTATATCGTTCAAGGCGCATACAGCGACGGAACCATCGTCGGCGGTCTGGGCGGCGGTGGGGGCGAGACGTTCTCGCTCAACGACGAGAAAGCCGCGATCAGTGCGGCGAAGAAGTTGCTCAAGGACCCCACGTTCGAAGGCGACAACACGCGCGTTATCACACGCGACGGTGAGCTCGTGTGGAGCTCGGATCCAGAAGTTACCGAAGCGCCTCGGCGCAGAAGCAGGAGACGATGATGGCAACGAGACGCAAGAAGACTCGAGTGGTCGCGCCGCCCGTGCGCAACAGAAACAAGATTCATCCGATGGCGCGCACGAAGAGGGCCGTGACCGTCCAAGCACACCGCGAACCCGCCGACGAACACGCGGCGACCGAGCTCGTCATGTACATCGAAAACGAATCCGACCTGTCCCCCGACGGACCGAGCGGGCAAGGGCGAAGCGCCATGTTGAACATGCTTCGTAAGTGGAAGAATGGCACCTACGACTCGACCCTCGCTGTGCGCCAGTTCGCGTACCTCACCGAGTCCGGCGCCAAGCGTTACGCGAAGGAATTCGACGATCCGAAAACTGGAATACTATGTTCAATCCCGCGACGCGGCACGAGGCGGCGAAGCAGCTCGAGGCGAGCTTCCGGAACTCGGCCGAGAACGGCGAGTACGACCACGTCGACACGCGCATCGGCGGACCGCGCGAGGTCAATCAGTACGATCCGAGAGGCGCCTCGTATCGAAGAGCGAACGAAACAAGTGTTGCGGACCGCAAACACTCGATGACCTACGGTCAAGTCCCGTCGTTCAAGGAGTTCGAGCGCGACGTGCACACGCGAATCGATCCGGAAAGCAGCGACGGGAGCGTCTACTGGACGCCAGGCACGCTCTATCCGATGGAACTAGTCAACTCCAGAGAGATCGAGCTCGCCGAAGAGTTTGGCGAGCTCGAAGAATTCCGAGGCGCTTACGGCAAACGTGGATTTCGTGGCGACGAACGTCAGATCTACGACTTCGTGAAATTTCTCATGGATCAAGAAGACGCTTACGAGGGCGAAGAAGACAGTCCGGGCTCTCTCGCTTCGAGCATCATGTACACGCTCGGCTACGAGTGGGTTTGAAAGGAACGACGATGACACACGAAAGAAAACTCGGTTTCAGCGAGCTCGACGAACGCCGCCGCAAAAAGACCCGCCTCGCCGTCGCCGAACACTCGGATGAATGGATGGTGCGATACGTCCACAAGATCAGCCCGAGCAACCAAGACGTCAAAGGCCCCATCACCATCCCAGGTGGCGCTTTTTCGAACAGCAAAATGCTAGGAGCCGCCCTTCGTCGAGCGGGCGTACTGGCCCCGGGCGCGCAGGTGCGTTCTTTCCGCGTCGAAGGCGACAAGGTCGTCGTGTTTCCGTCGCTACCGGGAAGCACTACGTACTGGCACTCGATCATTCTCACGAATGCGGATTCGAACCCGAACGCTCGAGAAGCTAGAGAACCCCACCTCGCCCGCGACTACATCGCCGTCGACCGACGAGGCCGTACCATCGCCGGCCCTTTCAAGAGCTTCGGCGACGCGAAACACGCCGCAGGGACCGCGGGCACAGTCGAGTACGTGAGAGAGACCGGGACAGCGGGCGTGTTCGAGGTCGACGAAGGGCCACGCGGCATCGTTCTAGGGCACAACAACAATGTCGTCGGTGTGGTTGGTGCCCGGCGCAAACCGAGCGTCAAACTCACGCCGACCGAGAAGTTCTTCTACGACCACGCCGGTTTCGGTTACTCATCAGGCGCCGACAAGAAACAACAAGAGGCGGCGCATGTTCAAAACGCCAAGTCACTAGCTCGCGCCGAAGCGTGAATCCGAAAAGCGCGGTTGGACGGTCGAATGGGAGCACGACCAGGACCCGGACAATTCGTGGATGGATCCAGAACAGATCGACGACTACGAATCCGGTCGCACGGAAATACTCACAGCGTTGCTTCGCGACGAAAACGGAGACGTGCTCGAGTCCTTGGGCGGCATCGCATTGGATGCGCGTAGTTCGCAGCGCGACCCTTACGGGCGCGTTGTCGAGGCCGAGATGGCGCAAGAAGCACTCGCTCGAAACCGAAGCACGAGCGAGGCCCGCCCCCGCCCAAAAGCCAAACGGTCGGCAGCGCGCCGACGCTGACCGACCGCATCCCAGGCCAGGAAGTAGACCGTCTACCTATCGGCTCACTCTTGTGGGCAGAACACCAAGGCTGGACAGTGGTTCCGGGGGCATCGCTCCGATCTCTATACTCGCCGAAAGCGCAGACTGGACACCGGACGGCGAGTCTGCCGCGAGCATCGCCACAGAGTTCGTGCTCATACGCGAAGGCAAAGGAAGCGTACCGACGAATAGAGCGGCGCAGCGTGCGGTCAACACGTGGTACGAAAAACAACGCGGTCATGTCTCCGAGTCACCGCCTATCTCGCTGACCGACCTCGAGCAAAGGTCATCGGCGAGTTCACCGAAGAGAACGGCGCCCCCGCGGGGCTCGCCGCGCAAAACCTTGGCGTCTCGACCGGTACGCTCACGAAGATCGCGAAGAAACTTCAAGCCGAGGGTTTGCTCGAGGACACCGGTTACGCAATGAAGTACATCAAGCGCTACGACCAATGGGATTGGATCGACAAACCAAAACGCAGGGCGGCATGGTCTCGAAACCAGGCGCTTCAACCGTGTGGCGCGCAACTCTTCGAGGACATGGGGCAATTGGCCACGAGCCGTCGCCTTACGTCACGTGGAAGCCGTGATACTCTTCGGGGCATGTCGTTACTCATTCAAGCCATCATTTGGGTCGTCGCCGTGTGCATCATCCTCTGGACTGGCGACAAATTGCTCTCGTTGTTCCCAGGCTACGAGAAGGTCAAGAGCGGGATCCGCGCCGTCGTGATCTGCGTCATGGCGCTCTGGTGTCTCTCGCTAATCGCCGAGCTCGTTGGAGTTTCGATGCCGTGGGGTCCTGGCCCAGTGCTGCACCGACACCGTTAGTCCCGTGGTACGCTTGGGCCGAATGCGGGAAAAGAACGCGGACGCACTTCTCGCCTCGGCAATCAAGGACGTCGAAGAGCTCGAAGCGCTCGTCGTGATGCTCGAGAACATCAACATCGACCAGGGGCCCACGAAGCTCGCCTCGAAGTTTCGAGAAATGGCGAACCTCTTCGACCGGCTGCCGCTCATCGCAAACGACTTCGCCGTCATCAAACGCCGCCTGCGCGGAATGCTCTCGAGCGACCCCGACCGGACACCGAAAGCCGTGAGCCTTCGAGACTTCGCGGCGGTCGAGATCGATGGACGGGATAATCCCGTCGACGAAAAACGCAAAGAGACTCAACGGGGGCTAGGCATCCCCTTGCCGAAGAAGGAGCCGTAGCCCCACGGCTTCTTCCTTCGAACACCCCGAGCGAGCGCATCCCGCCGTTCCTTCCGACACGCCTTGCACCGCCTCTCGCGGCCGTCAGGGGCCGTGTGGTCGCGCGTGAAGCACGTAACGGGAAACCAGTCCTCACACGTCGTACAGAGCTTCAGGCGCCCAGGAGGCGGCGTGACGCGCGGGAGCTGCCGGTTTCGGCAGTACGAGTTGCCCAAACGAAACGCCGTGGCTTTGCCTGCTGTGTGCCCCGGACGAAAGAAGCCGGCAGTGCTGCCTGGAAGGAAACGCCCTCTACTGTCGCGCACGCCTTTTCCTCGCAATCGAATTACTGAGCGCGATGCGGCCGAGCTCGACGTCGAAGTCGAAGATGTTGATGTTCATCCCTTTGTAAGGACGTACGATGAGCTTGCTCGGAAGAACGGCGAGAGGGCGCATCTAGCTAGGTTCTGAGAGTACCTCGATGACGGCGACCTTGCCCTGCTCTTTGACTTCGACGACCTTGACGCTCGATCCCGGGACCGGCGGCTTTACGCCGTTTCGTCCGGGGTAGACGGTCTCGCCGATTGTGAAGCTCTGCCCGACCTCAACACCGTACGAGTTCGCGACGCAGAAATCCGCCGCGTTGATGAGCTCTTCCATTTTCCGCTTGTCGGGCACCCAACCGGGCGGCTTGTGGCCCATGATGTAGACGGTGAAGCGTTTCATTCAATCCTCCAACCTCGGCAAGAGCCGTCTGTAAATCGACGCGTACGTCATTCCGCGGTGTGAGCTCATCGGCAGCACGTTCGCATGGCACTCGCCATCCGGGTGGTGAAATTCAGCGAAGATGCGCGCGGCCATCCACCACGAGTCGGCAGAGAACGGGATTCGACACCGGCTCGCGTGATACATCAAAATCTTCGCCCCGGCGAACGCACACCGTCGAGTGGCATCGATGTCGAGCCCACCAAGGCTTTCCCACTCTTCCTCGGTCACCTTGTAGTCAGGATCGTGAATCGCCTCAGGCGCCGTCACTCGATGATGAAGCTGCACGAGGCAAATCTCACCCGCGGGCCCGCGCTTCTCTCCAGAATGGACGTCGCGTTGCAATCCGCTCTCCCACTGCTCGACCGTTTGAAGAAGCGCGAGGCATCCGCCGAAGGTCCAGCGCCCGGGAAGCTTCACCGTGCGGCAAGCGTGCACGTTCGCCTCGGCGATTCGCGAGATCCGCGCTTCCCGCTCGGGGCCGCTCTCGCCCCAGTACCTCTCGGGCACACGAGTGGAATGATACTTGAGCATGGCGTTTAGAAGAGCTTCGGCTAGTGTCATGGTCGTTTAATTTATGAGGTAGCGCACGAGAAGCACAGGCCAAAAAGAAAGATGACGTAGGCAAGTTCTTTGAATGTGAGACCCTTTTCGGATGGCATGCCTTCTGCTCGCGCGTGGAAGTACGCCTGCAAGACGGCGATGGACGTGATGAGGCCGCCGAAGAGGTAGAAGACGATGAGGGCGCGGACGAGCCTCACGGGATGTCAGGCCCTTGTCGAAGCACCGTGTCGAGGCGCGTCGAGTATCAATCCACACGTGCGCTGCCGCTGGCGTCATGTCGCCACGAGTCACGGCAACCTCGGCACAGCGGCGAGTCGCTTCTCGATGTCCTCGAGCACTTCGAGTCGGTGAATCGCCGCGAGAAGAAGTCGCTGCGTGTACTTCGTTATGTGCGGCCAATCCTTGAATTCTTCAAGCGCGTCGAGAAGCGCACTCGTGCCGAAGAGCTCGTAATCGACGTCTGCGCTCAACGTGTGGTGCAACGGTTCGTCTTCAACGTTGTCGCTCATGGCCGTACCTTCTCTGCTAGATCGTATCGAATCGAGAAGTTTTTCTTGTTGAGCGTCACCGGATACCTCCCGCTCTTCACCACCTCGAGCAGCCGGCGCGCCTCTCCGCATCCGAAGTTCAAAACCTTGCCTTTTTGTGCTTCCCACCGTCGCTTATGAGAAGGTGCAGATCGACTCCGTCACGTGCCTGCGGGGTGAACACGAGCAGTCGTCGTTTCGGATCCATCTCCACTCGCACGAACTTCATCTTCCCGACCGTCTTCGTCATGAGCGCGTCGAGTTCAGCGCAATGCAACGAACGCCTCTGGTTGTAGGCGCACGGACGGTAACCTTGGGTGGGCCGCCTCGAGGTTGTAATGGAATGATCATGGCCGCACCTTCCTCATCGCACGTGGGCGCGTGGCTTCTTCTAGTCGCTTCATCGAAACGTAAAGATCGAGACTGGGCGCCCTGACGAGATCGCCATGAAGATTCTCGTAAGCCCATGCATCGGAAGCGGCACATGCGAACTCGAAGATTTCGAAGTTGTCCGCGCAAGGCTTCTGCTGCCGAACCATCTCGTCGGCAAGAATGTAAGCCTCTTTGACGAGAACATCGGAAGGGCGTGGGGCACCCATCGACTGCGCCAAGAGCCCGGTGAGCGCAGCGGCTGCGAATTCGTCTCGGTTCATCGCTTCTTCCTCTCTGCTTCGATCTCTGCGATCCCTCGAAAGGTAGCGAGACGAAGCACTTCGGTGCGCGTGACACGCATGCCAGGCTCGGACATGCGCTCGGCAAGCTTGTCGGCGCGTTCGAGAAGCGAGTCTGGGTAACGGATTACGGTTTGCGTTTGCTGCTCTGGCTTGTCGGTCATGGGGTTCCTTATGGGTGAGCGTAGACGTCGAAGAGCGGCTTCGAGAGCTCGCTCTTGGTAGGTCGAGGCTTTGCCGGACGATGAAGGAGCCTCGGGGCCTCGCTACGAGGCGGGGGCAGCTCGACGGCCCTGAGCACGACCGGCACGACGTGGGCGCGTACAGGGGCGGCAGTGCCGGCGGCTCGGCACGAGCGACGAGCACGTGCAAGAGAGCGCCCGTCATGAAGGCAACCGCGAGGCACACGAAGCCGGCCACGGCTGCCCGGTAGGAAGTCTTGTCGTCGGGGTCGAAGGCCACGCTCGCGGGCGGGCCCTCGAGCAGGCTCTTGCGCGCCAGAATTTCCATGCTCTCGCGGTCGACCTTGACAGTGCGAAGGGCGTCGGGGTTCACGGCGGCACCCCTTCGCTCCACTCGTATTCCCCGTCGGCTTCATACTCGTGGCGCCAGTCGCCGTACCCGGAACCGAGTAAAATTCGCACCATCTGATCGATAACCCACGCTTTGTGATGGTCGCCGTCGATCGAACCGTAACGACAAGCGACACCGACAGCTTCTTCAATACGTTCTTCGGCACTCACGACGCACCCCTCGCCTTCGCAATCAAGTTCTTCGCCTTTCGGATCCCGATGATCTCGTCCCCGTTGTCCCGGTTCACGAGCGTCGCCACGCCGTCGGACCAGATACAGACCTGGTCGCCGTTCGGCAGAAACATCGAGTCGACGAGCTTGGGCTCTTCTTTTGCAGCGTTCATCGGTTTGCCCCAAAGACGAAGACAAGCGTCTCACGAAGTTGATCGAATTCAGCGTGAACATTTTTACTGCTCTTCGAAGAAGTAGCAGTTGCCTCTTTCACCGCATCAATCGCAATGAAAATCACACGAAGCATTTCTTCGATGTTGACATAGCGCAACCGCATAGCGATCTCGTCGATGTCCGGTTCAGGTTTCGTTTTGTACTTCTTCATGTTTCCTCTTCGAACGAAATGGCCTGCGCTGCCTGCGCGTACGCATCCTGAATCGACTCCCCTTGGAAGAACGCCTGCGTCGCGCCAGGCGTCCGAACGACGATGCCGAACTTGCCCGAAATCCCCTTCTCGGTGACGAGCGAGCACTCAGGGTGCTTGTTCATCCACGTCGAGAGGACGTCGAAGATGCGCTGCGCCGCCTCGGCCTCGCCTCGTTGAATGCGCTCGGCGCGGCTCGGGATCGGAATAATGGTGATGGCCTTCCGATTGAGCTTCAGGACGAGCCTGGCGGCGAGGTTCACGAGCTCTTCTTCGTGGTTCTCTCGAAGATGGTCCTCGTCGAGCGTGCGAAGCACGTCTTTGAGCTCGGACGCGAGCGCTTGGATCAGAGCGTCGGGGGTCACGGCAAGGGCCTCCTGCGGTAGAGCGCGCGTCGTTCTTCAACCGTCTTGCCCGAGTACGTGGCGACGCACTTCTTCCTCGAACAGAGGTAGAACCCAGGCCCGTCGCCACCTTGGCAAACCTCGTCGTCCGTGCATCCGCGGTCGCCGATGGGCAAGCCGCAGGCGTCGCAGCGGTACATGAGCTTGTAGCGGCCGTCGACGTGGCGAGCTTGGTTGGCGTTCACGACGCCTTGTCCTTCCACCCGTGCTTGCGCCGGTAGCGTACGATGTCAACGCCTACCTTCTCTTGCGGCACGTCGAAGAGGTCAGCGACGAGCGCCGCCGTAATGAGGTGCTGCACCTCGCCGGGGATGAGCGCGTCATGGTCCCCGCCCGAGTCGTTCTCAGCGACCCACGCGACGGCGTAGCGATAGGAAGCGCGCTTCACGGCCCACCCCACGTCGGTTCCCGCTCACCACCAAACCTCGGGCACGTTCGAGCCCTTCTCGCCGAACGACAACGCTTGGTGCGCAGCGTTACTGACGTTGTGCAGGCCGTCGAACGGACCCCACTCGCGGTGAAGGCGCATGAGCGCGACCACGGTCCAGTGAAGAAAGCCGGCGACCGCGTGTGCGGTTTTGGCGTCGAGCATCGGCGGGGGCAAGGTGTAAGTGCTCATCCGCTTCGTTGTGGTGCGGTAGCTCATGCCGCCGCCTTCTTGCACAACGCTCGCATACCGGCGGTGAGCCCCCAAGCGCACTCTTTTTTCCAGTGGCACGCCGACTTGTCGTGCGACGAGCGCGCGAGCGCGTTGGTCGAGATGATCTTGTCGCACGTGGTGCAACGAAGCTTGTGCGGCCCTGCGAGGCGGTAGCCTTGCGGCGGCCAGTGGCGTCGAGGGAGTCTCATGCCGCCTCGAGCGCTTCGCTGCCCGTCGCCCGCATGATGGCAACGACCACGAAGCCAGCGACGAACCCGCCGATGTGGCACCCGAACGAGACGCCGCTCGAGTCGCCCGTGACGGCGTTCCAGACGTTCAAGCCGACGAAGGCCACGACGAAGCCGAGCAGCCGGGGCGCACGGCGCCGGCCACCGCCATGACGCCGAAGATGGCCCCCGAGGCGCCCACCAAGGGGACGGCGCTCGAGGGGTCGACTAGGACGTGCCCGAGGCCGCCCGCGACGCCTGCGACCACGTAGAGGGCCGCGAACGCCAAGCTGCCGAGCTCGCTCTCGACGACCGCCCCGAAAACGGCCAAAAAGGCCATATTACAGCCTAGGTGTACCCAGGTGCTGGGGTCGTGAAGGAACATGCTCGTGAGAAGGGGCTCGAGGGCGCCCCCGTGGACGAAGGCCCTGGGGACGAGCCCGTACGCGCCGCAAACCGCGCTGCCGCCGTCGACGAGCTCGAGGGCGAAACCGGCCAGATTCAGTGCCACGAGAATGAGGGTCACGAGGGGCATGCAGGATAGACGGGGTATCACGTTCGATATTCAAACGCAATCTTTTGCCCACCTTGAATACCGACATGGTATATTCGTCATACCTGGCACGTAGAAACAACCATGGCCCCCGAAACCCACTCCCACGAAGAAGCCGCCGAATGCTGCATTTGCGGCTTCACGGTAACGACGCACCCAGACGATTCTCAGGGCGGGCTGGCCTACTGCGGCGATTGTGGGAAGCCCACGTGCCGCGCGCATCGTGATGACACCCAGGCCCAGCGCTGCCACCGGTGCGCCGGCAAGCTCATGACGCTCTTCGAGGGGGACGAGCTAGCGCTCGATATCGCTCGCGCCCGCGCACGGCAACCCGCCGAGCTACGCGAGCGGTTCTGCCAAATCTGCGGGCCGTTCATGCTCGACAGTTGTCCTATCTTTCGACGCACCGGGGCGCACGACCTGAGGCCCAAAGAGCAGCCGTGAACTACTTCCTCGCCACTTTCACGCTCTACATCGCCGTCGGCGCCTTCGTCTGCACGTTCGTGCGTGACAAGGACAATCATCCCGCGCCCATCCACCACTATCTCTTGCTCATCCTCGTGTGGCCGGTGCTCTTCCTACTCGACCACGACTAGTTCAGGTCTTTCCAATTCGAGGGTCGCGCCTTCGGTCCGAGCACCGCCGAGAGGACGTCCGTCTGCTCTATGGCCGAGAGATCTCGACCGTCCGCGCGCCAACCCCACGCGACGAGCCGCCCCGTACGGGAGACGACCTGAAAGGGCGGAAGCGCCGGGTTCTTACTGCCCGAGACGCGCACGAGCGTACCGAGCAGCGTCGCAACGTCGTCGAACTTCGCCTCGGGGCGCCTGCCGGCGATGAGTATGAAGCAGCCCTCGCCGGTGAGAACGAGGTTCACGACCCAACCGTGGTACGCGAGGGGCTTCAGCACCGTACCCCTTGAAGGCGTGTCCGATCATGACGCGCGTGATGATGCCGTCCTGAACCCATCGAATCGTGTCCTCGAAGTAGGCACGGATAAACGCGATCAATCGTCGCACGGCGTGTCCCCCTCGAGCGCCTTCTTGAGCGCGTCGACCAAGGGATCCGTCTTCGGAGGCCGGCCTCGAAGTTTATCTTCAGAGGCGCCAAGCATGAGCGTCGTTCTGAGCTCGAAACACATTTGTCGGATCTTCGGCATGCGCGCGCCGCCTCGAAGCGTCTCGAGCTCTTCGAGAAGAATCATCGCCTCGGCGCCCGAAAGGGAGATGTGAATGAAGCCGGGTTTGGAATGGTGTATCTTCATCGGCCTGCGCGCTCGTACATCTCCATGAACCAAGCCGGCCCGTCCGGCGGCTTCATCATCTCACGGTGCGCCCATGCCGAGTTCGTCGTCGGGGTGAAGCGGAACCAACAGAACGCCATGAAGAGACGAAACACCGAGTCGACCTCGCGCTCGACGAGGCGTAGCGTCATGCCCTTCGCAACTTGGCGCAAAGGGTCGAGGCCGTCGTCGGTGAGCTCGCGAGCAAGAGGGAAAGCCCGCGACGATGGCCGACCGGCGCCCTCGGTCTCGGGGCCTTCCGGGGATTCGGGACCACCCATCGTCACGGGCTCTCCTCCTTGGTCTTCGCACGCTGCTCTTCCACGACGATCGTGAGCAGGCGCCCCTGCTCGAGACACCGCTTGACGTTGCCTAGTTGTACCGCGAGCTCTGGCGGAACTTGCGCGATCCTGAGCATGTACTTCGTCACGACCTCGATAGCTTCGCTGAAGTCTTCTACAGGAACCGGCATGCCGGTGCGGTCGTCTATGTCGATGCTCATCGTTCCCCGCTTTTATACCGCTCGAGAAAACTAGCACACTCGTTGATCGAAACACCGGCTGCCAGACACACGCCGAGCGCCCATCCGAACACATGGATCGCGAGCGCACGTGCGTCCTGATGCTTGAGGATCATATCGCGCAACGCCTCGAGCACTTCCGCAGGTGTTTTTACAGGAACGCTGCTCATCTAATACGGTCCTCTTCTGATCTTTTGTCCCACTCTTTGAGTGTCTTCCGCGCTTCGTCTTCATCATGTTCGTGAACGAGACGCAGCACAGTCATGTGTGCAAATCTTCCACCGAACTTCTTTCCCGAGACGCTTCGCTTTTTTCTTCTCGGTCATCGTGAACTCAGCGCTCGCTTTAGGGGTAGTCATCGCCGTCCCTTTCGAATCGGTTCGCATTCACACTTCTTTTTCGCCCGAAGTTTCCCTCGAGCCACTTCTTCGCGTAGAGCGTTCCGACGCGCCGAGCTTTCTCGAAGTCCTTGAACGCGCCCAAATACTCGTGAGAGTGATCGGCGAGGATGCCCGTAACACCCGTCGCCGACGTTTGAATCGCGCTCATTCTCCCACTCGCCTGGTTTGCCGGTGATCGTCACACCGAGCCGGGTGTCACTGGACTCGACGAAGCCGAGGAAGGCCGCCTGCGTGTGCCAGACGATTGGGCAACGGATCTCTTTCATCGCCGTCGCCGCGCCTGGTTGATCTGGTCACCGACCTTCTTCAAACTGTCCAAGACGTTCGACTCCTTGATCGTGTCGATCACGTCCGTGAACGTATCGACAACGTTCACCGCTTCTTGAACGACCTCGTGCCGCTTGCGCTCAGAGAGCAGGTCGTACCTGTCGATGTGCTTCACCGCGAGCACGGCGGCCGTCCGCCCTTCTTCCGTGCTCGTGCCCGCGTCGAGGGCTTTCGCGATGAGGTCGAGCGCGCGCTGGCGCGGGTCTTCGGGGCCTTTTCTCGGGTTCGTCGTCTGCGGTGTCGCATTATTCGTCCTCGTCGTTGTCTTTGAGCTTCCGGCGGCGCTTCTTCGTGGTCGTCTCCCACCGCTCGTTGTAGGCGTCGAGCATCGCGTCGGCGTACTCGGACGCGACCTCAGCCATGTCGTCGACGGTGTCCTCGTCGTCGAGGTCTTCGGCCTCGAGTACATGCTCGCCGCGTCGTGCGCGAAATCGAGCCAGAGTTCTTTTTCTTCTTTACTTGCCATTCAGGTCTCCTACTTGTTCGCGTTGAAAGCCAACTCACCCTTGAGCATGGCTTCACCTAAATCAACGAGAAGATGCCCGAACGCGAGCACCATGCGCGGTGAGAGTTGCCCTTGCTCTTCGATGTCGCCATACCTGCGAGCGCTCGGCGCACTGATGTACAACACGCGCACGCGACGGTCTTCGGTGTCAGAGACGCCCATCACGGTAATGCCGTGCAGACGCGCCACCTCGTGAATTTGCTCGCTCATTCCTTCTTCTCACCGTTCGCGTTCTCAGCCGCCCACCGCGCGGTAAGGGTTCTGTCGCCGCTCGCCCGCCTCGCGCTTGTCCTTCGGAAGCTTCGACTTGTAGTCCTCGATGTAGGCGCGGATGAGATGAAACTGTTTCGCGTCGGCGACGAGCTCGTTGTATTTTTTCGTCTCGATGAGCACGACCTTGCCCTTGAGCGCCGCGACGAGCTCGTCAGCCATCCCGCGCCACGTGCGCGCGTCGCGCCAGATGTGGCCGAGACCGGAACGAAGAAGGTCCTCGCCGATGACCTTGAGAAGGGCCGCTGCGAGGTCTTCGTTCATGCTTCGGATGGAGAAGGGTTTCACTGAGTATCTAGCCCTTTCTCGAGAAGCGTCCGTACCGCTATCGCGTACGTAATCTCGACGCCCGTTTCATCGTGAAGCTTTCGCTGAAACGCGCGAATGCGTTCGTTGAGCTTCGCGCTAACTCGAACCTGCGTCTGAACGCTCGGGCGATTTTCTGCCGCCGCATCGGCGAGCACCCCGCGGCTCGGGCGGCTTTTTGAGTTTCGACGCCATGTGGCCCGGACGATACAACCGGTTACAGGCGTTGACAAGTGGTTCGTTTTGGGGCTACCTTTCGGGGCGTGACCGCACCAGCGCGACCATGGGCAAAGTGGGCCGGAGGCAAGACAGCGCTCTTGCACGAGATCCTTCCGCGTCTCCCGAAGAAGATCAAAACCTACTACGAGCCGTTCGTCGGCGGTGGCGCGGTGTTCTTCGCGCTCGCGACTGAGAAACGTTTCAAGCGCGCGGTGCTCGGCGACGCAAACGTAGAGCTCGTGATCACTTACGCAGCGCTGGCGCTCGACGTCGAAACCGTCATTCAACGACTGAAAGCGCACGCTGGGAAACACTCCGAGGAGTACTTCTACAAGGTGCGCGCCAACCCCGGATCCGATCCGGCAGCGCGACTCATCTACCTGAACAAGACGTGCTTCAACGGACTCTATCGCGTGAACAAGATGGGCCAGTTCAACACGCCCTTCGGTAAGTACACGAACCCGACCATTTGCGACGAAGAGAACCTACGCGCCGTGTCGGCGGCACTCGAAGGCACGACCTGCTTGTCACTGGACTTCGAAGTGACGGTCATCGGCGCACGATCGGGTGACGCGGTCTACTTCGATCCGCCGTACGTTCCTGTTTCTGACACCGCGAACTTCACCGCCTACTCTGCTGGCGGATTCGGCCCCGCCGATCAAGAACGTCTCCGCGACGTCGCCCGCAAACTCATAGACAGAGGCGTCCACGTTCTTCTCTCGAACTCCGACACGCCTTTCGTCCGAAAGCTCTACCACGGTTTCAAGATCGAGAAGGTCGAGGCCCCTCGTCGCATCAACTCGAAGGGCGGCAAACGCGGGAACGTGGGCGAGCTGCTCATCACCGGAAGGCGTGCGCCGTGATTCTGATCCCGATCATCATCACCACAGTCACGATCGTACTCGCGGTAGGGCTCATCATGATCTGGATCAAATGGCAGCGCGAAGATCGTATCATGGAGGCAGAAGTATCCGCCGCACGAACCGCTTGGTTGGCGGCGCAGGCAGATCTAGACCGAGCGCTCGATGAGTACGAAGCTTCGATACGAAAATTCGAAGCTGTGCCTTGGCCAAAACCGAAACAGAGGACGCTCAATTGAAACACACCTGCCACGCCCGCGGCTGCAACGTCTCGGTCCCGCCGGAGATGTTATTTTGTCGTCCGCACTGGGGCATCGTCCCGCTCAAGATTCGGAACGCCGTCTGGCAAAGCTACCGCGTCGGTCAATGCGACGACAAAACCCGAGCGAGGCCTGGCACGAGGCCGCCGACGCGGCCATCGGCTACGTCGCGTCGCGCGAGGGCGAGGTCGTGCGGTCGTCGGAGTACGCGGCACTTCGGAAGTTCGGGTTCGAGCTGCAGAAGACGAACGGTGGGGAGAGGATTCGATGATCGTTCGCGCCTTTCGTTTTCTCGCATGGGAGTACCGTCGTAGGTCGTCGCTTCGAGCGCTCACCCCGAAGGTCCGAGAAGACCTTCGACGTATCGCAGAAAAACCAATCTCGATCGGCTGTCCAATTTGTAACGCGCCCTTCATGAGCGGCTGGCGCTTTCGCTGGCACATACTCGGACACGACTAATGAGATACCGAGACCTCAAAGCCGAACGCGACGCCGCCATCGCCAGAGCGGTCGAAGCCGAGC